>Ga0316198_10000027_pt1 | contig 53239 bp, 46 predicted proteins | sample OudBieAanoxic_MG_FD_204935 | JGI IMG/M metagenome (GOLD analysis project Ga0316198, IMG submission 204935) | Coastal sediment microbial communities from Oude Bieten Haven, Netherlands - site A anoxic | ecosystem: Environmental > Aquatic > Marine > Coastal > Sediment | place: Netherlands... | reverse complement strand
GTTGCCATCCCACACCGGGCCGATGGAGTTGAGCATCGTGCGCCGCTCGCCGTCGGTGCGGGCCAGCGGCAGGTGCAGGATGCCCACGCCCATGTCGAAGCCATCGAGGATGAGGTAGCCACCGACGATGACGACGAAGAGGATGAACCAGATCTCGTTGAGGATCATTTCGTCATCCTCTCCTCACCGGAGCCACGCGCCGAGAAGATGCCGCGCAGCGTATCGGGCAACTCGTTGACGGGGCGGACCTCCATCTCCTCGAGTGGCGCTGGTCCGTGCTGGATCTTCTTGTTCAGGAGGTAGATGAAGAGCACCAGCAGCAGCGTGTAGATGAGCAGGAAGCCGCCGAGCGAGACCACGATCTCCTCGGCCGAGACGACCGCGGAGGTGGCGTTGGCCGTGAGCATCAGCTCGTAGACGATCCAGGGCTGACGTCCCAGCTCGGCCGTCCACCAGCCGGCGGTGATGACGAAGAGCGAGACGAACACCGTCGAGACCACGATCCACAGGGCCCAGCGGTACTCCAGCAGCTTGCGCTTCCAGAACCAGAGCCCCGCCGAGAGAAGGGCGAAGGGCACGATGGCCATGCCCAGCGCAACCATGAAGTGGTAGGACTGGAAGGTCAGGTTGGCCACGGTCGGCGGCGTCTCGAAGTCGTTGATGCCGGTGACCGTGTCCTGGCCGCTGAGGAACGTCAGCAGGCCCGGGACGGCAAGGCCGACGGTCTCGCCCGAGCGCTCGTCGACCCAGCCGAAGAGGTAGGCCGGGGCGTTCTCCTCGGTCTCCCAGATGCCTTCCATGGCGGCCAGCTTGGTGGGCTGGTTCTCGGCCACGTTGCGGGCCGACTCGGGACCGAAGATGAAGGCGTTGGCGACGGCGAAGAGGATGAAGAACGGCAGGGCGATCGCGAGCGAAGCGCGCCCGAGGTCACCGAAGTCGTCCTTCTTCTTGAGGATGTAGAACGCGCCCACGCTGGCCACGAAGGCCGCACCGGCCGTCCAGCTGGCGAAGAAGACGTGCAGCAGGCGCGGGATGAATGACGGCGTGAAGAGCACCGCCCAGAAGTCGGTCATCACCGCCCGTGCCGGTTCCGGCAGCGCCTGGATCTCGTATCCCGCGGGCGTCTGCATCCAGGAGTTGGCGGCGGTGATCCAGACCGCGCTGAAGTGGGCCCCGACCACGACCATGAGGCTGGCCAGGAACCACATCTTGGGACCGAGGCGGTTGCCGCCGAAGAGCATCAGGCCCAGGAAGCCGCCTTCCAGGAAGAAGGCGAAGACGCCCTCCGCGGCGAGCAGCGAGCCGAAGACGTTGCCCACGAAGCGGGAGTACTCGGCCCAGTTCATGCCGAACTCGAACTCCATGACGACGCCGGTGGCGACGCCCATGGCGAAGACGATGCCGTAGATCTTGACCCAGAAGAACGACAGCCGCCGCCACTTGGGGTCCTTGGTCCGCAGGTACATGCCGCTGACGAAGAGCAGCATCAGTCCCAGCCCCATCGAGAGGGGCGGGAAGATGAAGTGGTAGCTGGCCGTCAGCATGAACTGCAGTCGGGCCAGTACTTCGGCGTCCAAGCTCGCCTCCCCGCTAGGTGTTCGACCTCGCGCGCGCCCTCCCTCTGGCGCCGCGCTAGCGGCCATCGTCTACCTGTCCAAGACACGTAGTCCTGTGCCATTCGGCCACCCGTGCGGGGTCAATTGGACGATGTGCCGCTCCCATCGGGCGGCAAGCCGCTGCCGGTGCGCGGGGTCGCTCCGACCCCCGCGAGGTCGGAGCGGGCCGGCGCCGGCCGGAGCCCGCTGAGAGCTAGCTGAGTGCGGGTACGGCCCGCGTCCCGCTTCCGGCGTCAGACGCCAGCGCGTAGGTCACGGCCACGCCGTCGTTCATGATGAAGCAGCCGCCCTTGATGGGGCAGGAAGAGCATCCGGCGTCGTCGAAGGCGATCGCGCGCAGCCGTCCACGCGCGACGAGCGTCTCCACCATGCCCTCGAGGGCAGGCTCGTCGATGTCGAGCTCGCGCGAGAGGTCGGCCAGGCACATGGGCCGGCCGGCCTCTCGGATGGCGGTGAGGATGGCCGACAGCATCAGGCGTACCCCAGGAACGTGCCCACCTGGAAGACGACCACCGCCAGCAGCCAGGCCAGGCCGAACTGGTAGAGCCCGGAGAACGCCGCCCAGCGCCAGCCGAACTCGTGCTTGATGGCGCTGAGGGTCGCCACGCAGGGGGTGTAGATGAGCACGAACATGACGAATGCCAGCCCGGCCAGTGGCGTGAAGTTTGCTGCCAGGGCGCTCGAGAGCGCCGTGTCCTGGGCCTCCTCGTCTGCCGGCGGCGTGAGGTTCACCCCGGGGATGATGCTCAGCGTGGAGCGCACGGCACCGTCGGCCGCTGCCACGAAGCTCGTCCCGATCTCGCGGATGTCCTCGCCGAGCGTGGGCACCGGACCATCTGCCGGCGCTTCGTCCTGGCCCACGTATGTCTGGGCCATCGTGGCCACCACGACCTCCTTGGCGATGAAGCCGGTGACCAGAGCGCCCGACGCCTCCCATGTGCCGAAGCCGGCCGGTTCGAAGGCGGGGGCCGCGACGGCGCTGACCTGGCCGAAGTAGCTGTCACGCTGCTCCTCCACGCCCCACGGCAGGTTCATCAGGAACCAAAGGGCGATCGAGATGGCGAAGATGACCGTGCCGGCCTTGACCACGAACTCCTTGGTCTTCTGCCACGTATGCGTGGTCAGCGCCTTGAGCGTGGGCACGCGGTACGGCGGCAGCTCCAGGGCGAAGACGGCGTCGTCCCGCTCGCGCAGGATCGTGCGCGAGAGCACGATGGCGACCAGGCCGGCGATGAGGATGCCCACCACGTAGAGCCCGGTGATGACCGTGGCCGCCGCGGCGCCGAAGAAGGCCAGGCCGAAGACGACATAGACCGGCAGGCGCGCCGAGCACGACATCAGCGGCACGAGCAGGCTGGTCATGATGCGCTGCGTGCGGTTCTCCAGCGTGCGCGTGGCATAGATCGCCGGAACCGCGCAGCCGAAGCCCAGGACCATGGGGATGAACGACTTGCCGTGGAGCCCGGTGAAACGCATGACCCGGTCCATGACGAAGGCGACCCGAGCCATGTAGCCGCTGTCCTCCAGCAGCGTCAGGAACAGGTAGAGCACGATCAGCCCGGGCACGAACACGAGCACCGCGCCGACGCCCGCGATGACGCCGTCGACCGCCAGCGAGACGAACCATTCGGGCGCGTTGACCAGTCCCAGCAGACTCACGACCCAGCGCGTGACCGGGCCGCCGATGACCGCATCGACCCAGTCGAGGAAGTAGGCCGAGACCTCGACCACCAGCTTGAACACGACGAACATGACGGCGAAGAAGATGGGCAGTCCCAGCCAGCGGTTGGTGAGCACGCGGTCGAGCCGGTCGGTGACCGTGTAGCGGGACATGGCGGACGTGTCGACGACTTCCATCACCACGCCGTGGACGTAGCCGTAGCGAGCATCGGCGATGGCCATGTCGGCGGTATCGCCGTGCATCGACTCGATGCGTTGCCTGCCCTCTTCGGCCGCGGCCACGAGAGGCGCACCGCCCTCGGCCGTAGTCACGCGCGTGATCAGGTCGGCCTCACCCTCGAGTAGCTTGATGGCCAGCCAGCGGGGCTGGTAGGCGTCGGACAGCTCCGGGGTGGCGGAGATCCGGTCGACGAGGGCGCTGATCTCGGCCTCGACCTCGGTCCCATAGTCGATGCGGAAGACAGGCCGGTCGATGGTGCCGGGGACGGTGGTCATGGCCGGCCTAGGCGATGAGCCTCAGCTGGGCACGCGCCGGGTCGACCAGGCTGAGCGCGGCGTCCATCAGCCGATCCAACCCCTTCTCGCGGTGTCCCACGGTCTCCACGATGGGCGCCCGCCCGAACAGCTTCGACAGCCGCTCCCGGTCGATCTTGATGCCCTGAGAGCGGGCGCTGTCGCTGACGTTGAGCGCGAGCACGAGCGGGATGCCCAGCTCCAGCAGCTGCGCGGTCAGGTACAGGTTGCGCTCCAGGTTGGTGGAGTCGACCACGTCGATGACCACGTCAGCCTCGCCGGAGAGCAGGTAGTCGCGAGCGACGACCTCCTCTGGCGTCAGCGCTGACAGGCTGTAGGTTCCGGGCAGGTCCACGAGCCGGCCGATGACGTCACCGTGGCGGAACGTGCCTTCCATCTTGGCCACGGTCTTGCCCGGCCAGTTGCCCACGTGGTGACGCGAGCCGGTGAGAGCGTTGAAGATGCTGGTCTTGCCGGCGTTGGGGTTGCCCGCGAGGGCCAGCGTGAGGGTGCCGCTCATGCGGCGGTGGCCGTTTCGGCCGGTGCCTCCAGCGCTTCCACGAGGATGGTGGCGGCTTCACGCTTGCGGAGGGAGAGGTGATAGCCCTTGACGACGAACTCGAGTGGGTCGCCGAGCGGCGCGGCACGCTGCAGCATGATCGTCTCGCCACGGACGACGCCGAGCTCCAGGAGCCTGCGCCGCGCCGCCGGTCGACCGCCGACTCGCAGGATCCGGCCGGTCTGACCTCGGCCGAGCTGTTCCAGGCTCACGATGGACGCCGCCGCGGGGCAGTACTTGCGACATCGCTTGGGCACGGGTCGGCCCATGGCCACGACGCGAGACAGCCACCGACAGGAGCGATGCTCGCAATCCTGATTCGGCAAGTCGGTATTCACCAGTCCAGTAGACCCGAAGGCCTGCTCGCCCGGAAGTGACCATCGGACGGCCTCGTAGGGCCTTGTGGCCCGAAGACCGGAGTACTTGGTCTCAAGTGTAAGGCTTACCTGATGCCGGAGGTCAGGTGAGCTCGGAAGACGCGGTTGGCAGGGCGATGACGAAGCACGCGCCGTGCGGCTCGACACCGGAGACCGCGGCGGAGCCGCCGTGCGCGAAGGCGAGCGCCTGCACGATCGACAGTCCAAGGCCCGATGAGCCGGGCGCCCGACCGCTGGACGGCTCGACGCGATAGAAGCGTTCGAAGACGTTGGGCAGGTCCTCCGGCGAGATACCCGGACCATCGTCGCGAACCTCCAGCTCGACCGCCGGCCCACGCCGCCGTCCCTCGACGATCACGTGGCCGCCTTCGGGCGTGTGACGCAGCGCATTGTCCACGAGCGCACCCAGCATCTGCCCCAGACGTTCGCGGTCGACGCGTACGTGCAGCGGATCGGCACCGAGCTCGGCCGCTACCTGGACGCCAGCCAGATCGGCCGCTGGACCGAAGCTGGCGACGGTGTCGCGCACCACCTCGGCGGCATCCAGCACGACCAGCTCCAGTGGCAGCCGCCCAGCCTCGGCGAGGCTGACCGTCCGCAGGTCGTCCACGATGCGAGACAGGAGCTGCGACTGGCTTCGGATCGTGTGCAGATGTCGATCGTCGTGCTCGTAGACCCCGTCGAGGATGGCGGTGGTCGTGGCGTCGATGACGGTCAACGGCGTCTTGAGCTCGTGCGCCGCGTCCTGGAAGAGGCGGCGGCGGATGGCATCGGAGCGCTGCAGCGACTCGGCCATGGTGTCGAACGAACGCCCCAGGTCGCCGATCTCATCGGTGCGCTGGGCCAGATCGGACCGCCGCTCCAGGTCGCCGCCAGCGAGATCGGCTGCGGCGTCGCGCAGCCGACCGAGCGGGGACACCAGGCGACCTGCCACGAGGAAACCCAGCACGGAGGCCCCGGCGGCGGCGGCGATCCCGAGCACGACGATGGCGATGGTCGTCTCCCGCTGCGCCCGGCCTGGGCCCCTGCCCTCGCGCGGCCCCGGCCCCAGACCCTGTCCCTGCCCCTGGCCGCGGCTGCCGGCTTCATCGGCGAGCTGTCCGAAGCCGCGGTCGACGATGGCCGGGGTGACGATGGCGATGATGCCCGCGGTGACGAAGGCGACGAGGGCGAAGATGAGCGCAAGGCGGATGCGCAGGCTCATCGGCGGGCGGCCCGGTAGCCGACACCGCGAACGGTCTCGATGTAGTCGCCGCCGGCGGGCGGTCGGCCGAGCTTGCGGCGCAGGTTCTTGATGTGGCTGTCCATCGTGCGGTCGTCGGCCTCGAAGGCCTCGCCGTAGATGCGCTCGCCCAGCTGGCCGCGCCCGAGGACCATACCCGGGCGTTCGGTGAGGGTGACCAGCAGATCGAACTCGACCTTGGTCAGCGCGATGGGCTCGCCGTCGCGGGCGACCTCGCGCGCATCGATGTCGATGTCGAGATCGAGGAAGCGGCGCGCCACGGACGCTGCGGCGGACTGAGCACGTCGGCGCAGCACCGCGCCGATGCGCGCCACCAGCTCGCGCGGCTCGAACGGCTTGGTCAGGTAGTCGTCCGCGCCCATCTCCAGTCCGGCGACGCGATCGATGAGCTCGTCGCGCGCGGTGAGCATGATGACCGCACTGTCGATGCCGTCGGCGCGCAGGTCACGCAGCACGTCGAAGCCCGAGCGTCCGGGCAGCATGACGTCCAGCACGAGCAGGTCCGGATGTGATGCCCGGGCCAGCTCGTAGGCGCTGTCGCCGTCGGCGACCGTATCGACCTGGTGCCCCTCACGCGCGAGGTAGGCACTGACGACGTCGGTGATGTGCGGCTCGTCGTCGACGACCAGGATGCGTGGCATGGAAGACCGATGGTACGCCGACGGCCGGGGTCTCCCCCGGCCGTCGGACCCTCCTTGGGCAGTGTCGTCGAGACTAGGCCTGCCAGCGCTCGAAGGCCCGCAGGTGGTTGCCGCTCGCGGTCAGCAGGTTCGAGTACATCTCGTACACGTCGGGAGCGGTCTCTTCGAGGCCCGTGATGCGCGACTCGAGGTCGGCGATGTCGGTCTCCTCGATGAGGACGCCCACGGCGATGGCCTCGTCGAGGCCGGCCGAACCCTGCTCGATGAGCGTCTCGTAGAGCGACGCGATGATGGGGTCGCTGAACTCGCCGGCAGGCAGCTCGATGGCGGAGTCCTCCAGGCCATAGCGCTCGAGCACGACGCTGACCGCCTCCTGATGTCGCGATTCCGAGTTCGCGATGTTCTCGAAGATGCGCACGCCGTACATCTCGGCGAACGTGGTGTAGACGTCGTGGGCCAGCTTCTCCTCGTTGGCCATGAAGACCAGGCCCGCCGCCTGCTCGTCGGTCAGCACGCCCATCTCGGCATCACACTCGTCGCAGCTGCCGGGACCTCGCTGGCCGTCCTCGTTGGGGCCCTTGCCGGCACCCTGGTTGCCGGAGCCCGCAGCCGGCTTGCCGTTCCCGGCAGCCTGACCCCGACCCGCGTCCTGGCCGGCCTGGCGGTTCTGAGCCTGCCCGTTGCTGGCGCGGGCCTGCACCTGGCCGCCGCCGCCCGCGTTGGCCCGGGTCTCGGTCTGCATGCCGGAGCCGTTCCGGGCGCGAACCTGCTGCTGGACCTGGGGCTCGTCTGCGGTGCAGTCGCCATCGCAGCCAGCGGGGCCATTGCCGGGACCCTTGGCCAATGCGGCCGTGGGTGCCAGAGCCGCGATGGTGAGGGCCGCGGCCGCGGAGATGGCGAGGATCGTGCGTGGTGAGTGGTCGAGCATCGTTCTTTGACTCCTTTGTCGCGCGCCTGGGGCGCACAGCGGGGGGTTGTTGCCCATGACCATGAGCCACCCGTTCGCAGGCGCCATGGACCCGACGTGGAGATTGCGTGGAGATGCCGCCGCTCAGGCGTGCGGCCAGCCGCGCACGTAGTCCAGCTGCTCGGGCATCGTCAGCGTGTGCTGGCGTGCCGCGTGCACCCGGTCGATGGCCGCGTCGGCGTCGAGGCCGGCTTCGCGCAGGAGGCAGGCGGCGGTCATGCCGGATCGGTCCAGCCCACCGCGACAGGCGATGGCCACCGTTCCGCCGGAGCGCACGCGTTCGGTCACGGCCGCGACCTCTCGCCGGTAGGCGGCGTCGGAGTAGGGGGTCATGGGGTCGCGGACGGGGTGTCGCACCAGCTCCAGCCCGTGCGCCACGGCGGCCTCCTCGACGTGAGTCACGCGACAGCGCGCCAGCTCCTTGTCCTCCACCAGCAGCAGGAGCACGTCCACACCCTGCTCCCTGAGCGACTGCAGGTCGGTATCCAGGTCGCGCCACTGCGGGCCGCTGTAGTAGCCCAGGTAGCGCTTGCCGGGCAGGAAGGTCATGCCCGCTCGACCGCCGCCGCGGGCGAGGTCGCTGCCGCCGAGGTCCATGAAGTCCACGCGCAACGGGTCCGTACTCGACGTGCTCCAGGCCGTCCCGCCCCACTCGGAAGTGTCGGTCTCGATGAGCCGGTCGACGAGCCGCTGGGCCAGCGGACGGTCGCGCAGCCCGATGTGCCACTCGAGCGGCACATCGGTGATGCCGAAGTAGGCGCCGGCCAGGCCACCGGCGATGGCAGCGGTGGTGTCGGTGTCGCCGCCGTACCTCACCGCGGCCACGACCGCGGCGCGATAGTCGTCCGCGGCCGCGAAGGCGTCCCAGGCGGACCAGAAGCTGTCGACGACGCGACCCCTCCCCTCGCGTTCGGCCCAGGCCTCGAAGGCGTCGAGCTCGGCGACCGCCTCGGACGGCGTCGGCGCCGAGCGGGACCCGGGCAGGCCGCGCGCCTCGAGGAATCGGCGAAGCTCACGTCGGGATCGGTCAAGGGCGCGCGCCCGGTCGTCATCACCCGCGAGGATGAGCCGCGCGATGAGCCCGTACAGGGCGCAGGCGATCTGCGATTCGGCACTGCCGTGCGTCACGCGCGACGCGCGCAGGATGTGCTCGACGAGCTCGGGCTCGTCGAGATCGCGGGACACCAGCGCCAGCGGCAGGATGCGCATCAGCGCGCCGTTGCCCTTGGCCTCGGGATCGCCGGCCTGTTCCGCGGGCGTGCCGGCGCGCAGCCGGTCGAGTGCCGTCCACGTCGCGCCGCCCATGTCGAACACCACCCCGCCCACCGCGTAGGCCCCCTCGTCGGCCCAGGCCATGGCGCGACGAGCCTGGTCGTCGGTGTCGAAGCCGGCCGACAGGAGTGAGTCGAGCAGGGCCAGCATCAGCGCGCCGTCGTCGCTCCAGGTGCCCGGCGGCTGTTCGTGCGTGCCGTGGCCGCGCCACTCGACCGCGTCGATGGACCCGGGCGCGCTGAACTCGTAGGGCACGCCGAGGGCGTCCCCGCAGAGGTGGCCGTAGATCGCCCCCTCCAGCCGTTCGGGCAGCAGGATCCCGTCCCGCTTGCGCGTGCGCCAGGCCTGGCGCACGGCCTTGCGCCACGGTGTCCGGCGCATACGCGACATGAAGATGGAGAGGTCCGTCCGTCGCCGAGCTTCGCTCATGCCTCGGGCGGGCACGAGCGCCCGGTTCGTGAGCCGGTCACGGGCGGGTATGACGGGCGAGGCTGGTCGGCCCCGCGCACGCGGCTAGAGCTCGCTGGGGACCTGGCGCAGCAACCGGCAGGCGGCACCCATGAACTTGTGGAAGCCGTCCGAGGTCTGGCCGTACCAGAGCGGGCAGCTCACGAGCGCGGTGATGCCGTTCTGCTTGCAGTAGTCGTGCGCTTCCTGTGAGTAGCTGCCGGCCCCGAAGTTCTTGTGGAACCAGACCTTGTCCACGCCGGCTTCCTTGCAGTCGTGCGCCACCGACAGCGAGGCCCTGGGGTTGGTGGCGATGACCACCGCGTCGACGCCACCCGGGATCTCCGTGACGCTGTGGTAGCAGGTGTCGCCCATGACCTGGTCGGCATTGGGGTTCACCGGGAAGACGTCGTAGCCGCGCTCCTTGAAGCGCGAGTAGATGCCGTTGCTGGCGTGCGCGCTACCGGCGTCGCGCGAGACGCCCGCGACGGCGATGCGCTTCTGGGACAGGAACTCGTCGACAGCCTGATCGACCGTTGGCATGATTTCCTCCTGAGCATGGAGAACCGAGGGCACGTCTGCCCGAAGCGCCTGCGGTACCCGCGCCGGGCCACCCAGCCGAATCGTCGACGACACGCTGCCCGCCAGACAGTGCCGTTGCGCCCTCATCGGCCGGGCGGATGGTCGGTCGGGTGGCCGGCAGCGAGGATCAGACGGAACCTGGCGAGGCACGGCCGCGCACGTACTGGTCAGAGGCGCCGCTCTGGCGCCGCAACCGACGGGGCGCCGAGCGGTGCATCGCCCGGGGCCCCGACCCGCGTCATCGCCGGGCCTGACGTCACCGGCGATCACGTGGACCACGGAGCCGAGGAGGTCCTTCCATGTCATCCGCCGTCCGCGTGATCGCTAGCCGTACGATCGCCCTCGCCACCGTCGCCGCCCTGGGCCTGAGCTCGGCAGCGATGGCCGCGAACTCCGTCGATGAGCTGACCGAGCTCAATGAGCAGGCCTGGGCGGGCGAGCCCGAGCTCCTGGACGAGGTCTATGCCCCCGAGGGCATGCACACGGCGACGTTCTACGACCGCACCAACGAATACACCGGGCCGGATGAGATCGCCAGGGTCGCGGGGTCCGGCCGCATCGACCTCATCGGGCCTCGGATCGAGCTTCCGGCACCCGACGGCGAGTGGCGCTGGGCCAGCTTCGCCAGCCTCGGCGGCGGCACGGCCTGCCTCTTCCGTGCGGTCGACGGCCAGATCGTGCGTCACGACTGCGTCCTGCCAGAGCCCGCCAACGGCGATCGGGCCAAGGTCGGGCTGGCTGATGAGGCGTCTTCGGCCGCCATCGACGAGGTGGTGGAGCGACTGCGCGGCAGCTGGGGGCAGGGAACCAGCGTCGAGCGGCTGGCCGAGGTCTATGCCCCCGATGCCGTGCACACGGCTCGATACTTGAACGCCACCAGGAGCTACGCGGGTCCCGAGGAGATCCTGAGCGTGGCCCGCTTCGGTGGCACCCCCGAACAGATCGGCCAGCGCGTCGACATCGAGGCGCTGGAGGGCGAGCTGGCCTGGGCAGCCGTGAGCGACGTGGCCGGCGGCAGCGTCTGCCTGTTCCGCGCCGTGGACGGCATGATCACGCGGCACGACTGCGTCCTGCCCATCTCAGGCTGAGATACCGGCGAAAACGGAACCCCGATGCGTTGGACGGCACACGTACGATTTGGAGACGGCGTATGTGGCGCCGTCCGGCGCGTGGGGGAGCGTGTGGACGAGGAGCTGGTTGCCCGGGCCCAGGGGGGCGACCGAGACGCGTTCGAGCACATCGTGAACGTCTCGTTCGACCGGTGCCACGCCGTGGCCATGCGCCTCCTGCGCGACTCCCAGCTGGCGGAGGATGCGGTGCAACAGGCCATGGTCAACGTCTGGCGGGACCTGCCCCGGTTGCGCGATCCTGCCCGCTACGACGCCTGGTCCTACAAGCTGCTGGTGCGGGCCTGCTACGCGGAGTACAAGAAGGCCCCTCCGTGGATGCCGGGCCTGGAGGAAGGTTCTCCGGCCGAGCCGCGCACCGGTGACGAGTACCGCGCGGTCATCGATCGCGACCAGCTGGAGCGCGGCTTCCGGCGGTTGTCGATGGACCACCGCTCAGTGGTGGTCCTGCACCACTATCTCGATCTGCCCCTGGACGAGGTCGGCCGCATCCTGGACATCCCCACCGGCACGGTGAAGTCACGCCTGCATCGAGCGCTGGCCGAGATGCGAGCGGCGCTGGAGGCCGATACTCGCGCCGCTGAGGCGGAGGAGCCGAGCGGATGCGGCGCAGCGGCTGCCGGCGGGAGGGTGGCCCGATGAATACCCCGCTGCGTGACGACCGGGACCTGAACGCGGCAGTGCGCAGCTGGCTGCACGAGGGCGACGAGCCGACACCGGACCGCAACCGCCACATCGGTCGCATCATGGGTCGGGTCGACGAGACGAAGCAGCGGCGCCGACTGTGGCCACTGAACCCTTTCGGGCGCCGCGCGGTGCACAGCGCGGCTGGGACTGAGGGCGTCCAGCGCGTCCACGGCGATCGAACCACGGTCCTCGAGCCGGCACTGGTGATGACCGCCTTGGCGCTGACGCTCATCGTGGCCACTGGCCTGATCTGGGTCGCATCCCAGCCGCGGGCCGTGTCCGTTCTGCCCGGCGCAGCAGCGGTCGACGCAGCGGACCAGGCGCTCTACGAACGCCTCCTCACGCTCTGGGCCGGCGAGGACACCGACCTGGAGATGACGCGGCAGGTCTATGCGGAAGACGCAGTCCACAGCGTCCTCTGGCTCGACGACGAGGAGGTCATCCGAGGTGAGCTCGGCCTGTGGAGCCGAATGCGCGAGTCCGCCCGGATAGACTGGACGCGTTCGTGGCCGATCCGGCTTCCCGACAGCCAAAGCGGAGACCATCGCTATCTGCTCGTTCCGACCGCCGGCACCTCGGACGGGCTGGGGGGCACCGCCTGCGTGCTGTGGATCAAGAACGAACAGGTGACCCGTCACGACTGCGTCATGCCCATGTCGACCGACAACGAGGCCCTGCCGGCACTATGGGCGCCCGATGAAGCAGCCGCGACCGAGCGCGATGCGCTGATGACTTCGCTCACTTCCGCCCAGCACACGGCCGACCGGGCGACCGCAGAGCTGTCGCTCTCGCCCGACGTCAGGCACCACGTGTTGAGCGCGAACCAGGTCTACACGTTGGAGGGGATCGACGAGTGGTGGGCCGTCATGGGGGGACCCGGACTCACCACGTACGTCGATGCGGACCTGCCGGCACCCGAGGGTGAGCGCCGCTGGGCCAGCTTCAACAGTGTCGGCGGTGGGACACTCTGCGTCTTCTGGGCGCGAGACGGTCTCATCACGCGGCACGACTGCATCGTGCCCTTCCCTACGACGGTGTCAGACATGCTGACCACGATCGAGGAGCCGCCGGGAGCGTCGACTGCGTCGTAGCGCAGCAGCGCACCTCCCCACGGCCCCGGTCGGGCCGAAGCCCTACTCCTCGGCAGTCTCGCCGTCGGCGGCCTCTTCTTCGGCCACCTCTTCTTCGGCCATCTCGTCATCGGCCATGTCTTCCTCGGCCATGTCCGCGTCCCGGGTGAGGAAGAGCTGCCACTCGAGGTCGCCGTTGTCCTCGACCGAGACCACGATGGGCGCGGTCGGCATGGTTACGCCGAAGGAGGTGAAGTCGACCGGCAGAGAGCCCACGACCACGACCACGTCGCCGGCGCGCTGGCCCTGCAGCTGGAACTCGACGTCCTGGGTCACGTCGCGGATGGTGACGGTGCCGGGCACCGAGACGTTGAAGGGCTCGCCTTCGACCGGGACCGAAAGGAGGTCGACCGGCTCGCTGAAGGCGAAGGTGGCGGTGGGGAACTCGCCGGTGCCGAGCGAGCGCTGGATGGCGCCGTCACGCCGGGGGCGGTCGCTGGTGATGGTCGTCAGGTCGACCTCGATCATCGCGCTCTCGATGACCGAGCCGGAGGCATCGAGCTGGCCGCTCACGACCGGGGTGCGACCGACCGCATCGACCTCACCGCCCGGGTTGAGCACCTCGGAGACACGGAAGCCGACCCACGAGGAGCTGAAGTCATCGAAGCTGCCGATGGAGGTATCGACCGACCAGGTGCCGTCGATGCCCTCGGCGGACACTTCGTCCTGTGCCTGGACAGCGCCGGCGCTGCCGACCACGAAAGCGGCACTGAGCGCGATGGCCGCGGGGAGGAGCAGCTTGCGCAGCGGCTGCTCGGATACTCGAACGTTGACCTTGCTCACAGAGATCTCCTGTCGGGGGCGTCAGAAAGGCGCAGGATAGCCCGCGTTTGTGACGCTGGCATCAACGAGCTGCAAGGGGGCGGTGCGGCTTGAACACTCGACTTGCCTGGGCGGTCCAGCCCAGCCCTCAGCGCGCCAGCAGATCCGTGCCCCACGCGGACGGTGGCGGGAGCAGCAGCAGGCACATGCCGAGCAGCTGTGGCTCGAAGGCGGCGCGCATCTCGCAGAACGTGGCCCACGCCTGCTCGCGGTCGTCCACGATCGGCAATCCCGCCTCCTCCATGCGTGCCACGACCGCGTCGAAGTCCGCTCGCGAGAGGCGCGTGCGCCCCTCGTCGTCATCGGGAGGCGGGTCGGCCGAGAAGAAGTCGGCGATGCTGTCGAGCGCTTCGACGCCGGCCTGATAGGTCATGTCCGCGCGCAGGGAGTCGGGCGTGTCGACGACGACGTTGCGCAGGATGGCGGCATCGAGCACGGCCGCCGCCGCCGAGAGCCACGACCGCTGCCCGCGCGGGGAGCGGAAGAAGGCCAGCGAGGGCTCGGACGTCTGGGTCTCGCCGAGAGCGATGAGCCAGTGACCCCAGTCGGCCCAGAGGTCATCGATGCGCCGGGTGTCCGCGCCGCGAGAGAGCCGCAGCAGCAGGTCCGGGCCATGGGCGCGGCCGCCGCTCTTGATGCTCACGTCGGCCACGGTGACCTCGCGGCGCGAGTAGAGCCCGTAGATCGTGGGCAGGTAGGAGACCAACATGGCCACGACGCCCAGTCCCAGGATGCCGGCGGTGATGGCCAGAAGCTCGTGGACGCCCTCGTCGGGACGCACGAAGCCGAGCGTGGTGAACGAGGAGCCGGCGAGCACGAGAGCGTCGTTGTAGACCATGTCGGCGGTGGCGTGGAAGAGGAGCGAGAAGCCCAGGATGCTGCCCACCGCCCAGGCCACGGCCATCAACAGCAGCCCCAGCGGAGCGTGCACGCTGAAGACGGCCTCGCGGTCGTAGTGGCGCTGCCCGCGCGAGAAGGCTCGCAGGAGTTGCCGCAAGCCCAGGAACGTGCCTCTCGAGAGCCGGTCGAAAGCGGCACCGGGCAGGACCACGGTGCGAAAGGCCGAGCCCAGCGAGACCAGGACAAGCAGGAACCCGACGACCGCCTCGACGCCGCTGATGACTAGGTCCATGCACCGAAGACTGCCATGCCGGTGCGCTTGCCTGTTGGCGCTACCGTCGAAGGCTCACCAGCAGGAGGATCGCATGGCTCGTCTGAAACCCCTCTCGCTCGACCAGGTCGAGGGCCTCGAGGAGGTCGAGCTGACCTATCAGCGCACGCTCGGGTTCGTGCCCAACGGACTGCGCATCATGGCCCGCCGGCCGGAGATCGTGAAGGGCTTCATCGCCTTGCGCCGGGCCGTGCTGGATCCGGCCTCCGGGACCGTGCCCGCCGAGCTCAAGAACCTCTGCGCCCATCTCGCCAGCCGGGTCCACGGCTGCCTGTACTGCCAGGCACACTCACTGCAGGGCGCAGGTCGTGCCGGTGCCGAACAGGCGCGCCTGGAGGCGGTCTGGGAGTTCGCCGACAGCGACCTCTTCGACGAGGCCGAGAAGGCGGCGCTCGAGTTCTCGGTCAAGGCGGCGTCCGTGCCCAACGGCGTGACGGACGCGGACTTCGCGCGCATGCGCGAACACTGGGACGAGGGCCAGATCGTGGAGATCCTGGCGGCCGTCTCGCTCTACGGCTTCCTCAACCGCTTCAACGATTCGCTGGCCACACCGCTGGAGGAGGGCTCAGCCGTATTCGCCGAGGAGGCGCTGGGCGACAAGGGCTGGACGCCCGGGAAGCACGCCTGAGGCGTCGCTCACGAAGATAGGGGTCAGGCCCCCGGCTGCTGGCTCGTCATGGGCCCATCTGCCACGTGGCCGATGGCCGCAAGCGACTCGGTACCGGGCTTGGGCCGCGACATCTCCTCCTCGCTCTGGTTGGACTCGAGGGCGCCGGTCATGATCGCCACCGCGTCGGCCATGGAGTGGGACTCCGGCGTGACCACCGCCACACGCCGGCCGAGCCGGTGGATGTGGATGCGGTCGGAGACCTCGAAGACGTGCGGCATGTTGTGGCTGATGAGGATCACCGGGATGCCGCGGTCACGGACGTCGCGGATGAGCTGAAGGACCTTCTGCGACTCCTTCACGCCGAGCGCGGCGGTGGGCTCGTCCATGATGATCACGCGCTGCCCGAAGGCCGCGGCACGAGCCACGGCCACGCCCTGGCGCTGACCACCGGAGAGCGTCTCCACCGCCTGGCTCATGTCCTGGATGGTCAGCAGGCCCAGCTCGGACATCTCCTGGCGCGCATCCTCGCGCATGCCGCTGAGGTCGAGCATGCGGAAGACGGAGCCGAGGATGCCGGGCTTGCGCCGTTCGCGCCCGAGGTACAGGTTGGTGCCGATATCAAGCGCCGGGCAGACCGCCAGCGTCTGGTACACCGTCTCGATGCCGGCGGCCATGGAATCGCCGGGGGTGTTCAGGTGGACCTGTTCCCCGTCGATGTAGATCTCCCCGCTATCGGGGACGACCGCTCCGCTGAAGCACTTGATGAGCGTCGACTTGCCGGCGCCGTTGTCGCCGATGACGCCCAGCACCTCGCCGGGGTACAGCTCCAGGTTTGCGCGGTCCAGGGCTACGACGCGTCCATAGGTCTTGACCAGGCCCTTGGCCTGGAGGACCGGCTGCGGACTGCTCGTTGTCTTGGCGGCGGTCATGCGCTCACCCTCCGGATCCACTGGTCAAGTGTGACGGCCACGATGACGAGGACGCCGATGGTGAAGTCCTGCCACAGTGGGTCGAAGCCGGCAAGGCTCAGGCCATTGCGGGCCATGCCCACGATGATGGCACCGAGCAGGGTCCCGATGACCACACCGCGCCCGCCGAACAGGCTGGTGCCGCCGATGACGACGGCGGTGATGGTGTCGAGGTTGGCGCCGATGCCGGACTGCGGACTGGCCGCGCCGATGCGGCCCATGAGGAACCAGGCGCCGATGGCGTAGATGAAGCCGGCCACCGCGTAGACGGAGATGAGAACGCGATCGACCTTGATGCCGGTCAGCCGCGAGGACTCGGGATCATCGCCGGTGGCGTAGATATGGCGGCCCCAGGCCGTGTAGCGCAGGACGTAGGCCATGATCGCGTACATCGCGAGCATGCCGATCGAGGCGATGGGGATGCGTGTGTCGACGATCGGCAGCAACAGGCTGCCGCTCCTGCCCGCGGTGGTGGTCAGGAGCGAATCCATGTCCGCACCGCGGATGGTGGTCGACGCCGAGACGTACAGGTTCAAGGCGAAGAAGATGCTGAGCGTGCCCAGCGTGACGATGAACGGAGGCAGCCGAAGCCGCGTGATGAGGAGGCCGTTCAACAGCCCGCAAGCGGTGCCGAAGGTGAAACCGGCGAACAGCGCCAGGACGCCGGGCACCCCGTAGTCGGCGGAGAGCTTGGCCATGACCACGGAGACGAAGACGGTGATGGCACCGACGGAGAGGTCGATGCCGGCGGTGAGAATGATGATCGTCTGGCCGATGGCCAGGGTGCCTACGACCGTGACCTGCTGGATGATCAGGCTCATGTTGAACGGCGACAGGAACCGATCGGACATCAGGCTGAAGACCACCAGCATGACCAGCAGGAAGACGAGCGGGCCGAGTGCCGGATACTTGTGGAGGAGGCGCTGGACACGCTGGAGCGCGGTCGGGTCCTGGCGGTCGTGCTCGCTGATCTCGCCGGTCACGGCGAGGGCCGTCGCCTCAGCCGATGATTCCTCGCCGCGTTGGTCTTCGGGGCCGCTCATGCGTGTCGCTTCTCCTCATCCCCGTTGCTGCGCACCCTGTGCGCTGATTGTAGACGTGCGAACGGGGCGGCCGTGAGGCCGCCCCGTTCAGTGCTGCTGCTAGTTCTTATTCGCCCCTGAAGTTGCCCCAGCAGATCTCAGAGCCGGCGGTGGTGTCCAGGGAATCCACGCCTTCCTGCGGATCGTTGGTGATGAGCGTGGCACCGGTGTTGAAGATGTCCAGGCCCTCGGTGTAGAACTCGCTGTCCTCGGGCGTTGGGATCTCACCGGTCATGGCGTTGCGCACGCCCCAGTCGATGCCGAGCGCAGCCATACGCGACGGATACTGCTGCGACGTGGCGTCGATGATGCCGTCGTCGATATCCTGCATGGCCTGGCAGCCGCCATCGACCGACACGATGAGCACGTCATCGGTGGTCTTGCCGAACGTCTCGAGCGCCTGCACCGCACCACGGGCGGTGGGCTCGTTGATGGTGTAGAGGACGTTGATGTCCGGGTCCCTCTGAAGCAGCAGCTCCATGGCCGTCACGCTGTCCACGTCCCGGCCCTGGCCGACTTCCTGGCCCACGATGCGCGGATCGTCCTCATCGCCCCACTGGAGGGGATCCTTGACGTCGATACCGAAGCCCTCCAGGAAGCCCTGGTTGCGCTTCACGCCCACCACCGGCTGGGAGGGGTCGATATTGATCATGCCGATCTTGGCGTTGGCAACGCCCTCGGGGCCCAGCTTGGCTGCGGCCCACTGCCCGATGAGCAGGCCCGCCTCGTAGTTGTCCGTGGCGAAGGTCACGGTGGCCGCCTCGGGCGGGACCGGGGCGGTGTCGAGAGCGATCACGACGGCACCCTGCTCACGCGCCAGTTCGATCGCCGGCGTTACGCCAGCGTTCGCGGGTGCGATGAGGATGGTGGTCGCGCCGCGCGCGAGTGCGTTCTCGATGCAGGTGGTCTGGCCCTCGGGATCAGGGTCGACCTCGCCCCAGCAGGCGTTGAAGTCGGACACGCCGAGCTCCGCAGCACGGGCCTCTGCACCCTGGATCATCCAGACCCAGAAGGGGTTGATGTTCTCCTTGACGATGAGCTCCATGACGACGCCTTCGCCGTTTAGCTCCATCTCGTCATCCTGCGCGAGCACGGCCGAGCCGGCGAACGCACCAGCGGTCAGCGCCATCGCGGCCGAGATCGCGGTCAGCCGCAAGGCGCGGCTTCGAACAAAGGTCATCGCTTAGCGAGCCTCCTCTTTCCTCCAGCTGCCTGGGTGGCAGCGCCTCCCGTCGTCAGTTGCTGACAACGTTGTCTCGCACGGTAGACCCGCCGTCGAGGCCATGTCAACCCGTTTCTCCACCGTTTCGGGGTTGTTTCGGTGCAATCGATGTCATATCTTGAGCGCCCATGACCAGCTCCGATCGGACAACGTTGTCAGAAGCGAGCGGCGACAACGGCCCCCAGCGCCGGCGCGCGACGATGCGCGACGTGGCCGCGCTGGCCGGCGTGAGCATCAAGACCGTCTCGCGCGTGGTCAACGAGGAGCCCGGCGTCTCGGGCGACCTCGTCGGGCGCGTGGAAGCCGCCGCCCGCCAGCTCGATTACCGGCCGGACCTGACCGCATCCAACCTGCGCCGCGGCCGGCAGGCGGCCACGCTGGGACTCATGCTGGAAGACGTGGCCAACCCCTACTCCGGCGCGGTGCACCGGGCCGTGGACGACGCGGCCATCGAGCGCGGCATGGCCGTGCTGGCGACCAGCCTCGACGAGGATCCGGTGCGAGAGCGCGAGGTCGCGCGCGCGATGATCCAGCGCCGCGTCGACGGGCTCATCATCGTGCCCACGGGCACGGACCAGTCCTACCTGCGACCGGAGATGGAGGCGGGTCTGGCCACCGTCTTCGTCGACCGTCCTCCGCGCTTCCTCGACGCGGATACGGTCGTGGCCACCAACCGCGCCGGCGCGCAGGGGGCGGTGGAGCACCTCCTCGCCGTGGGCCACCAGCGCATCGCCTTCCTCGGCGACCTGACCGACATCGCCACCGCCGCGGACCGCTACCGGGGCTATGCCGACGCCCTGCAGGCGACGGGCATCCCGCTCGACGAGCGCCTGGTGCGCACGGATCTGCACACCCGCGACACGGCCCAGCGCGCGGCAGAGAGCCTGCTGCGCCTGCCGGCCGAGATCGCCCCCACGGCGCTCTTCGCCAGCCAGAACCTCATCACCATCGGGGCCATCCACGCGCTCCACCTGCACGATCTGCAGCACCTGGTGGCGATCGTCGGCTTCGACGATATCGAACTCGGGAACATGCTCGATCCCGGCGTCACGGTGGTAGCCCAGGATCCCTACGCCATCGGCCGTGCCGCGGTCGAGCTGCTCTTCGCCCGCATCGATGGCTACCGTGGGCCGAGCCAGCACCGCACCATCTCCACCCGCCTGGTGATCCGCGGCTCGGGCGAGATCCGGCCGCGCGAGGTCGTCACCGCCTGATCAGTCACGCAACAGAAGCAGCAGCCACACCACGAGGGCGAGCACGAAGGCGACGGTGGAGGCGAGACGCAGCAGGCTCGCGTTGGAGTAGTGCCGGCGCGTGAAGCCGCGCGCCACGTAGAGCACGAAGCCGACGGCTCCGAGCAGACCGGCGTAGAGCACGAACCAGATGAGCAGCGCCTGTGCCACCTCGGTGGGCATCGTCGGTCAGTCGGCGACCAGGCCCTGGTCGAGGGCCACGCGCGCGGCCTCGGTGCGCGTGGAGACAGCGAGCTTGCCCAGGATGTTGCTGACGTGGACGCCGGCCGTCGACTCGCTGATGAAGAGGTTCTCGGCGATCTCGCGGTTGGTGCGACCGGCCGCGACCTCGGCCAGCACCTCCAGCTCGCGCGGGGTCAGGCCGTAGGCCCGCTCGGGCGTGGCAGAAGCCGCGCCTCGGGCACCCAGGCGCAGGCGCATCCGGCGGGCCATCGTGTCGAGGTGCTCGAGCAGCGGGCGCGCGCCGAGCCCGGTCGCCATCCGGTGGGCTTCGCGCAAGGCCGCGACCGCGGCCTCGCGGTCCCCCGCCCTCTCGGCAGCCTCCGCCTCGCGCCAGCGCGACATGGCCGCGCGGAAGGCGTAGCCGAGGCGGGTCCAGGCCTCGGCCATCGCGGCCCACTGAGCGGTCGTGTCCGTGCCTTCCATGCGGGCTCGTTCGGCCTCGATCTGAGCACACGTGCCGAGCCGCAGCACCTCTGCCATGCGGCTGTCCGGGTCGGCCACCTCGCCGAGCCAGTCGGCCGCGAATCGCTCCACTCCGTCCATCTGGTCGCGCGCCTGGGCCAGGGCGAGCTCGTCTCCAGCGCGGCGCGCGGCGATGCCCATGTCCGCCACGGGCCACGCGGCGACGCGGGCGACCTCGGCCAGGCGGTCCGCTCCATCGACCTGGCTGAGCAAGCCGATGACCTTGTGGGCGTCAGCCAGTGCCCGCACGGGATCGCCTGTGAAGGCGGCATGCTCGATGCCGGCCATGAAGAGCTGCCCGTGGCCGTCGGAGGGAGGACGCTCGAGGATGAGACGCGAAGCGCGTTCCCAGAGCGGCTCGAACCGCTCGTCCCCTCGGCAAGCGAGCAGCTCCGCCAGGTAGCACGCGCGATAGACGAAGGTAGCCTCGGCCGAGCCCGACATGCGGTCCGCCCGCTCCATGATCTTCACGGCCTCATCCCAGCGCCCGCACTCGAACGCGAAGCTGACCGCGCCGTGCCCGATGTACGCGCCGTAGCTGTTCGACACCCCCCACTCGCCCGCCACGCGCATACCCTCGAGCGACCGCTCCAGGGCGAGCTCCGGGTAGCCGCAGCGGGCCACGACCTCGGTGAGGTTCACGTAGGCCCGGCCGATGTCGTCGGGGATGCCCAGGTCCAGCGCGATCTCGAGCGCCGCCTCGAGCGAGGCGATCGCCGTGTCCGTCTCACCCAGGGAGGAGAGGACGAAGCCGAGCGTGTTGCGGGCATGGCCCTCCAGGCCACGGGCGCCGATGGCGATGGCCGACTCGATGGCCGACTCGAGCATGGGCCGGGCCTCGCGCATGCGCGCGTGGAGCATGTACACCTGGGCCAGGCCGGCCAGGGCCTGGACCCGCACGATGGGTGGTTCGGCCGGAGAGATCTCGAGCGCATGCTCGTAGGTGGCGATGCTGCGACCCCAGTCACCAGATACCCACAGCGTGCGGCCGAGCAGGATATGGAGTGCCGTCTGGCGCGCGGGGTCGTCGCCGAGCTCCTCGATGGCCTCGCGACACCAGGCCAGGGCTCGGCGGTGGTCGGACGAGAGCATGGCGGCCCTGGCACCGCGCTCGAGCAACGCTGCGTGGTCCAGCCCGTCGACAGGCACCGAGCCGTCCTCCCACAGCAGCAGGGCCTCGCCGTACTCGCGCGTGGCGATGTCGTAGGAGTAGGAGGCAGCGGCGCCGTCGGCGGCGCGGATGCTGGCCCACAAGGCTCGCTCATCGCGGGCCTCGCGCCAGTGATGCGCCAGCTGCACGGCCTTTCCATGATCGAGCTCGCCGGCCTCGACATGCTCGCTCAGCGCCTCACCCCAGCGCCGGTGGAGCCGGCGGCGCTCGGTCGGCAGCAGCTCCTCGTACACGACCTCGTTGAGCAACGCGTGGCGGAAGCTGTAGGCGTCGTCACCGTCGAGCGCCTGTACCGGCTGGAGCAGGCCCGCGTCCACGAGCGCACGCAGATCGGCGCCAGCGACGTCCTCGCCGGCCACCGACATGAGCGCCTCGTGCTCGACCTCCCGGCCACCCACGGCCGCGACCCCGATGAGCTGCTGTGCCGGGCCGGAGAGGGCGTCGATGCGGGCCAGCAGGACATCTCGCAGCGAGGCCGGCAGCGACGCATCGTAGTCGTCACGGCAGCAGACCAGCTCCTCCACGAAGAAGGGGTTGCCGTCGGAGCGGTCGAAGATCTCGGCCACCTCGCGCGCCTGGACCTGCTCGCCGAGGATATGGTCGACGAGCGAGGCCACGTCGGCCTCGTCCAGGGGCTCCAATTCGACCCGCTCGACGTTGGCGCAGCGCACGACCTCGGCCAGCCAGGGCCGGACGGGATGCTTGCGCGTGATCTCGTCGGCCCGGTACGTGGCCGCGATGGTGATCGGCTCTTCCCCGATGGCCCGCAGCAGGTAGGAGGTGGCGGCCAGCGTGCCGGCATCGGCCCAGTGGAGATCCTCCACCTGGAGCACGAGCGGTCCCCGCTCGGCAAGCCGCCGGAAGAGGTCGAGCAGAGCCTCGTGCATGCGGGTCTGGGCCCACATCTCCTGGTCGGGAGCCGGTTTGCCGCGGTCGAGCGCCGGGACCAGGCGGGCCAGGTCTGCAGCAGCTCGGCCGGCAAGGGCGATGACGGTGGCCGCGCCGTCGGCAGCCACGAGCGAGCGGATGATCTCGGCATAGGGCGAGAAGGGCAGCCCCTCCGAGCCCATCGAGACGCAGCCGCCGACGAGAACGCGCGCGCCCCGCTCTTCGGCGTGCGCCCGCATCTCCGCGAGCAAGCGACTCTTGCCTACGCCGGCCTCGCCGCCGATGACCGCATGGCGAGGGCGTCCCTGGGCTGTCTCGTCAAGAGCGTCGTCGAATCGAGCCACCAGCTCGGATCGTCCGACCAGCACCGGGCTGGTCATCCTGCGCGCCATGGCCTCGATCATACGGGTGCTCCCTGCTCGATCGCCGGTGGGGCGCAGGCGGCGCACGGCGCCGTGCTGGTGGTCATCCCTGCCAGGGCCCGCTAGCGCAGGACCGGACGCCCGAAGAACGAGCCCAGGCCGAGACGCGGTCGCGACAGTGGCTGCTGATCGGAGTCGGAGGCGTTGCCGGCCGTGCCCTGGGCGGTGCTGGCGGCACGGGCGAGACGATGGCGGTCGGCCTCGGCGCGCCGCTCGCTGATGGTGGTGTTGGCCAGGTTGATCATGTGGAAGTCGTTCATCGGTCCGTCCTGTCTGCTGCGCTCGCGACGGGGGTCATCGCGTCTGGACCGAACGTTGGGTCTAAAGGCTTGCGTGCCACATCAGGAGAACTCTCTAGATGCCGGCGGCTGGACCTTCATTTCGGGCCGCTCGTGGTGGGGCGCGAGCGCACGGGCCTACGGGGCAGCGGGCTCCTCGGTGGCAGTCGGGACCGCAGGTTCGAGCGTCGAGAGACGGACCTGCAGGGCCGGCGCGCCCATGCCGGCCGCGCGCCTGCCTCCACCATCGCGCGAGTCGACCACCACCATCCAGTCGCCCGGCTGCTCGGGCAGGGCCACCTTCAGCTTCACGGTGCGTACCTCGCCGGGCATCAGTCTGGGGATGCGGGCCTCGCCGGCCGGCGTGCCGCGTCCGACGCGACCGACGTAGCGCGGTGGCGCCTTCTGCACCTCGGCATCGAGCCGCCAGTCCCGGATCGGCTCGGTGCCCTGGTTGCGAACCTCGACGGCGAGCGTCTGCTTCGACCCGGGCTCGACGGGCTCGGTTGGGCCGGCCACCAGCTCGTAGCCGACGTGCGCGCCACGCCGGGCAAGGTACCTGGAGACGGCCTGGTAGTAGGCCGCGGCCATGGCACCCCGGATGGCGGGACGCTTGAGCAGCGCCAGCTCACGGGGATTGGAGAGGAACATGCCCTCGCTGAGCACGGCCGGCATCTGGGTCGGCCGCCGCAGCCGAGGCGGGTCGTAGCCACGCAGCAGGTAGTAGGGGTAGACCAGCGCCCCGTGGTCGTAGGGTTCCCAGGTCCCGTCCACCGCGTCGGCCAGGCCCTCGACCATCTCCTCCTGCACGATGCGCGCCAGGCGCGCGCTGCGTCCGGAGTACGGCCGCTCGTCGTAGAAGAAAGTGGAGGGCCCGCCGACGGAGGTGTTGACGGCGTTGTTGTTGTGGATCGAGATGAAGAGGTCGGCGCGCGCGCCGTTGGCCAGGTCCGGCCGTGCCGCCAGCTCGTCGTCACCGTCGATGACCCGGTCGCCGGTGCGATCCTCTGGCGGCTCGTTGACCAGCCCGTCGCGGGTGCGGGTGACGACCACGTTCACGCCCGCGCCCTCGAGCATGCGCGCCAGCCGTAGCCCGATGTCGAGGTTGAGGTCCGCTTCGCGCGTGCCGTCTGGGCCGACCGCGCCGTCGAATTCCCCGCCGTGCCCGGGATCGACGGCCACGGTGATGAAGCCGGGCGCTTCGGGGTACACCCGCCGGTCGCTGATAGTGATCCACGTCGACGCCCGCCCGGTGCCCTCGTCGGTCGTGGCCGTGGCCACTACGCGGTAGGGACCGTGCGGCAGCTGCTGGCCGTCCTCATCGCGGCCGAACCACTCGCGCTCCAGCCGGCCCGCCCGGCGCCGGCCGTCGAAGAGGACCCGGACCGTGCTGCCGTCGAAGTCGACCGCGCGCAAGCGCAGGTCCGCCGGCCGGGCCAGCGAGACCGTCAGGGGCAGGCTCTTGCCCTGCCCCGGCAGCAGCGGCGAACCGGCGACCTCCAGGCGCAACAGCGGCTCGTCCGGCGCTTGCGCCAACGATGCGCCGGGCAGCAGCACGAGCGCGAGGAGAGCGGCCAGGGCGAGCCGGAGGAGGGTGCTCAACATGCGCTACAGCATGCCAGCGATGGGACAGGTGGCAACCCCGCCATCGGTGCCGGATGGCCCTACCGACAGTCGCGCCGCCGACCTATCGTCCGGGCACCAGCACTCGGGCAGGCAGAGAGGAGGCTCGGATGACCACCGCCAACGTGGGCGATCGCATCATGGTGGACTCCCAGAAGGTGGACCAACCGCCGCGCACGGGCACCATCCTCGAGATCATCGAACACGAGTACGGCAACAGCTACCGCGTGGCCTGGGATGACGGGCACGAGACCACCTTCCGCCCCACGGCCGGGACGGTCCACGCCGTCCACCCGCCCGAGCCCTCCAAGCGCTGACCGGGGCCCCTGGCCGCTCGCATCGCGCCGCCCGCACGCCGCAGGCTGTCCGGTACAGGCTGCCCACGCGCGACCGGATCGGGGCTGATCGGGGACGCTACGATCGAGCCATGCACTTCTCGAGGAGGAACACGCGGTGAAGCAGCACAAGGTCTCCCTGTTGGGCACCGGGCTCATCGGCGACTTCTACACCATGACGCTGCACGGCCAGCGCAACCGTGACCGGGTCCAGATGGTCTACTCGCGCTCGGCCGAGCGTGGCGCGGCCTTCAAGGAACGCCACGGCATCCCCGAATCGACGACCGACATGCAGACGGCCATCGAGCACCCCGACACCGACACGGTCATCGTGGCCCTGCCCAACTTCCTGCACGAGGAGGCCGTGCGCGCGGTGGCCGCGGCCGGCAAGGCTGTGCTCGTGACCAAGCCGCTGGGGCGCAACGCGGGCGAGGCCAAGCGCATGCTCGAGGCCGTCGAGAAGGCCGGCGTCTTCGGCGGCTACCTCGAGGACCTGGTCTACTCACCCAAGTCGCTCAAGGCCATGCGCTCCGCCCAGGACGGGGCGCTGGGCGATGTCACCTGGGTCCGCGCCCGCGAAGCGCACCCGGGCCCGCATTCGGCCTGGTTCTGGGACCACCGCCTCACCGGTGGCGGCGCCATCATCGATCTCGGTTGCCACTGCATCGAGATCGGCCGGGTCTTCGTGGGCAAGGGCAACCGACCGCTGGAAGTGATGTGCCAGACGGACACGCTGGTTCACCCCATCGATGCCGAGGACAACGCCATCGCGCTGGTGCGCTACGAGTCCGGCGCCATCGGCCAGTTCGAGGTGAGCTGGACGTTCCGCGGCGGCATGGACCTGCGCACCGAGGTCGCCGGCACCGGCGGGACGGTCTGGATCAACAACTTCCTGCGTACCGGCTTCGAGATGTTCACCGCCGGCGAGGGCGAGAAGGGCTACGTGGCGGAGAAGGCAGAGACCGACGCGGGCTGGCTCTTCCCCGTCGGCGACGAGGTCTCCGAACTGGGCTACGTGGACATGTTCAGCGACATGTTCGACGCCATGGACGAGGGCCGCGAGCCCATGGAGACGCTCTACGACGGCTACGTCGTCAACGCCATCATGGACGCCTGCTACCGCTCGGCCAAGAGCCGGGCGTGGGAGGCGGTCGACCTCGACTGGCGTGGCGGCAAGACCGAGACCATAGGCAAGGAGCCGGAGATCTTCGAGGGTCAGGTCGTGATCAAGCGCGAGATCCTGCCCGACGGCCGCGCCAAGCTCATCCTCAAGGACCCCAAGAGCGGCGACTTCACCGACCGCATCGTGTAGGTGCAGGCCAGCGGCGCGACCACTGGACGGGCAGCCTAGGAGAGCTCGGCGATGATCTCCGCCGGATCCTCGAGCGTGGTCACCACGAACCACACGACGTCGCCCTCGGAGAAGATCCAGGCCTGCGCGCCGCCGAGGTCCGCCCGCTGCGCGGTGCGCTCACCGAAGGTATCGACCGCCTCCTCGTCGATGGGCGTGCCCGCCAGCAGCAATTCGGTCATGACCGCCTGTACCTGCTCGCCGGGGACACCCGGGACGGAGGCCGCGGCGATGCTGAGGAACTCCTCGCCCAGGGAGCCGGCCGCCTGGGCCACGGCGAACAGCCCCACGTCCGTGCCGTTCTCGGCGGCTACGGTCTCGAGCTGAGCCAGGATCCCGGGGTCGACCTGGCCGTCGATCTGCTCGTAGCTGAAGGCCTGGTTCTGCAACTCGAAGCCGGCGACCGATGCAGGCAGGCGCGCGGCCAGCTCGTCGGCGGCGAGGTCCGCGGCCGACGGGGGCTCCGGCGTGGGCTCGGGCGGCAGCTGCACCTGCTCGACCGAGGTCTCGATGATGCGCACCGGGTCGGGGATCTGGTCGGAGGGCTCGCGCGCGGTCACGATCTCATCGACCACGTCCATGCCCTCGACCACGCGGCCGAAGATGGTGTACGTGCGGAAGGCCTCCAACGCGCCCTCGGCCCCGTCGTCGAGGATGATGAAGAACTGGCTGCCCTGCGAGTTCGGCCCCTGGCTGCGAGCCATGGCCACGATGCCACGACCGTACCGACCCACGACCTCCTCGTCCTCGATGCGGTAGTCCGGTCCGCCCGTGCCGGTGCCGGTGGGGTCGCCACCCTGGAGCACGAAGCCGGGCACGGCGCGGTGGAAGCCGACGTCGTCGTAGAAGCCCTCGTTGGCCAGGTTGAGGAAGTTCTCGGCGGCCACCGGCGCGGACTCGTTGAAGAGGCCGATGACCACGTCGCCCAGCTCCGTCACGAGACGTACGGCAGTACCGTCGCCGGCGGGCGCCTCGAGGGGCACCGGGTTGGGCGTGGCTTCGGGCGCACCGTGCGGGCGTTCGTCCTGGGCCGCGACCGGCAGCGCGGCGACCATGACCAGGGAGAGTGCGGCGGCGAGGGCCAGCAGACGACGGTGGGGCATGGAGCCTCCTGTGGGGGGGTACGTGGCGTGGGACCGCTCGGGTCCGCGCCCGAGCATAGGGCAGCCCGGATCTCGCGGCTGTGACGCAGCTTGCGCGTGCGGCATCCTTGCACGACCGAGCCCGCTGAGGACCACATGACCGACCCGCTGACCCTGCGCCTGATGACCGAGGAGGAGGCCCACGAGCTGGTGGCCTGGGCCGCCGATGAGGACTGGAACCCGGGACTCCACGACGCCGAGGTCTTCTGGGCCACCGATGCCGAGGCCTTCGTCGCGGCCGAGCTGGAGGGCGAGGTCATCGGGGGTGGCACCATCACCAGCTACGAGGGCACCTTCGGCTTCATGGGCCTTTTCATCGTGCGGCCGCAGTTCCGAGGCCGCGGCCTGGGCGGTCGCTTGTGGCACGCCCGCCTGCAGCTGCTACGCGGCCGCTTGCGACCGGGTGCGCCCATCGGCATGGACGGTGTCTACGGCCTGCAGGAGTGGTACGCCAGGGGCGGCTTCCGCTTCTCGCACCGCTCCGTCCGCTACGAAGGCGTGGGCGCCGAGGCGGAGCGGCCGAGCACGGTGGTGCCGGCTGATGACGTGCCCTTCGAGCGCATCGCCGCCTACGACCGGCGCTGCTTCCCGGCCGCTCGCGAGCGATTTCTCGAGTCCTGGCTGGCACAGAAGGACGCCTCGGCACTGGCCTGGCTCGAGAGTGGCCGACTGCGCGGCTACGGGGTCGTGAGACGTTGCGGTGTCGGGGCCAAGATCGGCCCGCTCTTCGCGGAGGATGCCGACGTGGCCGAGGCGCTCTACGCGTCGCTGGCGGCCTTCGCACCCGATGAGCCGGTGTTCCTCGACGTGCCCGAGATCAACGCCTGGGCCATGGCGCTGGCGCGGCGGCACCGCATGCTCGAGGTCTTCGGCACCGCGCGCATGTACCTGGGCCGACCCCCACGCGTAGCCGAGTCGAGGATCTACGGGGTCACGACGTTCGAGCTGGGCTGAGCGGCTGGTGTCGGTCCCTCAGCTTCCGGCTTCGGGCTCCCAGGGGGCCTCGAAGAAGGCCACGAGGTCGCGCATGCCGGCGATGGCGTCGAGACCGAACTCCTCTCGCACGCCGGGCGCGAACACGTACTTGCCGGTGGCCGCGGGATCGAGCGCCTGGACGGCCACGAAGTAGGAGCCGTCCGCGGGTGCTTCGAGGCGCATGGTCCCGAGGTTGATGAAGCCCAGGCCGCCGTGGACCTCACGGGGCGGATCGGCGACCGGCTCGAAGGCCAGCGCCCCGGCCACGCCAGCAGCTTCGGCCAGCCGAGCCGCGTCAGGACCGGCCGCGGCCGCGTCGGGCAGGCCGGGACCGAGGAGGGTGAAGGTGGCGGCCACCGCACCGGTGGCGTCGGGCGCCGTCATACCCACCACCAGCGGGTCGCCGGCGGAGAGGTCCATGCGGTACCAGTCGATCTCGCCGGGCTGGTCGATGGTAGCGCCGATGGCCCGTGAGAGCGTGGGGTCGTCGAGCACGATAGCCTCCGCCGGCGAGTTCGTGGTGGTCTCCGTCACGGAGGGCGCATGGGCGAGGACGGTGGCGGGGAGCAGTCCGATGGCGAACAAGCTCGCGATGAGGGCGAAGCGTCGCATGGCGGCCTCCTGGTCGGGCGCCGGAACCGTCCGACGCGTGGCAACCCTACAAGGTTTGTCCACTGTCTGTCCATATCTGTGGAGAACGACGCTCGTGCGTGCCTCCCGGGGCATGGCTGCTGCATACTTCTGCCGTAGACGGACGGTCGCGTGAACGTGAACAGGTTTGACCGCAACCGCGTGCATCAGTACATTGGCAGGTGCCCATCTAGCCGTCTAGATGGCTTCGTCGTTTCCTGAGGAGGAGGGACCTGTGGAACGCTTCAGCGAAGTCGGCGCCGCCGTCATCGGCAGTGGGTTCATCGGCACGGTCCACATCGAGAACCTGCGGCGGCTGGGCGTCGACGTGCGCGGCGTGCTGGGCAGCAGCCCCGAGCGCGGCGAGCAGGCCGCCGCCCGCGTCGGGCTGCCGCAGGCCTACGCCTCCCTCGAGGCGCTGCTCGACGATCCCGAGGTCGACGCCGTCCACGTCACCTCGCCCAACCAGCTCCACTTCCCGCAGGTGAAGCAGATCCTGGCCGCCGGCCGGCACGTGGTCTGTGAGAAGCCGCTGGCGGTGACTTCGGCGGAGTCGGCTGAGCTGGTGCGGCTGGCGGCGGCATCAGACCGCATCAGCGCGGTCAACTACAACATCCGCTTCTACCCGCTCAACCAGCACGCCCATCAGATGGTCCGCGACGGCGACCTGGGCGAGCCGCGCCTGGTCCACGGCCACTACATCCAGGACTGGCTGCTGCTCGACACCGACTGGAACTGGCGCCTGGAGCCGGAGAAGGGCGGCGAGCTGCGCGCCGTCGGCGACATCGGCACCCACTGGATCGACCTCACCAGCTTCATCACCGGCTCGCGCGTGGCCGCCGTCATGGCCGACCTCTCGACCTTTGTCAAGGTACGCCAGCAGCCGGCCGGACCGGTGGAGACGTTCAGCCAGGGGCGGGCCGGCGAGACCATCCCCACCGACATGCGCACCGACGACGCGGCCCTCATCCTGCTGCGCTACGCCAACGGGGCGCGGGGCTCGGTCGTGGTCAGCCAGGTCAGCGCCGGGCGCAAGAACTCGCTGCAGTGGGAGATCGACGGCTCGACGGCTGCGGCCTGGTGGGACTCGGAGACGCCGGACCACCTCTACATCGGGCACCGCAACCGGCCCAACGAGATCATGCAGCGTAGCGCGGAGGTCATGAACGAGACCGGCACACAGGCGGCCAGCCTCCCCGGCGGCCACGTCGAAGGCTTCGGCGACACCTTCCACGCGCTCTTCCGCGAGATCTACAAGGCGGTGTTGGCCGGCCGCGCGCCGGAGCGCCCGCTCTACGCCACGTTCGAAGATGGTCACCACGAGATGGCCGTCTGCGACGCCATCGCCCAGAGTGCCCGCGAAGGGCGCTGGGTAGACGTAGCCTAGTGTCGAAGCTAGGTCGTTAGCACAGCTCACAGAAGGAGGAGGATGTGAAGCTCGGCTTCCTGACCGCGCCGTTTCCGGAGACCCCGCTGATGGAGGTGGCTGACTGGGCGGCCTCAGTGGACTTCGAAGTGCTGGAGGTCGCGTGCTGGCCCATGAGCGGGGGCGTCAAGCGCAAGTACGCGGGTACCGCCCACATCGACGTGGCCAACCTGACCGACGCGCAGGCCTCCGAGATCAAGGGCCAGATCGCCGACAAGGGGCTCGACATCTCCGGCCTCGGCTTCTACCCCAACCCGCTGCACCCGGACCTCGACGTGCGCGCGGCGGCCATCGACCATCTGAAGATGGTCATCGTGGCCACGGGCAAGATGGGCCTGCCGGTGACGAACACGTTCTGCGGAGGCGACGCCAGCAAGAACGTTGACGAGAACTGGGAGGAGGCGCTCAAGGTCTGGCCCGACATCGTCAGCTTCGCGCAGGACCACGGGGTCAAGCTGACCTTCGAGAACTGCCCCATGATCTTCTCGTACGACGAGTGGCCGGGCGGGCACAACATCGCCTACAGCCCCTACATCTGGCGGCGCATCCTGGAGGCCTGGGGCGGCACGGTCGGGCTCAACCACGACCCCAGCCACCTGGTCTGGTTGATGATCGACCAGGGTCGTTACATCCGCGAATTCGCCGACCACATCCTCCACTTCCAGGCCAAGGACGTGATGATCGACCGCGATGGGCTCTACGAGCGCGGCTCGCTCTCGGGCGGCATCGGCTGGCAGATCCCGCGCATCCCGGGCCTTGGCGACGCGCCCTGGGCGGAGATCTTCAAGGAGCTCTACCGCAACGGCTACGACGGGCCCATCATCATCGAGCACGAGGACCGGGTATTCGAGGGCACGGACGAGAAGGTCAAGCGCGGCTTCCTCGTGGCTCGCGACCAGCTCCGGCCGTTCATCCGCTGAGCGAGGCTAACGACCACGAGATGACCGACTTCAACGGCAGCCGGGCCTGGTTCGACGCAGCGGAGGCCATGCTCGAGCGCATCGTCACCACGCAGGCGGACGTGCTGGAGCAGACCGCCCAGCTGTGTGCGGAGTCCATCGCCACCGACGGCCTCGTCCACCTCTTCGGCACCGGCCACTCGCGCATGCCGGTCGAGGAGATGTTCCCCCGCTACGGCAGCTTCCCCGGGTTCCACCCCATCGTGGAGCTGTCCATGTCGAACCACTTCGACGTGGTGGGCACCAACGGCCAGCGCCAGGCCATGTTCATCGAGCGCGTGCCCGGCCTGGCCAAGGTCATCCTCGACAACTTCAGCTTCCGGACCAACGACGTGATGGTGGTCTTCAGCGCCAACGGCCTCACCGCCGTGCCGGTGGAGATCGCCCGCGGCGCTCGGCAGCGCGGCTGCAAGGTGGTGGCCGTCACCGGCGTCGAGCAGTCACTCGCGGGAGAGCCGGATCCGGCGGTCGGTGGCCGGCTGCTCGACGAAGCCGAGATCGTCGTGGACCTGTGCACGCCCGAAGCCGACGCCATGGTCACGCTGCCGGACCTGGACACGCCGGTCGGCCCCGGCTCGACGCTGGCCTACGTGGCCATCGTCAACTCTCTGAAGGTGCGCATCGCCCAGCTCCTCGTGGAGCGGGGCGTGACGCCACCTGTCATCACGCGCGCGTCCGTCGTGGGCGCGGAGCGCTCGCGAGCACTCTTCGAGAGTGCCTATCGGGAACACGCGCGACGTGTCGCGCGGACCATCGTCCGCGAGCCCGATGACGAACCGATCAGCCAGGCATGAGCGAGGAGGTGTGAACGACACGCGATAGCCGACTGCTTCACCCGGGCCGCGGGCGCATCTCGCTCGACAGGCCATCACCCAACCTTCATGTGAGGAGGACAAGGAGTCACATGGATCGCAAGTACGCGAAGCTGTTCGCTGGGGCTGCGTCCCTGGCACTGGCAGCGACAAGCATCGGCGCCGCCACCGCGGTCGCCCAGGACGAGGGCTACACCATCGGTGTCTCGAACACCGTCCAGGGCAACGGCTGGCGCGAAGAGATGATCTGCTCCATCAAGGCCCAGGCGCTCGCCTCCGGTGAAGTCGCATCGTTGAACATCGCCCACCGCAACACGGACCCCGCGGGCCAACTCGAGGACCTGCGCAACCTGATCGCGGCAGGCGTCGACGCCATCGTCATGAACCCGGCCGACCCGGAGGCGCTCAACTCGGCGGTCAAGGAAGCCACCGACGCAGGCATCCCGGTGATCACCGTCGATGCCACCGTCACCGAGCCGACCTCGTACATCATGACCAACGACCAGGAGACCTATGGGTACCTGGGCGCCAAGTGGCTGTTCGAGCAGATGGGCGGCGAGGGACCGTTCTTCTACATGCGCGGCCTGGCTGGTCATCCTGCCGATGACTTCCGCGACGTGGGCATCAAGCGCGCGATGGAGGAGTTCCCCGACATCACCATCGCTAACGAGGTCTCCACCGGCTGGCAGCAGGACGTGGGTCGCCAGCAGATGGCTGACATGATCGCCAGCGGTATCCCCTTCGAGGGCGTGTGGACCTCCGGCATCGACAACGTCATCGTCGACGTCATGGTCGAGGAAGACCTGTTCGTGCCCGTCGTGGGCGCCGACAACTCGCAGTTCGTGCAGTACCTCGGTCAGGTCGAGGGCCTCCAGGGTGCGGCCATCACGAACCCGGGCTCCGTGGGCGGCGCTGGCGTGACCCTCGCGCTCCAGATCCTCAACGGCGAGCTCCCGATCGTCCCCGCGGACGAGGGGTCGCGCATGGTCACCGTCGACCCGGTGCTGTGGGAGAACGTCACGCCCGAGGGCCTGGAGAACGTCCGCGAGGCAGCCGATCCGGACCTCGACAACGAGTGGCCCGTGGGCATCATGATCCCCGACTGGACCACGTACACCAAGGAGCAGATCCTCGAGTGCGTGGGGCCGGGCGAATAGCCCTTCCCTAGTCGACCAACGAGGGTGCGGGTCCGACCCGCACCCTCTCCTACACCCATGTCGTCGGGGGCGGAGACGTGAACACTGGAGCGCAGCACGGATCGGATGGTCTTGTGCTGGAGGCCAGCGATGTCGTCAAGACCTACGGTGCCGTCAAGGCCCTGCAGGGCGCGTCGCTGTCCGTCCGCCGTGGTGAGGTCCATGCCCTGCTCGGCGCCAACGGCGCCGGCAAGAGCACCCTCGTCAAGATCCTGACCGGAGCCATCCGCCCGGACTCCGGTCACATCGTGGTTCGGGGGGAGCCACGCACGGTGCACTCGCCCGCCGAGGCCAGGCGGGCCGGCCTGGTGTCCGTCTATCAGGAGCCGGCGCTGATCCCCGATCTCGATGTCATCTCCAACCTGCGCATGACCCAGACGCCCACCGACGCGTTCATGCACTGGGTGGGTGAGCTCGGGATGGAACGGCTCGATCCCTACGAGATGGTGCGCGATCTGCCGTTGGCAGTCCTGCGCATCATGGACCTCGCGCGAGCGCTGGCCTTCGAGCCGGACGTGGTCCTGCTCGACGAGATGACCGCGGCCCTGCCGGCCGACCTCGCCGAGCACGTCCTCGAGGTCGTCGGCAGACAGCGCGAGACCGGACGCTCGGTCATCTTCATCTCGCATCGACTGCTCGAGGTCAAGGCGCTGTGCGATCGAGCCACCGTCCTGCGCGACGGGGAAACGGTCGGTGTGGTCGAGATGGGCCCCACGGCCGAGGAGGAGATCGTCGAGTTGATGCTGGGTGCATCGACCGAGGACGAGATCGCCGTGCACGAGCGCGTTGTCGGGACGCCGGCTGCAGGGACAGCACGCGACGAGGGAACCGAGACGGCGGAGGAGGAGACAGCTCGGCGACCCAGGCTGGCGATGCGCGACCTGGCCTCGGGCACACGCCTGAAGGACGTGACCTTCGAACTCTATCCGGGTGAAGTCCTGGGCCTGGTGGCCCTCGAGGGCCAAGGCCAGGACGAGCTCTTCGACATCCTCTCGGGTGCCGCCAAGCCATCCGGGGGCAGTCTGCAGGTGGAGGGCCAGGACGTGCGCTTCGGCCACCCGGCCGACGCCATCGCCGCCGGGCTCGTGTACGTGCCCGGAGATCGTGCGGAAGCACTGCTGATGCAGCGCTCGGTGCGCGAGAACATCGCCCTGCCCACGTCGGCCCCCGTGCGTCGCTGGGGGCCCATCCGCATGGCGACGGAGCAGTCGGTCGTCCAGCGCGCCATCGAGAAACTGCAGATCGACACCCGCGCCCAGGGTGAGGTGCGCCGCCTGTCGGGCGGCAACCAGCAGAAGGTGACCATCGCGCGCTGGATCGCCGAGGGCGTCGAAACGCTGCTCTGCTTCGACCCCACGAGGGGCATCGACATCCGCACCAAGCGCCAGATCTACCACCTGCTGCGGGAGCTCGCTGACGGAGGGGCTGCGGTACTGCTCTACACCTCGGAACTGGAGGAGGTGCAGCTCGCCTGCGACCGCGTGGTCGTCATCTTCAACGGCAGCGTGGTGGCGCAGATGGATGCCGCCATCGCCGACGAGCCCCGGCTGATGCGTGCCGCGTACGGGCTCGACCCCATCGAGTCGGACGAGGCAGCGCCGGCGCCCAGTCTGCCTGGAACGGGGGTCGCGTCGTGAGCACGGTCACGCCGACAGCCAACGGATTCGGCAGCAGTTCCATCGGCGCGAGCGCCTCGCGGTTCGCGCGCCGCAACGCCTGGGTCCTGGCCCTGTGGGGTCTGCTGGGGTTGCTGCTGGTCTTCACCATCGTCATCAAGCCGGGCTGGGGCGCTCCGCAACTGACCATCCTGGCCATCGCGGCCCTGCCCTACGCCTTTGCCACGGCGGCGCAGACCATGGCCGTGCTGGTCGGCGGCATCGACCTCTCGGTCGCCGCCATGATGACCTTCACCAGCGTCACCGCGGCTGTGCTGATGGAGGGCCAGAGCGAGGAGTTCGGCGTCGTCGCCGTGGCTCTCATCCTGCTCATGGGCCTTGGCCTGGGGGCCATCAACGGCCTCTCGATCGTGCTGACCCGCGTGCCCGACATCGTGGTCACCCTGGCCTTCTTCTTCATCTGGGAAGGTGCGGCCCTGATGGTGCTCGACTCCCCCGGAGGATCAGCCGCGGTGTGGCTGCGTGAGCTGATCATCGGTCCGGTCGGCGGTTTCGTCGTACCCACCGAGATAGGGCAGTGGCTGCCCAAGGCGTTGCTACTGCTCGTGGTCGCTCTCGGCGCGGTCTGGATCCCGGTCAAGCGATCGCGCGTTGGGCTGTCCATCTACGCTGTCGGGTCGGACAAGCTGGCTGCGTTCCGCAGCGGCGTCCCGGTCAACCGCACCAGGATCGTGGCTTACGCCCTGACCGGGCTCTTCGCCGCTATGGGCGGGCTGGTCCTGACCATGAACACCGGCATCGGCACACCCATCCAGGGTCCCTACCTGCTGGCCAGCGTCGCGGCGGTCGTGCTCGGCGGGGTCAGCCTCGCCGGCGGCAAGGGCGGGCTCGTCGGTCCCATCGTGGGCGTCTTCATCCTGCGCCTCGCGCGCCAGGACCTCACGCTGATGTCCATCGACCCGAATGTGGCCCAGGTGACCGAAGGCCTGATCATGGTCGGGGTCGTGCTCATCGGCGCCCTCGTCGCCATGCGGAGCCGGTCGTGAGCGGGCTCAGCGGCGCCACCACGGTGGACGGGGCGCGCCACACGGTCGACGTGCGCAGACTCTTCAGGGACCGCCCCATCATCCCCCTCATCTTCCTGCTGATCGGGCTGGTGGTCGTGCTCGAGCTGCTACGGCCGGGCATCGTCAACGAGCGCTGGATCAGCAACATCATCCGCGCTGCCGTGCCGCTGGCCATCCTTGCGGGCGCACAGACGCTGACCATGCTGACCGGCGGCATCGACCTTTCGGTCGGCATCGTGGCCACCATGACCGCGTTCGTGATGGCGACCCAGATCGCCTACATGGACCCGGTCCTGGCCATCCCCCTGGCTCTCGCCGTGGCGGCCCTGGTCGGCCTGGCCAACGGGATCGGCGTCGGCATCTTCCGGGTGCACCCGCTGATCATGACGCTGGCCGTAGGCCTCGTCGTAGAGGGCCTTCTGCTGGTGTACCAACGCCTGGTGCTGGGAGGCAGCATGAAGCTGCCGGAGGCCATCACCTGGCTGGGCACTGGGCGCTCGTTCGGCAACATCCCCAACTCGCTACTGCTGTTCATCCCGCTCGCCATCCTGATCTGGCTGCTGCTCCGGCAGACCGGCTTCGGACGCCTGCTCTACGCCATCGGCGACAACGAGGGCGCGACGCGCCTCTCCGGCGTGCGCTACTGGCAGGTGATCATCGTCCTCTACATCCTGAGTGCGCTGCTGGCCGGCATCGGCGGGCTCGTCTACATCGGACTGGTCAAGGCCAATACGCTCTCGCTGGCGGTGCCGTTGGTGCTGCCGTCGGTGGCGGCAGCGGTCATCGGTGGCACCTCCATCTATGGCGGGCGCGGCGGCTACTCGGGGACCATCGTGGGTGCCCTGATCCTCCAGGTCATCACCACGTTGCTGCTCGTGCTGCAGGTTCCCGAGGGCACCAGACGCATCATCTTCGGCCTCATCATCCTGGGCGTCACGGCGGCCTACACGCGCATCACCGAGGAGCGGTAGGAGGGCGACGGCCATGAGCGACACCCCCCGCTACATCGGGCTCGACCTCGGCGGCACCAACATCAAGTGGGCCGTGGTCGAACGGTCCGGCCCCGACGGCTGGCACACGCTCGACCGGGGCCAGGTGCCGACCGACACGTCTCGCGGCGAGGCAAACCTGGTGCCCCAGCTGGCAAATCTCGCCGGCAGCGTCCGCGACGGCGTGGCCGACGGTCCCGTGCTGACCTGCGGCGTGGCCGTGCCCGGGCTCTACATCCCCCAGACCGGCGTGGTCGTGTTCCTGACCAACGTGCCCGGCGACTGGTCGGCCACGCCTACCGGCGAGCCCATCGCGCAGGCCACCGGCCTGCCCACGGCGCTCATCAACGACGCTCGAGCCTTCGGCCTGGCCGAGCTGCGCTTCGGGGCCGGGAGGGACGTGGACTCGTTCATCGGCTTCACGCTCGGCACCGGAGTAGGCGGCTGCTTCGCCATCGGCAACCAGGTGGTGCAGGGTTACCGCGGCCGCGCGGGCGAGCTGGGCCACCAGACCATCGATCCCGACGGGCCCTGGTGTGGCTGTGGCAATCGCGGCTGCGTGGAGGCCTACTGCCGGGCGGACCAGGTGGCCGTCGTGTGTGGCACCAAGGACCCGCGCGAGGCCATCGAGAAGGCCCGGGACGGCGACCAGCGCGCGATCGACGGCCTGGCCCAGATCGGCCGCTACCTGGGCATCGGCATCAGCAACATGGTCACCGTCGTGACGCCGGAGCTGGTCATCCTCGGCGGCGGCTGGTCGAGCGCCGGCGACCTGCTCATCGAGCCCATCAAGGCCGAGATGGAGCGACGCGTGCTCATCGGGGCGGACGAGCGAACGGAGGTGGTGCTGGCCGAGCTGGGGACGTGGGCCGGAGCCATCGGCGCGGCCGTCCATGGCGCCGAGGAGGCGGCACGGCACGGCCACATCGAGCTGCCGCCGGAGCCGGGGTCGGACCGATGAGCATGGACTACGCCCCTCGCTACCGCGAGATCGAGGCCGCGCTACGCGCGCGTATCGCCCGCCTGCGGCCGGGCCAGCGCCTGCCCTCCGACGCCGATCTCTGCGCCGAGTTCGGGGTCAGCCGCATGACCGCCAGGCACGCCATGGCCCAGCTGGCCGACGAGGGGCTGGTGCGCCGCGATCCCGGCCGAGGCACCTTCGTGGCCGACCCGCCGACCCACCGGCGAGCCAACTCGCTGATGACCTTCAGCCACGAGATGCGGCGACAGGGCCGGACGCCCAGCTCGCGCGTGGTCGTGCGCCGCGTGCGGCCACCGGCTGACGCCGAGCGCGCAGCCCTGCGCGCGCCCTACGGCAGCGAGGTCGTGGAGTTGTGCCGCGTGCGGCTGGCCGACGACGAGCCGGTGGCGGTCGAGACGGCGGTGCTCACCGGCCGCTGCATCGCGGCGGTCATGGCCGCCGACCTCGAGACCGGCTCGCTCCACGAGGCCCTCATCGGCGCGGGCATCCTGCCCACGCGCGGCCAATCCTCGATCGGAGCCGAGGCCGCGACCGACGAGGACGCCGTCCTCCTCGGCGTCCGTGCGGGCGATCCGCTGCTCGTCGAACGCCGGCTCATCCACGACCAGCGCGGCCGGCCCATCGAGCGCACCGAATCGCGCTATGCCGCCGACCGCTACGGGCTCGACGTCGGGTTCTCGGTGGAGGACAGCGGCGCACTCACCGTGACCGTCGACAGCGACCGGCTCAGGACAACGGTCCCAGCGGGATCGAGGGGGTAGACCAGGTGACTCCACGGGAACGCGTCCTCGCGGCGCTCGACCATCGCGAGGCCGATCGCGTGCCGCGGGACTTCGCCGGCACTCGCTACAGCAGCATCCACGCGGAGGCCTACAGGCGACTGCGGCCGGCCATGGGCCTGCCGGAGGCCGACATCCGCATCGTCGACACGACCCAGGGGCTGGCCGGCATCCACGACGACATCCTCGAGCGCCTGGGCGCGGACGTCGGCCTCGTCGGCGGCGGCGCCCCGCACGGCTTCACCAAGGAGATCACCGACGACGGCGAGTACGAGCGCTTCCTCGACGAGTTCGGGGTGCTGCGGGCGCGACCCCACGGCGGGCTCTACTACGAGTCCACCACCTCGCCACTGGCCGGCAGCATCAGCGTCGACGACATCGAGGCCTACCCCTGGCCCGACCCCGTCGATCCCGGCCGCTTCGAGGGCATGCGCGAGCGGGCGATCCACGTCCGCGAGGTCGACGGCCGGGCGACGGTGGTGGGCTCGCTGTGCGCGGGCGTGACCGAGATGCACTTCCGCATGCGCGGCTACGAGGACGGCTACATGGACATGGCCCTCGATCCCGGCCTCGCGCGCACGCTGATGCGGACCATCACCGACCTCAAGCTGGCCTACTGGGAGAAGGTGCTCGACGAGATCGGACCGGAGCTCGACATCGCGGCCGAGGCCGACGACCTCGGCGCCCAGCACGCGCCACTGTTCAGCCCGGAGGCCTACCGCGACATCGTCAAGCCCCTGCACAAGGAGATCATCGAGCTCATCAAGAGCCGCTCGCAGGCAAGGTTCTTCCTGCACAGCTGCGGCGCCATCAAGGAGCTCATCCCCGACCTCATCGACATCGGCGTGGACGCGCTCAACCCCGTGCAGGTCTCGGCAGAGGGCATGGAGACGGCCGAGCTGAAGGCCGAATTCGGCTCCGAGATCTCCTTCTGGGGCGGCACCGTCGACCCCCAGAAGACGCTCGCGCGGGGCACGCCGGAGGACGTCCACGACGAGACCGTCCGGCGCATCGACGACCTCAAGCCCGGTGGCGGCTTCGTCATCGCCAGCGTGCACAACATGCAGGCGCAGGTGCCGGTGGAGAACATCCTGGCCTTCTGGGCGGCGGTCGAAGAGGCCGGGACCTATGGCTGAGACCGTCTCCGGCCGGCTCCTCCTCGACGACGGCGAGGTCCTGGGCCGGCTGCACGTGGACGACCACGGGCGCATCGCGGGGATCGAACCGGATGCGGCTGCGCCCACGCATACGTTGGTCGTGCCGGGCTTCATCGACGTCCACGTCCACGGCTGGGGTGGCCACGACGCCATGGGCGGGCCCGCGGCGCTCTCGGGCATGGCCCGCGCCCTGGCCGGCCGCGGTGTGACCTCCTTCCTGCCCACCTCGGTCACGGCCTCCTTCGAGCAGCTGACCGACTTCGCCGACGCGGTCCGGGGCTGGATACCCGAGGCACCCGCCGACGGCGCCGAGCCGCTGGGCTTCAACATGGAGGGCCCCTTCCTGGCCGAGGCCAAGAAGGGCGCCCACCCGGCCGGCCTGCTGCGCCACCCCGAGGATCTCGATGACGAGCGCCTGGCCGCGTTCGTCGAGGGCCTGCGCGTGATCACCATCGCGCCCGAGCTGCGCGGCGCGCCGGATCTCATCGCCCGTCTCGCGGCGCGGGGCGTGCGGGTCTCGCTGGGGCACTCCGCGGCCACGGTGGCGGAGGCGCGTGCGGGATACGCGGCCGGGGCCGTGACCACGACCCATCTCTTCAACGCCATGATCGGCCTCGTCCACCGCGGGCCGGGGCTGGCGCTGGAGGCGCTGCTCGACGACGCGGTGTGGGTCGAGCTCATCGCCGACACGCTCCACGTGGATCCCGACCTGTGGCCGCTCATCTGGGCGCTCAAGCCGGTTGAGCGGGTGCTGCTCGTCTCGGACGCCATCGCCTTCGCCGGCAGCGGCGTCACGCGGGGCAGGCTGGGCGAGCTGGAGGTGCGCGTCGACGGCGACCGGGTCACGCTGGTGGAGGGCGGCAACCTCGCCGGCTCGGTCACGGCCCTGGATCTGGAGCTGCGCAACGTCGTGCGTGCGGGCATCCCCCTCGTGGACGCGGTGCGCGCCGCCGCCGCCAACCCGGCGGCGCTGCTGGGGCTGACCGACCGGGGCCGCCTGGCCGCGGGCCTGCGGGCCGACCTGGTCCAGCTCGATGCGGGCTCGTTCGCCGTCCGTCGCGTCATGCGCGCCGGGGAGTGGATCGCCGGGTCAGCCTGAACCGGCGCCGCCCGGCTGCGGCCAGGGCGGCGACCGGCGGGCTCAGAGCATGGGTGAGCGGTCCTGCCCGTGCGCTGCCGATGGTCCGCCTTGCTGCCTTTTCGCATCCACGTTACGGTCGAAACCTCACCGAACCGCACATCCATGTCCGCAGCCAGCGAGGAACGTCCCATGTCGTCTGGGGCCTGCCGCGCCCTCGTAGCGGTGCTGCTCACGCTCGTGGCCACGATCGTGATGGCGCTGCCCGTCGTCGCCGATACCGAAGAGCTCACCGAGACCTCGAACGTCATCTACCGGGTGGATCCCGCGGAGGGCACCATCAGCGTGACCATCGCCGTCACGCTCAGGCCACGGGCCCGGGATTGGCAGCCGCAGACCTGGCGCGAGCTCAGCGTCGAGGAGGGCACGCGGCCCTCGGCCAGCGGCGACTATCAGGTGACACGGAGCAGGCGCGAGAAGCCGGGACTGTGGGAGGCCGTCGGCATCAGGACGCCCGAGATCGAAGCCAGGGAGCGCGACAGCTTCAGCGTGCGCTACACGCTGAATGCGAGCACGGACAAGAGCCCCCGGGCCAAGCGGCAGACGCCTGCGCGCCTCAACGACAGCTACATGTACTTCTGTGTCACCGGCCAGGACACCGACAGCGGTGACGTCCAGGTCAGGATCGACCGGGCCTCGCGGTGGGACATCACCATCCTGGGCAGCCCCATGGACCCGTTCAACGACGGCTTCAGGTCGACGCGAGCCGACGGCAACGACCCGGGCGATATCTTCACCTGCTTCGAGGGCGTGCGCGAGCCCCGGCTCGATCCAGGCTCGTTCATCGGACCGGATGACCGCCCCATCCAGCTGCAGGCGTGGAAGGGCGATAGCACCTGGCTCATCGCAGCCGAGCAGGTGGCGGCACCAGGGCTGCGCAACCTGCGCGAGTTCATCGGGCACGAGATCCCCGGCGAGGGGCCGGTCGTCATCCGCATGGCGCCCACGCGCGACATCGGCGGCTACGCCGGCGCCCACGACACGCCCGGCATCGTCCAGCTCTCCGAGTTCGCCACCAACGACGAGCCCATCCACCAGCTGGCCCACGCCTGGTACGGCACGGACAACTTCCGGGAGGTGTGGCTCCGCGAGGGCATGGCCGAGTGGACGGCCAGCACCATCCTGGGCGAGCCTTGCGCACCCGTCACGGACAACCCCGACGAGCTCGAGCTCTACGAATGGATGGTGGTCCAGCCCCAGTCACCGGTTGGCTACGATGACCTGATCGCGGCCCAGGAGACCGCCGCCTGCGGCATCGTCGCCGCCGTCCGCGAGCGCGTGCCCAGGGAGCAGTGGGACGAGGTCGTCGTTTCCATGCTCAGGGGCGAGACCAAGTACATCAGCAGTGCCGGCCCCGAGATCGGCAGCTCAACCGGCGTCGACTACCGCGAGTGGCTCGACGCGATCGACGAGCGCGGCCTCGTGCCCGCTGCCGCCGACCCCGAGTACGCGGCCAACCTCGAGGACCTCGACTTCGCCCAGGACCTGCTCGAGACCTTCGGTGTCATGAACGCGGATCCCGGCGGCGGGGCCCTGCTGGCCCTGCGCTCGGAGGCGCGCGAGAAGTACCACGAGTTCCTGGGCGAGATCGCGCCGCTCAGCGCGCCCTGGGCGGTGCGCAACGACATGGACGACTGGGAGTTCCGCTCGGCCATGGCTCGCATCGAGAAGTCGCGCGAGACCTATACCGCACTGTCCGAGGCCAATGCGCTGCTCCCTGAAGCCGACCTCATCACCATCGTCCAGCCGCAGTTCGAGGCTGCGCGGAGCGAGGCGGAGCTCGAGGATGTCGAGGAGCTGGTGAGCATCCTGCTCGAGGGCTCCAGGGAAGTGGCCGACGAGCTCGGCGAGCTGCAGGAGGCACTGCCACCCAACTGGCGCGCGCCCGTGGCGGTCACGAACGCCATCCGCGATCGGCGCTTCGACGACATCATGGCCGCCGTCGATCCGGCCATCACCGCGGCGCAGGAGATCACCGCCGCCGATCGGGCCCTGCCCCAGGCCGGCTTCCTCCAGAAGTACAAGGCTCGATTCGAGTCCACGGCTACCGCGGGTGCCCTCGACGACGTCGTCGACGACGCCAAGTCGGACCGGCTCAAGGCGGAGCGCGCCGGTCGCGCCCTGGAGCAGCTCCAGACCGAGGTCGGCGACTGGACCATCCCCGCCGCGGTCACGGACCCGTTGGAGAACGGCCAGCTCGAGGCCGGGGAGAGGATCATCGAGGATGCGCAGGCGGTCGTGACTGCCGCCACCAACGCCGACCGGGCCCTACCGGAGGCCGGCCTGCGCGAGGACACCCAGCCACGCTTCGAAGCCGTCACCAACGGCGCCGAGATGGCCGCATTGCGCGCGGAGGTCGAGCGGCAGGCGGCGGACGTCGAGGCCGTCGGCAACGCCCTCTCCACGCTCGACAGGCTGGTCGGTGACTGGACCATCCCGGCCATCGTGGCCGCGCCCATCGAGGCCGGCCGGTTCGCCGACGCCAAGGACTTCGTGGAGGCCGCCGAAGACTGGGTCACGGCCGCTGACGAGGCGCAGAGGCTCCTGCCCGAGCTGAACGCCCTGGAGTCGATCCGGGCCGACTTCGAAGGCGCCCAGAGCCTGACCGACCTGCGGGACGGCGCGGCCCTGGCCGAGCGCCAGGAACAGGCCGCGGCCCTGGTCAGGGAGGCCAAGGCGAAGGCCGCGCTGGACCGCGACCTGCTGACCAACTTCGGCCTCTGGGGCGTGGACGTCGACGCCATCGTCGACGAGGCCGTGGCGGCAGCCATCGCCGGCGACGTCCAGGAGGCCATCAACAAGTCGGCCGATGCCATCTCCAAGATCGACGGCGGCGCGGGCGCAGGCTCGCTGCGCCTGGCCGGTCTCGTCTTCTTCGGCGTCGCCGTGCTCGGTGTGCTCGGCCTGTGGGTCATGCTCCGTCGCCAGCACGGTCCCTCCTGGGCCCGCTCCACGACGCCGCACTGGATCGAGGAACGCAACAAGCGTGGGCTCCTGGGTCGCGGCCGCAAGAAGGATGAGAAGGACCAGAAGGACAAGAAGGGGTAGCCCGCGCCCGGCCATGCCCTGATGCCAGCGTCAGCCGCGTTCCGCTGCCCCCGGCCTGACGAGGCCGCGGCCATCACCCGGCTCGCGTTGCGCTCGAAGCGCCACTGGGGCTACGACGACGCCTTCATGGCCGCCCTGAACGAGGAGCTGACCTTCACGCCGGACGATCTTGGGCGCCGCTCCGACCATGTCGAGGTACTGGAGGTCGAAGGGCGCATGGTCGGCGTCTTTCGTCTCCGCCGGCGCACCGAGCTGGCCTACCTGGCAGACCTGTGGGTCGACCCTGCGGCCATGGGCGGAGGTCACGGTCGGCGCCTCTTCGAACGCGCCGTGGAGGTCGCCCGCAGCTGGGGCAAGGGCGTGATGGAACTCGAGAGCGACCCCTTCGCCGAGCCCTTCTACCACCGCCTGGGCGCCGAGCGTGTGGCCATGTCGCCCGTGGCGCAGGTCCCCGGGCGGGCGGTCCCGCTCATGCGCTACGCCCTCTGGCGCTGAGCGCCCTCAGCGGGTGAGGATCGTGAAGCCCTCCACCATCACGGCCGTACCCGTGGACGCGGGGTCACTGCTGCCGGTGGCTTCGACTGCCAGCGAGTGCTGGCCCGGAGCAAGGGCGACCACCTGCACCACCTCCGGCCCGCTGTCCTCGGGCGCGTAGAGGTCGATGAGCGCGACCGACTCGCCATCGACGAGCAGCGCGGCACGTCCAGCGTCGGGTCCACGCCGGGCGATGACGCCGACCTCGTCGGCCTCGAGCGCGGCAGCGGCCTGCGGCGGCACGACCCGCGCCTGCGGTCCGTTCACGGAAGCGCGAGCGCGTACACCTGCGCCGTCGCGGGCCACGGCGGTGACCTGGCAAGTGGCGTCGGGATAGAGCCAGGCCTCGGCCGCCCAGGGAGCGAGCTCGCCGGGCTCGGCGTGCCCGGGCGCCTCGGTGCGCTGTGTCCGGCCCTGGCCGCAACTGACCACCACCTGCGCGTCGGCCAGGCCGGCGCCCGCGTCCCGGCCCTCCCAGCGCACGGTCACGGGCACCGTCGCGGCACCCGTGCCCAGCGGTCCCGTCCGCAGCCACACCGAGGGCTCGGATAGCTCCGGCGGGGTGGCGTCCACGACGACGCTGTCACGGAAGACCGGTGAGCGCAGCCCCGGTCCGTTCCTGAGCTGGGCGTAGACGGCATAGGTGCCTTCCGTGTCGCCGATGACGGCCGTGGGCGTGCCCCGCAGGCGCTGCCACCTGGTCCACGTCTCGCCGTCGGGCGAGGTGCGGATGTGGGTCCCGGCGCGGCCGCCGAGGTCGAGCTCGACGCTGCCGCCGGCGGCGGCCACGGCGCCACCGCCGGCCGAGAAGGGACGCGTCCTGAGAGCCTTCAGCTGCTTGCGGCTGCCGTCGAAGTAGTTGCCGTCGAGCCGGCCCACGCCGGGGATGCGCGTCAGCCCCTCCTGCCAGAAGGTCCAGTCGGCCCAGCCGGGCGCGATGGAGATGGGTCGGTCGCAGCCCCAGCAGGCCGCCCACAGTGGCAGGTCCTCGAAGCCCTCGGCGTTGCCCACCACCTCGCGCCACATGAAGACGGAGGTGTAGACCAGGGGCAGCACGCCGGTGCGCTCGTAGACGCGCTCGACGAAGTCGCGCAGGCGCGCCGCCGAGACCGCGTGGATGGAGGGTCCGATGGGCGCCCAGCACTCCACATCGACGACCGGGGGCAAGGTGCCGTCGATACCGTCGGCGGCCTCCACGCGGTCGATGAAGTGGTCCGCCTGCTCGCGCCCGTCGAGGGTGTAGTCGAAGAAGTGGTACGCGCCGGCGGCCAGGCCCGCAGCCCGCGCCCGGGCCATGTTGGTGGGGAACATGGGGTCGATGAAGTCGTTGTCCTGGGTGGCCTTGATGAAGACGAAGCGGTGGCCGGCGTCCTTGACCGCCTGGTAGTCGATGTCACCGTTGTGGTGACTGACGTCGATGCCGGTGATCAGCTTCGACTTGGGCCGCGGCATCGCGGCCGGCTGGGCCTGGACGGTGTCGACATCGGCAGCCACGAAGGCCATCGCCCGGGCTTCGGGCTCGGGCTCGGGCTCGGGCTCGGGCTCGGAAGGCGCGTCGCTGGGGTCGTCCCCGGGCGCCGCCTCCGGCTCGGCCGTGGGCTCGGGGCTGGGGGTCGGAGGGGGGCTGGGCGTGGGCGCCGCACCGGGTGGCCAGGGCGGGTCCTTGGGCAGCCCCGGGCCGCGGTACTTGCGGCCACCCGACTGGCAGCCGATGCCCTTACCGGCGGCGTCGTAGATCATGGCCGCATCGGGCTCGACCGGTCGCCGGGCAGCCTCGACCGGGGACGGGCCGGCGGAAAGGGGCCCAGGCAGAAGCAGCAGGGACATCGTCAACGCCTGGGCGAGCGCGACGGCACGGCGAAGTGTCATGTTGGCCCGGTGAGAGTAGCGGCGGAGGCGGAATCCCGCAGGATCAGGCGCGCTCGCGCCGGCGCTCGACCCGGCGCACGAGGAAGGTCAGCCAGGGCGAGGGTCCCTTCTTGTCGGCGAAAGACCATCCCTTCCAGGCGCGATACATGGCGCCGGCCGTGTAGCGACCGGCATCGTCGGCCTGGTTCGTGAGTACCGAGAGCATCTCCTCGAAGCGGGGATCGGTGCAGGCGAGCGGGTAGCGGCTGAGCACGTCGCTGACGTGGAGCAGGTCGTACCACACGAAGGGGTAGCGCAGCCTGCGGAACTCGGTGCCGATGCCGAACATGCGCAGCTTGTAGTCGCGCTGGTGCTGCCAATGCGACAGCAGCGCTTCCACCCCCGCGCCCACGCTGGGCCGGTCGGCCGCCGACGACGTCAGCGAGAGGCACTTGAGCGCGTAGACCGTGGCCATGGGGCAGGTGTCGTCGCGTCGGCCGGGACCACCGAACCGGGGCAGCGAGCCGGCCGCGCCACAGCGCCAGCCGTTGTCGGCGACGCGCTCCACGAGCGCCTCGACCGCGGCCCCGACCCGCTCGTCGGTGCCATAGCCGAAGGCGAGCAGGACATAGAGCAGCGTGGGAGCGTCGCACAGCATCCAGGCCCAGCGCTCGCCGTCCTCGGCCTCGCGGGTCAGGAAACGCGGCAGCCACAGCAGGGTCTCGAAGCCCTCTCCGTCGAAGTGGTCCAGCACCGACTCGGCGACCGGCGCGATGCGGGGGTCGTCGCGCCGCAGCCCGAAGTCGGCCAGCGTGGAGAGGGCGTATAGCGGATGGGCCGCATCGTTGTGGCGTTTGAGGGGATGGCCGGGCCATTCGGCGGCGCGGTCGATCAGCGCCTGCACGGGCTCGGCGGCCGCCATCGCCTCGCGGGCATGGCCAAGCTCGGGGTCGTCAGGCGAGCGCGCCTTCAGGTCCAGCAGCGTCCGATAGCGCGTCCACGGCTCGTCGCTCGTCAGCAGCCACGCGTCGGCCGCCGTCGTGTCCCCCATGCCTGCGAGCGTAGACCACCTCGTCCAAGCGCTCCAGCAGCGGCGGCGACTTGACCACCTCGAAACGCTCGCGTACCTCGTCCTCCCAGGCGTCGATCGAGCGCTCGTCCGGCAGGAGCCAGAGCGCGTCCAGCTGCACGAACGCGCGGTAGACGCGAGCGCCGTTGCGGTCCAGCCGCTCGATCGCGGCCCGGTAGCCGGCAAGCGCATCCGCCTCCCGGCCTTCGAGGGCGGCGACACCGGCCTCCGCCAGCGACTTCACGCCCTCGACGTAGTTGCCCGAGTAGACCTCGTTGTCCATCTCGGCCAGCGCCTCTCGGGCCACCTCCAGATCGCGCGCGAGGTGGGAGGCGATGACGAGTCCGACCCGCGCCTCGATGGTGTTCTGTGAGGTGATCCGGCTGGCCTCGCGGTAGATGGGGATGGCCTCCTCAGCGCGGCCGGCGACGAGAGCCGCCTGACCACGCATGGCCGCGGACCAGAGCATGAACTCGGGGTCATCAGAGGCACTGTTGAGCCCGGCCAGGTCGGCGTCGATGGCGCTGGTGTCCTGGCCGCGTGCGACGAGGAAGATGCGCACCGTCAGCAGCAGCCGGCGACGGTCGATGTCGGACAGGCTGCCCGCGATCTCCGCCTCCATGCTCTCGATGGCCGCATCCCAGTCGAGGCCCTCGTAGTAGGCACCGAGGCCGATGGCGCCGGCCAGCCAGGTGGACATCTGACGGACACCCAGGCGGGTCGCCAGCTCATAGGCCTCCCGGCTCACCTCCAGGGCTGCGGTGCCGTTCTCGGTGCCCTGGACGGCGGCGAGGTTGTTGCGGGCGCGCAGCTCGAGGGCCACGTCGCCGGCCTCGTGGGCCAGCTCCACGGCCGCGGTCATCAGGACCACCGGTTCCTTCAGGCGGCCGAGGCCACCGAGCGAGGCAGCCTTGTTGACGAAGGCCTCGGCGGTGATACGCAGGAGCCGTCGCGGCTCGGCGATGGCCAGCGCCGCGTCGGCCGTGGCCACCGACGCGTCGAACTCGCCCAGCCGCATGTGCGCTCGCGAGAGGCGCGCCAGCATGTCCGCGCGGAAGGGCTCGTCCTCGGGCCGGTCGGCGCGCTCGATGGCATCGCGCAGGAAGGACTTGGTCTCCTGCAGCATCGAGGCGTCGGCGAGGATGCCTCCCATGAGGGCGGAGGTCCGGGCCACGCCCGTGCGGTCGCCGGCCGTCTCGTGCTGGGCGATAGCGTCGTAGCCCAGCTGCATGGCCTCCTCGTAGCGAGCCTCGAGATCGGCGGCCTGAGCCGCGCGTTCGAGCAGCTCAGCGCGCTCGCCCGGGTCGTCGGTGATCTGCAGCGCCTGGCGATACTGCACCAGGGCCTGGTCGGTGGCACCCAGGTCGGTGGCGCGCTCGGCGGCACCCTTCAGGGCCAGGCGTGCCTGGATGCGCAGCGCATCTGCCTCCGGGCCGGCGTCCGAAGCCTCGAAGGCCGCGAGGTAGTGCGTCGAGAGCACGCCCGCCAGCTCGTCCTCGCCGAGGCTCTCGAAGTAGCGCGCGGCCGCGACATGGCGCGTCCGCCGGTCGCGTCGCGAGAACGTGTCGTAGGCGACCTCGCGGATGACCGACTGCACGAAGCCGTACTGGCCGCGCTCGGGCGAGACCGGGTCGACCGAGATCTCCAGCAGCTCGCGCTTGGCCAGCGAGCGCAGCCGCGGCTCGAGCGCTTCGCGGTCTAGGTCGAAGATGGCCGCGAGCGCTTCGGCCGTGAAGGTCTTGCCCAGTACGGCCGCGTCCTGCAGCAGCGTGCGGTCGGCCTCGTCGAGCCCGTCCAGGCGCGAGGCGATGAGCGCGCGCAAGGAGTCGGGCACAGCCAGCTCACCCAGGTCACCTGCGGGCCGGAACGTGCCATCCTCGTTGGCCAGCAGGCGCTCGTCGGAGACGAGCATGCGCACGGTCTCGACCGCGTAGAGCGGGATGCCGTCGGCGCGGGCAAGGATGGTCTCGACCGCCTGCTCAGGCAGATCCGGGACCAGACCCGTAAGCAGCTCACGCATGTTGCTGTCGGTCAGCGGTTCAAGGCCGATGGTATTGAAGGAGCGGGCGCTCGTGCCCCAGCCGGGCCGGCGCTCGAGGAGGTCGGGTCGAGCCAACGTGACCACCAGCAGCGGCACGCCCCTGGCCCACTCCATGACGTGGTCGATGAAGTCGAGCTGCCCGCCGTCGGCCCACTGCAGGTCCTCGAAGAGCATCACCGTCGTGCCCCGCCGGGCGATGCGCTCGAAGAAGATGCGCCAGGCGGCGAAGAGGACCTCACGCCCGCCGGCCGGGGCCGGCTCCAGGCCGAGCAGCGTGAGCAGTGCCGGCTCGACCCAGTCGCGGTCCTTCTGGTCGGCCACCCACTCGTGGACCGTCTCGTGGATGCGGGTGCGCGTGGTCGCCTCGTCGTCGTTCTCGAGCAGCCCGGCCCGCTTGCGCACCATCTCGCCCAGGGCCCAGAAGGTCACGCCCTCGCCGTAGCTGGGCGCGCGTCCGCGGTGCCAGTAGACGTCCTCGACGAGGCCGTCGAGGTACTTCTCGAACTCCCAGGCCAGGCGGCTCTTACCGATGCCCGCGGGGCCGGTGATGGAGATGAGGCGCGGACGCTGCTCGTCGCCGATCTGGTGCAGCAGGTCCTTGAGCAGGCGCAGCTCCACCTCGCGACCGACGAAGGGCGGCTCCAGGCCCTCGCCGCGGCTGCGGCCGCCGCGATCGCCCACCACGCGCAGGGCGCGCCAGGCCGGGACCGGGGCGGCCTTGCCCTTGAGCACCTGCTCGCCGGCCTCCTCGAATGCGATGGCCTCGGCGGCCGCTCGCATCGTGGCCTCCCCCACCAGCACGGTGCTGGGCGGAGCTGCCGCCTGCAGCCGCGCGGCGGTGTTGACGAGGTCGCCAGCGACCATGCCCTGGTCGGTGGCACCGACGGTGACGGCGGCCTGGCCGGTGAGCACGGCCACGCGCGCCCGTAGGCCCTCACCCAGGTTGCGCACGGCCTCGGTCACCTCGAGGGCGGCACGGACGGCTCGCTCGGCGTCGTCCTCGTTGGCCCGCGGCGCGCCCCACTGGGCCATGACCGCATCGCCGATGAACTTCTCCACGTGGCCGCCGTGGTGCTCGATGGCGTGGCGCGTGGCCTCGAAGTAGCGCGTTAAGGTGTCGCGCACGAGCTCGGGATCACGCCCCTCGGAGTACTCCGTGAAGGCCACGAGGTCGGCGAACAGGACCGACACCAGGCGGCGTTCAGCGACCGTCGCGTCGCTCGGCGCGGGGGCTGTGGCCAGCGCTGCCGCCGGGGGGACGGTGGCCGCGGCGGGGGTGGCGCCGCCCGCCAGGCGCGCACCACAGCTGCGGCAGAACCTGGCCCCGAGCCGGTTCTCCGAGCCGCAGTCGGGGCAGCCCGTGGCGAGGCCGGTACCGCAGTTGTCACAGAAGGCCGCACCATCGTCGTTGGATCGGCCGCAGTCGGTGCAGAACACGCTCATGTCAAGACTCTCCAGCCCCGATCGCGGCCGTCTGCAAGAGCGCCGCCTGGCGAAGCGAAGGCGACCAGGTCGGCGAACGGGACCGAGATCGGGCGTCGGCCGGCGGCGCTGTCGGGCAGCCGGCAACAAGGCCGGCGCCGTACTGGTCGCAGAACCGCCGGCCTGCCGTGTTCTCGGCCGAGCAGTTGGTGCAGGTGACGATGACTGGGCTCCCCTCCTCCACGCAGGAACGCGAAGGGTACCCGAATCCCGGCCCGAAAGGCCAGTCCGTTGGTAAGTCTTTAGGCCCGCGTGCGGCGAGCGCTGCCTCCTGCGTGCTGCGACTGACCTGGCCGGGCCGGGCCTATTCGTGCGTGGGTGGCTGCTCTCCCGTGGGGTCGGCCGGATCCTGCCCCGGCGGCGGCACCGAACCAGCCGGAGGCATGGCCCCCGCCGGTGGTGGAACGGGCGGCGGCGAGCCCTGCGGCTGTGGCGCCTGGTCGGGGACTGGTGATGCAGCTGGCGCGGGCGGCGGCACCTCGGGCGGGACCGAGGCGTCGGCCCACTCGCGCGCACCGCCGAGCTGGTCGATGCCCCGCCGCACAGGCTCGCGGAGGGGCGGGACCGGTGGTTGCTGCGGCGCGGCGGCCGGCCTCTGTGCGCTCACGTGGGACCCGGCCGCGTAGGGGTCGTACGGCTCGCGCGCGGGCGCCCCCGAGGGTTGGTCTTCCTGTGCAGCGAAAGCCTCGATGAAGCCCCCGCCCCGATCGGCCTCGATGGGATCCGGGTTCGTCAGGTCACCTACCTTCGCGAGATCGACGGTGATACCCACGCGCTGTTGCGAGCCCACCTCGGAGTACTCGTCGTCGAGGGTCCGCGGGTTGCTCGGCTTGGGCTCATGACAGGAGAAGCACTTGTTGGCAGGCAGGTCGTTCAGGCTGTGACAGCCCTCGCAGACCCACCACTTGGCCTTACCCATGGGGCACAGGATAGCGACCGACAAAGGGTGTGCACCCCACCGGAAGGACCATTCCCGGACTGGACGCTCGGCTGCTCCAGGCTAGGGGCAGGTACTCAGCGCCGCCGTGTCGGAGAGGCTGGAGAGCTCGCTGCGGTCGGTCCACAGCAGCTGGGCGACCGACTCGCCCGTGGTCGTGTCGGTGACGACCAGCTCTAGCGGCTCGTCGGTGCGCGCGACCGCCCAGGTCCAGAACGAGCCCGTCAGGCGACAGTTGTCGGCGATCTGCACGCGGGCCTCGGTGGTGCCGTAGTCCCAGCGCGTCCCCGCCTCGTCCGAGCCCTCGAAGGGGCCGATCAGGGGCAGGCGCGTACGGCTCCCGTCGGCCCTGGCCAACTCGACGGTGAAGCGCTCCTCGACCAGCGCAGGCGGCTCGATGGGCTCGCCGCCCTCCTTGATCCAGCCGGCGATGGCCAGGTAGGCCTCCGAGCCGAGCGACTCGAAGTCGAGGTCGAGATGGTGGACTCGCTGCACCTTGCGCAGGCCCAGGTCGTCGATGAGGGCATTGGGCTCTCGACCGTTCTCGGCTATCTCGTAGGCTCGGCGCACCCGTGACTTGGGCAGCTTGCCAACGAACTCGGTCAGCGTCGCTCGCGGCGGCAGCATCCCCTCGTCGCCGGTGAAGACGACCCCTTCCACCGAACGGGGCACCCGCCCTTCGATGATGAGG
>Ga0316198_10000026_pt1 | contig 53278 bp, 46 predicted proteins | sample OudBieAanoxic_MG_FD_204935 | JGI IMG/M metagenome (GOLD analysis project Ga0316198, IMG submission 204935) | Coastal sediment microbial communities from Oude Bieten Haven, Netherlands - site A anoxic | ecosystem: Environmental > Aquatic > Marine > Coastal > Sediment | place: Netherlands... | reverse complement strand
CGCCATTTGTATTCCCCAACAAGGACACTTCTGGAATGATCGTGAATTTTCGGAAAGCATGGAACACCGCCTGCCGTAAAGCGGGCCTCGGGTATGGATACGTTGTGAGCGTAAAGTATGTTAAAAAATGGGAAAGTAAATTTTCATCAGGTCCAATCTTTCATGATTTCCGACGGACTGCGATTCGAAATATGGTCCGTTCCGGTATTCCCGAGCGAGTGGCGATGATGATTTCCGGTCATAAAACAAGGTCTGTTTTTGACCGATACAATATCGTCAGCGACGCGGATCTGAAAGCCGCCGCCACGAAACAGCAAGTTTACCTAGAATCACAGATGGGCACAATTTCGGGCACAATAGCCGATTTTGATGTAAAAAAGGGGCAGCCAAAAACGGCTAACCCCTTGAAATAACTGGTGCGCCCGGCAGGATTCGAACCTGCGGCCTACGGATTCGTAGTCCGGCGCTCTATCCGGGCTGAGCTACGGGCGCTTTTCATATTCGTTGCACCGGTCTTTTAATTCATTTCCTTGAAGATTGTCAAGATTCCTAAAAAGTTTTTTGCTGATCCAAGTATGTTCGGCTGGGTTTGTGTCTAGGGTCACAATATACCTTGATCCTGATAAACGGGTTAGGTATATACGCTCCGATGGTTTTAACGGATGAAACATTCATGGAAATGGCTCTTGGCGAAGCAAGAACAGCCGGGGAGCATGGTGAAATCCCCGTGGGGGCCGTGCTTATAGATGGAACCGAACGGGTCCTTTCCAAAGCCCATAATTTATCCGTCAGCGCCTGTGACGCAAGCGCCCATGCCGAGATCCTGGTATTGCGTGAAGGGGGAGGAAAACGATCCAATTACCGGTTGTTGGATACCACCTTGTATGTTACTCTCGAACCATGCGTGATGTGCATGGGCGCTATAATTCACGCACGGGTGAAACGGCTGGTTTTCGGCGCGCCGGATCCCAGGTGGGGCGCCGCCGGTTCTTTATACGATTATTGTACCGATTCCCGCTTTAACCATCGGGTTGCAGTAAAAAAAGGGGTATGCGAGACAAAATGCCGTAACTTGATTCAGGATTTTTTCAGGAAGCGTCGATCCATCAATTTTCAACCTGACGAACCGTATTAACAAATCAAGGAGATCAAAGTGGCTAATATTGTTATTACCGGGACCCAATGGGGAGATGAAGGGAAGGGTAAAATTGTCGACCTGCTGGCAGCCGAAGCAGACATCGTCGTCCGTTTTCAAGGAGGTAACAATGCCGGGCATACCATGGTGGTCAAAGGCGAAAAAATTATCAGTCACCTGGTGCCCTCGGGAATATTACAAGGAAAAACCTGTCTGCTCGGCAACGGAATGGTAGTTGATCCGAAGGTGCTGATCGGGGAGATGGATAATCTCGAAGAAAAGGGAATCGATGTAGGACCGGCTAGAATAAAAATCAGCGACCGAGCCCATTTAATCATGCCCTATCACAAGGCCCTAGATAACGCTCGGGAACAAAAAAAAGGGGATGGAAAAATCGGGACAACCGGCCGGGGAATTGGCCCCTGTTACGAGGATCGGGCTTCGCGAAGCGGTCTTAGATTCATCGACCTGCTGGATCTGAAATCGTTTAAACAGAAGGTCTCCACCGTCATGGATGAGAAAAATTTCATCCTGAAAAATTATTTGTCCGCTGAACCGCTGGATCCTGATGTTATCATTGATGACTACAGCAAATATGCTGTTCGTCTGGCTCCGCACATTTCAGACGTGTCGATCATTCTGGATGAAGCCGTTAAAGTCGGTCGACAGGTACTCTTTGAAGGTGCCCAGGGAACGCATCTGGATATTGACCACGGTACCTATCCGTTTGTGACATCCTCCAGTGTTGTTTCGGGAAACGCGTGCTGTGGTGCCGGTATCGGCCCGGGCTGGATATCTGGAGTACTGGGCATCGTAAAAGCCTACACGACCCGGGTCGGCGCGGGCCCCTTCCCTTCCGAACTGTTTGACGATATCGGTGATCGTATTCAGGTAAAAGGTGCCGAATTTGGTGCCACTACGGGAAGAAAACGCCGCTGCGGATGGCTGGATATGGTGATTTTGAAAAACGCCGTCCGATTAAACGGCCTGACCGGCCTGGCGATTACAAAACTGGATATCTTAAGTGACTTGGATTCCCTGAAAATCTGCACGGGGTATGATTACAATGGAGAGATAATTAACCATTTCCCGGCTGACCTGAATATCTTGGCAGCCTGTCAACCGATTTATGAAACCCTGCCCGGATGGTCTGAAGATATTTCCGGGATCCGGGACCGGGATGCGCTCCCGCCAAACACACGCAAGTATCTCGAGCGGATCGAAACGCTGACTGAAACTCCTGTGGATATCATTTCCGTGGGACCTGGCCGAAATCAGACAATCGTTATTAACCACCCGTTCTGATAGCACCGGTTTTAATACCATTCATATTGACAATTATTCACCCGTGACTTAATAATACCGACCACCTGTCGGGACGTGGCTCAGTCTGGTAGAGCACAGCGTTCGGGACGCTGGGGTCGCTGGTTCAAATCCAGCCGTCCCGACCATTATGGCAATATGAGGTCTTTGAAAAAAGTCTCAATGAGGGGGTTAGGTTTTATCACTAATCCCCTTGTTATTATTGCGTTTCAAAATGGCTGGATATGTGGGATCCCATCGCAAAGATACTAGAAAAATGGCTGTCTCCATTTAAAAGTGACGAAACGGTCTTTTACCTTGTCGGGGGCGCTGTTCGAGATCGAATGATGGGTCGCCCTGTCACGGACATGGACCTGGTCTGCGAAAACGCTGAAAGTGTGGCCAAGAAACTGGCATCGGTTAAAAACGCTGCAGGCATCCGATTTCTAAAAAATCCCGAAGAACCCTGTTACCGTCTGGTAAATCGGTCGGACAAGGACGACTACATCGATATATCGGAATTACGGGGTGGCAGTATTTCGGCCGATATGGCCCACCGAGACTTTACCATCAATGCCATGGCCGTTCCGATTTCACCCGGTTGCCAACCGGGTGAAATCATCGACCCGTTTGGTGGTAGTACCGATATCAGAAAAAAACGCATCCGGGTCACCGGTTCGGCTGTATTCGAAAAAGATCCATTGCGTATCCTGCGGGCGGTACGTTTTTCAGCCGAACTCGGATTTTCGCTTCCAAAAGCTACCCTCGATCTCATCCGCCTTCATGCCGACAAAATTAATCAAATTGCCGGCGAACGAATCTGGGCCGAGCTCAAGCGAATCCTTCAAACTGGAAACAGCACCGCTTTTATCCGGCTGATGGACGAATTACAGATATTGACCCGAATTTTTCCTGAAATTAATGCCATCAAGGACTGCCCCCAAAACGCCCATCACCACCTCGATGTATGGCCTCATACCATGGTTGTTCTGCGACATTGTGAAAAAATGATCAATGCGCCGGCCGATTATTTTTATCGTGGGGCCGAGGCAGTTAAAGATTACTTTCAGAATGAGCGTCGATCGGTGCTGTTAAAACTGACCGCCCTGCTCCACGATGTGGGTAAACCGTCCACGCGCGGATATGATGACGCCTCCGGCCGGATCACTTTCCATGGTCATGACAAAGTGGGCGCCACCATGGTGGATCGAATCACCCGTCGACTGCGCCTGTCCAACACGGAACGCACCCATCTCGTAACCATGGTGGCAGAGCACCTGCACATCCTTGTATTGGCCAAATCCGATGTGAAACCCTCAACACGATTGCGGCTTTTTCGTATTTTAAAGGATGATACCATCTCCCTCCTTATCCACGGCATGGCCGATATTTTTGCCACGCTGGGCCCGGATTCAAGCCGGGCATACCGCCAGACATATCTTTCTTGGGCCAAAACAACCATTGCCACCTTTAATCAGTCGATCAAGCCACTTCTTTCCCCGAAAAATGACCTGGTTCGGGGAAACGATTTATTGGATCTTGGAATGTCACCAGGACCTGGGCTGGGGAAAGTACTCTACCTGATCCGTCAAGCCCAGGATAACGGAACTGTTCAAGACCGTCCCACCGCCATGGCCTTGGCAAAGAAAATCATCTCGACCTCCATCGAAAAACATGAAAAACAGGGCATTGACGGGTGATGGAAACCCTTTGGACTGAGCACAAGGTGGCATTGAAGTCCAATCAATGGATTCCGATACCGTCCTTATCGCTTACAATCAGAATACCGAAAATATTGAAGTGGATTATCAACCCCATCGCGAAACCGATCCGCATAAGAGATCTCTTTTTAAAAAATTGGGCCAAGACCGGAGTTGTCATAGCTTTCCCGCATACCTTTTTTTATCAGTTGGACAACCTCCCTTATCCACTGACCGACACAGCTGATTTTTCTTCTTTTTCTCGCAGCCAATAGGGGTTGATGATGTCTTCGAAGATGCTCATGGCTGCTTCGGCGCCCTGACCGGTCGCCGTGACGATCTGTTTATAACCACCCTCCACGTCTCCGGCTGAATAAATTCCGGGGATACTGGTCCGATGACGCTCATCCCTGGCAATATAACCTTCCGGGGTCAAGTCCACACCGCTTTTCTCGGCCAGATCGGTGGTGGGGGTGTAACCGATGGCAATGAACACGGCATCCGTCTCCATGGTGGATACCTCCTGGGTCAGGGTATTGATCAATAAAACATCCGTAACCCGGTCCTTGCCCCGAATCTCTTTGACTTGGGTGTTCCACAGAATAGGTACCTGACTTTGTTCAAGTCGCTTGGTAAGGAATTCCTGAGCCCGGAGGGTATCGCGCCGATGAATGAGGGTGACGTCGGCTCCCATGTGCTTGAGATACATGGCTTCGGTAACGGCGCTGTTACCGCCGCCGATCATGACCACTTGGCGTCCTTTAAAAAGCGGTCCGTCGCAAGTGGAGCAGTAGCTGACCCCTTTTCCCGACAGGCGGTTTTCACCGGGAATGTTGAGGTGGCGGTGACTGGCCCCGGTGGCCAGCAAAATCGTTTTGGTTTTAAATTTTCGCCGAGTCGTCTGAACGGTCAACGGCATGCCTGAATCGATATCCACTACGCCTTCCCCCTGAAAAATCTGCACGTATTCCAGGGCATGGGCCACCAGCATATCGACCAAGGCTTTTCCACCCACCTGAGTGAAACCCGGATAGTTTTCCACCACCGGGGTGGTGGCCACCTGGCCGCCGAGGGTATCACGTTCGATCACCGCAGTTTTCAATCCGCTACGGACCAGATAAATGCCGGCGGTCAATCCCGCCGGACCGCCGCCAACAACAACGACATCCGTTTCTACCTCCTCGGCATCGCTATCCGGTATAAAGATGGTTTGGGCTTCTAATTTTAACAGGGAATCGCAGAAAACCTCTTCCGGCTGGGCGCCCTGGCCGATCAGGATATCGTTGGCATAGGCCTGGGGAACGCTATGGGCCGCATATTGCTCGGCAATTTTTGGTTTGCATTGAATATCTATTATTTCCAATGAGATAAGATCAGGTTTCTCAATGGCTGCCTTAACTCCGTTGACGGCTTCCTGGGGGCAGTATGGACAGGTGGGACTGACAAATACTTTCACCCGGCGAGGGGTATCTATTTTTTCGACTACACGACGGGATTGCTCGCTCAGCCGACTGTCTCCCATTCCGACCAGAAGCAATGTTTCCAGAAAAGTACGGCCTTCCTCACCCATGGGCGCTCCGACCCACCGGATCTGAAATCGATCCGGGGCAATCACCAGGGTGGGAGATTCCGTAATTCCCCACTGGACGGCCTTTGCATGACTCAAATCGAACTCGCGCATATTTATCCGGTCAGTCAACTCCCTGAATGCCCGAACGACCTGACGCGTTGCATCGCAAAAAACGTCATCCTTACCTTTTTCCGTAAACAAAAACAGTTCAATTTCATTCGGCAGATCTCTGAAAGTTTTCTGAAGCTGCCGAAAATTCTCATCATTTCTTGAAGTATCTCCTGTTGTGCCCGAATCCATGGATTTTACCATATCTTAACCTCCAAGCAAGCTTTCCAAAATTTACTTTTATTTTAATCACCTGTACAATACATTCGTATATGCAGAATGCCGGGTGAATCTATCTTCATTCAAGTATACCATAACCAGTTCAAAAGTAAGCGTATCCATCCTGACTGTCAACTATATCAGGATCGAGCCCGACATGGATGTTCGCAAGCCGTTGATCTTAAAAAATTCGCTATGAAAAATTAGGTGCTTATGATGATGCCACCAATCCCGATGCCCATCATTCCCTCCGACCGCCAGGATGATTTACACAATCTGGAGTTTGCAACTGGAACCAAGGCTGACTTGGTTCTTTTCATGGCCGGTAATCAATTCATGGTGATGGAAACACTCTTAACGGCCTTTCAACAGCAACATCCCCACATTCGACGAATTTTTTATGAAACGCTTCCGCCTGGACTTGAGCTGAAACAGATCCTGGCCGGGGGGGCACTTTTCAAAGATGAGATATTATCGATCCTTCCTGATATTTATACATCGGTTAATGAAAAAGCGATGCAAACGCTGGAACACCATAAAATGATCGACAGGGGCGCGTATCATCTTTATCTGCACAACCGCATTGCTTTGATGGTACCCGCAGGAAATCCGTTGGGGGTTAACTCGGTGACCGATTTAGGTGGGGCAAATATCCGTGTCTCCCAGCCGGACCCTGAAAATGAAGATATTGCCTATCATATTATTAATATGTACCGCGATGCCGGTGGAAAGGTCCTTGTTGATCGTATCATGAAGGAAAAACATCACGAGGGAACCACACTGTACACGGAGGTTCATCATCGGGAAACGCCCGATCGAATCATCTCCGGTGTCGTCGATGTCGGCCCGGTTTGGGCCACGGAGGTGATTTATGCACAAGACCAGGGAATCGCCATCGATCTCGTCGAAATTGGGGAGAAATATGATCAAAACCAGAAGATCAACTACTACGCTTGCCAAATGAATGCCGCCGCGAATCGAACTAATGCCGATCTATTCCTGGCGTTTATTACCGGAACCGAGGCAGCATCGATATATCGTAAATTTGGATTTTCAACGCATGATGGCTGGTAACTTCATTTAGTTTCTTAACGTATTGTTATCAAAATTAAAATCATCTAGAAAACCCCTCAGGTATTTAATTTCGCAAACTTTAATCCATCATAATACGGATTGGCCAGAGTCGCACCTAAACGATGACAAATACCCGGGCCGGTATTAATTTCTTTAGAAATTGGAGGACAGATGAGCGAAATAAAAAGCACTTTAGACCTTGTCATGGAGCGGACCAAGCATCTGACCTTGAATAAGACCGAAAAAGAAATACATCAAAAAGCCGATTTAAAGAAGCGTCTGACCGGGCTTATTCAAAAATATCAGGATCAGATGATCAAGCCGACCGAGTTATTAAATCACCTGAAGGAGCTGACAACCACATTCGGCCAGGGACTTGAAAAACAAATGGCCAACGAAATATTAGGCCGCATCGATGTGGAAGCTGATGATGATCGACTTCTGGCCCTGCTCAGGGATCACTTCGGGCTGGAGATCTCGACCCTCAAAATGATTCAGAGCGAATTCAAGCAGGCCATTCAAACAGGAAAAATCAACCGCATCGATATACTGAAGTCGGAGCTGTCAGACAATCATGGAATTTCCGGCACAGCGGTGATTCCAAATATCGAGATCGACCCTGAGTGGCAGCAGGAGCGTAACGCCATTACTAAACGTTTTCAGATTCAGATGGAAGCCGAAAAAAAACGATTGACTTCCCAATAAATATGTTCAATCAGACATAGGCGAACCAATAGCTTTCCAATTGGTCAAAGTTGGTTTTTACCTCATCCGCACCAGCAATGATTTCACCATGACCGGGCAACACCCACGCCACATCCAGCTCCGCCATACGTTTGATGCTTTTTTTGATCAGATCCCCGTCGCCACCGGGCAGATCCGTCCGACCGAGCCCCTCTTTGAATATGAGATCGCCGGATACCAGCGCTTTTTCATCAGGCCAATACAGGCAAACTGATCCGGGTGAATGTCCCGGCGTATGAAATACCTGTAGGTGCACATCGCCGACATCTAAACTTCCTTCGGTTAAGAAGAAATCCGGAGATAGTCCGTCCGACGTGATCCCCAGCGACGACTGAAGATGTGGGACCATGGTTTGGATGAACTTCCATTCGGTAGCATGAATCGCCGATCTTGCCGGCAAATTCTTAAACAAGCCTAACCCTTCCAGATGGTCCGGATGACCATGTGTGCACAGAACCACGTCGATGTCGTCCAGTTCAAGCCCTATGGTATTCAGGTCCACTTGAACATGATCAAATAGATGTTTGTGGCCGGGATCGATTAAGATATTTTTGGCACCTTTGAGCAGATAACTGTTGCAATTATTAACGCTAAACGATTGCCACAAAAAGCCGTGCATCCTGTCGGTGATTTTCATACTGGGTTACTCCCATGCCTTCTGATGAATCAAACCACTCAGCATTAAACGGCACCAGTGAAAATGCCGATAAATTTTAGTAAACTTTTAAAAAAATATATCCATTTTTTCCCCGCGTCAAGATGCGGCCGAACAGCTGCAATTTTACCGAATATTCTTGACAAACCGGATAGTATAGTATTATTAAATGTGGTTTCTGTATAAGAGGCATGGAATTAAATTTTTCCTTGCTCCAGCGGATAAACCGCGGGGCTTAAAATCCAAAAGGAGGGTAAATGCGAAGGTACGAAACAATTGTAATTATCGATCCGGACCTGGGTGAGGAAGGACGTGCGCCATTGTTCGAACAGGTCAAGGAACTAATCAGCGAGTTCAACGGCCGGTTGGTCAAATTTGATGAGTGGGGCAACCGGAAACTGGCCTATAAAATCAGTAAAAAACCACGGGGCCATTACGTCCGACTCGATTATTGCGGAACGACTGAGCTGGTCGATGAGATGGAAAGGCGATTTAAGATTAATGACGCCTTTTTGAAATTTATGACGGTCCTCCAGGAGAAAGGGGTAGATCTTGAGGCCATTGAAGCCGAAATCGCCGAGGAAGAAAAAAAGACTGCCGAGGCCCGGGAAAAGGCTTTGTTAGCCGCGGAAGAAGCGCAATCAGAAGACGCAGAAAGCGCGGAAGAAGCTGCGGTTGCGACAGATCAACCGATGTCGGAGATTGAGCCTGGGGAAACCCTGACGGGTGAACCCGAACCGGAAGCAGCTCAAAAGGATAAACAAGAGACTATCGAAATATCGACCGATGAGCCCGAAAGTGATAAAAAGGAGTAGCTATGGCCTTCAGCCGTCCAAAAGAACAGCCAACTTTCAGAAGAAAATATTATCGTCGTAAAGTATGCCGATTCTGTGCCGATTCCAGCTTGGCCATTGATTACAAAGATCCAGGCCAATTAAAATATTACATCACTGAACGGGGAAGAATTATTCCACGGCGTATTTCCGGCACTTGCGCCACCCACCAGCGGAAGTTAACCAGTGCGATTAAGCGCGCCCGGTCTATTGCCCTATTGCCATTTGTGGGCAAGTATCAGGGCAGATGATCTCGTCGCCCATAACCCTTTCATGAAACAGGGTGTGCGACCAAATCCAAAAATGATGCCCGTTTATAATCTTTTGAAACGAGCTTTGAGGAGAATCAGGTAATGTCTGATATTGCTAAAGCGGATATTAAGGACATTGCTGGCAGCGTTGCCCTGGTTTGTATCTTATTTGGTCTGGCGGTTTATCTGCCTGTTTTGGGTTTTTTTTTCGCCCTGTTTATCCCGCTTCCCGTTTTGTACCATCAAGTTAAACTGGGCCGTATGCATGGAATGGTCGCATCGGCCCTTTCCGCTGTGGCGGTTTTTATCATGATCGGAAGTATCGGGGTCGACCTGATATTTTTTGCCGAATTGTTATTTATCGGCATTTTATTGAGCGTATTCTTTGAAAAAAAAATACCCGTGGAGATGGTCGTGGTGCTGACGTGCCTGGCCGTTCTGGGATCGGGAGCCGTGGGATTGATATTTTACAGCTTTACCCTGAATCAAAGTATTGGGTCGATCGTATCAGCCTATGTTATGCGAAATCTTGAACTAACCATGGCTTTGTATAAAAGCGCGGGCATACCGGAAGAAAATGTCAGGATGCTTTCCGATTCGCTAGAGCAAATTCAGTACGTGCTCGTCAGAATTACACCGGCCCTGTTAACGTCGATGACCATGCTGGTTGTTTGGGCGAATATTCTTTCGGCCAAACCGGTCTTTGCTGCCAAGGGCATGCCTTATCCACCCTTTGGCCGGCTCAATCAATGGCGCGCGCCTGAGCTTCTTGTCTGGCTGGTGATCGGGTGTGGCGGTATCCTTCTGCTACCATCCAGGGGACTCAAGATTGCCGGAATAAACGGTATTATTGTACTTTTAACGATCTATTTTTTCCAGGGAATCGCCATTGTCTCTTTCTTTTTTGATAAAAAACATTTCTCCAGGATAGCCAGGATGCTTCTATACGGCCTGATCGTTTTGCAGCAACTGTTGCTTATAGTTGTAATCGGTCTTGGCTTTTTCGATACCTGGATCGATTTTCGAAAACTTGACAAAAACACCGAATAAATAAAGAATACACGCCAACCAAACCCATTAATGTATCTGTGACGAATAGGGTTGGCATGCTTAACATGGGAGGTAAAAAATGAAAGTTATTCTAAATGAAACCATTGAAGCCCTTGGCATTATTGGTAGCGAGGTAACGGTTTCCGATGGATATGCCCGTAATTATTTGCTGCCCCAGGGCAAAGCCCTAACTGCTACGCTACAAAACATCAAAAAGATTAAGGACCAGCGGAAAAATATTGATTTACAGATCGCCAAGGAGCGAAAGATGGCCGAAGAGATGGCCGAACAACTAAAAGATGTAGTCTGTACCATATCCGCCAAGGTCAGCAATGAAAACAAACTCTACGGGTCAATTACTGTCGGCAATATCATCGAAAACCTGGCAAAACAGGACATTAAGGTGGAAAAACGGTTGGTACTGTTGCAAGCGCCGATAAAGGAAGTGGGCATTTATAAAGTTCCCATCCGGGTGTACGCAGAGGTCGAACCTGAAATTACCGTTGAGGTTGTGCCGGAAGCGTAAAAATTCGGTTAGCCGGTTGGCCCGTTTTCCCGTCCTTCGGCTGCCGGGCGGTTAGTTAGTGCCTGTCCATTAATTGTTTTTTTAAAGATGGGCACCTTGTGAAGTTTCCATTTCAGAAATATGGATTTTTCTCCAAGGTCAAGGGAATCAGGGGATTGCGTGGAGGCATACAGTGGTACGCCGCACAAGCGATCCCACCGATTGACGCTGAGATTGGGAAAAAGACCCTTTATGCATGGAAACAAGAAAACCCTATTCAAAAACGTACGGGCTAATCAGGCAAACCGGTTAGCGGGTAATGCAACAAGTCATGTCGCCGAAATCCAGAAACCCTAAAGATCCCTCCCTGCATCATCTTCCGCCCCAAAGCCTGGAGGCCGAAGAGTCTTTGATCAGTGCCGTACTGCTGGATAGTGACACCTTTTTGGACATCATTGAAATTCTCTCGCCAAACAATTTTTATCGCAAGGCCCACCAGATTATTTTTGAGATCATTGAGGACCTTTTCAATCGAAATGAGCCTATTGATTTGGTGACCGTTACCAATTCGTTACGAGACGCCGGTCGTCTCGATGAGGTCGGCGGCGCCGCCCATCTGGCATCAATCATCGATACGGTTCCCGTGGCCCCCAATGTTCATCATTATGCCAAAATTATTCATGACAAAGCCCGGTTGCGACGACTGATAAAAAAGGCCAACGATATCACCAAGCGCTGTTATGAAGACCCGGGTCCGGTGGATGATATTGTTGATTTTGCGGAGGCGTCCATTTTTGAAATTGCAGAAGATCAAACCCGACCGGCCTTTCGCCCCCTCGGTAAAATCCTCGCGCATAATTTCGATACACTGGAAAAACGCCAGGAAAACAAGACCCTCCTCACCGGGGTGCCTTCAGGATTTGCCAAGCTGGATAACATGACATCCGGACTTCAATCTTCGGATTTAATTATTCTGGCAGCCCGTCCAAGTATGGGGAAAACAGCCCTCGCCCTGAATATTGCCCGCAATGCCGCTATAGAAGCCGACGTTCCTGTGGCGTTTTTTTCCCTGGAAATGTCCATGGAGCAACTTTCCCTGAGAATGCTTTGCGCCGAAGCCCGGGTGGATTCATTTCGCTTGCGTAGCGGCTTTAGTAGTAAATCGGATTGGCGAAACTTGACCGAAGCTGCCAGTGTGTTATCTCCGGCACCGATTTTCATCGACGATTCACCGGATATTTCCGCGATGGAAATTCGCGCCAAGTCCAGACGGCTGAAACTGGACAAGGGCCTCGGCCTGGTGATCATCGATTACCTCCAATTGATGCGTACCCGCAGGCAAGCCGAGCGCCGGGACTTGGAGATATCGGAAATATCCCGTTCATTAAAGATCCTGGCTAAGGAAATCAGCGTTCCGGTGGTGGCGCTCTCCCAGCTAAACCGAAAACTCGAAGAACGCCAGGATAAACGCCCTCAACTATCCGACCTGCGGGAATCCGGTGCGCTTGAACAGGATGCGGATGTGGTCGCCTTCATCTACCGGGATGAAGTGTATCATCCGGACAAAGAGAATAATAAGGGTCTTGCCGAACTCATTGTGGCCAAACAGCGAAACGGACCGGTCGGTAAGGTGCCGATGACCTTCTTACATGCCTATACCCGCTTCGAGGAAGCCGCTGAATCTCAGTATCCAAACGGATATTCTGAGTAGAGCAGACCGGATAATTATCGATGAAAACAGTTTTTGGTCGCCTGGGTAGCCTTAAAACCGATCAGATTCGCCGAATTGAGAAGCTTTATCACCGAAAAATCCCCCCCCGATTTATTGCCACACCCCTCATGGTACGGGAAATTAGCCGGCTTTCGAGAGAAATTCGGCGCCAGATTGCGGTCATGATCACCCGACAGGGTAAAATTGCTTTTGTCATCGTTGGTACCCGCCGGCAGATAGTCATCCCGGACACCCGTGAATACCGCGCAGCACCCGACCGACTAAAGGGATTGCGATGTGTTCATACCCATTTAGACGGTGAACAATTAACAACGGACGATCTAACTGATCTGGCGCTTCTTCGGCTCGACCTCATGGCGGTTGTTGCCGTAGCTCCCAATGGAGACCCATCACGCCTTTACGCCGCTCATATCCTCCCTGGTAAAAAAAGCAAACCGTACCAACATCTCGATCCCATGCTTCCACATGAGATGGATGTGGGTTGCGATGACCTCATCCGGGCCATTGAAACGGAACTGGCTGCTCATCAAGCCGGCCGTGACATCGTCGACGCTGGGCAGGAAACCGCCCTGCTTGTCAGTGTTTCCACGGCACCGCGGCGTTTCGCTCAGAACGCTCTGGCTGAACTACGCCAACTGGCTGCATCGGGTGGTATTCAGGTTGTTGATATAGTATTGCAGCTTCGCAAACAAATCGATCCACGCTTCCTTTTAGGCCGCGGAAAACTGAAGGATTTGGCGATCCGCGCGCTTCAAGAAGGAACCACCCTAATCATATTTGACCAGGATCTAACCCCTTCTCAAATGCGATCAATCACTAATTTGGTCGACCTTAAAGTCATTGATCGCACGCAACTGATTCTAGATATTTTTGCCCAGCGCGCCCGGACTCGGGAAGGAAAACTGCAGGTGGAACTGGCTCAGCTTAAATATTTGTTACCGCGGCTGGTAACCAAAAATACTGCCATGTCACGATTAACCGGTGGTATCGGCGGTCGCGGCCCGGGTGAAACCAAGCTGGAAATCAACCGCCGGCGCGTCCGCCAGCGTATCCGAACCCTTGAAAAGGCTTTAGACGACGTACGTAAACACAGGCGGCAGCAGCGAATCCGACGGCGTCGCAACCGGATCCCGATTATCTCGATTGTCGGATACACCAACGCAGGTAAATCGACGCTTTTGAACACGTTGACTCACAGCCACGTAGTGGCCGAGAAACGGTTGTTTGCCACCCTGGATCCATCCAGCCGCAAATTGAGATTTCCACAAGATATGGAGGTGATTATTACCGATACGGTTGGTTTTATCCGAGATCTTCCCAAAGACCTGGTGGTAGCCTTCCGGGCTACTTTAGAGGAGCTTGAAAGTGCCGATTTGTTATTGCATGTTATCGATATCAGTATGCCTTATTGCGTAGAACGTATTAAAACCGTGGAAAAAATCTTGGCGGATCTTTCCCTAAACACGATACCGGAAATTAGAGTACTCAATAAAAAAGACCGGATCAGTCAGGATCGATCCGATCGCCTTTCCAGGGCCATAGGTGGCATTCCTGTGTCAGCCCTTGACCGTCGGACCCTGTTGCCGTTGATTGATGACGTTGTGGCTACCCTCAAGCGCGTCCACTCACCGCATGTTTAATGACCGATCAATCGAACTTTTGTGAAATTCTCCTATCGACATTTTTCGGATTTTATTGTCCCAATCGGGGAATGGGAGAAAACCCCTCGCCTTTAGACGAAGACTTTAGTTTATTTGTTGATGCGGTTGTAAGATTCAAGGATTCAAGAATTTAAGCAAAAGCTTGGATGGTCTTTTCACTTGACCCCTCGAACCCTTGGATCCTTGGACCCCAAGCCTTCGGCTTTAGCCGAAGGGAGTTGACTTTTTGATTGACATGTAACTTTTGCGCTTTTAAGATCGAGTCAAACTGTTTCATCATTCAGGGTGCCCACATGGGCCGAAAAGGGAACCCGGTGCTAATCCGGAACGGTACCGCCGCTGTAATCCTGCTTTTGTTATCAAAAAGGGAATCCTGTCAGCCATTGATGCCACTGTTCCAAATTAGCGGAATGGGAAGGCGGCGACAGGTCGGGAAAGTCAGAAGACCTGCCCGAATGATTCGATTTGCTAACGGAGATGGTAAATCCTCAAGCGGCACTAAACTGCTTGGGGATTTTCTACTTTATGGCTTAATAAAAACAGGAGAGCACCGATGCGCAAAAATAAGCTGGAACACATTTTGGCAAACATCAAACCCCTGGATGAATCCCTGCTCGAAAAAGCTCGAGAGCGTACTGCCCAGTTGGTCATGCCCACCCGCGCCCTGGGGCGGCTCCATGATATTTCGGAACGACTATGCGCAATCAACGCCACATTGACACCGTCTACCTCGAAAAAAGCCATCCTGATCATGGCGGGCGACCACGGAGTTGCGGCCGAGGGTGTAAGTGCCTATCCCCAGGAGGTTACCGGTGCCATGGTTCAGACTTTTCTCAACGGTGGCGCCGCGATCAACGCTCTGGCCCGACAGGTGGGGGCCGATGTGAGGGTTGTAGACATGGGGATTATTCCCGAACTTCCACCAGAGATCGCCAATAATGCCCGTCAGCTAACAATCTGCAAAATCGCCCCCGGCACGGCCAATCTGGCAACCGGCCCGGCCATGACGCGACCTCAGGCGGAAAACGCCGTCATTACGGGATTTGAACGTGCATCGGAGTTGTTTGACACCGGGTTGGATTTGCTTGGAACCGGCGATATGGGCATCGGGAATACCACACCATCGGCGGCTATCGGCGCCGTTCTGACCGATACCAGTCTGGATGAAATGGTTGGCCGGGGGACGGGGGTGGATGATACCGGGCTTGAGCTAAAAAGATCGATTATTAAAAATGGGATCGAGATCAATCACCCCGATCCGACCGACGGTCTCGATGTGCTGACCAAGGTGGGAGGGTTCGAAATCGGCGGAATCGCCGGATGTATTTTAGCCGGCGCATATTACCGAAAACCGGTGATTGTTGATGGGTTTATTTCTACTGCCGGAGCCCTCGTAGCCCACGCCCTTTGTCCCATCGCTAACGACTACTTGTTTTCCGGTCATTGTTCAGCCGAAGCGGGTCACCGAGCCATGCTCCGCCATTTAAAGCTCGAACCGATCTTTGATCTGGGTATGCGCCTGGGCGAAGGTACCGGCGCCGCCTTGGCCATGGGTGTCATAGACGCCGCCGCTAGTATGTTCAAAGAGGTGATGACATTTGATGAGGCGGGGGTTGCGGAAAAGAATGTGGATGGATAATAACCGGCGTACCCCTAGCTCCACCCATTAACGTTTACCTGCTCATAACGATCAACCAGGACGCTGCGTTAATGATTTTATCAAAAGCTCAGAATATCCTGCCTATGCTAATTTTTAAAAAGAACCATTTGAAATATAAAGATAATCTGAGTTCTATAGCGGTTTTCAGAATAACCTTCCGTTTCATGTCGGCCTTGCAACCATTGGTACTCGTCTCAAACGTAACATATTTATGACAACCAGTATAACTTTCCAAATTCTTTGCTTATTTTGGTAAAAAGTACCGGTTTGACAATATGATCGGCATTTGATATTATTTTTATTAGTCGAAGACCGGTTTGAAACTTATATCCGCATCATTGGTGGCAAAAAAAGTCGTTTCTGTTTCCAGCCATTGATTTATAGCTGTGGTTTTACTTGGTCGGGAACCCTGATTGGCTTGCTGCAAGCTTTTTTCTAATTTGGATTAATTGTTTATCTGGAAGCGACCTGGATAGAAATTGGTCCGAATCTTTTAGCGCATTCTGTTCAAATTTTTCAAAGGGAGTAAATCATGATTAAATGGTCTTTAAAAAAATCAGTGCACATCCTGATTTTCCTGATTACAATATTTTTTTCAATGACAGATGCTCGTTCTCAGGAATTCGATCCGGCAACGCTAAGTGACAGCGTAATAAACCAGATTAATGCTCTGGCGGCCGAAAAGGCCACGCGAACATCAGCCCAGCGGAAAATGGATTCCCAATTCATTATTGCCCTCAAACAGAGACGCGACGATGTTCTATTGAACACAGTACCGATGCTCAGAGCTGCCGTGGAAATCGATCCGGACGACACGACCCTGGTGGATATCAAGGCCAGCGTAAGTCCTTACTTGCTTTCGGAAATTGAGAGATTGGGCGGTATGATCATCAACAGTTTTGTTGAATACGACACTATCAGAGCGCGCCTGCCGCTCGATATCATCGAGACCCTAGCGGCCGACCCGGATATCCGCTTTATCCGTCCTGCCGACAAGGCCATGCTCAACAAGGTGAACACTTCCGAGGGAGACAAGGCGCACAATGCGCCTGCGGCCAGAAGCACTTATGGTGTCAACGGCTCGGGAGTGAAAGTTGGGGTGCTCTCGGATTCCGTGGATCATCTCGCTGCTGTCCAGGCCACTGGCGATCTTCCAAGTGTAACGGTTTTGCAAAACGCGCCGGGAAACAGCGGTGAGGGCACAGCCATGCTGGAAATAGTCCATGACCTGGCGCCGGGCGCACAACTCTATTTTGCCACCGCATGGCTTGGCCCAGCTAGTTTCGCCAACAATATCATCGCTTTGGCAAACGCCGGTTGTAAGGTTATTGTCGATGATGTTAGTTATTTTTCTGAGTCCCCCTTCCAGGACGATGTTATATCGAGGGCGGTAAACACGGTTACATCCAACGGCGTGCTCTATTTTTCATCGGCTGGTAATTCGGGCAATAAGAATGATGGGCAATCCGGGGTATGGGAGGGAGATTATCAGCCTTCATCCAATCCTTTTGGTTTCTTATTTCACCCATCGGTACACAATTTCGGTGGAGGCGACCGCCTCAACCGGATTACAAGATATTCTAGAGCGTTCACCCTCTTCTGGGCTGACCCGCTGGGGGGAAGTTCGAATGATTATGATTTTTATATGATTAACCCTGCCGGGACTAATTTGGTACTTGCTGCTGATAATATTCAAGACGGTGATGATGACCCGTATGAAAGTATTGTTCTATCTTCGGGTGATCCAACGAACCACCATATCATTATCGCCAAGTGGTCTGGGGCGAACAGGTTTATCTATTTCAGCAGCAACCGCGGGCGCCTGGAGCGTAATACAGCCGGTCAGATTAGGGGACACGCAGCGGCAGAGAACGGGTTCGGGGTGGCCGCGGTAGAGGCCAGAGGCATGACGACGCCATTTAACGGATCGGAGTCGGTGGAGACCTTCAGCAGTGACGGACCCAGGCGAGTATTTTTTAATCCCAATGGTTCAGCCATCACCCCTGGGAATTTCTCGTCTACCGGTGGCAAAGTGCGAATGAAACCGGATATTGCAGCGGCGGACGGCGTAAAGACCGCCACACCTGGATTCAACCCTTTTTATGGTACTTCGGCGGCCGCACCCCATGCTGCCGCTTTGGGCGCGCTGATGCTCTCGAAGAAACCGACCATTACGCTTTCCGAGGTGCGCGACATCTTTGCGAAAACAGCGCTGGATATCGAAGCTGCGGGCTGGGATCGGGACTCCGGTTTGGGAATCATCATGGCCCACCTTGTTCTTGCGCTTATATCAGGATCAGGATTTAATCCCGCTATACTAATTTTGTTGTTATAAGGTATGCGCAAAGCTTGGTTATATGTTTCCTTGGGCTTGGCAATACTTGCGGTGAAGGGACCTATGCTCGCTGGATGTGGTGAGTTGCCGGAGTATGTTGTCACTAGTGAGAATCATTTAGGGAGTTATGCATATCCCTCAACTGGCGTTTATTATGAATACCGGTTTGCTTCTTACACTGAAGAGATCCCGAGTGTAGAAAGTTCATTGATCGAACTTGCTGAGGACGGGATTGTTGTGTTTGATGCTTGGTATCAGAAGGGAAGCGCAATGTGCGTCCCTCCTGATGGTCGAAAAGGAATGAATGTGATTGTAATGCCCAGGTTCATTGTCCGGCTAAAAATTAGAAGCTCTGAAATGCAGTCACATAATTTCTATTCCATACAAAAACCTGACATGATATTCTGTGGTTATTATGTTACGAGGTTTCATTTGATTCAGCATTGAAGCTCTTGTCCTTTGGGTAAGGTAAATATTACGAAGTGATCGCTAAGGCAAAAATCGCCAAATTCCCCAGCATATGAATCGTAATGGGCGCCACCAGGCTGCCCGTTTTCTCGTAAGCGACCCCAAAAATAACACCACCCACAGCTTGAGTAATCGGCATCTGGTTACCATAAAGGTGGGCAACGATAAAGCCGGCCGTGCTGACAATTAGTGCCGGCCAGAATCCCCAGCGCCGAAAGTAACCGAATACAACCCCACGGAAAAACACTTCTTCCGCCACCGGGCTGATGACACCGCCCACCAGGATGAACCCCATGAGGTTTGAGTTTTCTGCCGGTAGGTGGGTGTTAACCAAGGTAAAAGGATCGATGCCGATATAAAAAAGGATGACAAAACCCGCCAATACAACGATACCAAATCCGACTGACCAAATCAGTCCACGAAGCAAGCCATCCAGCAGGGACTCTGACGATAAACCGATGGCCGTCATGCCGTTTAGCTGCCGATTAAACACCAGCAGAATTAGAACGGCTTCCACCGCTCTTGCGGCCCCCAAGAGTGAGAGTGAGCCCATAGGCGTTTTAACCGCCAGGATACCAATGGTCACCTCAACGCAATAGACAGTGATTAGGGCTATAAAAAATGGTTTTAATTCAACCTGTGTTGTCGCCATTTCAGATTCTTTAATGCTTTGTAGGCATACCACTGGATATACCAATGGTCGGAGTTTTTCATCCGGTCTAAAATGATCGGTATCGCCTGTTCGTTTCCCCGTTTTCCCAGAGATCTTAATGCCATGCACACCACGTTGGGGCTGGGATCATCCAGCAATCGGATCAGATCAAGATATGTTTGTTCATTCCGGCCATTGCCTAAAATTCGCGCCAACCAATAACGCTCGGATGGTTTACCGTTTTTCATCAAGGCAGGGTAATCCGGAAACAGGGAAGGATCGATCCCTTCTTGATCCATCCTCTTCAAGTTAGCCTGTTCCAGGCGCCGATCCGATGATCCGGCAATATGAGAATGTGACATTGCCGGCGATTTTCCGGCAACCAGGAGCCATAGGATCGCTAAACCAATGCCCATGCAAACGACCGACGCAGTTATCATCGCTAATCGAGGCGGAAAAATCCATGATAATCCCTTTCTAACCAACCCGAATAAGATGAAATAAATCAACAATGGGAACCCGATCACAAGAAAAATGTAGATGAGCTTTCTGAACCATCGATTGTTATCAGAAATATCGGTAAGCGATTGTAGTGTTTGATTCGGCCGGTCAAAAAACGCGGCGCTCTTTACCTGCATCGCCCTCCCCTTTGCTTTCATCACGAGGGAATCGTCATCGGCCGGCTTAACAACAATCACGTCGGCGTCATTTCCGGCAACTACGGGAAAATAGTCCCGAGCCACGAAAATATCAGTAAGATCCGGTTTCAAAGAAAAATTTTCAAAACCATCCAGATAGAATGTACGGATCTGTTTTTGGGATAAGGATTTAAACGATTCGGCCGGGTAGAGGGTGTATCGGTAGTAGTAATCGTTGATCATCCGGCCGGGTGAATTAGACAGCAAAACATGGTCCCGCACCTCGATGAAGATTTGGTTGCTTAAAAAGGGAGCCCATACCAGGGCCAGCATCACTGGCGGGCAGATCAGGCAAAATGAACGGAAAATCGTGTCCTTTGGCCCTATCTTGACTCCGTATTTACGGTAAAATACCCATACGACAAAGGGCACGAAAAGAATGTAGGCCGTGGCAAAAAAGTTAAAGCCATTCAGATTTAATAAAATCAAAGCACCGAGTTCCATTGCCAGGGCCAAACTGATTCCCCATTTTCGTTGACTCAATGGGCCTTTCCCCATTTTCAGCCAGCCAGCCGTTACAAGACTCATGAAAGCACCGATCGTCAGTGTATAAAAAAGGCCACCGCCAAATGCCGCTTTAAAAGACAAAAGACCCGGTTCGATAAGGTCGTTGGGAATGGCCAGATATCCTCCCTCAATTATGGCTTCCAATCGATTAAAAAGGACCCGGTTAGACCAACCGACTTGAAATGTACCAATGACCTGAGCCGAAATCAAACCGGCAAACACTGCAAGGGGAGTTGCAACGAATCGATGTTCAGAAATGGAAGTTGGATATTTTTTCATCTGAAATTGAATTAATGCGATATTGAGTTGAACGATTTTAATTTCACCTGACACTAGCACGCTCCAAGAACGACATCAATTAAAAATCGCCTGCATTTTCAGTTCGGTCGGTAAGATTAAAACACTGGCCCAACTTGACCCATTCTTTAATAATTGTATATAATTAATTTATCGGTTCTGAGATACCGTTTGGTTAAAGCTAATTGACCTGCCATGTACACGAGGAGGATGACTAGCTTAATGGAAAACAGCCTGCGAATAAGAAAGATAATAGATGGGTACCGATTCGATACACCGTAATAATTTAGGGGTGATCCTAGTTGATTTCCAAGTTGACTTCACGGAAGAAAAACAAGGTTCGCTGGCGGTACCCGGTACCGATAGACATTACATCATGCAAGTATCCGATGCCACCAAACAGTTCTTTAAAAAAAACTTGCCCGTCTATGCCACCCAGGACTGGCACCCGGATAGCCATTTGAGTTTTCATACAAACAACCCGGGTACCCATCCGTTTGATGTGATCGAGATAGATGGCCGTTCCCAAATAATGTGGCCGCCTCATTGCGTCCAGGGAACCAAGGGAGCGGATATCCTGATCGACGAAAAATTTTTAAAACAGATCATTCAAAAGGGAATGCATCCCCGCTTTGATTCCTATTCCGGTTTCGCCGATGATGGTGGTAAAAAAACACAACTGGAGAAATTTCTTAATCACGATAGGGTGACCGAACTTATCATTTATGGGCTTGCCACTGACCATTGCATCAAAGCGACGGTCCTGGATGCGATCAAGGCCGGTTTCCGTGTACACCTGCTACTCGGCCTCTGCCGGGGGGTTTTGCCGGAAACGACTGCGGCGGCTATAGAAAAGATGCGCACACATGGGGTGGATATAATCGAAAAATCAGTTTTAATCCTGGAAAAGATTAGGGAGTAAAAATGAGTTTTAAGCGAAGTTTGATAATTCTGTTTGCCTTCGTACTTTTAATACCGCTTGTTTATGCGGCCGATGCTGATGCCGTTGAAACGATAAAAATAGGCGAAATCAACACCTACAGCAAATTAACCAATTTCACCTTCCCCTATCGAAATGGCTGGCAGTTGGCATTGGAAGAGGTCAATGCCGCCGGGGGTGTCAATGGGAAAGAACTTGAGGTGATCTCACGAGATGATGCCGGCAAACCGGGCGAGGCGGTAAAAATCGCCGAGGAACTGGTTCGCAAGGATAAAGTCATTCTGCTGATGGGATCGTATTTCTCTCATGTCGGGTTGGCTTTGACCGATTTTGCCAAACGAAATAAAGTGCTCTATATCGCGGCGGAACCATTATCCGATGCATTGGTCTGGGCCAAAGGAAATCGCTACACTTTTAGGTTGAGACCATCGACATATATGCAGGCCGCCATGCTGGCCGAGGAAGCTGCTAAAAATCCGGCCAGGCGCTGGGCCACCATCGCCCCCAATTATGCGTATGGAAAAGATGCGGTTGAGTCATTTAAAAAACTACTCAAAGCCAAAAGACCGGATGTGGAATTCGTGGCCGAACAATGGCCGGCGTTATTAAAAATAAACGCCGGTTCGGAAATTCAATCCCTGGCCAATTCAAAACCCGACGCCATTTACAACGTCACCTTCGGGGGAGATCTGGCCAAATTTGTTCGGGAAGGTAATTTAAGAGGCTTCTTTAAAGATGTCTTTGTGGTTAGCTTGTTAACCGGTGAACCGGAATATCTGGATCCACTTAAAAGTGAGGCACCGGAAGGATGGCTGGTCACTGGTTATCCCTGGTACGACATTAAAACTTCGGCTCATAACAAATTTCTTGCCGCATATCAAAAAAGATTCAATACCCACCCCCGCACCGGCTCTGTTGTTGGTTATAATGTCATGATGTCCGTCGCTCACCTGTTACAAAAATCCGGTTCAACCGACACCTACCGAATGATCACTGCCCTGGAAGAAATGACCTTCGAATCTCCGGTCGGCCCGGTGACCTATCGTAAAATCGATCATCAATCCACCATGGGAGCCTACGTCGGCTACACGGCCCAAAAAGAAGGCCGTGGCATTATGATAAAATGGCAATACATGGATGGCAAAGACTATCTGCCCGGTGATGAGGAAGTAATGCAATTGCGAGAAAAATAAAAGTTTCCACTCTTCTTGCTAAACCCCCGGTAGTCGTAAAAGTTGAGAACGATGGGAGTTAGGACTCGTCTTCGTTGTAAATTTTTAGTAACTTGATATTTTTTTCAGTGGAGCATTGTATTGGGTTTTGTTATCGTTCAGTTCCTCACCGGCCTGGCCGATGCCTCAGGATTATTCATGGTGGCCTGCGGCCTGTCTCTGATTTTCGGTGTATCCCGAATCGTTAATTTTGCTCACGGTTCATTTTATATGGTAGGTGCCTACCTGGCGTATTATCTGATTGGCTACTTCTCCCTGGGAGGGTTGTCATTCTGGGCAAGTATACTCATTTCGGGATTCAGCGTGGGATTGATCGGTATGCTGGTGGAAGTTCTCCTTTTAAGACGGCTCTACCAGTCTCCTGAGCTCTTTATTTTAATGGGAACCTTCGGCGTCATTCTCATTATCCAGGACCTTTCGCGCTGGCTGTTCGGGTCCGAAGACCTTCTGGGGCCCAGATGCCCGGGACTTGATGGCAGTATTGATATTTTGGGAACACTGCTTCCACAATACGATCTTGCCCTAATTCTTATTGCCCTGCTAATTTTATTGATGATCTGGTGGCTTCTGAACCGCACGCGCTGGGGTATTCTCGTTCGAGCGGCTACCCAAGACCGCGAAATGCTTGCGGCCTTGGGAGTCAACCAGAGTCTGCTTTTTACCAGTGTGTTTTTTCTGGGATCTTTTTTAGCAGGCTTGGGGGGGGCGCTTCAGCTACCCAAAGGTGGTGCCGATCTCTTAATGGATCTGAATGTGATCGCGAGTGCGTTTGTCGTTGTGGTGATCGGTGGGATGGGAAGTATCCCGGGGGCCTATCTGGCCGCTCTCCTGATTGGCGAGCTGTCCGCATTTGGTATTCTCGTCCTCCCCCAAAGCACTCTCGTAATGATGTTTTTAATCATGGCGGTCGTGTTGATAATACGACCATATGGTCTGTTCGGAAGAAACGAATCAGGGGAGCATACATATGACCAAAAAACCTACGCCCCTGTTAAACCGTCGTCTGGTCGTTTAAAGTTAACCGGACAGGGTTTGTTACTCTTCGTTTTTCTAATGCCGTTATTTGTTGACGATTTTCAGTTGGTCCTTTCGATCGAAATCGCCATCTTGGCCCTGGCCAGCATGAGCCTGTACTTTATGATGGGACCTGGCGGTATGATCTCTTTCGGGCATGCCGTTTTCTTCGGCGGAGGCGCCTATGCCGCCGCCTTGCTGGTTCACCATCTGAGCGCACCCATGGAGCTGGCACTATTCTTCGGGCCACTATTGGTCGGGCTGCTGGCATTGATTATCGGATGGTTTTGTGTTCGATTGTCCGGTGTTTATCTGGCGATGCTGACACTCGCTTTTGCGCAAATCTGCTGGTCCATCGTATTTCAATGGAGTACCTTTACCGGTGGTGATGATGGCATTCTGAGCATCTGGCCATCGGCCTGGGTGAGTAATCGGATCATTTTTTACTACCTGACCATGATCCTGTGTATTGGTGGCATCCTTATCTTGCGGCACCTGGTATTTACCCCTTTTGGTTACACCATGCGTGCCTGCCGCGATTCGTCCCTCCGGGCGGATTCCATCGGTATCAATTTTAAACGGCACCAATGGTTCACATTCGCATTGACCGGTTTTTTCGCCGGTTTGGCCGGCAGTATTTACGTTTTCTCTAAAGGCAGTGTTTTCCCGGATGAAATGGCCATTCCGAGATCTTTTGACTTTTTACTGATGGTTTTGATGGGTGGAATTGAAGCATTGACCGGTCCCGTGATCGGCGCTGCCGCTTTTATCTGGCTTCACGATCTGGTTTCCAGGGCCCATTTCTGGCAATTGATCTTGGGAAGCATTTTTATCTTCCTTGTTGTGGTATTCCCCAGGGGAATCGCCGGTTTCTTAGATGACCGTTTCAACCGCGATTTTTCCAAGCCAATTAGAACACAACCCTGATTCCCATGACAACGATTCTCGAAATAAACCATCTATCCAAATCCTTTGGGGGTGTGCTTGCCGTAAACGATATCAGTTTCGATCTTAACGAAGGCGAACTGCTGGCCATGATCGGCCCGAATGGAGCCGGCAAATCGACCTGTTTTAATTTAATCAACGGGCAGCTGGTTCCGGACAACGGATCTATTGTCATTTTTGGAAAAAAAACCATTGGATTGAAACCCCGTCATATCTACCGGCTTGGCGTGGGGCGTACCTTTCAGATTACTTCTACCTTCATATCCATGACGGCCTTGGAAAATGTACAGATAGCTTTGCTTTCACATCATGGCCGGACACTCAATGTCGTTCGGAAGGTTCAGAATCTTTTCATGGATGAATCCATTGAATTACTTGAACTGGTCGGAATGGCAGACCAGCACGATCGTGTCTGCGGGACCCTGGCCTATGGCGACTTGAAACGCGTCGAATTGGCCGTAACATTGGCCAGCAACCCTAAATTATTGTTGATGGATGAACCCACCGCCGGGATGGGGCCGAAGGAGCGATCCCGCTTGATGGAATTAACAACTGAAATAGTTAAGATCCGTCGCATCGGTGTGCTATTTACCGAGCATGATATGGAGGTTGTATTTACCCATGCGAATCGCATTGTTGTATTAAGCCAGGGAAAACTCGTCACCCAGGGTGATCCGGAAAACGTTCGACAAAATGTCAGGGTCCAGGAGATCTACCTTGGTAGAAAGGAAGCAGTCCGGTTAGAAAAAATAATCCAAGCCGTTGATTCAGGATAGGACAAAGAAATTAATGCTTGAAGTAAATTCTCTAAATACTTTCTATGGGAAAGCACAAATTCTGTTTGATCTAACGTTTGAAGTTCAAGCAGGTGAAATAGTGGCCCTCATCGGTCGAAATGGTGCCGGAAAAACAACCTTGTTTAAGAGCATCATGAACCTCGTACCAGCCGACAGCGGAAAGATCTCATTCAAGCATCAATCGATCTATCATTTGCCGTCTTATAAAATCTCCAAATTGGGTTTAGGCTACGCCCCCGAAGATCGGCGGATTTTCACCAGCCTGACCGTTATGGAAAATCTTGAGGCTGGGAGACAACCAGCCCATCGTGATTTTGAACCCTGGACACCGGAACGTCTGTTTGAACTGTTTCCCAACCTGGCCGAAAGACGCCATCAGGACGGCGGCACCCTGAGTGGTGGTGAACAGCAGATGCTGACGATCGCCCGAACCTTGATGGGCAACCCTGAGATGATTATCCTCGACGAACCTTTCGAGGGCCTGGCCCCGATTATCGTCGAACAACTCGTCCGGACCATCCGCAAGCTAAAAGATCAAGCGGTTTCGGTACTTCTATCCGAACAAAATCTAAGCGTTGCGAGATTAATCTGTGACCGGGCCTACATTATCCACCGGGGCAGCATTCGCCATGAAAGTCCCATCGACACGCTATTCGATGATGAATACGACCGGTATTGCGCGATCTGAATAATTCCAATTTGCTTGCAAACGCTACCTGTATCGGGCATTACCATATCATCTATATTATAAATTCCTGATAATTTTAAAAAATATCGTTAGGAGCAGATTGAACAAATTGTGAGTTATCGGGAATATTTAAATCGGTGAAGCCAGGAAAGGTTGAATGTTCGATTGTCGGCTGACCGGTGGAAAAGATAGCCGGTGAAAAGCAGTATAACCAAATTGGGGATCCACATAACAATGGACGGGGGATAATTCCCTGTTTCACACAACATCTTACCGGCGGACATGAGAGAGTTATATAAAATTAGAAACATAACTCCCAAGAGGACACCAAATGTTCCCTTAAGGCTTCTGGATAAGACTCCCAAAGGGACGGCCAGCAGGCCCAGTGAAATGCATGAAAAGGCGATAGCAAATCTATTATGGTATTTGGTAAGAAGAGAATAGTATCGTTTATCCTTCTGTTTCGAATTTTGAAAAAAGCTTTTAAAATCTGAAGGGTACATTTCAACATGGTCTTTATGTTCGCCTTTTTTTATTACTTTTGGAGAGGGTAGTTCCAATTTGAAATCATAAGAGCCGAATTTTAGCGAGTTCACTGACCAGTTTGTTAAATTCACTTGATTGATGGTGCCATCAAGCAATCGGACAAGACCAGTCGCATTATTTTTGGTGCTCAACAGGTAACCTCGTGGTGCCACAATGGTGTTTACCAGGTCACGGGTGCGGCGATCCTCAATAAAAACATCCACAAGTTCTTTCGTAGTAATATCTATATGGTTCACATACAGGGTTATGCCCTCAAAATTGGTGTTAAAAACCCGTTCCTTTAGGCCGGCATTCAAGCTAGATACCGCCACTTGGTACGTTAATTTTTTCAAAGCCAATCGTGCCCAAGGTGTCCCATAGAAAGCCATTCCGAATGTTAACCCGGCCGTAATAATACAAAAGCAGAAAACGGGTACCAGCAGCGAATAGACGGAGAGCCCTCCAGCTCTTAAGGCAATCACTTCATTATCGCCAGACATGCGAATGAATGTGAGCAGAATACTCAACATTGTCGATATTGGAAAAATAAAAACAAGCATCCACGGAATCAAGTATATAATAACCTGGAAAATATGCCAGAACCCGACATCGTAATTAATAACCATATTGACGATTTTTAAAATTCTGGCCATCAGGAACACAAAAACAAGAAACACAATATTGATGACAAAGTGAGGAATGAACTCTTTAAAAATATAGCGATTGATGATTGAGTTTAATTTCATCTGAATGTACAGGAATATGATACCCTCCTTCTATTAGGATCGAAATCGGTGCGATTCAGCAGAAGTAGGTATTGTTATTGTAAATATATCCTCCATGGCATGAATACTTTTTATTGGTAATATTACAATCCATGGAATTAGCAACTGTTTTGGTCAAGCAAATTCATAATAGCTTTTATCCGGATGGCAACGGCTGCCATCGACTCGATAAATCATCAAATCCTTATCGCAGTTCATTATATGAAAGATTTAAAAAAAAACACGACGCCCAATGTGAGTACAGGTGGTTGTAAAGCCTTGGATCAGGTTCGAGGGCAAGGTGCCGGCCGACGAAAAAATGCAATCCGCCTCAGGCGGATGAACATTTTTAAGAAGACCCGCAACACCGCCATCGGGCCTTCAGCGGGATTTTGAACCCGCTTCTATCCTTGTCGATGAAGTGTCACCTCTCAACCACCACCCGCCACGTTTTACTCCGCCGTACATGGTGACGCCACTATTTTCCCAAATTCACTATAGCCCCTCTGCCAAATATTCCATGCCTGGAACATAAGAATAGTCCAGACATGACCATGTAGATGTTGTTTTCCTGAAGTAAAATCACTCCACGTATTTCTTACCATAGCAACATCAAAAATACCTTCACGTTTTAACCTATCAGCAGATAAAAGATCTTCAGCCCAGTCCTTCAGAGATCCATTTAACCAACTTCTTACAGGTGGCCCAAATCCCTGTTTTGGTCTATCTGTTAATGTCTCAGGAACATAACGCTTTAGCACAAGTCGTAATATTTTTTTTCCATTTTTATAATCTGCCTTCATTGATAAAGGAAGAGAAAATGCAAACTCAATAACTCTGTGATCTAAGATTGGATTTCTCAGCTCAAGACTGACAGCCATACTTGCGCGATCAACCTTTACAAGGATATCGTCGGTTAAATAACTAATCAGATCGGTAAACATCATTAGATGGATTGGATCTTTTATAGAAGCATTCTTTGCAATTTTATAAAACTCTGTTTCTCTTTCATTCCCATTCAAAACAAGCTTTGCGGGGTCCCTCCATTTGAAAACCCTGTGCAGGTAGGTTGAAAGAGGGTCATTTGTTTTCAACTCAGAAATAAACTTAATAAGTCGGCTTTCATTAGTTTTACCAGAAGTGAATGGGTTTAGCAGACTACTAAGACCTGATCTAATAGCAAAGGGGATCTTGCTGACACGTCTATAGATTTTAGCCCCTCTGAAATAACGTGTATACCCACAAAAAAGTTCATCTCCGCCATCACCTGACAATGCTACCGTTACATTACTTTTTGCTAGTTTTGATAATAAAAATGTGGGAATTTGGGAAGAATCCGCAAATGGTTCATCATATATTTCAGGAAGCTTAGGTATTACACTTAACGCATCATGATCGGTTATAAAAAGTTCTGTATGATCAGTACCCAAATGTTCTGCAATCTTTTTGGCATGAATGGCTTCATTATCTTTCTCCTTCTCAAATCCCAACGAAAAGGTTTTAACAGGCACACTACTGTATTTCTGCATTAATGATACAACAGTTGAAGAATCAATCCCTCCAGAAAGTAAAGCACCCAAAGGCACATCCGACATCATTCGGGATTTTGTAGCATCAGAAAGAAGGGCATCCAAATCATCTATTGCTTCTCTTTCAGAACCCATAAATAAATTTGCAATGCTATTCTCTACGGCAAATTTTGCTGACCAGTATATTTCTTTATTATAATAAAGATCTTCCACACGAGTTGACAGTTCAATATCCTTTTTGGATACTGATACAATGGTTCCGGGTTTTAATTTATATATTCCCTTATAAATTGAATATGGAAAAGGTATATAACGATATTTCAAAAAAAGAGTCAATGCCTCATAGTCAATATCATTTCTAAATTCAGGATGTTTTAGAATGGATTTAAGCTCAGAACAAAAAACGAAATCATTCCCGGCCCAACCAAAGTATAATGGTTTTTTCCCAATCCTGTCCCTGGCGAGGTGGAGTAATCCGTTTTTTTTATCCCACAGGGCAAAAGCAAACATTCCGTTCGTTTTCTGCAAGGTATGTAACAATCCATCGATAGCAATGGACTCAAGCAAGACTTCAGTATCACTTGTACCTCTGAACATAATATTTCTATTTTCCAAGTCATACCGAATTTTTTTGTAATTATATATCTCGCCATTATAGGATATTATATAACGCTGACAATGGGATTCCATGGGTTGGTCCCCCGTCGGGCTCAAATCAATTATTGATAATCTTTTATGGGCCAACCCAATACCAGAATCAGTATCAGACCATATACCGACACCATCAGGACCTCTATGGTGGACGGCGGAAATCATTCTATTCAGAACTAACTGAATTTGCCTTACATTTTGTCTATTCGCTTCTTTTTTATATATCCCTGCGAAACCACACATAATAAACCATTAAGAAATTGAGATTGCCCTATGTTGACCTTGATTGCCGATATCTGATCACCGCCAATTGCGGATCGGAAAAATTGCTCAAACTGCAATTATATCCATCAAACTACGCCAGATTTTGTCTCCAGAGTATATTCACCCACCAAAATAGTTTCATCCATAAATGGTCTTTTGACCAATCTCGGCGTCAATCGGTGGGATCACCTGGGCGGCCTATCTCCGGCCGCCTCCGCGCAATCCCTTGATTTCCTCGACCCTGAACAATAATCTTTATTTTTATATTGGAAACATCAAAAGATGCCCATCTTTAAAAAAACAATTGAGGGATGGACACTGATTAGGAATCCTCTCCAGCCAGTCCGATCTGTACTGCCACTTCCCGCATCCCCATAATCGTATCCGTGATCAGTTCGCCCAGTTCTAAGCCTAACATCTCAGCGCCCTCTTGGATAATTTCACGATTTACACCGGCGGCGAAGCGCTTGCTCTTCCATTTTTTCTTTACCGATTTGGCTTTCATATCGAGAACGCTTTTAGAAGGTCGCACCAAGGCGGCGGCCGTCACAAGGCCGGTCAACTCGTCAATGGTAAAAAGCACCTTTTCCAGATCTGTTTCCGGCTTTACATCCGTACAAATACTCCAGCCATGACTGATTACGGCTCGAATATATTCCTCGGGCCAGTTGTTTTCGCGAAGGATCTCTTCCGTTTTTTGACAGTGCTGATCCGGAAATTTTTCATAATCTAGATCGTGAACCAGACCGACGACACCCCACTTCTCTTCGTCCTCATCATACTTTCGGGCCATGTAACGCATGACTCCCTCCACGGCCAGGGCATGTTTGATAAGGCCATCGTTTTGATTATACCGGGTGAGCAGTTCGTAGGCTTGCTCACGGGACGGGATTAAAGCATTCATTCGGATCATCTCCTCACTTTCGGTTTGTCATTTAGGAATTTGACAATTAGTGTTTAGATAGACCGGAGTTTTTGAATTTCGACTTCCAGAGGCGCGACTTCGTTTTCCCGGCCCAACGCTTTCAGATTATCCTTGATGATGTTTAGCTGTTTTTCCAGTTTGGGAACAATCTCGTCTTGGATGGTCTTTTTTGCAGCCTCACCGGACGCCATCATTTTATCTACCAGTGCTTTCAAATCCTTTTCCAATTGACGAAATTCTTCACTTTCAGGAATTTTTTTTACATTATGGGAAAACTGATCAAACTGAGACATGATGTCTTGTAAACCCTGTTGTGCATCTTTTTGAAGACGATGAAACAAAGCAAAAGACTTTCCGGAACCATCGACGACATCCCCATTTTGCAAGGGTGTCCCGCCACTTTCTCCTGCCACCATGACAACGGCGGAGCGCTTGCCTGCTTTCGGGTCCTGATCAATATAAAACTGGCTCTGTTGGGTAGCTTCCGCCCCGATTTCCTTTTTCAGGGTCAAAGCGGCCATATAGTTATTTTCATCCGTTTTTATCACCTCGGTCACTACCCCAACCACCTTTTCTTGACGATAGATGCGATCATTATTTTTTAAACCATCGATATCGTCAAACCGTACCTTCAATTTCAATCCACCCTGGTTGCATCCGAGCAGGCAGGCTGTGACGATAATCAGTAATATTTTAAATCTCATTTTTCTCCCTTTTTCATGGATTTAACCCAAATAATCGTTAAATGATACCCAATCACGAAATCCCGTGTCAATGCAAATTCGAAATCAGCGTCCTTGTGTCTTTTTACAATTATGATATATATAGCCTCCGATTATCAGTGACACTCGGTAACAATCTTTTTGCGCAACTGGGCAAGGGAGGCGTTGATCATGAAACTGACCGACATCATACCACTAGAAGATTGGATGGCGATTGAGCGTAAAATCGTCGCCCAATCCGGGCTGGACGCCAACATTTTCGACACGAATGGGCGCCGCATTTCGACATTTAAACACTGGGCCAACCGGCTTTGCCCGGCCATCAAGGACACGGACCGGGGGCAAAGTTTCATCTGTGCCGTGGCCCACATGAATCTGGCTACAATTGCCAAAAACACTGGCCAAGGGGTAATCGAGGAATGCGATGCGGGATTATTGAAACTCGTGGTCCCCATCTTTTATAAGGATGAATTCGTCGGTGCCGTCGGCATGTGCGGAGCATTGATGGATGACGGTGAAATCGATGATTTCATGATCAATAAAACCACCGACATCGAATTGGCGACCATTGGAGAGCTGGCTGAGGATATTCCCAACATCAGCAGGAAAAAAGTCGAAGACCTGCGGGATATCATTGTTGCTGAAATCGATCAAATCGGTTGTCAGGCGGTAATCCCCTAAAGACTAACAGAGATGGACGAACCTGTCTTGACACACTAACCGGTCAATTCTCAACCGAAAGGATTCTACCATGGGAACCAACAATCTCGTCTTTTTGGAAGTCATCGAATGGTTCGATGATACCGGCAAGGAACTTGTGCATCGCATCCCCGAACAGGGCTCCGGCGAAATCAAGTACGGCGCCCAGCTTACCGTCAGGGAAAGCCAGGCCGGCGTTTTTTTCTACAAGGGAAAGGCCGTAGAAGCCTTTGGGCCGGGTCGTCACACCCTGAAAACAGCCAATATTCCTATTTTGACTAAAATCATCGCCCTTCCCTGGGGCATGACCAGCCCCTTGCGGGCCGAGGTCTACATGGTCAATATGAAGATCTTTACCAACCTGAAATGGGGGACCCGGGACCCGGTTGCTTTCAGGGACGATGAACTGGGGCTTATCCGGCTGCGTGCGTTCGGGGTGTTTAATTTTCAGGTGGTTCAGCCGGTGCTGTTTATCAATAGCCTGGTAGGGACCCAGGGAATCTTTACGACCGAAGCCATCGAAGAATATTTAAACCGCGTGATCGTATCCCGATTTAATGATTACATGGGTGAAACCATCGATACCATCCTGAACCTTCCGGCCAAATATGAGGAATTGTCCAATAATCTTTCCGACCGGCTCGCCAAAGACTTTGGCCATTTTGGGCTATCCTTACAAAACCTTTATATTAACGCCATCACCCCCCCACCGGAAGTCCAGTCCGCCATTGACGACCGCAGCCGAATGAACGTTTTCCAGGACCTGGATAAACTCACCCAGATGAAAGCGGCCATGGCCCTTGAAAAGGCTTCGGAATCCGAAGGTGGGGCCGGTATGGGCATGGGCACGGGTTTAGGCTTGATGATGCCGGCTATGTTTTCCCAATACTTTACCAAGAAAGGGGATTCTTCCGGTACTCCCGTGAAGGACGGCGAGTCGCCGGCCTGCCCGGAATGCCAGCAGAATATTTCCGTGGACGCAAAATTCTGCCCCCATTGCGGGCATCAAGTCCTGGTGTTTCAGCAATGTGAAGACTGCGGTAAAAACCTGGCGCCTCACGCCAAATTTTGTTCACGGTGCGGCCATCGGGTGGAGGCCAAGTCCAAAGAAAAAGCCTGTCCCAAGTGCGGAACCAACAACTTAGAAAGCGCAGCCTTTTGCAACCAGTGCGGAGAGAAGTATTAAACTATCGATTGAATATCATTGCCCCCAATGCGGCGCACCGGCCCAACTAACGGAGACTGACCGGATCTTTTCATGTGCTTTTTGTCGGGTTAAATCCTACCTGGTGCCGCCGGTCTATTTCCGGTATATTCTCCCCCACAATGCCAATAGTGACCGGGACCTGCTTTATTTTCCTTACTGGCGGTTTAAAGGGATGCTTTTTTCCTGTGTGGCCGGCCGAGTTGATGACCGCTTTGTGGATACCAGCCAGCAGGCCGTGGCCTCCGAACATTTTCCGTTTTCAGCGGGCTTGAGGCCCCAGGTGGGAAAGCTTACCTTTGCCACGAAAAAATCCCAGGGTCGGTTTTTACGTCCCGATATTGCCTATGCGGACGTCATTGATCTGTTTAAAGATTCCCGAAACCGTTTTTTACCCAAACCGATTCACCACCAATCGTATATCGGGGAAACCGTCAGCCTCCTGTACGCCCCATTCTACATCTATGGCCGCCTGTTTGACGCCATTCTTAACAAGCCGATCACAAATGATATACCCCCGAGCCTTTTAACCACCCTGGAAGCATCGCAAAAGATTCAGAACGAGACCCGTTTTTTTGCGGCTATTTGTCCGGCCTGCGGCTGGGATCTGGAGGGTGAAGGAGATGCCTCGGTTTTGTTATGCAGGAATTGCGAGACCGCCTGGCAACCGACGCAGAAAGGATTCACCAAGCTGCCGTTCGTTTGCCTAACGGACATGGGCCAATTTAAAATCAGCCTTCCTTTTTGGCGAATCAGGGCGGATATCGACGGTATTTCATTGCGTACGATCGCGGATTTTACGCGCGTGGCCAACTTATCCAATATGGCCATAGGAAGAAAAGATACCCAAACCCGATTCCATTTCTGGGTACCGGCATTCAAGGTCCAACCAAAAATGTTTTTAACTCTTTCCCGCCGGATAACAGTGACTCAGCCCCGGACCGACGGTGGCCGTAAATTTCCTGAAGGGTCTGTTATTCCGGCCAATCTACCGGTTATAGAGGCTTCTCAGGCGCTGAAAATTATCCTGGCCGAATTCGCCAAACCATCTAAAGTTTATTTTCCAAAACTCAACCAGATCCGAATCACCCCTCGCAAAGCCCTTCTAGTGTATATCCCCTTTGATGAAGACCATCACGATTACATCCAGCCGAAATTGAGCTTGGGCTTGAGCAAGAGGCTGCTGACATTGGCTGAAAATTTATAGTTTCTTCGGCTGAATCGTCATTCATCTATCCAACGAAAAAGCCAGGTGTATATGTTATCCATATGCCCTGGCTTCGATTGAATTTCGTTAACCATATAAATACTCAATTTTACACGAGTCCCTGATCCAGCATGGCGTTGACGACCTTAACGAAACCAGCGATATTGGCCCCGATCACATAGTTGCCGCTTTCGCCAAAATCCTCGGATGCTTCAAGACAAGCTGAATGGATACTTTTCATAATGGTTTTCAAACGGCCATCCACTTCCTCTCTCGTCCAGGCCAGCCGCATGCTGTTTTGGGCCATTTCCAAACCGGAAACGGCCACCCCCCCGGCATTGGCCGCTTTACCGGGTGCGTAAAAAATCTTCTTTTCTTGAAAAATATCAATAGCATCAGGGGTACATGGCATGTTGGCCCCTTCACAGATCAGCAGTACACCATTATTCATTAGATGCTGAGCATCCTTTTGGTTAATTTCGTTTTCAGTGGCACAGGGAAAAGCGCAGTTTGCCGTGTGATCCCACAACGGATTGTAGTCTAGAGTTGAATCCGCCTCAGTATACTCAGCCTGGGGATATTTTTCTATATACTCCTTAATGCGTCCCCGGCGTACATTCTTGAGGCGCTGGATAAAGGCCAGTTTTTGGGCATCAATTCCTTCTTCATCAAAAATATACCCGGATGAGTCGGACAAGGTTAACACCTTGCCACCCAACTCGATGATTTTTTCCACGGCAAATTGGGCCACATTCCCGGCGCCAGACACCAAGCATATTTTACCTTCCAGGGTCTCGTTTTGAGTGGCTAACATTTCAGCCGCAAAATATACGGCCCCATATCCGGTGGCTTCGGGCCGTATCAGACTCCCTCCCCAGCCGAGACTTTTACCGGTCAACACACCGGTAAATTCGTTTCTCAACTTTTTATACATACCAAAGAGAAAACCGATCTCCCGGGCCCCAACACCAATATCACCTGCAGGGACATCCGTATTCGGACCGATGTGCCGATACAACTCGGACATAAAAGCCTGGCAAAACCGCATCACTTCATTATCGGATTTCCCCTTAGGATCAAAGTCGGAACCGCCCTTCCCACCGCCCATTGCCAGTGTGGTTAATGCATTTTTAAAAACCTGTTCAAATGCAAGGAATTTCAGAATACTCAGCGTAACGGAAGGATGAAACCGCAAACCACCTTTATAAGGTCCGATGGCGCTGTTCATTTCGATGCGAAACCCTCGGTTGACATGGATTTGGCCCTGGTCATCCATCCAGGGTACCCGAAACATAATCACCCGTTCCGGTTCGGTGATCCGTTCCAGAATGGCAGCCTTTCTAAATTCCGGGTAACGATCCAGCACTGGTCGGACCGACTCGACGACTTCTTCAACCGCCTGATGAAATTCCTTTTGACCCGGATCCCTCGCCTTTATGGTATCTAAAATGTCCATCTGGATCTACCTCCTAGGAATGATAATAAAATAGCCTTTAAATTACTACTGCCAGACCTCAAAGAGGACTCGAATATGTTGCCTAGATACCAATGTGAACATGAATTTACAATGATGAAAAATAAAGGGGGCTGACAAAATCAAAAACCCGTTTGATGATTGCCCAAAATTTTGCGAAACCGCATAATCCATGAAAAGTCGATTATCAATCAACACTCGAAAAATGAAAACAGGGATTACTTGTTTTTTCGCCAGCGAGGATGGGTAATATTATATTTTTTTATTTTATAGTTCAGGGTTCGGGGGGAGAGTCCCAGCTTTTCAGCGGCGTCTTTCTGAATCCAGAGATTCTCTTCTAAGGCGCTTAAGATCAGTTCTTTTTCCGATGCCTGGGTGGGTGAAAGGCTTTGATCGATATTTTCAGAAGCCATCTTTTGTCTGGTTGCGGGAATAATGACATTGTCCATACGGATAATGGGCCCCTCTTGTAAAATGCCTGCCCGTTCAATGACGTTAGACAACTGGCGAATATTACCGGGCCATTCATACGCCTTGATTCGATCCATGACGGTTTCAGAATACCCATCAATTTTCTTTTTTAGAGAACGACAGATCTTTTCAAGCATCGCTTGCGCCAAGGGCTCTATGCAATCTTTTCTTTCCCGCAAAGGCGGCAGTCCCACAGAAAGGATGTTGATGCGATAGTAAAGGTCTTCACGAAATTTACCGGCTTCAATGAGCTCATCAAGGTCTCGGTTGGTGGCGACAATGACGCGCACATCCACATGGATGGTCCGGTTTCCACCGACCCGCTCAAAAGCCTTGTCCTCCAATATTCGAAGGAGTTTGGCCTGGAGCGACATGCTGATTTCTCCAATTTCGTCCAGAAAAAGGGTTCCGCCGTCGGCCTGTTCAAATCTTCCGATACGAAGACGATCCGCTCCGGTAAAGGACCCTTTTTCATGACCGAACAATTCACTTTCCAGTAGGGTTTCCGGGATATTGGCGCAATTGATTTTAATAAAAGGGCGTTTGGCACGTCGACTGTTAAAGTGGATACTTCCGGACAAGAAACTTTTTCCCGTACCGGTTTCACCGGTCATCATGATGGTAGCGTCAGTCTGAGCAAATTTTTTTAATGTTTTAATCACCTCTTTCATTGCAACACTCTTAGCGACAACCTTTTCGAAATCATAGATGACGTCCTGATTTCGCCTGAGATAGTCAATTTCGTTCTTGAGGCTGCGTTCCTCTATGGCTTGACTGACAGCATGGCTTACCCGGTCCGAGGAGTACGGTTTAGCGATAAAGTCGGATGCGCCCTCCTTGATCGTTTTTACAACGATATCAGCCGGTTCAATACGACTTGTTACAATAACCGGCGTATAGGGAAGATCTGATTTGATCCAGCGCAGTAACTTAAACGGCTCCGGCTGCGAGGGCAAATCCAAAATGATCAGATCATAATGGCAATTATAAATAACATCTTTTATTGTCGTGCCATTGGAAAAAAAATCGAGGTCGTAAGATCCGGCGAGAGAATCGGACAATAAGCGGCGAGCACTGGAATCCTTTTCAAGAATAAACACACTTGGCATGGTAACCGAAAACCTTTCGAATCTTTAGAGAATTATCCCCAACCATACTGTGATCGGTTAGCTATGTAAAGAAAAAAATAAACTTTTCGATTATCAGCAACCAAAAGCCACCCTTAATTCGATGAAATGAACAATTTTCTCTTAATTATCTTAAGAACCCAGAATAGGATTATCCGGGTTGAACCATAGCTCCCATCTTTTTGGCTATATCGGTAAATGCCAGGGAAACCGGTGAATCGGCATGCTGTTCCTGAAATGAAACACCTGCGTCTCCGCATTTGACCATATTAGGATCGATGGGGATTCGACCCAGAAAATTGATACCCTTGGATTTTGCCATTCGTTCACCACCACCGGAACCAAACAGTTCGATGGATTCACCACAATGGGGACAGCTCAATCCACTCATGTTCTCAATGAGTCCGAAGATCTCCATTTTGACCGTCTGGCAAAAACTGATCGACTTGCGCACATCCGCCAGGGAAACCTCTTGGGGGGTCGTGACAATAATGGCCTTGGCATCGGAAATGATTTGAGCGATGGTTAAGGGTTCATCACCCGTGCCAGGAGGGGAATCGATCACGAGAAAATCGAGATCACCCCATTCCACGTCGGCAATAAACTGCTGGATGGCGGAATACTTGATCGGACCCCGCCAAATAATAGCATCATCCTTACTGGTCGTAAGGGATTCGATAGACACGGCGCTAAGGTTCGGTGAATAAGCCATGGGGGTCAGCTTTTTATTTTGGTTCAGATCAAGCAACCCTTTCATACCCATCATCCGCGGCACATCAGGACCATGGAGGTCAACATCCATGATGCCCACTTTAAATCCCTGGCTGGCCAGAGCAATGGAGAGGTTCACCGACGTACTCGTTTTACCGACCCCTCCCTTCCCGCTCATAACGATAAACTTATGCTTGATTTTACTCAAAGAGCTTTTAATGCTGGCGTCCCGTTCGGCCTGTGGATCATTCTTTTTTTGGGCGGCATCAACACTTTCGAATAACTCAGCCATTTCTCCATTCTCCCCGTTATGTTAAATTAGTTTGAATCACTCAATGCGGCTTAATGTTAAGACGAACTCTGGGTAAGTCAAGATTGATGGGATCGCGAGTCTGACAGTAGGCCAGTTTCCAGGTGGGTCAGTCGCGGGAATAAGCATCTAAACGTCAGGACGGCATAGATAATATTCTAAAAATAAGCATCGCGTCCAAGACTATCCATAATCGATCCTTTCTCCCTTTTTAACCAACGGGCCGAGTGGCCCATTGACAGACTTATCAACTAAAGCAACTGCGCCCCCATATAGCGTTGTTTTAGATCCAACGGCAATCCTTGCCGGTCCATCCGCATAGCCTTGGGTATATACCTCAGTATGTCTTGGGCAATCATCCCGTCCCGACCCAAATCACGGGCCGCCAGGTCTCCGGCCAGGCCATGAATGAACACACCTTTTCGTACCGCTTTCTCCAAAGGCAATCCAAGACCGAACATGGCGGCAATAGTACCGGTGAGCACATCACCGGATCCAGCCGTGGCCATGCCGTTATTTCCACTTAGATTAACGAACACCTTTTCATCAGGAAAACCGACCAATGAATGGGCCCCCTTAAGTACCATGATGGCGGAAAGATCTCGACACGTGTGCTGCAGGATTCCGATTTTATCGTTCTCGATGTCAACCACCGTCAAACCGGTAATGCGTGACATCTCCCCCGCGTGAGGAGTCAACACCGTTGGCGCTTTCCGGCTTCGAATCACGGAAAGATCTCTACAAAGGGCGGTGATTCCATCCCCATCCAGGATTAAGGGCTTTTCAATAGCCGCGGCAAGCCTGCGGGCCAGCTGTCGGGTTTCCTTTTCCAATGAGATCCCCGGCCCTAAAATGACGACATCCACTTGACCGGCCATCTCAATTAATTCTGATTCATTTGCCTGGGCCAAATTACCTGCTGATGTCTCCTGCTGGGGCATAAAGACGATTTCTCTCCCTTTATCTGCAATCGCCGGAACCATTCTGGCTGGACAGGCTAGCCGGCTGTACCCTCCGCCGGCCTTTAAAAAGGAGTGGGCAGCAAAATAAGGGGCACCATAATACCCGGATGCGCCCGCAATAAACAAGACATCCCCAAAAGATCCCTTGTGACCGGCTACATCCCTGGGTGGTAAGGGGATAGCGTCGTTAGTCGCAACCTTCATATCATCGGTTGCATACATCGCCGGAGGAAAAGAGATATGGGTAACAAACAACTGTCCACCCAAATCAAACCCCGGATAGAGCAGGTTGCCGTATTTGGGAAGGCCAAAAGTAACCGTAGCGTCTGCTTTTACGGCAGCCCCCATGACTCGACCGGTATCCCCATGAACGCCCGACGGGATATCGACGCTAATGACCGGGCGACCTGCGTAGTTGATTAAACCGATCACTTCGGCATATTTACCGCTAACCTTTCGGGTAAGGCCCGTACCGAAAATCGCATCCACCACGACATCGCAACCCGATAGGCCGGATGTGACTTGGTTTACCGATTCAAACGGCTGAATCTCAATCGGCAAGCGGTTTATGATCTCCCAGTTCAGCTTCGCCGCCCCCCGGTATTTTTCCGGGTTTCCTAATATATACACCTTTACTCCGCCGCCACCAGCATGAATCTTCCGGGCCACCACGAACCCATCACCACCGTTGTTTCCCGCTCCGCAGAATACGAGAAAGCACTTCCCACGGACACCGACTCGCTCCCGAATGACTTCGAACACGGCCAGTCCGGCATTCTCCATTAACAATTCGTCAACAATGCCGTAGGTATCAATGGCGGTCTGATCCAATTTTTGCATCTGGGATACGTTGCTGACTTTCATTAGGCTCCTTTTTTTTTCGAAATCAGGCGTTAGGGATCGACTCTTTTACCTTGATGCTTTTCCTTGGTCATTACCCGAAACGGCTGCCTTGCATACCGTGGATAGTCGAACACCCTGTGGGTGTCAAGTAAACAAAACAACCCCATATGGAGTGCTTTCCTTTAGCAATGCTGGAGCCTGGCTACCACTTCAATGTGCCAGGTATGGGGAAACAAATCTACCGGCTGAACTTCTTTCACTTTGTATTGCACTTGCATCAGGCCAAGATCCCTGGCCAGCGTAGCGGGATTACAGGAAACATAGACGATACGTTCCGGGGCCAAAGTCAGCACTTGTTTGACCACATCTTTGTGCATACCAGCCCGGGGCGGATCGATGATCATGAGGTCCGGTGGCAACTCCATTCCCGGGAGTTTGTCCCGGATGTCCCCCAAGATGAACCGGCAGTTGTCGATGTCGTTTAAGCGACTGTTCATCTCGGCATCGTTTACGGCGGTTTCACTAATTTCAAACCCGGTCACCGATTTGGCCTGGGCCGCCAGAGTCAGAGCGATGCTTCCAGTACCGCAATACAAATCCACAACGGTTTCATTCCCGACAAGTGCCGAAAAATTTTCAACGATTTGGTACAAGGCCGTCGCACCGCGAGTATTGGTTTGAAAAAACGAGTTAGCCGAAATATAAAACGTTCGCTCACCGATACGCTCAGTAATCATCGATTCGCCACCCAGGACAATTTCAGATTCACCTAATGCAATACCTGCCTTTCGGGCGGAGATGTTATTTACCACCGAGACCACCTGGGGATAATCGGCCAGAAGTGTATCCGCCAAGGGTTGGACGACCGGGCGGTCCCCGGCAGCAGTAACGAGGTTCACCATCCACTGATTTTTATCAACGGAGTGCCTTAACATTAAAAACCGCCAGAAGCCCTCATGGCTTCGCAATCCGTAGGCTGGATGATCGGAGTTTTTCATAAACTCACGGGTAGTCTCCAGTATCCGGTTCCCCAGGTCCGGCATCAGCAGACAGGCATCTATATCCAGCACCTTGTAAAAAGTACCCGGTACGTGAAGCCCCAGGGCAAAACCAGTATCAACCTGATCCGTGGTCATTTCCTCTGGCAGTAACCAGCGACGGTCCGAGCATGAAAACTCCATCTTATTGCGATAGCCGAATATCTTTTCCGAAGGGATGACCGGATGGACCGGAATATTTTCTAGAGATCCGATATGCTCGAGCGAATCGATCACATGACGCCGTTTGTAGGCAAGTTGCCGATCGTAACGCAGGAATTGGTTTTTGCACCCTCCGCACCAACCGCTGTAAGGACATGGGGGTGCCACCCGGTCATGCGATGGCGCCAGCAGTTCAATCACCCGAGCCTCGGCGTAGCGCTTCCGTTTTTTGAATACCCGTGCCCGTACTCGATCTCCGGGAACAGCCGGGTCCACAAATACCACTATTCCATCTATTCTAACCAGTCCCCGTCCACCGAAAGCCAGGTCGGTAATGGTGACTTCAAGAATTTCACCTTTTTTAATCGTCATCCCTCCACCTGATATTGAACATTTATACAATTAATGGCACCATAACACCGGTCCCAAACAATGAGCCCCCAATAATGGTTTCCAATGCTCAGTTTTAAACCATCTTCAACGAATCGGCAAGGAGCCCAGATCGTTTACGATTGACGATGCCTCAAGAAATGACCACATCCCCTTCGCAAACAACGATCACTCAAATCGACTTCATGGCCGATGGATTCCGGCTGATGGGAACGCTTTATCGACCATCCCTGCGTACGAACCAAACCGTAATCGGTTGCCATGGATTGCTCAGTGATCGCACCTCCCCCAAACAAATTGACTTAGCCCGACGATGTAACGCCATGGGAATTGCTTATCTTGCTTTCGATCATCGCGGATGCGGACAAAGTGATGGGGATTTCGAAATGGTTACGACTTTGGCCGCACGGAGCCGGGACCTGCTGGCTGCAGCGGAATTCATTCGGACAAAAACTGATCTAGGTCCTCGTCTCGGATTGTTCGGCAGCAGCATGGGCGGGACCGTTTGTCTGGCAACGGCCAGCCAAATCAAACCCCGGGCAATTGTGACTGTAGCCGCACCCATTAAAAGTGCCTCTATTATCCCAACAGAAAAAAATGCAAAAGATACCGGTAATTTTCCGCCATCTTTTTACCGGCAAAAGCTACAGTTCGATATCACCGATACCGTATCCGACGTGAATAATCTCCTCGTATTCCACGGTGACGCCGACGAGACCGTTCCTGTTTTCCATGGGCGTGAAATCCATTTTCTCGCCTCCCAACCGAAAAAAATTATCATCCAGAAAAACGGGGACCACCGTATGAGCAATCCGATTCACCAGAGAAAATTTATCCGGGAAACAGTCGATTGGTATCATGCCCAGATGTAATCTATTGAAAAACCATTATCAGTTCTTACGATCAATTGTATTGACCTTCTTTAAATAATATATTATTAAAATTCCACGTGATTCTTTCCGATAGGAGACATTTCAAAATGCCAAATTTTTACTCCAATTCAAATAAGACGTCCGCCGCAGGCGGATTAACCTCAGGCGCCCCGGAGGAAGTGCCCTTGGGGTGCGCCCCGGAGGAAGTGCCCTTGGGGTGCGCCCCGAAGGAAGTGCCCTTGGGGTGCGCCCCGAAGGAAGTGCCCTTGGGTAAATAGACAGAATTTTTAGAGAATTAAATTTTGAGTATGGTACCGAGATTGGACAAACAGCAGCTTTTTTCAAAGGCCTCGTTAAGGCATCTTACGGTATAAGTTGTATGCTTGGGCAAAAAGCAAAAAACAAAACACTAAAAAGAGCAATTCTAGAGGAAATTCGGGAAGACAACCTTCGCTTAAATGATCCCCAACGTCCCCCTTTACCTTCTGCTGCCAGATCCACCCAAAAAAAGCCAAACGCCCCAAGCCGATTCATTAGATTGGCACTGGCCGTTGTGGCCGGGCTATCCTTTTTTTTTCTCTTTTCCCGTCTTGAGGAACCCCTGATTGCATCCAGGCCCCACTTGGATATTGACATCTCCCAGCAACCCGTTCAAATCGCCTCGCGCCCACTTCCAGAAACGCTATCAACGGATGTAATGCCATCGGAAACAGCGCCTATCATCCATTCTCAGGCCACATTAAATGACTTTGAGGTGGACCCGATACCGGCCTATTCGATTGATACTGGGGCCTACGACCTACTGGTCAATAATAACGATGTGCGCCTGACCACTCTGTTCGGCTTAGGCGTCCGAACCATTGTCATCGATCCCGGTCACGGCGGAAAAGATCCGGGGGCCATCGGCGCCGAAGGAACCACAGAAAAAGAGGTTGCTCTGGATGTGGCCAACCGCCTGAAAAATCGTCTGGAGGAGAAAACGGCGTTTAAAATTTACCTCACGCGTGAAACGGATGAGACCATATCTTTATCCGATCGAGTTAAATTTACAAATGCCCTTGGTGCGGACCTGTTCGTCTCTATCCATGTCAACGCCATTCCGGAAGCCAGTATCAACACCATCGAGACTTACTACTTCGGACCGCCTTCAAATGAAAAAACATTGCAGCTGGCCGAACGTGAAAATGCCGATTCAATGTATTCTTCCGCTGACTTTAAAATTTTGATTCAAAAAATCAACAACACCATTAAACAACAGGAATCCATTGCCCTGGCCACTAAAATTCAACGCAGTCTCTTTGCTAATGTCAGGAAATATGATAAGGACGTGCACAACTGGGGCGTAAAAATAGCCCCGTTTATGGTATTGCTGGATGTCGAAGCCCCGGCGGTGTTGACCGAAATCTCATGTATTTCAGAACCGGAAGAAGAAAAGAAGCTCAATACGATTGATTATCGGGAAAAAATTGCGTCATTTATTGAAAAGGGAATAATCGCTTATCTGACCCCAAAACAGGTACAGGCACAAAGAGGAGATAAAGATGAGTCCAAAAAAGATGGCTAAGGATAATTTGATTGTGGGTGTTGATCTTGGCACTTCCAGAAGTGCGATATCCGCAAATACCCGGAAAAAGAGATGGGTGGACAGTTATGTGGGGTGGCCCAAAGATTTTATCGCTCGAAAAGTAGTAGGCAAATCGATTCTCTTCGGCGAAGAAGCCTTGGCAAACCGCCTGTCTCTGGAATTATCCCGTCCTCTGGCCCATGGTGTGATCAAGGAAGGTATCGAACGGGATGAGGAAGCCGTCCGGGCACTTTTTAAACATCTTGTCGGGCTGGTTAAAGCCAAGAAAAATACCGACGTCAGGGCGGTTGTCGGTGTTCCCGCCGAATCTCTAAAGGTGAACAAGATCGCCATAAAGAGTGCCTTTTCAGAATATACCGAGTCCTTGATGGTTGTTTCGGAACCATTTGCCGTGGCCTACGGACTGGAGGCCCTAAATAACGCCATGATCATCGACATCGGGGCCGGCACCATTGATTTTTGCATCATGCACGGCACGGTCCCGACGGATGAAGACCAGCGCACGATATTGACCGCCGGCGATTACGTTGATGAGCAGCTGTACAATGCCTTGAAAGCGCGTTATCCCGATGCTGATTTCAACATGGAAATGGTGCGTCAGTTCAAGGAAAATTTCAGCTTCGTGGGTCAGCCGGAAGAATCGGTTGAAGTCGATCTACCGGTTGCAGCGAAACAAACTGTCCACAACATTACCGACGAAATCAAGAATGCCTGCGAGAGCATTCTGCCTGCCATTATCGAAACCACCCAGGAGCTCATCGCTAATTTTGATCCTCAATTCCAAGATAAGATTCGAAGCAATATTATCCTCGCCGGGGGTGGCAGTCAGATTAAAGGGATCTGTTCTTATATGCAGAAAAAGCTAAGTGAGGATGGCCCTGCCGGTGTTCAGCGGGTGGAGGACCCGCTATTTGCCGGGGCCGATGGCGCGCTTGCCCTGGCAAAAGATATGCCGGAATCGTACTGGTCCGAAGAATAAAATCGGATCACATCAGGTCGATTTTTTGATAAACCTACCCCGAATAAAACCCGACATGGGTCAGGATGCCGATATGCCGATGCACACAGGCCTGCGTCGATCTGCCCGTCAAACCGATATCGAAGGTAGAGATTAGAAAAAAAGAGCCATTAAGGGTCTTGGTGCGAGGCCAGTGAGGATTACTCTCGGAAAGATTTAACCATGGGTAACGCGATGAATGATGCCGATCGATTCTGGCTGTGCATGGATCAGCCGACTAATTTAATGAACATCGTCGGCCTGATGGAATTTGCGGAACCAGTCGAATTCGAACGATTGCGGGCTACGATTGAAATTCGACTTCTGGGGATCTTTGATCGTTTTCGCCAACGAGTGGTACGCCCGGTATCGGGCTTGGGTGCCTACATCTGGTCGAGGGATCAGGCGTTCGATATCCGGGCACATCTTCATCGTCTGGCCTTGCCCTCCCCCGGCGGTAAATCCGAATTACATGAAATTATCAGCGACCTTGCCGCCACACCCCTGGACATGAACAAACCACCCTGGCAAGTCCATCTCATCGAAAATTACGGTGATGGTTGTGTCTTATTATTTCGCATCCATCATTGCATCGCCGACGGGATCTCCTTGATTCATGTTCTGCTTTCCCTGGCAGATAATTCACCGAATGCTCCCTGGCCATCCGGTCAGCAACCGGTTCAGGGCAAAAAACCCTTGGTACTGAAGTCGCTCATTCCTTTTGAAACAATCCTTACGCGCGTCCGGCGGGCCAAAAATCAAACACGTAAACTCGGGCAACTGTTATTTGAAGAAGCATCCGAATCATTCACAAATCCGATGCACCTGATTGAACAAATGCGGACTGCGGGAGGCGTCGCATCGGACACGGCGGCGGTGATCGGACGGCTGGCCACCCTGCCCGCTGATCCAAAATCTCCCTTTAGAGGCTCCATGGGGGTGCATAAATCGATGGCCTGGACAGACCCCATGCCCCTGACCAAAATAAAAACAGTGGGGCGGGCGATTACGACCTCAACCTTGAACGACGTCCTCGTCGCCACGGTAACCGGGGCCATGCGCCGTTATTTAAGATCCAAAAAAATACGGGTCAACAAACTGGACCTCAAGGTCACGGTACCTGTCAACATTCGCAAACCCGGAACTGAACTCGAACTGGGTAATCACTTCAGCCTGGTCTTTTTATCCCTTCCCGTTTACATCGAAGACCCGGTCCTGCGCTTAAGGGAAATCAAGCGCCGTATGGATAAACTTAAAAAAGGGCCCGACGCCTATGTGGGGTACGGTTTTCTAAGTACTCTGGGTAAACTGCCTTCTGATATGGCCCGACGCCTGGCTCTTTTGTTTGCCAACAAGGCCTCCGGTGTGCTGACCAATGTCCCCGGCCCCCGGCACCCCCTTTATTTCTCAGGCCGGAAGATCCACAATCTGATGTTCTGGGTGCCTCGCACCGGTCAAGCGGGTCTTGGTATCAGTATTCTGAGCTATGATGGAAAAGTGACGGTGGGCGTTGCCTCGGATTCAAACCGGATGCCGGATCCTGAAAAGCTTCTGGAAGGGTTTGAGGAAGAATTCAACGAAATGCTGACATTGGTTCAATCGGGAAAAATTGACGAATCGCCCCTGGTTCTTCACGACCGGTTTGAAGAGAATCGCTGTCAGGGAATCACACGCGCCGGTAAACGATGCAAACGACGTTCAGTACCAGGATCCAAACATTGCGGAACTCACCGGCCGAAGGACTGATTTTTTCTAAAGGTGGTTTCAAAACCTTCGATCAGGTTCGAGAGCAAAGCGCCGGCCGACGAAAAAAAGCGCAGACCGCCTCAGGCGGATGGGCAATTTTAAGGAGGCCTGCAACGCCGCCATCGGGTCATAGACGGGGTTATGAAACCGCTTGTAAGCACTTTGAGAGAACCTTTAGGCCGCATCTTTCTCAGCTCAACCCGAATCCCCAACCCCAACATCAAAGTCAGGATCAACCCGGATACCGTGGGCATTTAAAATTTGCTTCAACTGAGGATATTGCCGTCGAATCGATTCTCGCACCGATTCGTATCCCCGGGTTGCTGCCCGCCGTCGCTCCCAGAAAGCCATGGGGTTCATATCGAAAAAAGTCGCATCGTATTCCGTGGGTTCGATTAAAATGATGTCACCGTTAAAATTCGGATCTTTTTCCCACAATTGAATTCCGTTCATCAAGCGCGTATGTAGCACAGTGCGCATGGCCTGATTCAATACGGCGTAAATACCGTCTTCGGCGATGGGAACGCGGGCCGTTTTTTTTTGATTCATTTCGATGTGCCGCCCCCGGTTAAACGGCCTGAACGGATTGTAGCAGATAATCAGATCAGCCTTTTTGGCGATGGCTACATCCATGCTTGTTGTCTTTACCAGGGCACCGTCGATATAATCTTCATCTTCAATCCGGACCGGCTTGTAAAATAGCGGCAGGGCGATGGACGCCTGCATCGCCTTTGAAATGGAGACATCATTTTTTGCATCGGGTCCAAAAACCACCCGCTCAGCCTTATCCAGGATCATTGAGATGATGTACAATCGACGGCGACGCTTTTGATAAAGCTCTCTAAAATCGTTGCATAATTTATTCTTTTCTAGGTTCTGCCGTGTTGAGTGCTCGAGCTTATCCGTTGTGAATATCCCGTTGGGGATGAAATGCCAGGGAAATGCCGGTTGCGGTTTTTTTCCCAGTTCCTGGAGCAGACAGTATTGGACAAACGCCTGAATATTTTTATATGTCGGCCGCATCACCATGCCCGCCAACCGCTGACGAAATTTCTTTTGGAACACATTATTGGTTTTAATGAAATCGAATACACCCTTGATCGCCATGGTCGCCAGGTGCTCGACAATATGGGTAGGTGCTGTTAAAACATCCTTGACGTTCAACGCATAAAACTCCGATATCATTATCGGATCGACATGGCTGTCTTTACCTTCAAAGCTATTTGCCAATTGATCGGTGGTGATACCGTTGGCCAGGTAGGTCGCCAAAAAAGATCCGGCGCTGGTGCCAATAAACATATCGAAATCGACAATATTTCGGTTAAGCATAAATCCGTTTAAGGCCTGCAAACCACCCAGTTTAAACGCCCCACCGGTGATCGCTCCACCGGAAAGAACCAGGGCAATCTTGGATCTCTTTTTCTTTGAGCGTAGATCACTTTTTTGAACAATCGTAATTCCCATGTTATTTTCTCGATTTATATTTACCTAACCGGCATAATCATGCCCCGAGATAGTTTCCATCCACAAATGGCCTTTTGGCCCAATCTCGGCCTCAATCGGCGGGATCGCTTGTGCGGTCTACCACGGACCGCCTCCGCGCAACCCCTTGATTTCCTCGACCTTGGACAAAAATCCCCATTTGTAAATTGGAAACGTCACCAGGTGCCCACCTTAAAAAATCAATGTATGGATGGGCAAGGGCTAATATTTCATATCAATTATTCAATAACAAGACCCCGTCTGAGGCCCAAGGCGGTGTCGCAGGCCTTCCCAAAATGCTCATCCGCCTGAGGCGGTCTGCGCTTATTTCGTCGGCCGGCGCCTTGCCCTTAAACCTGATCCAAGGTTTTCAAACCACTTCAAGCCGCTAATCTCAGGGGACTGATTATTCAGATCGAATCATATTTTTAAGGACATTTCTTGCCATGTTTACATTCAGCTGATAAAGACTCGTCGATTCCTTAAGGCAGGTTAACCGGTGACCATCACCGCTTTTCATTTGCCAAGAATATGGCACCCATGATCGATTACTGTATTTTATCCCTGATCGCTGCTTTCACCCTGGATTTTCTTTTAGGCGATCCATACTGGCTGCCTCACCCCATCCGTTGGATGGGTCGGGGCATTGAAATACTGGAGCCGGGGTTTCGACAGCTGCACATCCCGTTACTTCTTAGCGGTGCATTGATGACAATCTTGTTTGTCAGCACCACTTTCCTATTGACATTCGGTCTGGTTCGTCTATCCGGATATATTCATCCGATGCTTGAACTAATAATAAATACCATTCTGATTTTTTATTGTATTTCACCAATCTCGCTTGACCGGTCCGCTCGGGATGTGCTTGATCGGCTATTGAACGGAGACATTTCCGGTGCCCGATCCCGGGTGGGATTGATCGTCGGGCGTGATACGAATAGTCTCGGTTTTAGCGGCGTTCGCAGGGCCGTAGTGGAAACCGTCGCCGAAAATTTTGTGGATGGTGTCGCCGCTCCTCTATTTTATGCCATCATTGGCGGTGCTCCACTGGCCATGGCCTACAAAATGATCAATACCTTCGATTCCATGATCGGTCATAAAAACGAACGATATTTCCAATTCGGTAAGTTCGCGGCACGCCTGGATGATGGCGCCAATTTTCTACCGGCACGGCTGGTGGTGCCGGTCATCTCCCTTGCCGCTCATCTACTGGGGCGATCGGGCAACCTGGCATTTGTTACCGCTTTATCTGAAGGGGCAAACCATTCGAGCCCCAATGCCGGGTACCCTGAAGCTGCTTTTGCGGGGGCTTTGGCTGTCCGATTGAACGGGCCCGGGCATTATGGCGGGATACGGGTTGAAAAACCCTTCATCGGTAAACGATTCGGCCCGATTACCGATGGGGACATTCTACGAGCCTGTGATTTAATGTTGTTGTCGTCGGTTTTGTGGCTGGGTATAATCATTTTGGCATGCCTTGTGTTATAATTGTTTATTGGAGATGGAGATACATGCATGGTTTCATCTGATCAATCTTATGCCCGCCTACCGAAATCCTACAAGGGTCTCTTCCCTTTCTGTATCTGTGCGCCGTCTTTTATCTATCCGGCCCACTGGATTACCAATATTCGCTTGTTGGGCCACTATTTGGACGAAATTGAGATTCTTTTTTTTGACAGCGGGAAAGATACTGATTTTCCCTCAAGGGACGATATCGACCAAATGGCGAAACTGGCGGACAAGCATTCAATTTCCTACAATGTGCATCTGCCGATTGATATTTCCCCCGGCAGCCCGGACTCGGATATTCGGCGTGGCGCGATCGATATCATTATTCGAACTTACCGTTTAGCCGCTCCGTTGAAACCGACCGCCTGTATCCTCCACCTACCCCTGGATGTAACCACCACCGATCAAGCAGAGCTAAACTGCTGGCGACAACGGCTCGAAAAAAGCGTTGAAACACTTCTCCTGGGGGGAATACCCAGTCAATCACTATCAGTGGAAACCCTTGATTATCCCCTGGAGTGGATCCAGCCGATAATTGAAACCTTCGACCTGGCGGTCTGCCTGGACGTGGGACACCTGCTCGACCACGGGATTGACTGGCAAGCCGAGTATTGTAAGTGGGCTGACCGGATCAACATGGTTCATTTGCACGGGGTTCAAAATCATCATGATCACCGCTGCCTTGATGTGCTTTCCCAATCGGTTTTTACCGGGATCCTGGCCACGCTAAAATCCTTTACCGGCACCATCTCCATCGAAGTTTTTTCCTTTGATAATCTGAAAAAATCCCTGGCATATTTTGAAAAACACTGGCAAGGGCAGGCGTCGCATGGCAAGACCTTTGAACATTGCCGCGTTTAGTATCGATCTAAATCTTCCCCTCCGGTGGAGGACCCGGACAGGTTCACCCGATCCGGTGAGAGAAAAATTAGCCATTTAATTAGTTTCCATCCATTGATGGTCTTTTTGCCCAATCTCGGCGTCAATCGGCGGGATCGCTTGTACGGCATACCACCGACTGCCTCCGCGCAGTCCCTTGATTTCCTTGGCCTTGGAAAAAAATCCGCATTTCTGAATTGGAAACGTTGCCCGGTGCCCATCTTTAAAAGAATAGTTAATGGATGGGCACTAACTAGTCTTTGCGCCCTGATGGAGCTGCCTGGCATGATTAAGCGAATAGGTTCATTTTCTTTTGCGAAAAAGAAAACGAACCAAAAGAACTGGCTATTTGAGCCCCAGATAACCCTTTCGAAGATTTTTATCGGCTTTTTCGCCCAGATTGTACCGATAGTACATCTGGATAAACTCAATGTCCTGAATAATGCCTTTCTTTTCCCCATTCACCCAAAAGGTTAGGCCTTCACCAGGGACATAGGTGGACTCGGTGGTACTACCCGGCTGCATGTCCTTATCCAGCCAGGAAGCAAAACGATCAATTTCCTGGCGATGTTTTTCAATCAATTCCGGTGGGTTGGCCTTTTCCATGGCCTCGATGAATCCCTCCCGGACTTTCTTGGCCGTGGCCTTATTGGTCAGGTAATGCAGATAAAGATGCTTCACCTGTTCGGATTCGATCGCCTCCCGTGCATCCTGGGTCGGTTTTTCCAGATAAAAACCTCCGGCAAATACCTTGACGACCATGAGTGCCTTGCGGACGGCCACCCCGTTTAACTTCAGCGTTTGACCGGCGACGGTCTTTTCCGGGGAAAATTTAACCCCGGCGATCTCTGTGTCATCAGCTAAAACTGTACTTACCGTGCATATTAGTAGTGCGGCGAAAATGCTAATAATTCTATCTTTATGTTTCATATCACCCTCCTTTACCCGAACCCCTGGCTCTTCTTCATGGGTGCTTTCGAAGATATATTACCGCCTGGGGCCATTATCAATTTAGTCACCCATTTCGGCCATGTAATCGTCGTACAAGGTTTCAAATTTCAATTTGTGCTTTGCTTCTTCCTGGCACATGATTTTAAAAAGCTTTTTAGCCTCTTCGCCTTCGGCTCTTTTCAAAAGGTCATTGTACAATTTGAGGGCTTTTTCTTCATTTTTCATGGCAACCAGTAAAATCTCGTTGTAGGCCATTCCCTTTTCGTATTTTACATCGACCATAAAATCGCTACGCTTGATATCCGGAATCCATTTAAATTTATATCGGTCGATCCCGCTAACGACACCCTTATTCTTCAACTCTTTAAGCATACGCTCGTGTTTGCGTTCTTCATCGGCCATCTCTTTTAGCATTTGTTTGGCACCGGACATGGATTCTTCCTCGGCGGTGTCTTCATAAAATTTCACGGCATCCTGCTCTTTTTTAATGGCGAAATCGAAAATCTCC
>Ga0316198_10000025_pt1 | contig 53899 bp, 44 predicted proteins | sample OudBieAanoxic_MG_FD_204935 | JGI IMG/M metagenome (GOLD analysis project Ga0316198, IMG submission 204935) | Coastal sediment microbial communities from Oude Bieten Haven, Netherlands - site A anoxic | ecosystem: Environmental > Aquatic > Marine > Coastal > Sediment | place: Netherlands... | reverse complement strand
CTATTCGTTGATGCTGCCGCAAGGATTCAAGGATTCAAGCAATGGCTGGGATGGTCTTTTCACTTGACCCCTCGAACCCTTGAATCCTTGGACCCCAAGCCTTCGGCTTTAGCCGAAGGGTGTTGATTTTCTTTGCGCACGGGGGGCTCTGTGGGCGCTGTGAGAGTTCTAACGGCCCAAGTTATAAGCCATTGCCCGAATTTTCTTAAAAATATAAAAGCGCTCGGCGGCTGAGGTCAATGTTAGTTGCGCTTATCTGTTTCCACATAAAAAAGGGCCGCCCGCGGGCGGCCCATCGGTTAAGGTTTTAATGGTTCTTGGTTAAGCGCCGGGACCTACGTATAGCACCCGCATCATCTCGTGGTCCTCATGCGAGAGGATGTGGCAATGCCACACATATTTGCCTGGTTTGTCGAAGGTCGCCTTGATGCGGGTGACCTGGCCCGGCAGGGCCGTCACCATGTCCTTGGGTGCGTTTTCGAAGTACTCTGGCGGCGTCTCAACATTCCTCATCGCCGTAAGTGAGCTCGACAAGTCTGAAGCCGATACCGTAAGTATCAGGATCACCGGCGACTGAGTTGTGTTGCACCGTCGGCTGCGTGACCAGGTAGGTGCCGTCGCCGGCGGGCGTGGTAGCAGGATCGAGGACCCGATCTTCCTCGTTCGTGGCGGAGTCCCACACGATCTCCTTCCGGTCCAGGATCTCAAAGTTCACCAGGTGCAGGTGCACGGGATGGGCGTCGCCCGTGGCGTTCCAGATTTCCCATTCCTCGGTGGTATTAAGGACCGGATTCTCGGTGGTGGGGCTGTGCCAGGCGATGGAGCCTTCCATCTGCATGGTGGGCAAAAGACCAACAGAGGCGTACTTTTCGTTGTCCGGCCAATTGATCGGTTGTCCGTCATAATCGGTGGCCGGCTCGGCTGTACCCAGCAAGGGCTGCAACCGTCCGAACTCGTCCTTGCCCTCGAACAGCGCCACCTTGCGGACGCGGTCAACGGCGTTGTTATTGCCACCGTACTGGTTGATGACGCCTGAGTCGAAAACGTCTTCTTGAGGCGGCAAGCCCGATACGGTTGTGGCTTCATCGGTGCCCAGAACGACATCAAAAGCCATGATGCGGTCGGTACATTCGAAGATCTGATCGTCAGGGTCAGTAATTAGATCCCCGCCAAAAGGCTCGTCACCGCCGATATTTTTCATGATGATGCGTTTACCTTCATGTCCCTCGAAATTAAATACAATGTCGTACCGCGATCCGGTTTCAATCAACAGCGTGTCAAGCGTGGTGGGGCTGCCGGCCAGACCCTGGTCGCTGCCGATGACCGTGAAGTCCAGCGGCCCCGTGGCATTATTGAAGTCTTCCGCGTCTATAGGCACTTCAAAAAACTGCACCGCCAGGAAGCGGCTGTCGCAGCCGTTGAGCAAACGCAGGCGGTAGTTGCGCGGTTCGACATCGGCCTTGGGCCAGATTACGCCGTTGACCAGCATGTGGTCGCCGAAGAACTCGGCCAGGACCGAGGGCTGAGGTACATCGTCATCCAAAAGGCCTTGGTCGGTAATGAAATCAAACCAGTAGGGGTCACCCGGGAATGCCGGGTAGAACAACCGCCCGTTTTTCTTGAACATGCGGTCCTGGATGGCAAGCGCCATTTCGTAAGGAAACTTCGGCAGCCCTAGATCGTGTGTTTGGGCACCTAACCCGCCGGTATCGTACCGGTCCCGTATGATGAAGAATCCCGCCAAACCGGCATAGACATTCAGGCGGGTGATACCCAGGGCGTGGTCATGGTACCAGGGGCACCCGGCCGGCACGTTAATGTCGTATCTGAATCTCGTTGTGAACCGAACGCCTTCATCTTCCCAGGCGGGGCCTCTGACGAAGGATCCCGGGCTATAAAACCACTCGGGATTACCGTCAAACTGAAAATCGGTGTGGCCCCCGTGCATGTGGACGATGATCGGAATTCCATTTCTCCTTATACTGTAATTCTCGTAACCGGGTAGCGAGTAGGCCCAGTGAAGACTGGTGTCGACCGGCAAGCTATGTTTTTTCTGGCCCCAAAGCTGGTTCCGCCACCAGACGATCATTGGACGATTAGATTTTTTGACCTCAAACGTCTTGCCCGGCCATGTATATTTGAACTTTTGACCGTAACCATAGATCTTGGTCCACGCTGGATTCCCATATTGATTTAGCAGTCCGGTTTTGTGCCACGCGGCGCCGACACCAACCACGTACTTACGGCGACTGTATGGTTTGTACTTAAACCCGGGGTCCAGGGCGTTCGGAACGGGATTCATGAATTTCGGCTGCATAAACGGGTCGGACAAAATAAGTGGTGAAAAACCAATACTATGAAAAAGATGAAAGATAGGTTTACCTGTTTGTTTTGATACCAGATCTTTCAACATCTATTAATTATTTATACCACATTGTGGTATTAGGTGGAAAAATTAATCGAATGAATAAAGGATGTTTGAATCCATAGCATTTTTCTATAAGATGATGTCTAGTGAGTTGATGAAAATCAAATTCGAGCCGTAAATATTAATCCAAGATTGTTTTGCAGATATACATTCAGTATACCGACTTAAAAAGTCCCTTTTAGTCGGCTTCAACCGATCAACGAACCCACTGTCTTGCAGACGGTGGTCGTTCAGTTAGGGTCTAACCCGTTCTGTCAAAGTCAGGTTATAGCTCAAGCATCTTTCTGAGCATCCAAAACTCGAGTTCATACACCTTTAACTGTTCCGGGGTTGGAGGGCTTCCGGTTGACCCCATCGTGATGTTGGAAAAGAGCCGTGAATCCGACATGACAGCGAAGAACCCTTCCCCTTTACTGACAACCGAGAAGATGTTGCAGTTGTTTTCCGTGATCCAAAGGGGTTTGCCTCCGATTATGTTTAATGCGGTTTCGGTAGCAGGGATTTCCCGATTTTGAGTATCATGAAAAATACCCTGGCAGGATTTTCCAGCCTCGAGTCTCATGCCAAATAATTGACTGACTTCATTAGCGGTTGAATCGGCGTTTAGGGCATTGTCCATTAATATAACCCTTCCCCCCCGCTGAACAAAGGTCGAAACAAGATGCTTCTCTTTTTGAGTAAACGGTTTGTCAGGATTGATAATAAAAACTAAATCGGCATCCGCCACGGCATTTTCAATACTTGGATTTGCCCTGGGGACGTAGTCCAATCGCTGTGTCCAGACATAAAAGGTATGAAAGTTATTTTGGGGATTACCGATCAGGGCCGAAATGGGCAAGAATATGGATGAATGATCGAGTTCAAAGTTCACTTTTACATATTTCGTACGGGGTTGCGGTGGTGCGTAAATGCAGTGATTAAGCCATGAAAAAAAAACGGATGCCGTTGTTAATGCTAAAAGTGAGGCGCACATTGCAATCAGAAAACCCCCTGTCCGAAAAAGCCTTTTGTACGCGCAAAAACCACTTAATATAATGAAAAGAAAGCCGATTGCCAGGAGTATTGTTTTGGTATAGTAGGGGAAAAAATTTGTTCGATTCAACCAATTGATGCTTCCCAGTAGTAATTCCGGCTTACCGGGCACGTGTAGCCAGAAATTTGAGAAGACAGTACTATCGCTGAAAGCTAAAACCCGTCCTTTGCCATAACGAACGCCGGCCGACTGATAGAATTGACCGAACTGCATGCTTGGCGTCTCTTTGTGTTCACTAAAGAAATTCTTTTGAGAATAATCTGCTTTTAGTGATTTAAGCCCATAGCCCAGGATAACATCCTCGACCGACCAAGGCACCTCAAGTGAGCATGAACTGCCGAAAAGAAATTCCGTAATATTCTGGACTACCGGGTGAGGCAGCATTCTCGGGGGCCTGTATAGCGAAAGATCACCGGTCCGCAAATCGTAAGTGGCGTCATGCCTGAATCGTAACCCAAACTGTTGTGCGATGGGGTTAATATATGTGCTCGTGCCAAAGACATTCGTATGGTCTCCAACTAGGAATAAACCTCCCCCGTTTTTTACAAATTTTTTGGTGGCGTCGATCTCGCTATCTGAAAACGATGAAGTCGGGGTTTTTATGATCAACACGTCATAGTTGGTTAGCAGGGAGGCGCTCAGATCCTCGAAATTTCGATCCACTTGATAAAAATGTTGTAAATAACTGGCAAGACAATAATAATTATATCCCGATTTCATTCCGAACCAGGTGGTGTCATACTTTCGTGTCGTCCATTCCCAATTGCTATGTTTTTCATCGATGGCGATTCTTCCCCTGTTCATTATACCGGGATCGTTGAACCCCCAGCTCGCAACTATGCAGAAAATTCCACTGAAAAATCCGGTAAAAACAATAAGAGAAATCTTGGGTGATCTTTGCCCTAAAGAATTGTCATCAACTGCCAAATAGCGTCCCGGATCTTTGCCAAGCCCAATCCGACTGGCAAACAGGAGAATCAACGGAATAAATGACCCTACCGAAATCCAAGCGTTCCAGAAAATACGCAACTGTCCGGTATTGGCGTAGATAAAGATCATACCGATATATCGGATGGCCAAATAAATCAGTCCGCTTAAAAGTATGAAAATTATCGTTCTAAACTTCTGGTTGGCCTTAAATGACAGGACGACCAGCATCATCGCAACGATAAGGTTCAGCCACTCATAAACAGCTAATTTTTCAATAGTTGTGGAGAAAGGGGTTACCTCTTTGGTGGCCTGAACAAACACGGTATTATTGCTCACCGCACAATCAGATCCAAATATTTGGAGTAACCCGCACGTCACGTCGGCCCAAAAGGGCAAATCCCTCAAGAGGGGGCTGAACTTGAAAAAGAAAGGGAAAATCCCGGCCTGTGCCATTAATATAACGCCAGCCACACACAACCCTGGTCCCCACATCCAGACCATGTGTATTTTTGGTTTGAAAAACAGTGTGGCCAAGCCCAGAAATGTAATCCAAAACCCGGAATTGTACGGAAAAGGAATATAGATTGCAGCCAAAAAAAGCGGAATAGTAGCGAATAGAAACTTTTTATCGAAGGTAAATGGCTTAGAGTTCCGTAGCGAGAAGCTGACCAGAGCGGATCCCATAACCAAGAGGCCGATCCCTGTTAAAGTATCCGGTACAAAAATATCTGTAAGGAAGGACCAGCTTCCGGATAAAATGATAATCCCTGCCCAAAGCGCCATCATTGCACAGGACCATTTCTATTGAGTTTGTTGACTAGAACGTCCTTAAGAAACAGAATGTTATCGATTAAATAATTATGCAGTCCTTCCAAGTTTCTATTTAGTAGGAATGCAGAGTCCCCAACTAGCAGCAATCTGCCTTTACCATGAGGTTTAATAACAGCTACGGGGTAGTCCCAAGCACGGGCAATAATTTCCACGTTTTCACCAACATGGCTTATGGGCCATGCATTGTGGAACGAGATCTTTTTTGAATTCTGGTCGGGAGTGATGCGGCCTAACGGGATGTTCTTTAAGTCGAGATTGAAATGTTGCAACAAATTTCGGCATGCATCTCCATCTTCCCAGCCCACGGTTAAAATGACGTTACCGCCGGCGTTCAAAAATTCGTCTATCGATGCTAACTCGTCCTCTGTAAAGGGCTTCGCGGGAGCCACGATTACCAACAATTTAGCGTTCAGAACTTCCTTACGGTTATAGTGTCTCATAACAAGGGGAATGTATCCATTCCTTTGCAAGTTATAAGCTAAACCGCCAAATCCATTCTGTTCTCCCCATGCATCCAGGTTGAATCGCTCAAGGTGAGAGGCGTCTATGTAGGCCAGGGGCGCCTTCTTTAAAGACTTGTTGTCAACGATATGTTGCTGCGCTTTAGTTCCAATGAGAACAATTAGTGTAAAAATTATTAAAAAAACCGTTGTCGTCTGATGGAAACGGGAATGATATAGAGAGACATTCAGCAATAGCGTTAAGAAAGCAAGCGTTGTGAAAAGCAGGTTATATGGATAAAAAATAAACCCCTTCATACTGAGCCAATCAAAAACGCGTTCAATGAATTTGTCGCTAAAAAACAATGCTGAATTTTGTATACTTGATGTATCTCCGAATACGAGCACCTTGCCGTCTTTGTAGCGAGAAGCAGCTACCAGAGCCAGATCGCCTAATTTTTCACCGGCTACATAGCGCATATCACCTAAAAGACCGATGTTTTTTGCGTCCATATTTCCTTTATCTGAAAATGCATATTTTCCAAGGATTAGGGACCTGGCCGGATGGGAAACAGTTAAAGACGCACCGATCCATATTTGCATATCATTTTCATCCCGGATATTTTGGGTAATATAGTGAGGTTTAAGTTCAAAACCGTTGGTCCATTTTGGCACCATGGATATGGCGGAGTCGAAGTTAAAACCAATGCCTACCGGCATGAGCAAGTCGTTAAAGGGCTGACGAATAAACTCCGCCCCCGTATGATCTCCAAGAACCAGCAGGCCCCCTCCTTTTTCAACGAAACCCCAAATAAGCCGCTTTTCTTTTTCGGTGAACATTCTGTTCGAGTTTATCAGAACTAGTACAGCGGCGGTTTCCAGCGATTCTTCACTAATGTCATTAATTTGGACATCATAGCCAGCGGCATTCAGGTGCTTGATTATTACGCCGAACATTCCGCCGTTTTTACCCCCGTATTGTCCATAAACAGGTATGTTCCAATCGACCTGGCCTTCTTTGTGGAAAACCACCTTTAATGATTTTTTTTGAAATGATTCTACCGGTAAAAATCCAGGTAGGTACATTATAAAAAGAAGTGTTGTTAAAGCGATGAAAAAAAACTTGTTTAAACCGGGCCTTGGGAGATCAATATATGATCGAGAAGGTAAGCATAGAAAAATGCAGGGTAGTAGAAGCAAAAAGAGGGGGAGCTGTGAATTTTTAAATAGTATCATAAGAAAACTGTTAAAGTGCACCAGTTCTGATATCGCCCAATTGTGGAAAACAACATAAAATATATTTATCACAAATATGCAAAGTGATATGCCTATGGACCAAAGCACCCGTTGCTTATTTTTTTTCATGATCACCACAAGGCAGGTTATTAATGCCAAAACCATGGTGTGGAGACCGGCGTAAGTGGCCCCATAATTTATGTTTTTCCCAATTAAGTAGGATGCAAATAAAGAAATGAGCCGCGATATCTTCTCGGCGGCACCCTCGAATAGTGAAGCATACTGATAGACAAGCAGGAATATCGCATAAAGGATTGTTACCCTTAGCAGGCATGGTAACTCGGCCGCCTCTCTTTTTTGAGATTTAAGATTCTGGTCGAGGGCAAGAATAAGTACACCTGCCGCGATGATTGGATAAGTTCCCCTTTGAAAAAATAAGAGAGCGGCAACGAGGGATAGAAAGAACACAGCATAGTTTTGGGAAAGTTTCGATTTTAGAAAATTAAATGGTGCGTAGTATAAAAAAAAGGCCGTCAACGCTGCAAAGGCAAAATAGTTGCAGAAATCCGGGGAATAACTTCCGGAGGTCCCGGAAAGCAGATTTAATCCCAAAAGGTATAGGGCTATCGGGAGAAATTTGGTTTTTTTTTGATATTTTTTAAGGGCATGGAAAATTGAAATTTGTACCATTTTCAAATCATAATATGGAGGCGCTATTGCTGTTGCGGATAAGATCAATTGTGATCGAACATTATCTTAAAAAATTTTTCGGTGCAAGCGATTAAATGCCGGTACGACCAACCATTAATCTGATCGCAATTATTGAAACCAAAGGCAGATTAATTAAAATCCATTTTAAAATTCTGGCGAAACCAGATATTCTCGATTGGGCCGCATCTTTTAGATGTAGGGACCCTTTTTGGATGGTCCGCAACGAAATCTGTCAAGAAGTGGTTTAAAAACCTTGGATCAGGTTCGAGGGCAATGCGCCGGCCGACGAAAAAGCGCAGTCCGCCTAAGGCGGATGAGCATTTTGGTGCGGTCGGCAACGTCGCCGGCGGGCCTTGGACGGGGTTTTGAAATCGCATTAAATAGTTATCGCGACTCTAAAATAAGCAGGTCTAACATGCCGGGGAGCGAACCTTTGTCAAAACAGGTTGGGGTTCCTGGGCATGTCGGTGATCCGGCACAGGTCGTTGTCCCCGGACAGGTGGGTGATCCTGCACAAGTGGAAGCCCCCGGGCAGGTGGGCGACCCTGCGCATGTACTGGTACCGGGACAGGTCGATGAACCCGGGCAGGTTGGCGACCCTGCGCAGGTACTGGTACCGGCACAGGTGGAACCCCCCGGGCAGGTTGGCGACCCTGCGCACGTACTGGTACCGGGACAGGTCGATGAACCCGGGCAGGTGGACGATCCTGCGCAGGTATTATAGCCGGGGCAGGTCGATGAACCCGGGCAGGTTGATGAACCCACACAGGTGGATGATCCCGGACATGTTGATGTTCCCGCACAGGTGGAACCCCCCGGGCAGGTTGGCGATCCTGCGCAGGTATTGGAGCCGGGGCAGGTAGATGAGCCGGCGCAGGTGGGAAATCCTGCGCATGTTGTGGTGCATGTCGTGCAGGTGGTGCACGTTGTGCAGGTGGTGCACGTCGTGCAGGTGGTGCACGTTGTGCAGGTAGCGCATGTGACGATGGTGACGCCGTTATAAGCAAACAGGTTTCTGGGAGGTTTTTTGGGGGTTGGCGTATGTTGTATCTGGGGATTTGAATCAGCATTCGGCAGGGGGGATACATCATTTCGTATTGACGCTACAGGGCCGTTTTTACAGCAGGGATGAGCATTGCATTGCTTATCCTCAATAATACCATAAGCAGCCTTTAGCTTCACAGGATCATCGAGTTCTTCAATAGTGGAAGCTAAGGCATAAGCAAACAGCGGTGACGATGCTATCGTATCTTTTTCGCCTTTTCCCTCTGCAAATGATATAAAAGCTAAAATGGTGATGGCAAAAACAGTAATCGATAAGATTAAACCGGCAGGAACGAATCTTTTCATTGTCATTCTCTTTGGGTATGTATGATATGGTACTGTTTGCCAGGTTGATGGATAACCGAAGCGGATTGAAAACACTGATTCAATACTATCACAATTTGGTATAAAAAGTCAATACCCTATTTTAGGGAGCGTCCATCGATTAATTATATTTTCAAAAATGGACGCCTTGTGACGTTTCCTATTCTGAAATGAGGATTTTTATCCAAGGTCAAGGAAATCAAGCGATTACGCGGAGGCCGCCGGTGGACCGCCGCACAAGCGATCACGCCGATTGACGCCGAGATTGGGTAAAAAACATTTATGGATGGAACCCAATTAAGAGGGATAAAATATGAAATATGTAGGTGCCCATGTCAGTGCCGCCGGCGGGGTTGAAAATGCCCCCCTGAATGCCCGAAAAATCGGAGCCACCGCCTTTGCGCTGTTCACCAAAAATCAGCGTCAATGGAGGGCCAAACCGTTAACCGAAAATAGTATCAAAGCGTTCGGCCAAAACTGCGCAGAAGCAGGCTTCACACCCGAGCAGATCCTGCCCCACGACAGCTACCTCATCAATTTAGGCCATCCCGAGCCGGCCGGGCTGGAAAAATCCCGTGCCGCCTTTCTGGACGAGTTTGAACGTTGCCACCAGCTGGGATTAAAATACCTCAATTTCCACCCCGGCAGTCACCTGGGCAAGATTTCGGATTCCGAAAGCATGGCTCGCATTGCGGCCTCCATCAATCTCGCTTTGGACCACACTTCCGGTGTCACCGCGGTCATCGAAAATACCGCCGGCCAGGGCACCAATCTGGGTTACCGCTTCGAACACCTGGCGGAAATCATCCATCAGGTTAAAGATCAATCCCGAGTAGGGGTCTGCCTGGACACCTGCCACAGTTACGCGGCCGGGTATGACATCAAAACCGCCCAGGGCTATGCCGACACCATGGAGCAGTTCGATCGCATCGTGGGCCTGAAATATTTAAAGGCCATGCATTTAAACGACAGTAAAAAGGGTCTCGGCAGCCGCGTGGACCGTCACGCCAGCATTGGCAAGGGGGCGTTGGGTATTGAGCCGTTTCGCTTTATCATGAAAGATTCCAGGTTGGTCGGTATCCCTTTGGTGCTGGAAACGCCGGAAACCGCCCTCTGGATTGAAGAGATCAAGCTCTTACAAGGGATGGCTGAATAAAAATCTCATCTTCAATGAATTTTACAAACGGGAATATCCTTGATGTTTTAAGAGCCCATTCCAATTCGCTCATCTGATGGTACCACCATGTCACCTTTCCCCAGTGTTGTATTCGGTTTGAACAAATCAACTCTGTCTGGTTAGCCAAGCTTCGGTCATTTGTTTGGCGGGACTATCGATAGATAACCCCCCCGGCTACCCGATTAGCTATTATTATTTGAATTTATTATTATAATTTTCTGCCATATTTTCCGTGATAGTCCCGTTGTCAACTCCTCTAGATCATTAACAACATTAGTTGCGATCGGATCAGGGAACTTTTGTACATATAAAAAACCCAGTTTGCTTGTAAGAGATAGCATTTCCGAGCAGTAATTAAGATATCGACTTAAATGATATTTATTTAAGGTGCGTTTTGGAGAATGAATTGTCGGCACGCTGATTTTTGATATGCTATCGGGATCTTTGGTTAATTGATGAGAATCTATGATATGGGCTATGCATCTTAACCTGTTTATGGCGCTTATAATTTTCTTTCTTTTCCGTCTGTTTTCAAAGGTAACAATAAATAATAATCCTGCGCCTGCAATGGCAAGCCCTTCTAAAGCTGAACCCGTCATTTGTATGAGATCGGAAATACCTATAGTTTCTGCAGCTACATTAATACTGGAAACAGAGTAGGTTGTCATTAACGCGATAATAATGATAATTGCATATGCGCCGCAGCGTATCAAATAATTGGGCTTAGCTATCCATTTAAGTGTATTATTAGTCTCAAGCGAAATAGTGTGAAGTATTTTGCAGACATTCGAAAGCCCCGAGTTTGGGAAGCGATCGTTAATTCTAAAATAGAGTTTTTCAATTGTTTCCTGGATTTTTTCCGAAATTAAAAAGTTATTTTTATTAGTCATAGCCAACAATCCGCATATCCATTGAGAATATAAAAGTTCCGCTAAAATTGCAGATACCATTATTGGCGGTTGTTAAATCAACTCCCAAGATAGATGAATTCATATCGGAGCGCATGATAATAATTAATTCAATCCCTTTTTATTTCCGTTATTCGTTCATCTTTTTGGATAGTTATAAATCGCCCTCCACATTCCTGGCAAATACGCAAATAACCTTTTTCGTTTTCATCACCAATTCGGCAAACGATATTAAATTTCACTTGAAAACCTGTTCGGTTACCACAATGAGGGCAAAATTTTGTCGGCATCTAACTTCACTTTTAATTCGTTAATATAAGTAAATCTTAATCTTGATGATTGTAAAATCATTTTCATGCGCTGGTACTTTTACTCTATCCTGTAAGAATAAACCATTCCATATTTGTACTCTCACTATTTCAATATTGACTTGATAAAGCACCCACTTGATGAATTGTCGCTATCGTCATCAGGTTCATCAGGCTCAGGAGGTTCAGGAGAATCAGAAGCTGCAGGAACAACCAGAGATTGATCAGAGGGTCCTGATGTATATATAAATATAAATTCTTCAAACAGGTTTAATCCGGGTACTTCAAGCGCATAAACGGTGGACACGATAGGGATGTCGCCGCATTTTTTAGCATTACCCGACTGCTTTCTAAGTAAAATATTATAATATGCAATGTTATTCTGTATGATTGTCCACAAACAGGTATAGGCTGGGTCTGAGCCAGGGGCGATTTCAATATAGAGCTGGCCATCTTCACGCCAGATAAACACATTAAACGAGTCCCCACCATTATCAATAAATTTTGCCGAAGCAGCACCCTCAGGATGACCCGATGGCCATGCAAAAACCGCCTGTGGACAAATTGTAAAAAACAACATAATACAAATCACTAATATTAAATATTGTGAATGTATTTTTCTCTCCATAATCCCCCCCTCTTTTAAAATTTAAAAAGGCCGAGCACCAATTAAATGACGACTCGGCTCTGTGTTAAGACAGTTTGCATGGCCCATCCTTTATGTTGGATTGATAAACAGATTTTCTCAAATATTTGATTATATGTCAAATGATCGATATTTTTTACAATGAATGATGGCCTGGCCTCGTTTGTGAGATTTTTATTGTTTACCATTAATCAACCCATAATGCCCATTTAACTGATCGGCACGCCTGATTGGCACCAGCCACCGGTTAACGTCAAACATCATGATTCTTGCTAATTATGAGCAGTATTTGCGTGTTTCTGAGGGATAAAATCAAAAACGTATAGGGTAGGCATAGGCCGTTTAAAATTGCGGACTAAAGTGAATGTGGGCCCTTTAACGAGCTGAGGGTAAAGTGGTGATTAAAGAAACGCTCCAAGTGGAGGTAGGGAGAAGTTACCCTTCGCGGACTTTACCTGATCCGAACACCTGGAGCGCCATAACCAATGCTTCCCGAGCGCGGTTTAACCTATAGGCATGAGATAAAAGAAAGGCGCACGCGAGTCGCAATCTTAGTACATGTACGATCTATTATATGTCAAATATGCCGAAAAAGAGTAATGTTAGTAAAGAATATAAAATTTATAAGTTACATGGTATATATATGAAAATATGGATGCTAAATTTTATATAAATAATTTCACAATTAACTAAAATCCATACATCTTTTACATAGTTATTTAATATCTGACTTTAAAATTATGTAGGTTATTTTCGGGCTTCATATTTGATCTGAGAACCTAAAAAGATGTGGTGAAGGACGGAACTAAATTTAGACGAATACTCTTTGACAAACGAATACCTGTAAAAACGGTAGGTGAAGTCCCGACCGGAATTGAGGGCTAAATCACATTAGAGCAATGGGCCGCTGTGTTGTGTCAAGGCAGGTAGGTTTCGCCATTCCGAAAAAATAGTGTTTTACATTGCATTGTACCAATGATGTTATTACAAGTTCTTTGTGGTTTTCTAAAGTTTGAATATGTTGGAGCCATCCCCAGGATAGGCAAACATTATTTTCGAGCAATGACCGTGATATATCACCAGTTCAACTAAATCTACTCATATGATGATATCACAGGGTCAGCTCTCCCAAGTTTTTAACCAATGTGGAGTTTTGTTTCATTGACAGAAGATACAGTTTCCAAGAATTGCATAATCATCTTTTTATTCCCATTTCATTCAATGATTTCTCCAGGCAAAGGATTTGATCCATATTCGGTGCCAAAAGCAGGACGGCGAATTCACCGGATATGGGTAATGATTCACAATCATAAGGAAAAACGCAATTTAATATCTTACCGTCATAAAGTATTGATTCCATACGTTTGATGAGATCAAGAAATGAACATGCCTCAGTTTTTATTTTTAAAAATTTCCAACAAGGATAGGAAAACTTTAATTTTTCTTCAACATTTTCTACGATCATGCTCGCATAAGAAGAACCATTGAAACGAGCATTATTTTCAATCGGATATATGCCCTCATCTGTTACGATATAATCAATACCGACGACTCCTCTATATCCGGATCGGGCCATCTGGCTCACTATTTTCAAGGAAATTTTGGAGATGGTCTCCACAACAGTCTTATTAGAGATTTCTCTTTTGATAGTACCAATGTATACCATGCCTCTTTCACAAATTTGCTCACGCATGCCAAGATGGGTGATTTTTCCTGTCCTGTCAATTACCCACTGATCGTTAGGAGAAGAGCTTACATCTAAGAAAGGCTCAATCATAACCACTTTCTCACCGCTCTTAACTATCTGCTGGTATAAAATTGCCATATCATTGCCGCAAGATTTGTATAAAGACATTCCGGCTTCACCCATAGTGCCGCGAATAATTACCGTTTTACTCGTTGACAAGTAATGGTTAATACTTTTTTTGAATTGAAAGTAATTTTCCTCGTCACCTGAAGTTATTTCAAATGCATCACCTTTAACAACAGTAATTCCCAATTGCTGACATATCCTTTTAAAAGAGGCCTTATCATTATATTTTATTGTTTCTGATTCAGGTGCTCCAAAAAGATCCGCCCCAACCGCTTTTGCCGCCTCATTTTCCATATGCCCTGAAAGCCATGGCACATAGACTCGTTTCTTTTTGGCTTTTTTTATGATCTTTTTAATGGGCACAGGATTATTAACGATAAGCTCAGACAGTGTCATTTCACTTGATTGAATTCCATATTCGACAACATTTTCAGATCCAAGGCCATGAGAAAGGAGCCAACTCTGGTAATCATGGCTCAGGTTTCCACGTAAAACGACTATGTCATCCCTTTTTGCTATAGCAAGGGCTCTGCCACATTTTGAACTGACGGATGGATCCCGCCTCGGGAATTGTGAAAAGTTATCTGCTCCGAAAATCAACAAAGGATTCATCTATAATCAGTTTGCAGTTGTGAGCCGCCAGTTTCTGTGCCAGGTTAATCAAGTCGTACTTAGGGACGGCCATGGAAGTCGGGTTGTTCGGCGATACCACTACTGCAATATCAGCTTTGGCCTTAATGGCTTGATCTGCGAACTTATCTACATCCAATTGAAAGGATGGGAATTCAAGTGGAAACTCAATGGCATTCCCCTTAGGCGCGGCATTCACATATTCATTAAATGAAGGTACTGGTACGATGATCCTGCGGGCAAGATGTCCTGAGACTATTTTGATGAGTTCTGCTGCCCCGTTACCGACAACAATCCGTTCAGGCTTTTGATTGATGAGTTTGCCTACAAGAGAGGCGAGGACATCCTGGGCAACAGGATAGTTCAGGATAAGGTCATGGATCCGAGTTTTAAAGTAGTCGAAAACTTCTTCCGGAGGAAAATAGAGGTTGTACAAATACGCGTGATCTATAAAATCATGCCGGTAGTATCCACCATGCTGACTTGAAATAAATTCATATTTTTCTTCCTGGTTTTTGTATTCAGAATGAAACATATATATCCCTTTTTAGGAATTTTCAGGCAGAAAGGCTTTGATTATTAAAATGAAAATTTTCTACCTCACTGAATGTGAAAGCCTCAGATACTTTTGAAGAAAAGATTCTTTCGGCTGATTTAAGATCGTCTAAAGTATCAATTTCATACCAAAGTTTATTATCAAAAAAGACTGCTTGAAACGATAAGCGCCCTTCTGCCACCAATTGTTGAAACACGGTTTCATAATAGTCACTGACACGACCTGCCAAAACATACCGGTTCAATATTTCAACAACGCAATACCATGAAGAAAGAGAAAGACTATAGATATTAACAGTTTTATATATTTTTTTGTTTGAACCGTTTACTGCATCACTATGGAATGCATCAATTTGGTTGGTTTGATTTAATGTGACGGTAGAACCGTTCAACCAAGGCTTCATGTGTGCAATTGCTATCCTGTCGGGATAAAGCATATCCGTCAATAAAGACGGATCAAAAACAAGATCACTTTCGATGAGCAAAAAAGGCTCATCAATCATTTTTCGGGCCAACCACAGCGAGTATATGTTATTGGTTGTTTTATATAGTGGGCTGAAAACATACTCAATTACAAGATTACCAGTTCGGTCTTTCAAAAACCTGCGGATACGGTTTTCAAAATGGCCGGTGACCACAACCAGGCGTTTAAAATCGCGTAGCTTTTGCAACCGATTTCCTTTCCCACGGGATCGACAAGTGAAAGAAGGGTTTGCATGACCTCCAGCTGCTTTTCCGGAAGTACATTCAGGGTAATTCTGACTGCGATCATTGAGGCCACCTTTTAAAATATTGTCAAGCAGTTTAAATTAATCCTTAATTTCAATCACGGCCCTTTTGCTGGCTTTGGCCGAAGCCGCATTTAAAATGGTCCGCAAAGCGCTGGCGGCCCGGTCTTTTTTTTTACCGATAACTTTTCCTTTCTCTGACCTGGAGACTTTCAGCGCTAGTATCGAAGTAGGCATCCCGCCAATTCTGGCAACGGTCATAAGATCAGTCTGATCCACCTGAACCTGTGCAATGTTTTAGATATTTATTTAGGCCAAATTTCCCCCCCGCTGAACATCACTTTTAATATATTAGAAGAAGATGATTTTTTCTTTTTTCACTTGCGTTTTTCCTTTAGGGTGAGTTTTCCTCTTTTCTGCCCCTCACGTTTGCCTTTTTCCCTTGTCAGCCATTTAGGAATCTTTTCGTTTTAGATGTTGATTTGTCCAAAACATCATTGGCGGTATCCATCATCTTTATATAACGCAATCATTGTGCCAGGGTCTGATAATAAGTGTGACGCCACTTATCAGTTTGATTTATAGAGATAAACAAATTGAAAGGCAGGCGCTGTCCGGTTGCTTGCAAGAGATAAAAAGGGTCATATCTACCCAATCGGTCATATATGGCCCTTTTTATGTGTTCTGAACAGGGTGACCGATGGTAACTGGTGAGGTTGGATTGAAATGAAGAATTTAAGGTTTGACTATGTCAAGTTTGCGCATGCGGGCGCGCAAGGTACTTCGATTGAGCCCGAAAATTTGGGCGGCACTGTCTTTCCCGCTGACTTTCCAATGGGTCTGTTGAAGCACGCGGACAATATAGCCGCGTTCAACCGCCTCCAGTGTTTTCTGGTTTTTACTTAAATGTTTATATGGTTTGCTAAGATCATCAACCAGGCGCAGTTTGGGACCTGAAGAGTTGATCACTGCACGTTCAAGGACATTTTCCAGTTCCCGGATATTTCCCGGCCAGTGATAATTTTGTATGGTATTCATCTCAATTATGGGAACGATACCAACCGCCTTGCCCAATCGCCTGGAGATTTTTTTGACATAAAAATCAACAAGAAGCGGTATGTCCTCTACCCGTTCCCGGAGGGGCGGCATGGTAATCGGGAACACATTTAGCCGGTACCAAAGATCGTCCCGAAAGCGGCCCTTTTGGACTTCTTCTTCCAGGTTTCGGTTTGTGGCAGTAATAATTCGTGCGTCAACTTTGATGGTACGGGAACTGCCCAATCGCTCAAATTCACCATCCTGGATCACACGAAGCAGCTTTGATTGTAATTCCAGAGGAAGCTCTCCGATCTCATCCAAAAAAAGGGTCGCACCGTGGGCGATCTCAAATCGTCCCAACTGCCGCCGATTAGAACCGGTAAAAGCTCCTTTCTCATGACCGAACAATTCACTTTCGATCAAGGTTGAGGGCAATGCAGCACAATTAACTTTTACCAATGCCCGGTTTTTACGCTGGCTGAAGCCATGAATTGCCCGGGCTACCAGCTCCTTGCCAGTTCCCGTCTCACCCAGAACTAATACCGTGGTATTGCTACTGGCGATCTGTTCAACTTTATAAAGCACATATTTGAGCCCGTCACTTTGACCGATAATATTCTCATGGTTATTTTCCAGTTTGATTTCTTCTTTCAAGTACTCCCTTTCTTCTTCCAGCTGCTTTTTTAGCAGTCTTATTTTGGAAAGGGCACTTTCGGCTATCTCCTTTCTTTTTTCAGCTTCTTGTTTTGCCAGTACAAGTTCGGCTGTCCGTCCTTCAACGATTTCCTCAAGATGTCTCTTGTAATATTCACGCTCAGTTACATCCTCTATAGCCAGCAGAACCAACTGGGTATGGTTCGCCTCACTGTAAATCTGTCTGGCATTCAGATGCATGATCTTTGGCCCGATGGTTTCAAAGTTATGCTCCACCTCAAAATCATTGAATATGGTATTTTCAGGGAGGACATCTTCGAGCAATTCTCTGAGTTTGGGGATATTCCATTGCCGGTTGCCAAGATCGTATATCAATATCCCTTCTGTTTCTTCTGGTTTGACCTGGAAAGTTTTGTAGAAAGAATAATTGGCTTTGACAACCTTTAAATCAGGATCAAGTAACACAAGAGGCTCACGAACGGAACCCAAGATGTCGTTAAAAATATCTAAAAAAGCTTTTTGCATTTATTTGATCCTTTCCGGGAAATTAATAATAGAATAGATAAATCGCTGACTTTTGTCAAAGAGCGTGAAAAAGGTAATAGATTGTTTGCATGTAATTGTTCCGATCATTAAACCTTGACAATACCACATCAAAAGATCAGAGTTTAGTCAGCGATGGTATCATCAAGGAGTAATGCATGAATATTTTACATATTTCAGATCTGCATTTTGGTCCCCGTCACTGGGATGGAAACGATCTGAAGCTGCTGGAAAAAATAAATTCATTTGACGCTGATATCGTTATCAATACAGGCGACAATACAACCGACGGCCTGCAAGATGAGTACGCCCGGGCAGGCCGTTTCTTAAAAGCCATTAATTGCAAAAACGTTATCTCCGTCATTGGTAATCATGATAAAAGGAATATGCGCTCGCATGAACTATTCAGGAAGTATATTTATAATCCGGAAATCATATACATACCAGAAATGGTTAAAACCAAAAAGAAACATCTCTTTTTAAACCGGGAAATTACCAAGGTCCGTGATAATTTTACCGATGTGAATTTTATTAAACCCATTTCAATAAATGGAAAATGCGTATTATTTATCTGCATCGATTCCAATGAGCTGTACAATGATGAAGGGTATGTCGAGGGAGAGGTTTTAAAGTCGGTTTCTAAAAAAATTAATCAGACAACTTTTGATTTGCCGCTGATGCTGACGCATTACTCAATTTTGGGTACAGACGAATGTCCTTTAAGAAATTCTGCCCTGCTGATCGATTTTGTACAAGAGCATAAAATCGAATATGTCTTTTGCGGACATACCCATGAACTGGAGTTGATGCGAACCACCGATCTACAACATGGACGATCTTTTACCCAGTTCATGTGTGGAACTCTGTCCTCCTCCAATCATCCTAATGATGACAACATGTTTCTGTATTATAAAAATTTGGGCAGTGATGATATGCACCTTTATTTGATAAGGATTTATTTAAAAAAACGCAAGGTTGAGTTTAAAGAAGAAATGGTGTTTTAGGGAAGGTTTCATTGTAAAACTTAGGTAAGTTAAATAAGGTGATAGTGATGGCTAGCGGCTAAATTGAAAATCTTCTCAGGAGGCATGCCATATGAGAAAATGTCAAAAAGAAGCCATATTAATTTTCTTGAAGAAAAACAAAAAGTCAACCGAATCTTGATTTTATATAGAGTATCCTGCCCTTATGGCAGCACGGACAGACGGTAATGTCGGTGCCCGTGAGTTTTTGCATCATCTCCTAAACCGTAGCGTTTGGTTTTTCAGATGGTACGAATAATCCCATCAATTGACGGATGGCATTTAGATTTGCCGACCGATTTCGATTCGCCAAAAACCCGTAGTGCCTGATTATGACAAAACCTCTTGGCAGGCTGTGAAGCAAAAACCTTCGGATAAACTCAACGGCGGTGATCGTGATCCGTTCTGCTCGATCTTTCTTCCGGTTTTTGATGCTGAACGCCACCCGACCGTCTTTAAGGGCCGTGATGCGACTGTTGGCAATCGCAACCCGGTGGGTATAGCGTGCCAGGTATTGCAGAACGTGTTCCGGCCTTTTGACCGGATCACGCACATCGATAATCCACTGTTTCTCATACAGCCTGGCTTTAAGTTTTTTGTATTCATTGTCGGCAAACTTGAGATCTTCAGGTTGGCAGGCCCTTTTCATATGGTCCATTAACTTACCGCGAAAAACCCGAGACAACGCGCCTGCGTTAAAAAGATAGTTACCTTTGCAGGGAGTCCAGGATGAACCATCTTGGGAGATAGCCCCACCAGCCACCAGGCAATGGAGATGAAAGTGCGCGTTGAGCTTCTGGTCCCAGGTGTGCAAGGTGGCGATAAAACCCAATTTATCGCCCAGTGCATTTTCACCAAAGGTCAACAGCGTTTGAGAGGCGGCCTTAAAAAGGATATTGAGCATCACCTTTTTATTGTTTAAGATGATGAGGTTGAGCTCGTGCGGCAGCGTACGAGAGGTAGATCGGCCGTTAAAAGAAGGCCACACGTGGGTGGTAGACGCTGATGTCAAAAGTTATTTTGATTCGATTCGACATGATCTCCCTATGGAACGTATAAGGAAAAGGGTAAGTGACGGTAAAGTCCTTCACTTGATAGAACTTTTTCTTAAGCAGGAAATATTAGACGACATGAAGCTTTGGAATCCGATCAGCGGTACACCTCAAGGAGCGGTTCTCAGCCCGTTGCTCGCGAATGTGTACCTTCACCAGCTGGATCTAACTTTACATCGAAATGGGTTTAGAATGGTTCGTTATGCGGATGACTGGGTGGTGCTTTGTCGGAATATAGATGATGCGAAACCCCCTCTTTCTCTGATCCAATCATGGATCAATAATAACGGCCTTGAGTTGAATTCTGAAAAGACTCATATCGGAAGTAGTCTTCAGTCAGGTTATGGGTTTGAATTCTTAGGATATCGGTTTGAGGATGGCTGCCGTCATGTCCGATCAAAGAGTCTTAAGAAGTTTAAGGATAAAATCCGTCTCAAGACTCGTAGAACGAGAGGCGACAGCATCGAGCAAATCATATCCGATCTAAATTCGACCATTAAAGGTTGGTTTGGATACTTCAAACACGCGCACCATTACACTTTTAATTCCCTTAACGGATTTATAGGTCGACGCCTAAGAGCTATACTGTGCAAACATCAAAAGCGGCCAGGTTCTGGTAGAACGGGTAAAGATCACAGGCAGTGGCCAAAAACCAAGTTCTTATCATTTTCATCCCTCCCTCTCTCCGGATAGAGAATACCGAGCCCGTCCCATTCCACCATTTGATCAATTATTCCCCGTCAAATAACCCATGATTTGCATTTGCAGCTTGCATCCAGGATATGAAATATGGTATTTTTCTACTATGTCAGGCACCTTTCAAAGCCTTGTCTGTCATCAAGGAGTTTGTAATGAAAAATTTATTGTATTTCATTAGTATTGCTACCGGCATACGATTCGATGCGTCTCCACAAGCAGGTATTGGAACCAGACTTGAGTATAGTTGGTTCAGGGCCATCGACCCCGATACCTCCCCACAACTGGATATTACATGGTTAACCCAAGGCGTCACCAGCAGTAATGCAAAGGTTTTGCAAATGACCAAATTGGACGAATTCGATCGGAAGATCATAGATGCTTTGCAAGCTAACGGTCGGCTTTCTAACATTGATGTTGCGGGATTGGTCGGGTTGTCTCACTCAAGTAGTTCAGTGCGCATCGCGCAGCTTGAGAGGGACGGTGTCATTGTAGGATAGCGCGCTTACAAATCGGCATAAGCTCGGACTTTCTGTGCGTGCTTATTGTGGTGTACTGCGTGCTGAAAGGATTGGTATGTCTGAAATACTCAGTAGACGGGATTCTGGCAGATATAGAGAACGCATCAAACAGGGTGTTGAACGGTTTTGGCTCATTTTCGAGCCTTCAAACCAAGGCGCAGGCACTTAAAACAGGGAAAATGGGATGCGGAAGAACCTTTTGGGGGCTTTTGCCGCTTAATTTGAAGTATAACTAATTGAGAAATGCAGTCGTTTTTATTATGCGTACACTCGGGTTTCTGGTCTCGCTATTAGATACAATAAGATTTCTCTTACGGAGATTCGTTATGAGTAGATCACAACTTAAAATTTTCGTTATGATCCCTTTTATCCTCTTTTACGCAACTATTTTAGCTCATGCTCTCCAACCACCAACATATGAGCAAATACAGGAATACAAAATAGATGGCACATGGGAGCAACGTGTCCAGAATGCATTATCCATCGGAAATCATAAGACAGATAGTGATCTGGCTCTAAAAACACTATACAAAATAAAATATCTTTTTCATAAGTCTAAAGGATTAAGTGACCATGAGATAGATCAAATTTTAGCCCCTCCGCCTATCAGACAAGGAATGCCTACCACAGGAAATGTTAGAATGTTTGTGTTGTGTATTCGCTTTAACGATTTCCCCCCCATTTCACCAGCTGATGACATAGCAAATCTTCATCAAACTGTTTTTGGCCCAGAGAACACAGGAAGTACAAATTTTCCTTACGAAACATTGAGTGCGTTTTATGATCGTTCATCTTATGGTTTGCTTAATTTAAGTGGATTAACGATGGGCTGGTATAATCCTGGCACTAATCGATCAGAAGTTTCCGAAACAACTACAGGCAGGGAGACGCTAATTAAAAATGCTATTAATCATTTTGACTCAACAGGTGTAGATTTCTCCCAATTCGATAATGACGGAGATGGGGACATTGATTACTTTGCAGTTCTATGGACAGGACCACATGGTCCATGGGCAAGCTTTTGGTGGGGGTATCAGACTAGTTTTAATGATAGTAGTTTTACAGTTGATGGTAAAAGTCTAAGTAAATATTCTTGGCAGTGGGAGTCTTATTCTTACCCTTCGGGATTATTTACTCCAAAAGTTTTGATTCATGAAACTGGCCATGCATTGGGATTACCTGACTACTATGATTATGATGTCGATACTGGACCAGATGGAGGGATCGGTCATTTGGATATGATGGATGGTAATTGGGGAGATCACAACTGCTTCAGTAAGTTTACTCTTGATTGGTTGACGCCAACAGTTATTTCTAACCCAGGTTCTAATCTGAATCAAACATTGAGATCATCGTCAGAATTTTCAGATGCCCTTTTAATAATGCCCAACGCATCGGGGGTAACCTTTGAAGAATATTTTATGGCACAGCATCGTGATCGGGGAGGAAATGACTCAGAAATACCAACAGATGGGATTTTAGTTTGGCATGTTAATGCTGAGCTAAATGGTTCAGGAAGTAATTATGAATTCGATAACTCTTATACGCAATTTAAATTACTTCGTCTTATGGAGGCTGACGGTCTAGAAGAAATTGAAACATCAAGCGCTAATGCGGATGCTGGTGACTTTTATACAACCGGAGATAGTTTTACTGAAAGTACAACACCTAATTCTAATGCATATTCTGGGGATACAACAGGTATTCGATTGACTGGGTTCAGCACCTCAACGAGTTCAACAACTTTTAATACAGAAATTGAAGGAACTGTCTCTCCCGATTTAGTGGTAATCAATCCAAGCGTGAATGACTCGAGCCTAACACCGGGTCAGTTGTTTACGATTTATACCACCGTGAGGAACCAGGGTGACGGCACGTCTGCGAGTACTACGTTACGTTGGTACCGATCGACTAATGCGACGATATCGACCAGTGATACTCAAATTGGAACCGATCCAGTCAGTTTGTTGGCAGCAAACGGCACCTCGCCTGAGAACATCACGGTTAACGCGCCAACGACCGACGGAACCTATTATGTGGGTGCCTGTATAGATATGGTTCCTGGTGAGTCCAATACTGGCAACCAGTGCTCCAGTGGTGTGCAAATAACCGTAGCTACTGCAACCGCTCCCGATTTAGTGGTAATCAATCCAAGCGTGAATGACTCGAGTTTAACACCGGGTCAATCGTTTACGATTAATGCCACCGTGAGGAACCAGGGTGACGGTCCGTCTGGGGTTTCCACCCTGCGCTGGTATCGATCGACAGATAATATTATCTCAACCAGTGACACTCTACTGGGAGCCAATCCGGTCAGTTCATTGGCAGCAAACGGCACCTCGTTCGAGAACATCACGGTTAACGCGCCAACGACCGACGGAACCTATTTTGTGGGTGCCTGCGTAGATGAGGTCGGTGGTGAGTCTGATACTGGGAACCAGTGCTCTACCGGTGTTGCAATCAACGAAAAGTTTCCATGGGAATTATTTATGCCAGCGATCTTTTCAGGTAGGAATTTTTCAAGTATAAATAATGTGTCAACCTTTACCCTACACCCTTCAAATCCACTTATCGACGACAGCCGAATATATGGTATTACTGAAGTCAAAAAATATGGGTAAATGAATATAGAGTTTTTGGTGTAAAAAGAAACACAGAGTGTAATTACCCGAAAGATTTTAATGTTGATCTTCTAACTTCAACTGATGGTATTTCCTGGACAGAGGTTGGCGCAATAGACAGCTTACCGAACAATATCTCTGTGTCGGGTGTTGTAAAGGAGGGAGGTCAATACAGTATTTGGTATTTCAGTCAAGACGATGCAACGTTCAATTTAGCCACTGGTATAAGTAAGATTTGTTAATTATTTGGTTCTAATCGTCATAGGAGGTTAATTTCAAGCTAAATTTGAGGGCTGGCTCTCTAGGCTGGCCCTCTTTTAATCGGCATCGGACTCAGCAACTTATGCCCAAGTGCCCGAAGACAGGCTTGAGTTGACACCTTGCTAAAGAAAGGGTTCAGATACCTTCTGGATTGCCTCAAAACAATTTAGAATCTAATATGAGTTGCCATTTTTTCGGAATGGCGAAACCTACCTGTCTTAACAGGACACGGTGTTGCATTGTCCGCATAGCTGCATAGCCCACAATTCCTGTCAGCCTATACCAACAGCCTATGCGGTTTTGATTTTACCCCTTAGAAACACGTCCAGACGGCTTATAATCTGTAAAAAAAGTGATGTTTGACGTTATGTGGTGGCTGATGCCACCCTTAACCGTGAGCTATCCGCCATGAAAAGAATGTTGAACATGGGGGCCAGACAGACACCACCGAAAGTCAACAGCGCTCCTTACATAAAGATGCTTGAAGAAAATAATGCACGAAAGGGATTCCTTGAGAATGGTCAATTTTTAGCCATAAGGGATCATTTGCCAAACTATCTAAAAGGGTTTATGACGTTTGGTTATAAAACGGGGTGGCGGTTAGATGAAATTATTAACTTAAAATGGATTCAGGTTGATCGGGAGAAAGAAATCGTAAGGCTTGAAGTCGGGACAACCAATAATAAACAAGGTCGAGCCGTTTATCTTGACGATGAATTGCGGGAGATATGTAAAGGCCAATGGAGTCGCGTTAAGCATTCAAAAGCTCTATCACCTTATGTTTTCCCCAAACCTGAAGGTACCGGGAAACCCGTGGACTTTCGTATGGCGGAACGACGTCTTCATTGTACCTGTGGCAACCTCGACAATCGCTCAAATTTGGTTTAAATAATAAAAACAATCGTAGCCCCAGAAAATTAATCATATTGTTTAAATTTATAGGCTGAGGGATAACAATAAATTTTTAGAAATCCCTTTTAACATAATCATGCCGTGTTCAAAACATCTATCAAGATATGATCAATGACGGCATCAACCGCCAAAGAGGTATTCGACACGAGGAAGATATGATGACCGCCTTCAATTCATTTTTAAAAACTTCAAAAACACTGCATTGGCCATTTTCACCCATGGACTATTTAATAGATCGCTCGCAACGAACGATTCTTTTCTGGGACGTCTTAAGAAAGCGCGGTAATAATTACCTGGCACATTTGAAAGCCGGTCAGCCGCCTGTTCTGGTTTTTGACTATGAAATGGTACTGGATGGTCGCACTTTCGAACAACCGGTCAACTATTCTCTAATACGTATCTTGGATCGGCGATCTCAAAATAATAAACCAGTAGAGCAGAGTGAGCGACGCTTAACGCAACAAAATAAAATGACGGGTTCAATCCAGGCGATAAGACCTATTGTGATCATCGATCCACGTGCCGGCCACGGACCAGGAATTGGCGGTTCAAAGCTCAATTCGCAGATCGGTGTCGCTATAGATTACGGCCATCCGGTTTACTTTGTTATGTTTTATATCGACCCGGAACCGCGACAGACTATCGCTGATGTTCATGCTGCAGAAATCCGTTTTCTCGAGGAAGTGGCAAAAAGAAACCCTGATGCTCCCAGACCAGCAGTCATAGGAAACTGTCAGGCCGGCTGGGCTGCAGCGCTCATAGGAGCAGATCGTCCCGACGTGACCGGTCCGATGGTCTTCAACGGATCACCGCTATCATATTGGGGTGGCGTCGAAGGTGCCAATCCCATGCGATATAAAGGCGGTCTCTGTGGCGGGGCCTGGTTGACTTCTCTTTGGAGTGATCTAGGTAAGGGGCAATTTGACGGTGCGAATCTGGTAGCTGGCTTCGAGGATCTCAATCCAGCGAACACATACTGGAAAAAACTCTACCATCTGTTTTCCAATATCGATACTGAAGAAAAGAGATTTCTGGATTTTGAAAAATGGTGGGGTGGCTTTTTCAAAATGAACACCGAAGAAATTCATTTTATCGTCGACAGTCTATTCATCGGCAACGAACTCGAACAGGGTGTCTTGCATCTGGATGACGAGAAGGTAATCAATCTGAAAAATTTCAAGGATCCTATCATCGTCTTTGCATCGGGAGGAGATAACATCACCCCGCCACCTCAGGCGCTGAACTGGATTAAAAAAGTCTATGGCTCGGTGGACGAAATCAAAAGCCACGGTCAGGTGATTGTTTATATGGTGCATGAAAAAGTTGGCCATCTGGGTATTTTTGTATCTGGTAAAGTGGCCCGAAAGGAACATCGCGGCATCATTGGTAGTGTCGATATGCTCGATTACCTCTCACCGGGTTTATACGAAATGGTTGTGGAGGGAAATCCCAGCCAACCCTGGCTCGATGATTATGAGGTTCACTTCGAGCCGAGAACGATGGAAGATATTCTGGAGTTAGATGACGGCCTCATGGATGAGGACGCGTTTTACCCGGCGAATACCATTTCACGCATCAACGACGCCATGTATCGTATTTTTTTAAGGCCATGGATTCGAGCGAGTATTTCAGATAAAACCGCCGAAGCCATCCGGCAGATGCATCCCCTGCGAATTGAACGATATATATTTTCGGATTTAAACCCTATGCTGCAGCCGGTTAAGCTCTGGGCTGACTTGGTGAAGCGCTATCGCCTGCCGATAGCAAAAGAAAGCCCTTTCTTGACCATGGAAAATGTTTTTTCTGAATCTATGCAGATCAGCCTCAATAATTATCGCGATATGCGGGATCTAGTACAAGAGTTCTGGTTTAAATCATTATACGGAACGGCCTGGATGAAATGGCTCTTCGGACCACCGGAAAAGTCCAGTCAAGAAAATTCAGCGGTACAAAAAATCGATAAAAATACGCGTCAGCGTAGAAAAGCCTGGGCTCAAATGGCCGCCGTCGAGGGCGGATTCGTGGAAGCCATTGTACGGATTTTTATTGCAGTGGCCGGAGCAAACCGCGTTCTGGAAAGACGTCAATTTGAGACTGCTGAAAAAATCATTCAGGCAAACAGTCGTCTGAATAGACTGGCTGCCGATCATTACAAAATCATGGTGAAAGAACAAGCCCGGGTGCTGGAATTGGACGAGAAACTGGCTTTGAAAGGACTGGCAAAGCTACTGCCAAACAACAAGGATCGGATCGAAGCTTTTACGATCGCCGAGCAGATTGCCAAGGCGGACGAAAAATTGGATAAACGGGAACGAGCCATGCTTAACCGGATCAGGAAAATTCTTGAGTTGGACAACGCTGATTAAGGGAACCCCCGGAAATAAGTTTGTATCGGACCCCCCAACCTGTGATCTGCCTTAAATTTTAGTACCACATGTTAAGTCAGAATCTGGCGCATATTTTTACACTGGATTAATCGTTTTAATAAAACGTGTGGGACCATAGTGGGGCCAAGATAGTATTTAGGTTAAAAATCAATAAGGGCTTACAGACTAAATATGCCTGTAAGCCCTTGTTTTTATTGGTGCCGGAGGAGAGACTTGAACTCTCAAGGGCACAAGGCCCGGAGGATTTTGAGTCCTCTGCGTCTACCAATTTCACCACTCCGGCATTCGGACGGAAGATCATTTTATAGGAAACCAAAAACCGATTGTCAATGGGCAGAAGAAGTCAGGGAACCGTCAAAGTTGCCCTCAAAACCATATTGTTAGCCACCGATCCGTCTTCATGCTAGGCCTCTGGCTTCCATCTTCGTTAATAACTTCGCCGGACAAGACGACCCGACAAGTCGCTGAAGCTACGCCGCGGCAGGCCAGACTTACACAGACTCTTTTTTTTAAAAGAATGAGTAGATACGAGCGGGTAAACCCGTCTGCGTTTGTCCGCGTGGGTCTGTGGCAAATATTTTACCTTTTTAATAAATCAATCGGTTGCTATATGCGGATCAAGGATGGTTATCGGCGGCACCACTCCTTTTCGGAGAATCACCGGCTGTTTCCCCGTAACATCAACCACCGTGGAACCTTTGCCTCCGGCAAGAGTGCCGGCATCCAGGACCAGATCGACTTGGTCAATAATCCGGGGAGGCAATTTATCGATGGTCGCACACCCGGGTTGTCCAGCCAGGTTGGCACTGGTACCGGTGACGGGAAAGCCAACTTCATCGACCATTGCCGCAGCCACGGGATGGGCCGGCAACCGAATTCCAATTTTTCCGGTTCCAGCTGTGAGATTTTGGGGCAAATTCTGCCTGGCGCTGAATATGAGCGTGACGCCGCCCGGCCAGTGCCGGTGGATGAGGTCGTGTGCGATTTGCGGTACAGGGGTCACCAATCGGGCTAGTTGTCCGGTGTTTCCAATTAATATCAGGATCGGTTTAGCAGCGGTACGGTGTTTGATTTGAAAGATCCGACCAACGGCCTCATGGTTGGTGGCGTCGGCCCCCAGCCCATAAAGTCCGGAGGTTGGAAAGACAATGATCCCACCGTTTCGCATCGTCAGGGCGGCGCGCTGAATCAGGGCCGGATCCGGTCGGATTGGATTGATTCGGAGAATTTTATCCGGCATTTTCGATTTTGCGTGCCTTTTCCGCCACCTGTTCGGCCATCTTTTCTTTAAATCTGTTCAGTTTTTCGGCTAAATCCGGATCGGCGAGGGCAATCACCTGGGCAGCCAGGATACCGGCGTTGCGGGCGCCGGATTTGCCGATAGCCATGGTGGCCACCGGAATTCCCGGCGGCATTTGGACGGTGGCCAAAAGGGCATCCCATCCCTTCAGGCAGGAGGAATCGATGGGCACCCCGATGACCGGCAGGGTTGTGTGCGCCGCCAGTACACCGGCCAGATGAGCGGCATGACCGGCCCCGGCGATAATGGCTTTTAAACCGCGATTCTGTGCCGTGGTGGCATAATCGGCGGCGCGGGCAGGGCTGCGATGCGCCGAAGCCACCGTCATTTCATAAGGAATGCCGAATGATTTCAAGGCATCCGCCGACGCCTGCATAACAGGTAGATCCGAATCACTACCCATGACAATTCCCACCATGGGAGAATGATCTGGTTTTATCGTATTTTGGGTTGTCATTATCTATATTTCCTCATTTTTGAATTTCATCGCTTGCTTTTAATCATCAAAACAATCCCAATTATCAACTATCCCGGTTATATTAGCGTTGCCCGGTTTTAAAATCCTCAAGCGCCAGATCGATCAGTCGATCCATCAGTTTACCGAAGGGATAACCGCCCTTGGCCGCCGCCTGGGGAAGGAGGCTGGTGGCGGTCATGCCGGGAATCGTATTGGTTTCAAGGACGTACGGGACCTGATCGGATACGATCATATCCGTCCGACTGTACCCTCGACAAAATAAGGATTGATGGGCCATCATGGCGTAGTTTTGTGCTTTTTCCGTTAAAACCGCGTCTATTCGCGCGGGGCAGATTTCCTCGGTGACGCCAGCGGTGTATTTGGCCTCATAATCAAAGAATTCATGGGATTGATCCGGCACGATTTCAATCAGCGGCAGGGCTTCCAACTCGTCATTGCCCAGCACCCCGCCGGTAATTTCCACCCCATCGATATAGGCTTCGGCCAGAATAGTAGGGCCTTGCAAAAAAGCCTTGTTTATGGCCGCTTCGATATCATCTTCCACGCGGACAATGGACATACCTATGCTGGATCCATCCCGGGCCGGTTTAACCACCAGGGGCAACCCCAGGCGGTTAACCAGATTCGATGGCTCAACATTGTCGCCACGATTAAATATCACGTAAGGGGGGGTCGGGATGCCGGCTTTTTCGAATAGTTGTTTGGCCACCACCTTGTCCATGGCCAGGGCGCTTCCCAGCACTCCCGATCCCTGATAGGGAATCTGTAACAGATCGAGCATACCCTGCACGGTGCCGTCCTCACCATAGGGTCCGTGGAGAATGATCAGGGCGGCATCAATCCCGGGAGCATCGGCGGCTAGCTTGGCCAGGTCCGTTTTGGGATCGTAACGAACCACATCATACTTGTCCTTATCAAGGGCCTCATAAACCTGAGCGCCGCTATTTAAGGAAACTTCCCGTTCGGGGGAAATACCACCTGACAGCAGGGCGATGGTCTTTTTTTTCATGATTCCACTCCTTTTTTCAATAAGCGATGGACTGGTGGATGTTATTGAAATGGTATATCATTCATTAATAATCCGGCTTTTTAAAGTGTTAAATTCTTCTACCGAAAGTAATTCTTTTTCATATAGGTTAACCAGCTCGGATAGCTTTCGGAACCTCATGCTTTCCGGGTCTTCCAGCTGCCGGGCGGATTCGATGTGATCTGTATTGAGAGCCGGCTGTTGAGCGTTTCCCCCGATTCGAAATGATGCCAATCCACCTAAGAAACTGATTTCGACGGATCGCCCGTTAAAGGCCGGGGAATTCACGATGTCTTTTAATTCTTTACCCTGGTGCTTCATCCGCCGATAAAAATAATACCCGGAAGCCACGATCACTAGCGAAAAACCAAGGAAAATCCATAACAAATAATTGATGATGCCGCCAAAGAAAACAACCAGCAGACCCATGGCGGCGATCAGGAGGACGTGCAGAATGAGGATCAGGTAAGCGGTGGCGACTCCCTTATAGAGTCCCTGAGTCTCCCTGTCTTCATGTTTTTTCATTTTCCTTGAACCCGAACAATTAATGACATTTTTTTTAAATGTCTCAATATGGTGGCGAATAACTTACAACCCCGATTGAGCGAAAGTCGAGGATGTCCCAGATACAAGGCATCAAGGGTGATGCTGTAGTGTACTCCTGCAAACCCTTGATAACGCCGTAGGTGGGGTATGATCGGCTTTCCTGCCGGACCGCTAACGCGGGGGCCGAAAGGCCAACAAAATGAGATTGTTTTATGATTATATAAATCATTCATTGAAGCATTATGGAAATTTAACTGAATTGAAGTTTTATACCACAATTCTAAATGCTTAAATTGAGTTTCTCATTTTGTTTACACTCATTTGGGGTACAAGCTTCCACCGGAATGATCCCGAAAGGTATGCCGGAAGAAAAACCTGCACATAATTTTATAACATTATCGCATGTTTCATGGGATTGCAAATGCCATATCGTAATTCGTTCTCTGGCGTTCGAGGACGAATGGCCGGAAAGCCGGTAAATTGGGAAACCTCCTGACGAATTCGAAATGAAACAGCATCTTTTAGATGCGGTGCCCGGTTTCCCGATCGAAAATATGAATTTTTTCGGTGGATATGGAGAGCGACAAGACGGTTTTTTGATTAAAATGATGGATGTCCGGAAGACGAATCGTTAACAGGTTTTTATCTCTAGGGAAACGGCCGTGAACCAGTGTATCTGCCCCTAAAAGTTCGACATGATCTACTATCAATTGGATTTTATCGGCGCCATCTTCGGTGAGTTCAAAATGTTCGGGCCGGATACCAATGGTCACTTTTTTGCCACCTTGGCTGAGCATCTTCTCATCATTTAATGCCAAGCGAAAGCCACCCGGTATTTCTGTGCTCTGACCGTTGGAGCTGATACGGGAATTAAGAAAATTCATTGCCGGTGATCCGATAAAACCAGCCACAAACTTGGTGGCGGGTTTTTCATATACGTCCAAAGGCGTACCGATCTGTTCCGCGTAACCACTATTAATGACCACCAATCGGTGTCCCAGTGTCATGGCCTCCACCTGATCATGGGTGACATAGATACTGGTAACTTTCAATCTCTCATGGAGATTTCGCAGTTCAAGACGCATCTGCACCCGCAGCTTGGCATCCAGATTGCTCAGCGGTTCATCAAAAAGAAATACTTTGGGTTCACGGACGATACAGCGACCCATGGCAACGCGCTGGCGTTGTCCGCCCGATAGTTGTCTGGGTTTCCGGTCTAGAAATTCAGTCAGTTCCAGGATCTCCGCTGCCACTTGCACTCTTTTTTCGATTTCCGCTTTAGGCATCCGCCGAATTTTAAGCCCATAAGCCATGTTTTTAAATACGCTCATGTGCGGATAAAGCGCATAATTCTGAAACACCATGGCGATATCCCGATCAGCCGGCTCTAAACGATTTACGATCTTACCGTCGATGGCGACTTCACCTTTGGTAATCGTTTCAAGACCGGCGACCATACGCAGCACCGTCGACTTCCCACATCCGGAAGGACCGAGGAGAACGATAAATTCACCGTCTTTAATATCACAACTGATACCATGAATTACTTCGGTCGATCCAAATGATTTATAAACATCCCTGAGACTTACATCCGACATCCTTTAAACACCCCTATTTTTCGGTTTCAATCATGCCGCGGACAAACTGTTTTTGCATAAAAATAACCACCAGCACCGGTGGTATCATGGCTAACATGGCCGAAGCCATAATGATTTGCCATTCGGCTTGCCCCTCTCCAACGGCTAACATACGTTGAATCCCAATTAGGAGGGTATAATAACTTTCATCGGTAGTAATCAGCAATGGCCAGAGATACTGGTTCCAGCCATAGATAAACAGAATCACGAACATGGCCGCTATGGAGGTACGCGACATGGGTAAAAGAACATCGAAAAAGAAACGGATGGGGCCGGCCCCGTCAATCCTGGCGGCTTCGCACAACTCATCCGGGACAGTCATAAAGAATTGCCGAAATAGAAAAGTGGCTGTGGCCGATGCGATCAAAGGGAGAATCAACCCCGGATACGAATCGAGTAATTTCAGGTCGGCGGCGACTTTATAGGTTGGTAAAATGCGCACCTCAACGGGAAGCATTAGGGTGATAAAAATAAGCCAAAAAAAGAACATTCGAAAAGGGAATTTAAAATAGACAATGGCATAAGCGGCGAGCAGGGAAATGAAAATTTTTCCGAAGGCGATACCCATCGCCATGATCAGGCTGTTAAGCATCATCGTACCGACAGTGGCGCCCACATCTCTGGGCCCTACGGTAAGTGCCCGACTGTAGTTTTCTATTAAGTGGCCTCCAGGCAAGATAGGAAAAGATGTGGTGATTTCGTCCAATGTGTGGGTCGAAGCGACAAAGGTGATGTAGATGGGAAGGGCAATAAGCAAACATCCGAGGATAAGGACGGCATGGGTTATGAAGGTAAGCCAAGGGCGATGTTCGACCATTAGTAGTGTACCTTTCTCTCAATATAGCGAAATTGAACCACCGTAAGCGAAATGACCACGATCATCAAGATGACCGACTGAGCGGCAGAGCCGCCCTGATCCAACGCCAGAAACCCGTCATGAAATACTTTAAAGACAAGTATGTTGGTGGCATCATTCGGTCCACCTTCGGTGATGGCGTGAATGACACCAAAAGTATCGAAAAAGGCGTAAACAATGTTCATCACGATAAGAAAGAAGGCCGTAGGTGATAATAACGGAAAGGCAATCGTCCAAAATCGTTTTACCGGTGAGGCCCCATCAATAGCCGCCGCTTCAATAAAGGATTTGGGAATGGCCTGCAACCCCGCCAAGAAGAAAAGAAAATTGTAGGAAATCTCTCGCCAGGCTGCGGCGATGATAACCAAAATCATGGCTTGAGCGCCATTTAAAGAATGGTCCCACTCAATCCCAACGACTTTCAGTAAAAAGGCGATCATACCCACAGTCGGATTAAAGAGAAAATACCACAAAACAGCGGCAACCACAGGTGCAACGGCATAAGGCCATATGATTAAGGTTTTATAGGTAGTGGCCGCTCGAATAGCACGATCCGCCATAACGGCCAAAAAAAGGGCCGTGATCATCGCTATGGCAGCCACCGAAAAACTAAAAATGATGGTTACGTAAATTGAATTAAGATATATTGGATCGGTAAAGATGTATACAAAGTTATCTAATCCAACAAAAACTGACGACAACCCAAATGGGTCCTCCTGCAGGACCGATTGGTAAAGTGCCTGTGAGGCAGGCCAGATAAAGAAAATGAGGGTGATAATGATTTGGGGTGCGACCAACAAATAGGGAAGAAACTTATGTTTGAAGATAACTCGTTTTTCCATAGCAATACCGGTATCCTTTTTTTAAATTCTGGGCCCATTGAGAAGACAAAATGGGCCCAGCCCGAATAAGGAACTGCTATTTGTTGGCTTTTTCAAACTTTCGCAGCAATTTGTTTCCAGCCACAACCGCATCGTCCAGTCCCTGTTGGGCCGTTTTCTTACCGGCAAAGATGGCTTCCAACTCGCTGTAGACAATGCTTCGCATTTGCACAAAATTGCCAAATCGCAACCCTTTGGAGTTTTCGGTCGGTTTATTTAGGGTCATCTGTTTTAAAGCCGTTTCCATCCCTGGATTTTCTTTGTAAAATCCTTGACTCTTTTTTAGCTCATAAGCACCCAGGGTAATAGGCAAATACCCAGTAAATTCATGCCAGTCGGCCTGTACTTCGGGTTTGGAGAGGTAATTGAAAAACGCTGCCACCCCTTTGTATTCTTCAGCCGGGTGACCAGTCAAAACCCAAAGGCTGGCCCCACCGATGATGGTGTTTTGGGGCGCACCTTCCACATCCGGCCAATAGGGGAGCATGCTAGTGCCGAAGTCAAACTTGCAGGTTTTTTTAAAGCCCGCGTAACCAGCTGAAGATTCCGTGTACATGGCGACTTCTTCTGATGAAAACTTGGCATTACCCTTGTTGCGTCTTCCGCCATAGACAAAAACATTCTCATTCTGCCAATCCGCCAATTGTTGAATGTTTTTTACATGCAGCGGGCTGTTTATGGTGAATTCGGTATCCAATCCGCCAAAGCCGTTCGCTTTTGTTCCGATAGGTACATTGTGCCAAGCGCTAAAATTCTCAAGATGAATCCATGAAATCCAAGCTGTTGAAAAACCGGATTTATAACCTGCTTTCACAAGTTTTTTAGAGTATTCAGCTACTTCGGGCCATGTTTTCGGTGGTTTATTGGGATCAAGCCCCGCCTTTTTGAACGCATCTTTATTGTAATAAAGTACAGGTGTCGAACTGTTAAAAGGCATGGAGAGCATCTTGCCGTCCGAGTTGGTGTAATACCCGGTTACCGTAGGTAGATATGCGTTGGGGTCAAAAGGTAGTCCCGACTCCGCCATTACTTCATAAACCGGTTTTATGGCCCCTTTAGCGGCCATCATGCTGGCGGTTCCCACCTCAAAAACCTGTAGGATATGGGGAGGGGTTTTGGCACGAAATGCGGCGATACCCGCGGTCATGGTATCGGCATAATTTCCTTTATAGGTTGCAACCAGCTGATAATTGTCCTGTGATTGGTTAAAATCAGCGGCGATGGCATTGACTTTTTCACCCAGCCGCCCGCCGTGGGCATGCCACCAGTTAATCGTGATCGGTTCTGCAATGACACTCGCTGGAAATATTAAGAGAACAAACAGAGCAGCGGCCAACATCCAATTATTCAGTTTCATAACCATATTCTCCTTTCTCAATTGATTTTCGATTTGATGATGGAGATATTGAATTACAGGTTGCTAAACGATCACCTCCTTTCGCTTTTTTTGATTTCCGACTGATGATTAAAATGAGAATTCTGATGTCCAACTGACCAATAGTTTTTTAGATTAGAGAATAATCAAATTTGAGTCAAGAAATAAGCTTGCCCATACAGTAAAACTTTCACCTCCTTCCTAGATTAAAATATATACTTGGCATTCTGGATTATATCTAATAACGTGATCGAGAATTCGTTCGCTTGAAATTAATATCGAATAGGCCCGGAATCATCATGCAAATTCGCTTGGAAAATATTCATCGATCCGTATCAATACATAGCCGGATAACCATTAAATTTAGAACGTTGGCAATAGTGCTGGCTATAATCGCAGCACTGGTCATTGTCACCGCCTGTCAGATGCCTGATAAAGGCGTACCCCGAGTAAAAGTCACACCACCGGCGAAAAAATTTTACGTGGTCGGCCATCGGGGTGCAGCGGGTTTGGCACCTGAAAATTCACTGGCTTCATTCAGACGGGCACTACAAGTTGGGGTGGATGCCGTTGAGCTGGATGTTCTCCTTACGGCCGATGGAGAAGTGGTTGTGCACCATGATTTTCATTTGAAACCGGACATCGCTCGCACACCGGACGGTGAATGGCTGAAGCTCCGGCCGAGTCCGACTATCAAGGATCTCACTTTAGCTGAATTGAAGACTTATGATGTGGGTCGTCTAAAACCCTTTACAAAATACTCGAATCGTTACCCTGAGCAGGTACCCGTAGACGGAGAACGCATTCCCACATTAAGGGAAGTAATTTTCTTATTAAAAAACAACGCTACTAAAAACACACATCTATGGGTAGAAATCAAAACCAATCCGGAAAAGCCGGAATTTACCCCACCCCCGGAAACAGTTGCCGATGCGGTGGTGCAGTTATTGCGAAAACAGGATTTTACCGCACATGTCCGCATCCTCTCTTTTGATTGGCGGTCGCTGGTCCATGTTCAGAAAATCGCACCGGATATACCGACCGTATACCTTTCCCTGGTCGGCAGGAGCTTAAACAACATCAAACCAGGACAACCCGGAGCCTCTCCATGGATGGCAGGTATTGATATTGATGATTTCAGCGGCTCAATTCCGCAAGCGGTTAATAAGGCTGGGGGCCGGTTCTGGGCGCCTTACTACAAACACGTTACCTATGATCTTTTAGAAGAAGCCCACGAGCTGGGGCTGCAAGTCTTTGTGTGGACCCCTGATTCCCGCGATGACATGAAGCGCCTTAATCAAATGGGCGTTGATGGGATAATAACTAACCGCCCAGATATCCTTAAAGCGGTGATTGGCAAAGATATTTGAAATGGGCCGATTGGGTTTGTCTTTTAGGATTATACGCCCAACCGACCCATTTATATGATTAATTAACTAGTTTCCATCCACAAATGGTCTTTTTACCCAATCTCGGCGTCAATCGGCGGGATCGCTTTTGCGGTATACCACAGTATGCCTCCGCGCAATCCCTTGATTTCCTTGACCTTGGACAAAGATCCTCATTTCTGAATTGGAAACGTCACCAGGTGCCCATCTTTAAAAAAACAATTAATGGACGGGCACTAACTAGATTAAGCCACTTCCTGAAACTCCGCATCCACGATATCATCGTCATCATTGGGAGGCGATGCGTTCTGATATCCGGCGTTGGTTTGTCCCGTGTTTGGTTGCGAATTGGCGGACTGGCCCTGCTGCCCGTACATGGCAGCGGTCATGGTATGAGCGATGCGCGTCAGCTCCTCGGTGAGGCGGCGAATCTCGCCCACATCGTCACCGTTCATGGCCTGCTTTAAAGCGGCTACGGCCTGTTCCGCCTGGGACTTGGATGACGCATCGAGCCGATCGCACATCTCCTGGAGCGTTTTATCGGTGGAATAAACCAGGGCGTCGGCACCATTGCGCGCATCGACCAGGTTCCGTTTTTGACGATCGGCATCGACGTTTTGCTCGGCATCCCGGACCAATCGATCAATCTCTTCTTTAGACAACCCCGAAGAGGCCGTGATCCGGATCGATTGTTCCTTGCCGGTGGCCTGATCCCTGGCGGATACATTGACAATGCCGTCGGCATCGATATCAAAGGTCACCTCGATCTGCGGTGTGCCTCTGGGTGCCGGCGAAAGACCGGATAACTCGAATCGCCCAAGGGTCTTATTATCGACAGACATTTTGCGTTCACCTTGAAGTACATGCACCGTCACCGCCGGCTGGTTATCCTCGGCCGTGGTGAACATTTCGCTTTTTTTAGCTGGAATGGTGGTGTTTTTCTCGATCAGTTTTGTCATAACCCCGCCCATGGTTTCAATACCCAGAGAGAGTGGGGTGATATCCAAAAGGAGCACATCGCGAACGTCTCCCTTGAGTACGGCACCCTGAATGGCGGCACCCATGGCAACCACTTCATCCGGGTTGACCCCCTTGCTGGGCGTCTTGCCGAAGATCTTTTTGACTCGTTCTTGAACTGCCGGCATCCGGGTCATGCCACCCACCAAGATCACTTCACCGATGGTGTCGGGAGTATGTCTCGCGTCTTTTAGGGCGGTTCGGCAGGGTTCCTCCAGCCGATCCAGCAGGTTGCCGACCAGGGCTTCCAGCCGGGACCGGGTCAGCTTGATATTCAAATGTTTGGGACCGGATGCATCTGCAGTGATAAACGGCAGGTTGATATCGGTCTCAATGGCGGTTGACAATTCCACCTTGGCCTTTTCGGCGGCTTCCTTCAGCCGCTGCAAAGCCATTTTGTCCTGTCGAAGGTCGATACCCTGGTCTTTTTTGAATTCATCAGCCAGGTAATCGATCAGACGAAGATCGAAATCCTCTCCGCCCAGGTGAGTATCCCCGTTGGTGGATTTAACTTCGAAGACACCATCACCGATCTCGAGGATAGACACATCGAAAGTCCCGCCACCCAGATCGAAAACCACCACTTTTCCCTCTGATTTTTTATCCAACCCATACGCTAGGGATGCAGCCGTGGGTTCGTTTATGATTCGCTGGACGTTCAAACCGGCGATTTTGCCGGCATCTTTGGTAGCCTGTCGCTGACTGTCGTTAAAATAAGCCGGTACGGTGATAACCGCATCGTTGACCTTTTCGCCCAGGTAGTCCTCGGCCGCCTTTTTAATGGACGCCAGAATATGAGATGACACTTCAGCCGGACTGTACCGACGACCCTGAATGTCGAGACGAACATCTCCATTGTCCGCCTTCTGAATTTTATACGGCAGGACATTGATATCCGTTTGCACTTCCGGCGAATCGTACTTTCGTCCGATGAGCCGTTTGACTCCGAAAACCGTATGCTCCGGATTGGTAATCGCCTGTCTTTTGGCAATCTGGCCGACCAGTCGTTCGCCACCATTGGATACAGCGAATACGGACGGTGTGGTTCGACTGCCTTCCGCGTTTGTGATGATTTTGGTTTCATCACCCTCCATAACAGCCACACAAGAATTGGTAGTACCCAGATCAATCCCGATTATTTTACCCATGAAAGCACCTCCTAAGTATTGTATTATTACTTATAATAATATTACATATAAAATAATATAATAAATTACGATGTCAAGAGAAGGGAACTAAAAATGGCATAATTTCCTTAAGATTGGAGGGGATACGATGTCTGCCCTGCACCACCACCTATCGATCTGGTATCATTTTGAATGGAAAATGGAATGAAATAGGTCCCCCGGTTAGGGGATACGAGTTTTTGGGTTTGGTCACGAATGGGATTTTCCCACAGCCATTCGGAATTTTATGGAACAACGGTGTCTTTGACGACTTTTACCTTTTCGTGTTTAAGTAGCCACGTTTTCCGCCACATACCACTACCGTATCCGGTCAAGCTACCATTGGCGCCGATAATTCGATGACAAGGGATGATGATGGGAATGGGATTTTTATTGTTGGCGCCTCCGACCGCGCGACAAGCCGTGGGACGGCCGATGGCCCGGGCAATATCGCCGTATGCAACGGTTTGGCCAAAGGGCACTGTTTCCAGTTCGTGCCAGACCGTTTGCTGAAATTCAGTTCCCTTAAGAGCCAAGGGAAGCGAAAAACGCTTCCGCCGGCCCAGAAAATATTCGTCCAGCTGGGTATAGGCGTTTTTTAACGGAGCCGGAGGACGGGTGGTAGCGTCTTTTCCCATTTCCCGTGCGAACCGAATTTCCGTCAGGTATTCTTTTGTTCCCGTAATTTCGAGAGGACCGATGGGTGATCGGAAATAAATTGAGCAGGTGGCTTGGTTATTTTTCATGATTTCTAAATTCCGTTTAGATGATCCGGTCTTTGTTGTCAAGTCATTACGTTTTCGTTTGCTGGAAGATACGATTCACCGGTTGCCATCATTTTGGAAAAAATCGACCGCGGGCTGGGCTATCTCAGGGTCATCATAACTAAGGAACCGCCCGGATAAGTCATTCGGTGCATCCAGCGCCAGCCATGCAATCACCCGACCGGGAACTTCCGGTGGTTCAAGCTTACCCTGGTCTTTTAGGTTTCGGTAGTAATCAGTCCATCGGGCCGGCATCACCTGGTGTCCTTCCTCGCGGAGGATTTTCTGCATCCGGGTATCCACTACACCCGGACGAACCGCCACGGCCGTTATTTTTGGCTCTTCGGCGGCCAGAACCCGAGTAAAATGATTGAGAGCGGCCTTGGCCGCACAGTAGGCGCTGGCGCCCTCAATGGCGGTTTTGGCCGCGCCACTACTGACATTGACAATATGTCCTGCTTGCTTGCGAAGTTCACCGAGAGCGGCCCGGGTCAGATAGAAAGGCGCCATGATATTCACTTCGAGGTTATAACGCCAGGCAGCCGGATCGGCAACGCCGATGGTGCTTAGCGGTGCCAGAATCCCGGCGTTGTTCACGACGGCATCCAGTCGACCGAATTGGTCAACGGTTTTCGCCACCATCCGGTCGCAGGCTTTCGGATCGGAGACATCGGCATGGATAGCCAGCGGTTTACCACCTGATTGTTTAATCTCATCGGCAACGATTTCCAGGTCTTTTTTTGATCGTGCTACTAGAGAGACCGCTGCACCGGTACTTCCAAGCCAGCGGGACACAGCCGCGCCGAGGCCCCTGGACGCACCGGTTATGATGATTGCTTTCGAATTTCTCATGTTATCTCCTTTTTGAATTCGCGCTATTAGAAAAGCCTATTAATTCGGTAAAACGTGGGATCAACATGCGGGGCTTCTCGATTGGTCATCGCGGCCACGAGTTGACCGGTGGCCGGAGCCATGGTCACTCCCAACTCATTGTGACCAACGGCCAGCACGACATTTTCGAAGCCGGGAAGATAATCGATAATGGGGAGTCCATCCCAGGTGATGGGCCGCCAACCGCACCATCGTTCTTCTATTTGGTCCGGAATCGATATGGGCATGTACTGTTTTAGCGCCCTGAGAAGGGCGTCCAGCCGCAATGGGTTCAAGTTGTCGTCAAAGCCGGAAAACTCCATGGTGCCACCCAGGCGCAAGCTATCGGGCCATGGGGTGACCACCACTCTTTTCTCCTCAAAAAAACAAGGCATGGTCGGCGAATTTGCTGGACGGCGAAAAGTTATTGAGTAGCCCTTACCTGGTTGAATCGGAATGCGGCATTGCAATGCGTCTGAAAGCATGGGCGTCCATGCGCCGGTGGCCACGACAAACGCCTCGGCTGCAAATAGGCCCTGATCGGTTCGCACCGACACGGCGCGACCATATTCCCTGTTAAAGCCGGTAAACTCCGTCTGTTCAACTATTTCTACTCCCTTGTTCTTCAAAGTACTTGCCAATTCGCACATGAAGGTATCCGGACGGAGAAGGGCGACCCGTTGATCATGCCACATTCCAACAACTTCATGGGTAATAGCCGGTAAAAGATCGTAAAGCGGGTCTCCGATCAGCGCCTTTACTTTAAAACCGTTTTTTCCCTCCAAATGGTTAGTCGCTCCAAAAGCGGTAAATTCCTTTTTGGAGTGGAAAAGGTGGCAAGCGCCGGGGGTATCCCAATGGCAATTAATCCCTTCGGTTTTAATCAATGTATCGTAGAGGGAAATTGCATCTGTTATCAGGGCGTCACGGCCTGCGGCTGAAACCTGCCGGTGGCTGCCAAAACAATGGCGAATAAATTGGATCATCCACCAACTCCAGGAAGCCTTCACCCGGGGCCTGATAAACAAAGGCGCGTTTTTTTTCGACATCCACCCGATGCCTTTAATCAGGTTTTGAGGTGAATTCAAAGGGAAGACATGACTGGGTACAACGAGGCCGCAGTTCCCGTGGGAGGCGCCACAACCGAACCGGTCTTTTTCCAGGATCGTGACCGACCAACCCTTTTGGTTCAGGAAATAGGCGGTCGTACCGCCAATGATACCTCCACCGATGATGATCGCCCTTTTATTTTGGTGTCCCAACGGCGTTTTCCTCAGGTCACGCGTTGTTGCTATATTCTACTTAAAAACGGTTTAGCTTTTAATTCAACATAGAGATTGCGGGCGGCTGTCTTCAAAGCGGTCGATAAAATCTTCATACTGCAGGGTCAGGTCAATATCATCCAACCCTTTTACCAGTTGATCCTTAACCCCGGGGTCGATTTCAAAGCGATACGTTTTATTTTCAGGGGCGTGCAGGATGACTTCCTGACGGGGTAGGTCAACGGTGGCCTCAAGGCCCTTATAATTTTGTATCTGTTTGTGAATGCCATCCACTTCTAGTTCGGAAAGCTCCACGGTTAACAGACCGTTTTTAACGGCGTTGTTGCAGAAGATATCGGCAAAACCAGGCAGACGTTCACCATTATCTATTCGCCGGGGGGCGATGATCACCCGGTATCCGTCCTGTACCAAGGCCCAGACGGCATGCTCACGGCTGGAGCCGCAGCCGAAGTTGTTGTCCACAACTAAAATAGAGCGGCCTTTATAGCGGGGATGATTTAATTCGAAGTCAAGGTCGAGTGATCCGTCTTCCAAATAGCGCCAATCGAAAAATGCATTGGGGCCGAATCCGGTTCTATGAATCGACTTCAAAAATTGTTTGGGGATGATAGCATCGGTGTCGACATTGGCGCGCTGGAGGCTGGCGACGAGACCGGTATGGATCGTAAAGGGATTCATGGGATTTCCTTTCTTTAGGATACAGCCGGCCAGCGGCGAATGTCCACAAAACGGCCTTCGATTGCAGCTGCGGCGGCCATTGCCGGACTGACCAGGTGGGTGCGTCCGCCTTTACCTTGCCGTCCCTCGAAGTTTCGGTTGGAGGTCGATGCACTGCGCTGGCCGGGAAGCAGTTTGTCCGGGTTCATGGCCAGGCACATGCTGCAGCCGGCATGCCGCCACTGGGCACCAGCGGCGGTAAAAATTTTATCCAGTCCTTCGGCCTCTGCCTGACGGCGTACCTGTTTCGATCCGGGCACCACGAGAACCTCTACGGAGGGTGCTTTTTTGCGGCCATTGAAAAAACCGGCGGCCTGGCGCAGGTCTTCGATACGTGAATTGGTGCAACTGCCGATGAAGACCACATCTACAGCTACGTCAGTGAGTCGTTGACCCGGTGTCAGTCCCATATAGGCCAAGGCCTTTTCCACATCGGGACGACGGTATCCGGGTACCTGGTCCGGTTCGGGGATGGGCATATCCACGTCTGAAACCTGACCGGGATTGGTACCCCAGGTGACTTGGGGAGCGATCTTATCGGTGGCGATGGTTAGGGTACGGTCGAACTGGGCCTCTGGGTCACTGGGGAGCGTTTTCCAGCGTTGTCGAGCGTCTTCAAGGGCTTTACCTCGAGGTGCGAATGGTCGTTCCACCTGGGTGATATATTCAAAGGTAATCTCATCCGGGGCAACCATCCCCGCCCGGGCGCCGGCCTCGATGCTCATATTACAAATGGTCATACGGGCTTCCATGGATAGCCCCGTTATGGCTTCACCACAATATTCAAGTACATGGCCAGTCCCCCCGGCGGTTCCCATTGTGCCGATCATTTTCAGGACCATATCTTTAGCCGTGATATGAGGTCCCGGCCGGCCGGTGAATACCACTTTGTAAGTGGCCGGCTTACGCTGGCGCAGCGTCTGGGTTGCCAGAACATGCTCGACTTCCGAGGTACCGATACCAAAGGCCAGGGTGCCGAAAGCGCCATGCGTCGCGGTGTGAGAATCGCCGCAAACGATGGTACATCCCGGAAGCGTCAATCCCAATTCAGGACCGATGACATGAACGATCCCCTGGCGGTCATCGTCCAGCCCGTAAAGAGACACACCGAAATCAGCACAGTTTTTTTCAAGGGCCATGATCTGGGCCTTGGCGACAGCGTCTTTGATTTCCATACGGTCGGTCGTTGTGGGAACATTATGGTCCAAAGTGGAAAAGGTCAGTTCCGGCCGGCGGACGCTTCGATTGGTCAGACGTAATCCTTCAAAGGCCTGGGGACTGGTCACTTCGTGCACCAGATGGCGGTCAATGTACAGCAGAGTGGATCCGTCGGGAAGTTCGGTAACTACATGTGATTGCCAGAGTTTGTCGAATAGTGTCTGGGCCATGATAGGTCCTTTTGCATTATTTAAAGATCTTGGATTGTAAAATGTTCACCCATGAATCACGTGTCAAGGAATATACCCCGGAAAGCAGAAATCCGGAAATTGACTTTATCATCGACAGGCCGTCAAAGCGTCAACCAAGTCCCGATCTCTTTTTCCTGAGCCCGCCGGTAAATCAGCGGAGCGACGGCCATATCTTCGATGGCCAGTCCCAGGTTGGCGGTTATCGTGCGTTCGTCAGGGGTTTCGCGGCCGTTTTTTTTCCCTATCGTCAGCTCACCCAGATCAGCATAAATGTCAGGGATTTCCTGAAAATAACCCAATTTCCGATAATGCCGTAGCTGGGGGGTATCATCGGTGCAGAACTTGGTCGCTTCAAGCAGGGCGTTCGGATGCCAATAGGCGTCGTAGTCTACCAGCGACGCAAATGTGCCTTCATCCATCCATCCGCGCTGGATGGTGGCATGGGGTTTTTTTAAAATGGGACCCGCCGTCACCACGATATCGCAGCCGGTAACAGCTTCTTTCGGTGTCTTCACTTTAATTACCTCCAGGTCCAATCGGCTGGAAATATCATTGACATAGTTGTTTTGGGCTGCTTCGTTGATGTCGTAGGCCATAATTTGTTTCAGGGGGAAGAGGACTTTCAGGGCCTCAGCATTGGTTCGTCCCTGAACGCCGCATCCCAGCATCCCCACCACCGCTGAATCAGATCGGGCCAAATATCGGGCCGAAAGAGCCGTGGCTGCGCCGGTGCGCATAGCAGTGATCCAGACGCAATCCATTACCGCCAGCGGCAGCCCGGTTTCGGCGGCATTTAAAACGAGAAGGCCGGTAATATAGGGCAGGCTGTGGCGGCGGTTTTCCGGAAAGGCACTCACCCATTTGATTCCGGCAGATTGCATGGCCGGTATGTAGGCAGGCATGGCGTGGATAAAGCTGTCCGGCGGCCCTGGATGAATGCCGGGTTTGGGCGGCATCTCGGTGAGACCTTTGCCCTTTTCCAGAAAAACGGCCTCCAAGGACGCAATGATTTCCGCCATGGTGATCCCGACGGATTCAACATCGGCTCTTGAAAGATAGAGTAATGGATGGGTCAATGATATATTCCTCCTTTGGATTCCACATTTAATCTCGTTGATATCAGTTAATCTATGGGTAAGTCCAATATTATTTGAAATCCCATATTTCCAGAATTCAGGATACTTTTTTGAAATGATGCTATCCAAATGCAAGATCCTGGCACAGAATGCCATGAAGGTACAGCAATCTGATCCCGATGACCAAAGACGCAGGCGCTATTCTCCCGTCGAAGTGATCCATCAGCGACGAAATTTTTCATGGCAAAGACGTGACCGGCATGATATCTATGACAATTCTTTGAATAGAACATTTTAACCCAAGCCATTCAAGGTGAAAATAATCACTCTTAGAAGATGAATTGCTCAGATAAAACACCCCCCGCTTCAATCTTGATTATGGTCGCCGGTGCCAAGGGAGCGGTCGCTTCGACATTGGCTGTTGCCACGGTACACCTTCGAACCGATCCTGAATCGATCCGTCACAGTTTGACCACCGCCGGGCTGTTCCCCGATCTGCCGCCATTTTACGCCATCGATTTCGTAGGATGGGATCGGGTGGATGTCCCGCTGATAACATCGATTGAATCCCATGGCGTTCTTCCGAAGACAATCTGGACTGACCACCAATCGGCACTCAATGATCGGGTCATCCGACCGGCACCATCCAACAACGCCCCATGGCAGGATCAGATCGATCAGGTTACCGGCGATATCGAATATTATAAATCCATTTATCCGAAATCCCATCCGGTTCTAATTAATCTATTGCCCGCCGGAAAACGGATCGACATGGAAAACCTCAAAACGGTAGAGATGCTTTTTGAAACCCTATCTCCGGCTGATTTTCCCGATTTTATTTATGCCCTGGCCGCCCTTCGAACCGGTATACCGTTCGTCAATTTTTCTCCCAATACGGTTGAAGCCCAGCCCATTGTCGCCGAAGCGATCACAAGCAACATACCGATAGTTGGCTGCGATGGTAAAACCGGTCAAACCTATTTTAAAGTCGTGCTGGCCTCTGCTTTGAAGGCACGCGGGCTGCTTGTGGATGGGTGGTACAGCCTTAACCTTTTAGGAAATGCGGATGGTAAAAATCTGATGAACCCCGAACGGGCGGTGGGAAAAGTAGCCAATAAGACCGAGCTGCTGGATCAGATCCTCGGATACCGGGTAGGGAAGCGGTATGGTCAGTCCACCCATTCCGTGCGTATCGATTATTATCCGCCTAGAGGCGATGCCAAGGAGGCATGGGATGTCATCGATTTTAACGGCCTTTTTGGCCTGCCCATGAGTATCCGCCTCAACCTTCAGGGGCGGGATTCGATCCTGGCGGCCCCCATGATCATTGATCTGGCACGATGGATGGTTGCCCTGAAGCAGGCCGGTCGGAGCGGCCTCATTCCAGAGCTCGGGTTCTTCTTCAAAAAGCCCGCGGGTGCGACCCCGCCCCTGACCTTCCAGGATCAGATCCGGGCCTTGGAAAAACTGGCCGGTGAATGCGGGCAATAAGGGGTAGAAATTCCGATTCGTTTAAGCCATTTATCGAAGGAGACCCATGATTTTCGGATACAGCACCAACGCTTTTGTTGAATATACCCTGACTGAGGCCATAGAGAAGATTTCTCACCTGGGCTTTAAAGGGGTGGAAATCATGTGCGATCGACCCCACCTGTATCCCCCTGATTTTGATGCCCAAGCGATCGACCAGGTAAAAACAGCTCTCAATACTTGTCGGCTAAAGGTTACGAATCTGAATAGTTTTACACTTTTTGCCGTGGGAGATACCTACCTGCCCTCATGGATCGAACCGGAACCTGAGCGTCGGCAGATACGAATTGAACATACCCTCTCCTGCCTGAAGCTGGCCGAAACCCTCGGCTGCGGCAATATATCGATTCCACCCGGCGGCCCTTTGCCTAAAAATATGTCCCGCAAAGAGGCGCTGGGTCTTTTTTACCAGGGGCTGGAGCAAGTCATTGCAACCGCAGAAGCGCTCGAAGTGAAATTGTTGGTGGAACCGGAACCGGACCTTTTGCTGGAAAGAACCACCGAGTTCAAGCCTTTCATCGAACAAATTCGTTCCCCGATCGTGGGCCTGAATTTTGATATCGGCCATTTTTTTTGTGCCGGGGAAAACCCGGCTGTAGCCTTCGAAACACTATTTCCCTGGATCGGCCACGTACACATCGAGGATATCGCCTCTACACGGCGGCATAATCACCTCATTGCCGGGGAGGGGGCTATTGATTTTGTCGAGATTTTTCAAAGAATGGAAAAGCTGGACTACCAGGGAGATATCAGCCTGGAGCTGTACCCGTACGTTGACCAGCCCGAGGCCGCAGGCCGGGAGAGCCTGGCTTACCTGACACCGATTTTGCATCACACCGGTTATTCTGTGGGTGCGCTGTTAAAAGCGCCCATCAGGGAAAAATATGAATACCAATAACGTATCGGCTGTCAATATTTCACGGGCGGTCCCTATCTTCCCCTTATTTCCCGGTCATTTGGGTTGATGTTTTTTAGCTTTGAAAATCCCCGCTCCAAAACCCTGTCATGCGCTTTGTTAAAAGATCGTCCTGCATGCGGGGCGGCTTGAAGTGATCTGCTCTCCACCAATTACCCTAAGAATCGGATTGGTTCTGAACAAATTCTCCGGTCGATTTTCTGGCCACCCAATTTATTGTGTGATATGGAGAAAAGATTCATAGCGGCAGACCGATCACCACGACGAAAGGAGCGTATCATGTCCGAGACGGTTATTATCTATGGAAAGGCCGGCTGACCCTATACCATCCGGGCCAGGGAGGCCTACAAAGCGCACCAGTACATTGATGTGAAACAGGGTGCCGACAAATTAAATGAACTTCTCAAACTCACCAATGGAGAACGACGGGTTCCGGTGATTGTCGAAAAGGGTGAGGTCCAAATCGGTTACGGCGGTTCCTGAGGCGTATAACTTGACAGGCCGGTTCGACCTGTTGCTAAGCCGATTGTTCGGTTAGAGACGAGAAACGCCTCAAAATTGCACTTCAGCGCCAATTTCGGTGTGGGTCCGTTAAATTTAGTACTCGAAATACTGAATATATTTACCCCAAGGGCACTTACTTCGGGGCGCCTTCGGATAAATTTAACGACCTGCCTTGATCGTGAACCTGATTCACCTTTTTGAAAACGCTTCTATCAATTTACGTGTGATAACATCACGAATACCCACCGCCCGAAATAAAAAGAACATACCGGCCTTACGCGTTCGTATCATACCAAAGCAGGATGACGTCCCCCGGTGCGAGGGTGATATCCAGGAACCCTTGGTCACCTTCAACATGGGTTAGCGGCATAACCTGTTGCTGGCCGGTATCTTTATTGAGCGTAAGTAAATGCGATCGGCTGGTGGTGGACGGCGCATCCGTAAAATCGAAGGACACCCGAACCGTACCCCTTTTTGATAAGTCCACCAGATCCGTGGAAACCCAGTGGGTATGGGCCACGTTTTGGACCATGAAGTATACCTTGCCCCCATTATCCTGAAAAAATCCCACGGAAATCTCCATCAATTTATTTTCATCAGCCGACCCGATATCGGTGATATAGGGGTCATCACCGGAGCCGCGGAACCAGTTGGTGGTCCCCTCGGGTTGTAGAAATTCATTGACTGGAATAAATCGAACAGCAGTGCTGTTCAGGTTACGGGTCACATTACCCAGGTGTTGCAAAGCCACATTGATTCGTGCGGCTTCATTCCATAATCCCGTACGTCCAGCATTAAAATCACCCGGACGCGTGAATAGATCGGGCAGCAATTCAATCCCCGCGTTGACCTGGTAAACGAACCAGGAAAAACCGGAAAAACCGTATAAAAGACCTGAATAGGCGTTCCAACGCATGTCAGACGCGGTCTTACCATCCGGGTCGCCTGGGTCGCTATATCCTTTTAAATAGCACCAGTACGGCATGCTGTACTGTCGGCCATACCGACGTACGGCTTCGAGACCCTTGTAGGCCCCACGGCTATAGCTGTAATGGCTGTAGCTGATGATGTCACCGTCGATCTGGCCAGTGTAATAATTGAGAGACCCCTCCAGCAGGTCCCCACGTTTAAAATTAACGATGACCAACGCATTTGGATCGGCAGCTCGAACGGCATTGACACCGACGGCGATATCGTTGAGGTTATTCTGGGCACAGTCAAACGTTGCGCAAGACCGGGACGGTTCATCGCCAATCTGAAAACCGATTCGGCCCGGCGTATTGGCCGGCTTTCCCCCCAAAATCAAACCGTTGGACGAACTGAGGCCGTTATTATTCAACCAGGACACAAACCGAAAAGAGCCCGGCCGGACGGCCGCCCAGCCGTCCGCCTCCGTGGGCAGACCATCGGCCCAGAGATGCACTGCCGTGGCATGAAACTGGTCATAATACGCATTGACGAATCCGGCCGGCGGTGCCCCCATGGAGACATTTATGCCACTTAAAAAGACGGGATTATTCCGGGTCCACTGAATGGCTCGGTTGGAATCAGGCGTGTTATAATCATCATCGTCATCGTCGGCTGTGGAAACACAGGCAATCAATGAAAGAGACAAGATCAATATCAATAATTGTTTCATTCAATCCACTCCGCTATTATTGTAAAAATAAAATTAGTTTGACCGAAATCCTAACGAGTGTCAAGATACCATTACGGTCATTGGATGGAGAGATGAATGTCTATAAAGCCGATCAAATATGAGTCGGACGGCTCGCATCTCTTGGTTGCGGACCAATACTGGGACAGCCTCCAAGAAAGAGATCAAACGAGCTTGGCTACCCTGGCTTTTTTCGATCCCCTGGATAGCGAGCGGCTTCAATTTCAATTTTTAAATGAAATAAGGTGTGTCGATTTTTCAAAACGATGCCTGCTGGAAAGGATCGACAGCCGCTGGGCGGTATCGGACGACCCGCTGTTAACGCTGGCCACCGTGATCTATCTAAACAATATCCGGGCAGTCTATCCGATGGGTCAGGACATCGTGGGCGCAAAAGATCTAAAGGAAGGGCATTTTTTTACCGGCCCGCATGAATTGCGCCTCGATCCGATACTTACCCGTTACGGGTATGATCTGGAAGGTTTCAAGCGAACGGCTGAAAAACGGGGGGGCCATCCCGTCGACATGGCTGATGTGGCCTACCGGATGTTACCGTTCCCAAGGGTACCGCTTTATTATCTATTATGGCGAGGCGACGAGGAATTCGAGCCAACGGTCAAAATTTTGTTTGATCGATCCATCGAAAAGACCTTTCCCGCCGATGCGATCTGGGGGTTGGTCAGCCGTGTGACCATGGCATTTCGTTGATATCAGCGCTTGAATTGAATATTGGAGGCATTCTGTCAATTAGGTGGTTTCCATCCATAAATGGTCTTTTTGCCCAATCTCGGCGTCAATCGGCAGGATCGCTTGTGCGGCGTACCACGGACCGCCTCCGCGTAATCCCTTGATTTCCTTGACCTTGGACAAAAATCCTCATTTCTGGCTTGGAACCGTCACAAGGTGTCCATCTTTAAAAAAAACAATCATTGGATGGGCAATAAGTATAAATGATAAATCGTAAAAGTTTCGCAAACAATCAAAATTCTGGGTCCCAGCCTGTCCCGCCATCGGGGCTCGTCCGGGGTATGGATACCTTTAAATTGGAAACCCGTAGTATTTATCAAACTGATGAAAACCCGATGGCATATTAAAGACCTGATCGATCTGGAGTATTTTCTCCACATTGATGCGGATGATGCGACCCAACCCCCTCGATTGGATATCGATGCCCGGGACCGGGAAATTTTTCTTAAATATATCCAACCCCGACTCGCCCAAACAAAATCAAACCCCCGAAGGTTTATCATTAAGTCCTGGCTCGACCGGCGTTGTGAAATGGAAAGAGATAGGACCGGCACGCAAGCGTTCCTACCCGGGGAAACATTAGCCGAAACTTCCCGTCTTCTGGGGTATGGCCTTTTCATCCTGGGCGGTCTAGCCGGTATCGGCCTTGCCTTTTCGCTTTTAACCTATACTGGGACTGCGCCACTGAACATATCCGTCTATCTGGGTATAACGGTATTTGTGCAGGTTCTGCTTTTGCTTTTGCTGGGTGGGCTACTTTTGATTCGTCTGATCAGGCCGCGATTGTTTTATACTTCGGTGATATATTCGGTTCTCAGTCGCCTAATCATTGCTCTGACCAGAAAGCTAAAGCAGCGATTCATGACATCCCTTTCCGGTGATAGACGGGAAGGCCTGTCAGCCATCCTCGGGCTGGTGCGAGGTAAAAATCAAATCTACGGCTCTCTGTTTTACTGGCCGGTATTTAATTCAGCACAGCTATTCGGGATTGGATTTAATTTGGGGATTCTTGGCACCACTATTTTAAGGGTTCTCGGAACCGATATGGCCTTCGGCTGGCAGTCTACCCTTCAGGTCAGTGAAGGGGTGGTCCACGGAATTGTCAAATGGCTGGCGGTTCCCTGGTCCTGGTTTGTTTCATCGGAACTGGCCCACCCGACCCTGGCTCAAATTGAAGGCAGCCGCCTGGTATTAAAAGACGGCATCTACCATCTTGCTACCCCTGACCTGGTGGCTTGGTGGCCTTTTCTATGTTTTGCCGTTTTGGTTTATGGGCTATTGCCACGGATCGTGCTGTTTTTTTTCGGCCGGGTGACCCAAACGTATCTGTTGGGCAAGATTGAATTGACCCATGGCGCCTGTGATCAACTCATTGATCGGATGATTACACCCCAGTTTCGATTTGGGGCTCAATCTGCAATTACGGGTGAAGAAAGGCCAACTACAACCATCGAACCCATTTCAGATGAACCGCTGGTTGAAGTCGACAATACCCTTACGGATAGGGCTTTCATGGTCCTTATACCGGATGATATTTTCGAAGCATGTTCAGATGATGATTTGGAGAGAACCATCGGACAGGCTCTGGGTGGACATACTATAAAAAAAATAAGGATGGGTACTGCCGACACCGATGAAACCATCGCGCCGGACCGGTTGATTCCGGTGGGCCTTGAAAATGGCTGGACCCATATCCTCATCCTGCAAGAGGCCTGGCAACCGCCCATCATAGAAGATATCGCTTTTATCAAGGCACTTCGTCATCACCTTGGAAATCGCACCCCGATAATCGTAGGATTAATCGGCAAACCCAAGCCGGAGACAATTTTCACCGAGGTAACACCGATCAACTGGCGAACCTGGAAAGAAAAGTTATCAACCCTGGGCGATCCGTATCTGCGATTGGAGAGGCTGGTTCATGGGAACTCCTGAAAGTACACCGGCCTTTGCGATTGTGGGGCACCCCAACGAGGGAAAATCGTCGGTCGTCTCCACCCTGGCCGAAAATGATCGTGTGCGCATCAGCCCCACCCCTGGTGAAACCCTTGTGTGCGAGACCTTTCCAGTGATCATTGACGATCGGGAAATCGTCCGTTTTATCGATACCCCCGGCTTTCAAAATCCCAGGAAAACCTTACGCTGGATGAAAGCCAATGAAGACCGCAATGATCAGATCGTACAGGCCTTTATCGATACCCACGCCGATGATCCGGACCTGGCTCAAGATTGTGAATTGCTGACCCCCATTGCGCAAGGGGCGGGAATTATCTATGTGGTGGACGGATCGAGACCCATTCGTAGCGTTGATAAGGCTGAAATGGAAGTCCTGCGCCTCACCGGGGCCCCCCGCATGGCAATCATTAATTGCAAGGAAGATGACAGCGACTATTTATCCCAGTGGAAAACCGCGTTCAGGCGCCATTTCAACGCCATCCGGGTCTTTAACGCCCATCAGGCCACTTACGCCGAACGAATCTCTCTTCTGGAAAGCTTAAAGGGAATCGACCAGGACTGGATCCGCCCCCTTTCCATCGTGATTACAGCGTTTAAAAAAGACTGGGCCCATCGCAATGCGCTGACTGCGGAAATTATTTTAATGATGCTCACAGAAAGTTTAAAATTTTCCATTACCAAAAGCTACGCGGAAAAATCCGATGAAGAAGATCTAAAAAGTAAGTTGATCGAGCAATATACCCGGGCAGTTGGAAAAATTGAAATCACCGCGCACCAACGGATACGTAAGTTGTATAAGCATAATATCTTCAACTTCGATCTTCCACCGCAATCAGTTATTCACCAAGACCTGTTCAATGAAGAAACATGGCAAATCCTGGGTCTCACAAAAACACAACTGGCCACACTCGCCGGAATTACCGGTGGGACTATCGGCGCGGCCATCGATGTGGCGGCCCATGGCCTCACTTTTGGTCTTTTTACCGTCATCGGCGGTGCTGTCGGTGCCGGCTGGGCAGCCTTCGGCGGCGGCCGGCAACTCGCCGAAACCAAGGTTGCCGGTATGAAGCTGGGCGGACAGCAAATTCGGGTCGGACCCAATGAGAATATCCAGTTTCTTTATATCCTGATCGATCGGGCCCTGATTTTTTACGCGCATATCATCAACTGGGCCCATGGCCGACGGGAACTTTCTATCCCCGTAAAAGAAGTTAAGTACGACCCATCGGAAAAAACCGGCTACACGGCCACATGGAATATCAGCGCTCAAAGAAAGTGCACGGCTTTTTTTCAAGCTATTCGAAATGGTGACGCGGTAAAAAAGGAAAAAGCCGACGAAGATCTGAGAGCGTT
>Ga0316198_10000024_pt1 | contig 54387 bp, 47 predicted proteins | sample OudBieAanoxic_MG_FD_204935 | JGI IMG/M metagenome (GOLD analysis project Ga0316198, IMG submission 204935) | Coastal sediment microbial communities from Oude Bieten Haven, Netherlands - site A anoxic | ecosystem: Environmental > Aquatic > Marine > Coastal > Sediment | place: Netherlands... | reverse complement strand
CCGAACGGAAATCGTAAAAGAAAATTTTTCGATCTCGGTAAATTGGGGGGATTTTCGTACGGGTGAACTCCAGTACGGCGCAATCGAGACCTCCTGGCACGATCAGGCGAGGGATTGGTTGGTCCGATACCGGCTGAAACCGGTCGGGTCCAATATTACCGCAATAGCCGTCGAGAAGTGCATCGGCCAGTTCATGGGTGGCCAGATCGAGAATACCGTCAAAATACCCTTCGTCGGCCAATTCCTCCAGGGCCATGCCACCGGTTCCGTTGGCATGAAAGGCGATGACCTCGTACCCAAGATCTTGAAGATATGCTTTGACCTGTTCAGCGGCTTGCGTGATAAACCCAAAGAAGGATAGCGCGACTCTTTTTCCCTGATTTTCCGGCTGCCATTGACTTCGGGCCATAGCGCCGACCGCAGCCGCGGCCTTATGCAGAATCGCGCCGGAAATACGGTTGACCCCCAACAGGTCCACCACGCTGTGCATCATGGTGATATCTTTAGTGCCGACAATGGCGCTCATATCCCGTGAGGCCACGGTGGAAACCATCACCTTAGGCACCCCCAAGGGCAACACCCGCATGATACCGGTGCAAAGATGGGTACCTGATCCGCCACCGGCGGAGATCACCGCTTGAATGCGACCCTGGTCGTATAGATCCCGGATCTGTTTACGTCCACGTTTAAGCATGGACCCAATGGCTTCATCGCGGCCATCATATTCGGCTTGTTCGGCAAACAGATCGATATCCACCGGAAACGGTGAAAAAGTTCTCGTTCCGATATTGACGGACAGCGCCGAAAGGCCATTGGATTCGATGGCCCTTTTTAGAAAAAGGTGCTCCTCGCCTTTGGTGTCGAAGGTGCCCAGGACCGCAATAGTTGGCTTGGTAAGCATGCTAAGGGGTCAACAAATGGTAAGGTTGCCGGAATCTTTTGAAGGGTCCGATCCCCCCCAGCGTTGGAACAGATTGTGCTCAACCCCGACATAATCAAGAATTTTCCCAATGGTCTGATTGATGATGTCGTCTATGGTTTTGGGAAAATGGTAAAAAGAAGGCACCGGCGGCAAGATATGAGCTCCCATATCGGCGGCATCGGTCATCAAGCGCAGGTGGCCCTTGTGAAGGGGGGTCTCGCGGATCACCAGGACAAGTTTGCGTTTTTCTTTAAGTGTCACGTCGGCGGCACGGACGATCAAATTTTCATTGTAGGAATGGGCGATACCGGACAGGGTTTTAATGGTGCAGGGAACCACCACCATGGCTTCGGTCAAAAAGGAGCCCGAGGCTAGGGACGCCGCCACGTCCTTGTGGGCATAGGTATAGTCCGCCATGGCAGCCACATCATCCGGTGAGTAATCCGTCTCAATTTTTATATTGAGCTTCCCTGCTTCGGAGATAATCAAATGGGTTTCATAATCGGTATCTCGTAATACTTCCAGCATTCGGACACCGTAAGTCACGCCGCTGGCACCGGCAATAGCGATGACAATTCGTTTGGGCATGGGGTTCCTTTCCGAAAAAAAATTATTGAAAAGGGTTCCAGGGGCCGAGGGTTGAGGGGTTCAATCGTTTTATTTATCGTTTAATTTTTGATGGCCAATGAGTTCGTCATTCCCTCGAATCCTGGGATCCTTTTTATTATTATCTAGGTAAGAAAATCGGTATGCCTTATGTATTTGGAGCCTTAATCATTCCTGCAAAAATATTATATAAAAACGGATTAAGCGCTATCTGCCATTGATTGTGCCTTTTCCAAAATTTGCGCAACCAGGTGACCACAGTTTTTCACAATCCGGTCAATACCTGCTTGAGACAGATTGTCCCAGTGAATACCCGCGGAAACCACCACTCGGGTATTTAGGGCCGCCGCCAACTTTTCAGCGGCGTGTTTGGCCAGATCATCCTCTTTATGGGCGGTATAACAGATCACTGAAGCAGTGGCGCTCATTTCGGCCGGATCTTTTAAACTGGGCCTGGGATGGGCTGCGGCCACCGCACCGATGTGTGGGATTTCCCCGCCGTATATACTGACTAAAAAGTCCTCACCAATCCGCCGGATATCCGCCTCAATGTCGAACGATCCACTATCTGTTTTCAGATGGATCATTGGGATTTTTCCTTTTGAAGCGTTTAGTGTCGACCGATTATCCCTCAAGCCTGATCAAAAATCCCCATTTCCTCTGCCATCTCATGGGCCAGGGCCTTCCCCGTTTTCGTCACAAACCACTCTTTGAGTCCTTCACGCCGCATGGCCAGACCTTCGATCCAGGCGGTCTCCTTGAAGTAATCTGGTCCGAACATGTCCTGGTAACGGCGAACACTGCTCAACCCGTAACGATCCAGACGGTCGGCCTCCATCACCAAGGTGGCGGAGATATTATTTAGAGCGAAGATTTTATCCGGGTCGTCATGAACGGCGATAATAGCGGTTATTTTCGCTTGTTGGCCCTGGGTGAAAGAAAGATCCTTCAAAATCTCCGTCGCCATTCGCGCACTCTCGGCCATGTGCAACTGAAGACTGCGGGTCTCTTTCTTTTTGGCCGGGGTGGCATCGATGAAATCCTGGTAATCGATGGCACTCCAGCCGATATCGTGCAAATAAAGGGCCGGGATAATAATATCCGCATCGCCATTCTCTTTTTCTAACAATCGGCGCGCATACCCAATAGTCCGCAAGGTATGGTCCCAGTCGCCCTGGCGACCTTTTACCAAGATCGGCCTAACCTTGGCGGCAATGATCTTTTCCAGCTCCGGCGTCATGGCATGATCTCTTTGGCCGCGGTAATGACGGCCCTTGCCACCGCTTTCTCTTCCATGTTGGCGTCGATTTCCCTGATCTCAATGCCGCCTGAGAGTTTCTCTTGCAGTCGATGGGTAAACACGGCATCTTCTTTCGGATCGTAAGTGGGATTGCCCGGGATGTCAACGCCCGACCATCCCTTTAAAGGAACGATGACGATGACAGGTCCTTTAGCTGCATTGAGTTTTTGGGCAAATGCATCGGCGACCTGTTCCAATTCGGCCGGGGACAGGCGAATCCAGGCCCGAAATTTGTCCAGGTCGTATTTTCGACGGGCACTAAAATCCGGTTTGTATTTGGATTTTGCCGGGGTCATGTGGTTGACACTACACAGGGAAATAATCTGGGGAATACCGGCGTTGCCGGCCGCCTCCATGCGTGTGGGTCCGGCATCGCGCATATAGCCGAACAGGTGTTCGCCCACGCCACCCGGCGCCAGATCGATCACCCCTTTGAAAAACCCACGGGTGATCATTTCCTCCATGGCCCGGTCCGATATACCCGCAGCCGAAAAACCGGTCACCTGATACCCACTTTTTTCCAACCCACGCCTCACCGAATGGGCGCATTGCTCGCAGGGTCCCAGCATGGTCATGGCAAGGGCACGGTTATTATCAACCACGGGTGAGGCGACGTCGCTGTTAACCATTCCCACCAATGCCCCAGCTGCACGATCGATGACATTTTTAAGCAGATTCGATACCCCGGATATTTCGATAACGGAGTGAAACAACATAATGTCACCAGTACCGATATACCGGGTGGATAATCCCGGCAAAGCGGCCGTTGAAGAGATAATCACCTTGGGTAGCCCGAAAGGTAGTGCTCGCATCACTTCACTGGCCATGAGCGAGCCAGTGGAGCCGCCCAGAGCGACCACACCGTCAACTTTACCTACCGCATGGTATTGTGCTGCCAGCTTGATGGCACCGGCGATAGTAATCGCGGTAATCTTCGATCGTTCCCGGGAGGCGCCCAGTGCTTCCAGGCCGCTACCCCCGGCCGCGGCCACCATGGCCGGTGTGATTTCGGCGGGCGAATGCTCGCCACCGCGCATGGATAGATCCATCATCAGGGTGTCTAATCCGAGTGACGCTATTTTACCCTGCAAATAGAAGGTCTCTTCACCTTTGGTGTCCAGGGTGGAAATGATGAGAATAGTTTTCGACATTGGGCTTCCTACCCTTCGCTGGCAACTTTCTCGGCGACCATTTTTTTCAAGGTTTCTTTGTTAACCTTTCCGGAATCACCCACCGCCGGAAATTCGGAAACCACTTCCAGTCGTTCGGGCAGTTTAAACATGGCGATCTGTTTGGATTTGAGGTATTCCACCATCTCCTCGAAGGTAAAATCCTGACCGCCTTTGGGAATCACGTAGGCACAGGTTCTTTCACCCATTTCTCTGTCCGGATAGCCCACAACGGCCACGGATGCCACCTTGGGATTATCGTTGAGGAGCCCTTCGATTTCGGCCGGGTAAATATTCTGCCCACCCCGAATAATCATGTCTTTGGCACGCCCCAGGATCCACAGGCATTCCTGGTCGAATTTGACGATATCGCTGGTCGTTGTCCATCCATCCTTGTCAAAGACCGTGGCCGTCAATTCCTCGTCTCGGTAATAACCGGCCGGGGCATGGGGCCCCCGGAACCACAGGACGCCAGGTTCGCCATCGGGGACTTCCTCGCCTGTGTCCTTGTCCAGAAGTTTAACCTTGTTGCCCGGGAGCATTCGGCCGACGGTTCTGCGACGCAGGTCTTTAGAATCTTCGACCCGGCATCCGGACACCGACCCCATGTCCTGGGTTCCGAGATCGCTGGTGATGGAAGCGCCAAAAGCTTGCTCCGCCTCTTCAGCCACCTGGGGCGCAAGATACCCACCGGCCGACCGGATAAACCGCAGCGAGCTCAAATCGTATTGGGTGGCGTCGGCTTCCAGCATGCGAATCAGATGGGTGGGCACCACACCGATGGCGGTGGCTTTTTCCTTTTCAATTAATGCCAACGCGCCTTCAGGCGAAAATTCTTCCAGCATAACTGTTTTGGCACCGGCAATGGGCGCAGCAAAATAGGTCAGGGTGCCGGCGGCACCCCCGGCATGCGGTGCAATGGCCATGGTGATGTCGTCTTTGGTCAGATTCCAGATGTCCACCCGCCCCTTGGATGTACAGATTCGTGGTGCCGGCGGCCATTCCACGAGTTTGGGAATACCGGTGGTGCCCGAGGTCGTGGTCAGAAGGGCAATGTCGCCGGCGGGACTCAGACGGCGTTCGGCCAGGACGGCCTCGTCGATCGGTTTTTTTGCGCGTGCTTCGGTCATTTTCGGTAATGAAAAGGTTCCTTCAGGGGCGCTGTCCGGCACTTCGTCCTCAAACAGGAAAAAATGTTTCAGGTGCGGAAACTGCTTCTGGAGGGTTTTATACATTTCAAGATAGTCGAACTTGTTGTAAATATGACAGATAACCACGGCTTTGGCCTCGGTCCGCTCCACCATATATTCCAATTCCCGTTGCCGGAGGTACGGGTATACCGTCAAGCTGATCAGACCGGCTCTTTCACATGCGATCCGGGCTAAAAACCCATAGACGCTGTTGGGCGACTGAATGATGATACGGGAGGATTTGGGAATCCCCATTTCCACCCAGGAAATCGCCATGGCATCCACCAGTTTTTTGGCTTCGGCCCAGGTCAATCGATATTTGGAGTCCACCAGGGCTTCCTGGTCGCCGAGCTCACGGGCGTTTCGGTCCCAGAAATCGTAAAACAACTCCTGGGTCCAATAGCCGTCGTCTAAAAATTCATTAATCATTTCTTCTTTATAGCGAATCGGTTTCAAAACTGACCTCCGTATGATTTTAATTGTCGGACTTTTTGGCCTTGATACTGGCCTTAAATTGATCCCAGAAATCCCTGTCCTTATCCTTCCAGGCCGCCCCCCATCTTCTTTCGAAATACGATTTAGGCAGTCTTTCCTGCCAGGAACTCCAAGGGTTTTCCCCTTTTTCTCTGGCGATCAATGCATCCACCAGATAGGTAGAGATATCGCTGATCTCTTCCTTGGGAATATAGGAGTAGGCCCCTTCCTTAATGGTTCTCACCAAGTTCTCGGCATTGAATGCGTGGGCGGTCAGCATAACGGCCGGTATGTCTCTCTTGTTGGCAATGTCGAGCAGGCCGTAGCCGTCCACGCCCATGATATCCAGAATGGCAATATGAAATTCCTGGGATTCCAATAGCAGTTTGGCCTGCTCGAACGTGGTGGCGGTAGTGACCTCACACATGTCAAGCAATTCTTCCAGAACTTCCAGGATGTCCGGTTCATCATCAACCGCCAGAACCTTTTTGCCGTTTAACAAGCTCGTGTCGGACATGTGGCCGTCTCCTTCTTAATAATGATGAGGTGAATTCAGCGTGAACCGAATTCACCCGAATTGATGGATTTTACAATCCAAGCTCCGACCAACGTCCCTTGACTCGAGTCACTATGTCGGGATCCAGTTCGATGGGAATCGGTTTTTGTTTCCAGTCATAGGGGATGGTGGCATCCAGAAGAAGCCTGCCGGTGATTTCCCTGGCCTCGATGGGTAGCGAAGGATCCAACGGTGTCGACCGTCCCCGTTTAATGACCTGGCTGCGGTTGGGCTGGAACCTGAAACTCAAGGCGTACATTACTCTGGGAATATCCCACGGGTCGATATCTTCATCTACGACGATGACCGTTTTCAGCCCGTAGGCCCCCATCTCGGTGGAGATTGCAGCTGTTAAGACCTGATCGGCGTGGCCCGGGTACATCTGTTTCATCGAAATAATGGCCAGAAAACGTCCGGAACCTTCCGGCGGGCAATACACCGCTTTCAAGCCCGGAATCTTCATAGCTAGCAGCTGCTGCCACAGGGTGGCGCCGTAGGACAGGGCCATGGTCATATGCGTGTCGGTCACGGCCCGGCCAACGGTGGTACCCCACAGGATGGGATTGTTTCGGTGGGTAACGCATTTGACGTCCATGAAATTACGTGGGTCGGTACCCACGCCGGAGTAGTAGCCGGTGTATTCCCCGAACGGTCCTTCTTCCATGAATTTATCGGCATCCACTTCGCCTTCCAGGACGATCTCCGCATGGGCGGGAATTGGCAGATCCACGGTTTCGCCCTTGACCACTTCGACCGCCTCGCCCCTGATGGCACCGGCCACATCATATTCCGATGTGAACGCCGACACTCGGGCTGCGCCCAGGATAAACAGCAGGGGATCACAGCCGATGACCGAAGCACAGGGCATCGGTTTTCCCATGGCCTGGTACTTTTTCAGCATGATGTCGGCGTGTTTGCCCTTGATGAACTGAGTTCCAATCTTGTCTTTTCCCAACAGCTGGGCCCGGTAAGTCCCCAAGTTGACCCAGCCGGTCTCCGGATCCTTGGTAATGAAATAATGGGCAGTACCGATGTAGCGTCCGCCGTCCAAAGGATACCACTGGGGCACGGGGAACTTGTAAAGATCGATGTCATCGCCCGTCAGGATGTTTTCCTTGCAGGGGGCTGTTGATTTGTCGACCTCTTTGGGTGGCAACAAGGTTTCCCCCAGCTTGGCCCAGGCGGCATAAAGCTCCGTCAGGCTGGCATCCAGGGGTTGGCCCATGATGAAAGCGCATCTTTCCACAGTGGTGCACACACTGGTCATTACCGGCGTGTCGTAGTCTTTTACGTTTTCAAAGAGCAGGGCTGGGCCACTGGCCTCTTCGTTGAGTTTGGCGATGTGCGACAATTCCAGATTCCAGTCGACTTCCGCTGTAATGCGTTTACATAGCCCTTTCTCTTCACCTTCATTGACAAAATCTCGCATGCTTTTCATGTCTTCGTTTTCCTTTCTATATCTGGTTGTTGATTAATAAGGTTGGGGTGTTCGGTTATACCCCATGTCGAGCACTCCAGCATGGTTCGGCCGTGGTCGGCAAACCCGTCAGCCTGAAAAAGATACCCCGACACCACCAATAACGCGCTATTTTTTACTTCGGTATTTTGATCCGCTTCATGGCCTGCTCCATGAGGAGCTGATAGCCGCTTTTCTTGCCCAGAATTGACTTTTTTTCGCGCTGGCTCCATACGGTTTCCGGGCGAGCCTGAACGATAAATAGATTGTCCGGAAATCCCAAGTCCTTGTCAATGGCCCACTCAATGTCCATTGGGCACCCGTAATGCTCCTCGATATTTTTGGCCATTTTGACCAGGCCCTTAACCTCTTTGTCTTCCAGGCAGCATACGTTCTGAATCTCTTCGTCCACATCCGCATCCACCGTTTCCCCTTTTTCCGGATCGTAAATGCACTCGATGTGTTTGTTCGAGACGGTCCTGTCGGTGGTTTCCATTACAATCTTATCCACAACGAACTTGTCCGGATTCACCGAACCGGACACGACGGTTTCCCCCAAGCCCCAACTTCCCTCGATGACGACCTTGGAAATGTCGCCGTTGGTGGGGTTCAGGGTAAACATCACCCCTGCCGCCTTAGAGTTGACCATTTTCTGTATGCCCACGCTGATCAGGACCTTTTCGTGAGGAAAATCGTTTTTAATTCGGTAGTCAATGGCCCGGGCTGTCCAGAGGCTGGCCCAGCAGCGCCGAACTTTATCAACCACAATGTTGGAGCCCTGAATCCAGAGATAGGTATCTTGCTGTCCCGCAAAACTGGCCGTGGGCAGGTCTTCGGCCGTGGCACTGGAACGAACCGCCACGGGGAGCGCTTCCACACCACATAGGGTACAAAGCTCTCTGTAAGCATCATCTATGGATGTGCGAATCTCGGCCGGTAACTCTTTGTTTATGATCAATTGTTGAACTTTATCGCTCGTGGCGTTCAGCGATTCCATGTCTCCGGTCTTCAACTCCGAAACGACCCGCAATATCTCATCTTTAATGCCCGTTTCCGTGATGAAGCTAAGATAGCTATCGGTGGTCACGGCGAATCCTGGGGGCACCCGAATGCCGGCGTTGATCAACTCACCCAGACTGGCATTTTTACCACCGACTTCCGACAGGGAGTTTTTATTGAGGTCTTTGAAATTTAGGATATACGCCATATGACTCTCCCTTGGGACAAGCCATCCCTGTTTCCCCCTCCGTGGGGTTCCGGGAGGGAATAATTTGGCTTAAAAAATTGTCATGGATCCCTCGAACGAGATAGCGCTCGAGTCCCGGTTTTCGCATCCACCCGAAAGGGGTGGATGCGTCGGTTCGGGTCAGGCCAGCTCGGTTTGGCTGCGTCAATTCGGCAACCACGAAGGTGGGACGCTATTTAGTCCGGTGGCTGGCCGGCCCGTTGGCAGATGTTTAAGCTGCCTTTTCTACGATGGTGACCTCTCCAGTATCGCCATCTACCTTGACAATGTCTCCCGTCTTGATGATCTGAGTGGCAAGTCCCGTACCGGTGACGGATGGTATGCCGTACTCCCGGCAGACGATGGCGGCATGGCTGGTAAGCCCGCCGATATCGGTGACCGCCGCCTTGATGTTAGTGAACACAGGCGCCCAGGAGGGGTTGGTCGTCGGACAAACGAGGACTTCGCCCGGCTGAAGTTTGACGATATCCTTGAGTGACTTCAGAACCCGGGCCGGCCCCTCCGCCACCCCAGCGGAAGAGGCGAATCCCTTGATCTCGGACACATCACCAGCCGCCGAGGCATCAACGCCCTTTAACCACTCTTTGACCCTGTCCGTGGTGACACCCCACAGCATGATGGTAAATGGCTCGGCCACTTCTTCAGGCGGCACACCCAGGGCCGGGGTCGGGTTCCAGTCTGTGGCGGCCTCGAGAATTTTTTTACGCTTGGCGGCCTTGGCCTTGTAGTAGGAGCTCCGCAGGGGAATATCCACACCCAGGGCCCACCCGGTGGACACCTCGGTGAGCAGTTGGGGAACCTCATAGCGATTAAACATAAAAATGTCATCCACCTCGTCGAGCATACCCTGATCCACCGCCACTTTGCCGATTTGCCTGATTTTATCGAACCAGATGGTGTGGAACCAATGCTCGACCCAGAAGAGGTGATCTTCAGCATAGCGGTAAATGGTCCGGATAGTTTTGAAGGCACCATCAAATGCTTCTCGATCTTCATCAGTCTGGATCAACGCCCGGTATTTAGCGATGACTTCATCGCGTTCTTTTTCGATCTCGTCCAGGGACCGTTCGATCGTCTCCCCTTTGTCCAGGCGTTCCAGATAGCTTTTGAGGTAACCATAGGGGATCTCCGGTGTGGTCAGCCAGCTACCCTCATGATGGTACCAGCCGCTGCCGTTGGACACATAAAACCAGGGATCTTTGGCTTTTTCATACTCCGCCAGCCAGTTCTTCCCTTCCGCTGTTTTTTCCAGCGCGGCGTTCTTTTCCGACACGGACAAATTTTCTTTGAGGACATCCGCCACTACGGGTGTTGATTGCGCCAATCGGCTCAGACGGCAAAGTTCTTCTTCGGGTTTGAACATGGACACATAGGCACCGGCCACCATTTTTCCAATGGCGCTCTCACTGATGCCGGGGAAAAGCTTGCGGGCCACGTCGGCAAACATCAGATAGGCGAGATAGGTCAGGTTGAGCATTTCAAAATGGTACTGCCACCCCTTGATCATTTTGTTGGCCAGCTTGTCGAAGGCCTCCATGAGGTTGTACGAGTCATAGCAGCCAGTGGGTGCCGGCAATACTTCATCGTCCGGCACATACTTGGGCAGACCCGCGGGAACCTTGACAGCCTTCATCTCTTCGCCCAAAGCCTTGAATTTGGTCAGCCACTTTTCCCACAGTTCATCATAGTGTTCGAAGACGTAAAACACCCGTTTTTCAAAATGGGCGGCTTTTTCGCCGATGATTTCATCCGGTGGCGGCGCGATGGCACAGATATACATATAAGGTCCCACCATTCGCTGGGCGATACCCTGGGCGGGGGGGATGCAGAAGACACGGGTCGTGTATTGTGACAATGAGATCTGCCAAGCCTCCTGAAAGATCTGGTCCAAAGGGGGCATGGGTTCCGGAGCGTGGATCTTATCCAGGTACCAGAATTGGTTTTTTTCCCATTCACTTCGGTCCTGGGAGAACAAATAATGGGAGGGATACATCTCCTCCCAGCCTTCCAACTCGGGAGGAACTTCATATTCGTGGGGATCCGGGAACCTTCCTGGGGTGCCATCAGCCATGTTCAACCTCCATTTTTCAGGGTTACAAGATATGCTAAAATGTGCTTAGCGGCCAATTGAATGCCGATGATAGAAAGCACACACTTGAGGGCGGGTTCCCGAGTATTCATGAGCCCTTGATTCCTTGGGCATGGAATTTCTATCCTATATGGATGATTTAAAATGGACTGTCAAAGCAATTAATTTTATGGTATGTATAAATAAAACTTATGGATTGAATATAATCATAAGAAAAAACTATCAATATTAATCGGGCCGCTTGCCGGCCGACACATTGGGTGATCGCAGCACGTTGAATTCACAGGTAAAACAGGGCTTTATATTGAAACGGTTGTTCCATCCAGACTGTCAATCATTCCTCCACGAGAATATATGTCCAAAGGTATGTCAGCATGATAAATTTTAATCAATTTCGAATATTTTATTATGCAGCCAAGAATTTGAATTTTACCCGGGCGGCCCAAGAGCTGTTCATTTCCCAACCGGCCGTAACGGTTCAGATCAAAGCGTTTGAAGACTTTTGCGGATTGAAGTTATTCAAGAAAAGAGGGCGCACAACCTGGCTCACCGATGAGGGCCGAACGCTTTATAATTTTGCCAAAACCGTGATCAACATCGAAAAAGAGATCGAAAACACGCTTGATGATATGCGCAAACTGAAACAGGGCATTCTTAAAATCGCAACCACCAAGGCATACGCCCGTTACTTCATGCCGCTGATGCTCTCTTCTTTTCATGCGAAATATCCGGATATCAAGATTGAACTCAATGAGGGCAGCTCATTGGATATGACCCGTAGCCTGCTCGATTTTAAAAACGAAGTCGGCATCATCGCCAAGGCGGGAGATATTCCCGGCATTCGGCTGATTCCGTTTAGCAGGGAAGAAATGGCCCTGGTAATGTCGCCGGAACATCCATGGGCCCAGCACAAATTGATTTCAGTAAAAGAGTTGGCCGACGAACCGTTTATCATGAAAGAAATCGGCTCGGGAACCCGGCGACTGGTGGATCGATTGTTTGCAAAAAAAAAATATCGGCCGAACACTTTAATGGAAACGAGCAGCACGGAATTTATCAAGCAATTGGTGCAGCGAGGCGAAGGGGTTTCGTTTCTGGTAAAGGCGGCTGTGGCCGCCGAGATAAAAGAACAAAAACTGGCAACAGTATCTCTAAAGGGTCCTGCCCAATATTTAGATGTCAGTATCGCCTATTTAAAGAATCAGCCGCTCTCCCTGCCTGCGAAAGCATTTATAAACATTTTAAAAGAGTTAAAACCGGATCCGGACCTCTCATCTCCCGAAGGAATCGGCATGATATTGGCACGAATGCTGGTCCAGCGGCGCAAGGAGGGTCTATCAAAGACTTAACTCTCGAAAGTTCAATCAAAGGAACTAGCCGGAAGAGCGGATAGCTGGTAAGCATGTCAGCTATCCGGAAATGAGCATAAGAGCACTTAGGTTATTATTTTAAGAGACTTCCATTTAGATAAGATACCATATCATTGGCCATCAATCATCATCAATTACCATGGTTTTACCGTCCTCATCGATTACCATGGTTTCACCATACGGCGCTTGATCGTGTACCAAGAATCTGAACTCACACTTGGCAAAGTGGATGATATCGCCGCTTTTTAGTTTAACCTTTCTATTTTGTTCTATCACTTCGTTGTTCAAGCGGGTCCCATTGGTGCTCCGGTTATCTTCAAGATAATATTGTCCATTTTTATATGAAATGGTGGCATGCAGACTGGAAACAATTTTTTCAGGGATAACAATATCATTGTTGGGACCCCGACCGATACTGACTGAGGCCTTATCGATGACCAAAGAGATCGAATCCTGCGGAATGATGTGCTCCACATCGATGAGTTCGGCCTGAACATCGGGACGGATTTCCGGGAACATACCGTTTCTTTTATACCTTAAGGCTAGATCGCTGTCTTTACTCCGGTTGCCTTTGTATATCAACAGGAGGAGAATAAGCACCACAAGGATAATGGTAACTAAAAATAATGTCAGAAAAGTATCCGTGGATATTTTTCCCGACGAAACATCCGTTTTTGATGGTTCGATTCGCAATGTGGGCAGTTTTTGGGGCGCTATTTTGGAATCGGCGACCAATTGTTGCTCGCCTTTTATATTTTCCTTATTTGGTGGTGCAGGTGGTACCGTTTTACCGGCTTGGGTTGTCACTACTTTGGTATCCGCTTCCGCAGGAGATGGCCTGGACAGCTGTTTTTTGATATTATCAAATATGGTCTGGATTTCTTCCGCTTGATACACCCTGAAGTATTCTCCGCTTGTCTTCGAGGAAAGGATTTGCATCAGGCGGAAATCCGCACTATCCGTGAAGGCGATACCAAATATTTTTATTCCAAGCTCCTGGCACTCCGGGACGAGGTCTTCTTTTAGCCACCTTTCACTTACAACATTACTTTCTACATCACCCGTATCGATAATGCCATCCGTCAGGAGAATAATAATCTTATCGGTATTCTCTTTTCCGTTGGTTTTAAATTCATAAATGGCCCTTTCGATACCTGTAGGTGTATCGGTTAATTGCTCCCGGTAGTCAAGGTGGTTAAGGCTATCGGTAAATTTAGTATCTGTCTGCGTGCCGGTGATTTCTGTCAGTGGTTCCAGTACCTTGGCATCCTTTCCGAAGATGACCATTCCCAGCCGGGATCCTGTTTCCACATTTTTAATAAAGCTTGTTACCACATCCTTGGTTATTCGATTGGGATCGTTCTGTTTCATGCTGCCGGAGTTATCCAGCACAAAAACAATCTCCTTGGGGCGCTTTAACACGGGTTTGGGTTGAGCTTCAGCCTGGGGTTTAGGCTTTGTTTCAGGGGGCTGCTCCGTTTTAATCTTGTAAGTCTCGGGAACGATTTTTTGCTTACTGTTCCCGCTTGCCGAATTGTCTTTATCGGCACCATAACATAGGGCGGCAAAAATGATGAAGAAAAAACAGATTATTATTTGTAGGGGCCAAATTGTTTTTTTCTTGATTATCATTAGATATTTCCCAATTATTTTTGAATTTAGTTAAAATCAATCATATTTGATTTTTTCTACATAAAAGCATATAGAAAAGCGATACCTAATTTTAATGAAGGCTTTGGAATCACATTGAAAAACCATATAACCCGAAAAATACGCCGATAGCCACCATATAATGTGGTTATAATAGTATATTCGGCGTTTTTTGCATACAATGACCTCGTGTCAAAATAAAGTTTAAAGTTAAGGCTACAACACCGAAATGTACCTCTCACATTATCATTTAAAAGTAAAGCCCTTTCAAATATCGCCAGATCCCAAGTTCCTTTGGCTGGGGGAGTCTCATAGAAAGGCGCTTTCAATATTCAAAGAAGGAATTATCGAAAACAGGGGCCTCATCCTTTTGGTCGGTGACGTCGGCACCGGGAAAACGACCCTGATAAATAAGCTGCTCGATAGTTTGGATGAAAATACCCTTGTGGCGTCTGTTCAGTATCCCGGCTTCGATATCCTCGATTTTTATAATTTTTTAGCTGCCAGTTTCAATATGAGCAAAAAGTTTTCTAACAAGGGAGACTTTCTTGTTCAGTTTATTCATTTTCTGCATGAGAACTATTCGCATAAAAATAAAGTGCTGCTGATAATCGATGAGGCACAGGGGCTCTCAGATGAGGTGCTGGATGAGATACGTCTATTGTCCAATCTGGAAAGAATGAAAGTCAAGTTGTTAAATATCTTTCTGGTTGGCCAGAACGAAATGGAACAAAAACTGGCCGACCCCAATAATAAGATGTTGGCACAAACTATCGCAACCAGGCATTATCTTGGTCCTTTAAAAAATGGAGAGGTCAAGGATTATGTCAATTTCCGGTTGCAGGTGGCCGGCGCCGATCATCGAATTTTTAGTAAAAGTGCCATTCGTCAAATTGTTGAGAGTTCCCAATGCTATCCGCGTTTAATAAATGTTATCTGTGATCACGCACTTTTGACCGGATATGTCCAGGGAAAGAGCAAAATAGATGCAGCCGTAATTAAGGAATGCGCAAAAGAACATCAACTTGAAATAATAGATGAAACGCAACAGGTGGTGAGCGATAATCGTATCGAGAAGCAAGCCGATACATCTACGCCAAAGACAGGCCCAAATTATCATTGGGCCATGCCGGCTGTGCTTGTATTAGTTCTTTTTCTCCTGATTTTCGCCGGATATTTTTTCTACCTGAGAAACGGAAACGAGGCGCTTAAACCGACTATTGAGGAGCAGACCCAAGAAACCACTTTCCCGGTTGCTGCTAAAAATAGCCCGCAGGCAGATAATATCGATTTAGACGATGGGAATACTCCAAAAAAGCAGGTGATAACGGACGAAAAAAAGACATTTTCTTTTACAGAAGAGAATTTGGGAAAAGATGAAAACCAGGCTGAAAAAAAAACCGGACTAGCGGCGCAAAAAACCACCGCTAGAAAGATACCGCCATTATCTCAATTATCTGAATTCGCTGAAAATATCAGTGAAGCGCCTACTGATCCCTATCCGGATGGCAAGTTAACTCTTAATGTTCCCCCGGATGCGGAGAAGTTTCCAAAAGAGACCTATGAGCAGTTAGAACTGTTTCTTTCAGTCGTTACCCGGCATTCTGAAGCGAAAATTCGGATAGAAAGTTATACCGATTCATATGGGGGTGCCCGGCGCAACCGTCAATTATCGCAATTGCGGGCCGATAAGGTAAAAGAATATTTTATTACCCAAGGAATCGATCCGGCGAGAATTAAAGCCATTGGCCTGGGTGAAAAAGATCCAATCACATCCAACGCGACTCTGGCCGGTAGGAATATCAATCGCCGGATCGAGATTGAACTTGTCCGTGAATAATCATTAACATAGTTTTAAACAGGGAATGTAAATAATTGTAATTGAAAAGATTAAGCAATTCTTCGGGAGGACCCTATGATGAAAAAGCGGAAGCTTGATTTTAGTGATTTGCGATGTATCTGCGATCCGAAATCATTTTCTTTTAAAACCACGGCGCAGATTGATCCGTTGGTCGGTGTCATTGGCCAGGAGCGGGCCGTTCAGGCCATTGATTTCGGTCTCAACATGGATAGCCCTGGATATAATATTTTTGTTACCGGCATTGAAGGAACAGGGAAATCGACCATCATCCGGGAAATTGTCACGCATCATTCCGAAAAACAACCCGAACCGGTGGATTGGTGTATGGTAAATAATTTTCAGGATCAATTCTGCCCCAAAACCATCGTGGTGCCCCCTGGTAAAGCGACAGTGTTTAAAAAACAGATGGAAAAGCTGGTAGAAGGGTTGAAAAACGAGCTGTTAGCTGCCTTTGAGAGCAAATCCTATCAGAAACGAATTAATGAATTGCAAAAAAAATACGGGGAAAAACAACGACAAATTTTTGAAGTAATGGACGAAGAAGCAAAACGGGTAGGTCTGGCCGTTAATCGTACCCAGTCCGGATTTCAGACATTTCCCGTCGTCGAAGGCAAACCGATGAGTCGAGAAGCGTTTGAAGCACTCGATAAGGAAAAAAAGAGCCGAATCGAAGCAGATATCCTTCAACTTCAAGGTCAGATTGAATCTTCGATGCGCGAGGTCGCCAAAATAAAAGACGCCATGCAGCAGGACGTTGAAAAGGTGATGTCCGATATCGCATTATTCGTGACTAGAACGCGGGTCGATGTCCTTTTGGGCCAGTATGATAGTTGTTCCGGGATCGTTGAGTATTTGAAGGAGGTTCAAGAAAATATTGTTGAAAATGTCGGTGATTTTCTTCCCGATAAGGAAAAAAACCTACCGATTCCCGGTCTAGGTGGCAATGCATCCGCGTCTAGACTTCAGGGCTATGCAGTAAATGTGCTGGTGGATCGTAAAAATATCAAAGGCGCGCCGGTCATCTTTGAAACCAACCCAACCTATCAAAACGTGTTCGGCCGGATTGAAAAGCGGGCCTACATGGGAACCCTGACAACCGATTTTTCCCTGGTTCAGGCCGGTTCCTTATTAAGGGCCAATGGCGGCTATCTGATTATGGAAATCGAGTCGCTGCTCATGAATGCCCATGTCTATGAAGCCCTCAAGCGGGCCTTGCAGAACAAGATGCTCCTCATCGAAGATTTGCCCACCAGCCTTGGATTCGGCGCTATGTCGCTGCGGCCCCAGCCAATTCCCCTGGATGTGAAGGTCATTCTTATAGGGAGTTACCAGCTGTTTCATCTGCTTCAAAACCACGATTCCAAATTCAATAAGATTTTCAAGGTTCGAGCTGATTTCGATCATGAAACCAATCGAAATGAGGAAACCACGGTGCAATATGCCCAGTTTATATCCAGGGTTTGCAAGGAAGAAAAGCTATTGCCTTTAACCCCGACCGGGGTGGCCGCCATCGTGGAATTTGGTGAAAAGCAGGTTGCCGACAAAAATAAGCTGTCTCTAAGGTTCGGCCCGATTCATGGCGTTTTGAAAGAGGCCGATTATTGGGCAAGAAAATCCGGTGCCAAAACCGTATCCGATAAGTACGTGGTCAAGGCACTCAAGGAACATCGCTTCCGGTACAATCTTTACGAGGAAAAAACGCATGAATCCTATGCTAATGACACGATTTTGATCGATGTAAAAGGAAAGGTCGTCGGACAGGTAAACGCCCTGGCAGTGTATCAACTTGGGGACATCTCTTTTGGTCGGCCATCCCGGATTACCGCCGAAACATACATGGGAAAGGCTGGCGTGGTCAATATCGAGAGAGAATCCAAATTGAGCGGTAAGACCCATGACAAGGGTGTGCTCATCTTATCGGGATATCTAGGACGAACGTTTGCCCAGAAATATCCATTGAATCTATCTATCAGCATCACCTTTGAACAGAGCTACGGCGGCATCGACGGTGACAGTGCTTCATCCACCGAACTCTATGCCATTTTGTCTAGCCTGGCCGAGATCGGTATTGACCAGGGGATTGCCGTGACTGGTTCAGTTAATCAGAAAGGCGAGGTTCAGGCCATCGGTGGCGTCAATCAGAAAGTAGAGGGGTTTTTCGAGGTCTGTCGTACGAAAGGCATTACCGGTCGGCAGGGTGTCATGATTCCCCAGGCCAATGTGCAAAATCTGATGGTTAGCCGTGAGGTGTTAAAGGCCGTTAAAAGGGGCAAGTTCAATATCTGGTCCGTGGCATCCATTGAAGAGGGGATCGAGATCCTGACCGGCGTGGTGGCCGGTAAAGCGGATAAAAACGGCGATTATCCTGAAGAAAGCGTTTTTGGTAGAGTTCAAAACAAGCTGAAATGTTACCTGGAACAGCAATTCCGGTTAAAGAAAGAGTACGGTGGAGAAGAGAGTGAATAACGGAATTCGGAAAAAAATCTTCATCACAAATGACCATGGAAGGGAGATAACAGATGGAAGACTGCATCTTTTGCAAGATCGTCAAAGGCGACATACCCAGTATAAAGGTTTACGAAAATAAACGGGTGCTGGCCTTTGAAGATATCAATCCGATCAGCACCGGACACACGCTGATCATCCCAAAAACACACGCCGAAAATCTTTTTGAAATGAGCGAGGAAGACTTAAAGGCCGTGGTATTTGCATCGAAAAAAGTTGCCGGAGCGATCCGAACTGCTCTTTCCCCGGAAGGTATCGCGGTACTTCAATTAAACGGCCGGGGGGTCAATCAGGTGGTCATGCATTATCATATGCACCTGGTTCCGAGAACAGCGGGTGATTCAGATCTACCGATAACAGGCTGGGAGATCAAGCCCGGCGATATGGAAACTATAAAGACCATCGGAGAGAAGATCACTGCCGCCATCGAATAAACAAATTTTTTATAAGATTCCGGTCGCATAGGAAAATTCGTCTCCATCCGGATTTATTCAATTGCTGGCCGCGCGCTTTCCTATAAATTTTGGATACCAGATGAGAGGGATCGATGGTTCCCTTCGTCCTATCAGGTAATTGAGTAATACCAAAGGGAACCGATGTCTGAAAGGTGTCGGCTTTGTATTCGACTCTTTCGGGGAAAGCGGGTACGCAGATTCCGGTATCCGTTATGGGAGGGCCAATATTGTATCGCTCTCCGGGGCTTGCGAAATCGAACCGTTGATTGTTCCAATTAAATTTAACCTAAATTGAGCGATTTTTTAATCGCTCTGCACCAATCTATTGAGCGCTAGGCTCACAAAATTACTCGCCATAACCACTTGGTATGACTGCGTTTTTTGAAAGCCTGATCATCTCAATATCTCAGCACATAGCTTCATAAAAAATCGCTCAATTTAGGTTTAAAGGACAAGGAGGGGAGGGTGGATATTGACAACAGCGACCGAAATACAACCGGACGATCATTTAGGCCTGCTTCTTTTTGAAATGGAAACGGTCACGGCCCGGATGATCGGTCCGGGCGGTGAACCGATCGAACGGTCTATTCAGGTTCGCACCCATCCCATCACGGGTCGTAAATGCCGGGTCACTTTTGCACGCAAGGAGGAAAAAGAGGCGGGCACCGAAAATTTTCCGGCACCCCCACCCGACGCACATAACCGCCGGGATTGCCCGTTCTGTCGTCCTCAGTTGAATCGGCGAACACCGCGACTTACCGATAACTGGACATCGGGTGGCCGGCTTGTAAGGGGCGAATCAGTCCTTTTTCCGAACCTGTTTCCCTACGGGCGATATTCGGGCGTCAGCCTGTTCGATGACAACCACTTCGTCGAAATCGGCACCGCCAATCATGACAGCTACGCGGACAGCTTCCTCAATTGCCGACAATACCTGGGCGATATTATTTCCCGGGACCCGGAAGCGGTTTTCATGGCGATTACCCAAAACCATCTTCCATCGGCCGGTGGTTCTCTTGTTCACCCTCATCTTCAGGTCCATGCCGACCGGATTGCCGGAAATCACCATCGCTTTTTACGGCAACGAACCAGGCGATATTTCGATACCACCGGCCGGTATCTATTATCCGATTACCTGGCTCATGAGAAAAAGGCCGCTCAACGGTATATCGGTCGTACCGGACGTTGGGAATGGATGGCGGCTTTTGCGCCCGAGGGATTTTTTGAACTCTGGGGTGTCTTACCCGGCGCGGTATCGTTCAGAGAGTTATCCAATTCGGACTGGCATGATCTGGTCACGGGGATTTTTAATACCCAACGGTTTTATCGCAGCATCAACCGTAATGGATATAACCTCGGCCTGCTTTTGGACGAAGACGTTTGTAGTCAACTTGAACTGCGCATGGTAATCCTGGTTCGTTCAAACCATGCCCCCTGGGTGCGAAACGATCACACCGGTTATGAAATCATGCTGGGTGATATGGCGACCTTCACCGCACCCGAAGAAACAGCCCAGGCAGCCCGGCCGTTCTGGGGAATTCCGGATCATCCCTAAACCGTAGACGGCCCAAAGAATCTTATAATAGTAGCTCTAATAGGGCACTGCAGGGTTGTTTATATGCTCTTTTCTGAATTCCTGAAAAAAAGCTGAAATGCCCAAGTGGGCAAAGAGCCCGTCCGACCCGTCGGGCAGGCTCTTGACTTGCAATTATTGTGATGTTGCCAATGAGACCGTTTTCACTTTTTTTCTGCTGCTACGGAACCATCACCGGCCAATGGCTTGAACATCTTTTTGGTGGCGCCGCAAATTGGACATTTCCAGTCTTCGGGCAGGTCCTCAAACTTGGTGCCTTTGGGAATTTTTCCTTTTCGGTCGCCTTTGTCGGGATTGTAAATATAGCCGCAATTAACTGTTTGACACTGCCACATGTCTTCGGGGTTGGCCATTTATGAATCCTCCTTGACTTTTAAATAGTCAGTTTTCCATTCAATGCTGGGTTAAACACACTCAGGATCTTATCTGATGATCGACTATGTATGTCCTCGTGGCTGTTTATTCAAGTTCTCTTAATCATTAATCGGGTGTGGGGTTGTCAACGATTTAATAGAGACACAATCCATTTTTTGAACAAAAACCCTGAACTGATTACTGGTTGCATTCCCCAATTCTGTGGCCGCTCAGTTGCTGGAGCATTTCCATGCCTTGCATGTTCATCTTTATCGTGCCTTTAAATGTATCACCAGTGTAGGTGATCTCACCCGCCGCCTTAGCTTTGCCTTCCGGGGTATCGCATTCCATTTCCCAGGTGACAGTATCACCGTCGACATGATTGTTTACTATTTTGCAATCCTGATTCGGCTGGGAGCCATCGGGGACGGCGTTCTCTTTGGTGATACACTGGGTATGCGTCATGGCCGGCATTTGCATCGGCATTCCAGGCATTTCAACCTTTGTGGTGATTTCCCATAATCCGTCCTTCATGTTCGGCCCAGAACCGGCGAATGAGATCGAAAATGTACCTAATAGGATCGCTGAAGAGATAAATAGCCAAATAATAAGTGACTTTCGTTTTAATGTCATTTTTTATCCCCCATTTTTTTTTCGATTATTTCAGGCTGATCCATAGGTGTCAAGCCCGTCGGAAATGATGGGTTTACCCAATTTTAGGTGCCTGGACTTACATGGAAGGATTAGTCGATACATAAATTGTGCGAGGGGCTGAAATCCTACTAAACATGTTTATGTTAAGGGTAAATTTAAACCGACATTCGCATCCTATTTCAATCCTTTTTAACGAGACGGGGATAACCCCTATGATCAATGCCATTCTTTTAATTATCATTGCATTATGTTATATTATACTCAGACTGTACTTGAAAAAGCGGTTCGTCAAAACCCGTACTTTAAGTGATGAGGACTACCTGGTCAATTTGACGCTAAAGCGTGGCATGAGCGCATATGAAATATTTCATATTGCCGGAAAGCCCTGGAATCAGCCCGAAAGCAAAATAGAAGAAAATTTTATATATTATCTCAAAAGCGGCGATATTCCCCATTATGTAAGGGATTACGTTCGGAAAAATCTCGATTCAAATGACCTCGATTATGACTTGACATTAGCGGTGTTTTCGCCGGGCTGTTTGAGTAGATTCCACCTATATCGAGTTACCCGTGAAGAAATTCAGTTTACGTCACTCCGTATAATTTGAGGCGACGACGGAGTGTATTCAATCCGATATCCAACAGCCGGGCTGTTCGGGATTTATTCAAACCGGTTTGTTCATAGACGTTAAGTATATGCCGTTTTTCGATTTGAGCGAGCGGTGCGATGGGAGTGGGCTGGAGCCGGCTAGCGCATTTTAGAATCGATTTTCGTTTTAGGAGATGATCGGGTAGCGCGTCGGTTGAAATAGCTTTTCCCTGGGAAAGGTTGGCGGCTGATTGAATAACGGATTTCAACTCCCGGATATTGCCGGGCCAATGATGCTCCATAAGCAGGCAGATGGCTTCTTCCTCGATTCTGCAATATTTCCCTCCACCACAATGCTCTTGTAAAAATTGCTCCGCCAGCAGGGGAATATCCTCGTGTCGATCTCTTAATGGCGGCAGGTGAAGCCAGCCGCCCCTAATGCGATAGTACAGGTCTTGGCGGAAAACCCCCTTGTTCATCTGTTTGTCAAGGTCGGCATTGGTGGCGGCAATAAAGCGAATATCCGCTCTCCGATGGCTGTCAGTACCCAACTTGGTATATTCGCCGTCCTGCAAAACGCGGAGCATTTTTCCCTGCATCTCCGATGGCATGTTGCCGATCTCATCCAGGAACAAGGTGCCGCCGCTGGTATGCTCCAGGTACCCTGCCCGACGGTTCTCGGCACCGGTGAAGGCGCCCCGGGTGTGACCAAAAAATTCGGATTCGAATAGGCTGCCGGTCACACTGGCCATATTAACCGGCATGAACGGCCTATCTGATCTGGGGCTGGCCATATGGATGGCTCGGGCCAGAAGCTCCTTGCCGGTGCCGCTTTCACCGGTGATTAAGACAGGCACGTCGCTCCCCGCGTGAAGTTCGGCCTCCTTGAGGACCCTCAGTACGCTTCTAGACTGCGTCAGAATCGACTTGAAAGGGGTAGGATTTAAAAGTTGAGGAAGGATTTTACCCTTTTCAATATCCAGAATGTCCAATAGCCGTTTTTTTTCCATAGTCCGTCTCATGGAAAAGACAAGATCTTCTTCTGCAATCGGTTTAACCAGATAATCATAAGCTCCTTTTTTAAGACACTCCACAGCAATTCGAGCCTCGTTTATCGCTGTTACCATGATACACTCGGTTCTGGGACTGGCACTTTTAATGACTTCCAGCAGCGTGAGGCCATCCATTTCCGGCATGGTCATATCGATGAGGGCAATATCATAACACGCTTTTTTTTCCTTGACTAAGACCGCCGCTTTTAATGGATCATCCTTTGCGGTAATATTTCGAAAACCGGCATCCAGAAGTTTACCGCGCAAAAGTTCCAGATAATCCCTGTCATCGTCTACAATCAGAATGGTAGTATCCATATATTTATCTTTTCTCTCTTTAAAGCAGGCCGGCAAGTGTTCCAGAAAAGACTATTCCAGAATGGCATAGTCTTTTCCATGCCCTTGATATCTTTTCATAAACGCTATCACATATGCCAGAATGGCACAACACTTTAATTACATATTCCCTCTCGATAAATCTGAATTGATATACCGATAGGATTTTAACTATATGAAAAAATTGAATAATAAATTTATTTAGATCTGATAATCCAGGCCGGCATTAAAATTGCTCTTCCACCCATTAATGATTTGGAAAACTGATACTCCTGAACAAACGAGTGAAACGATTCCAGGAGATTCAGGATTACCCGGAGGGAGACATATGAAGCTGAAACAAAAATTTGACTCGGGTGAATTCGTTATCCTGGCGGAGATGGAACCACCCAAAGGGGTGGACGTAACGGCCATGGTGACCCATGCCAAGCGGGTCAAAGGCGACGTTGATGCCTTCGTGGTGCCGGAGATGAGCAATGCCGTTATGCGCATGAGTTCTCTGGGGGGCGCCATGATCATGCAGTCTAAAGGAATGGAAACGGTCATACAGGTCAATTGCCGGGACCGGAACCGGATTGCGTTGCAGGCCGACCTTCTGGCCGCCAACGGTTGCGGTATCGAAAATGTCATGGCGGTGACCGGCGAAGAGCCGAGTTTCGGCGATCATCATCAAGCCCGCTCCGTTTACGACATCGATCTTTATGAGCTTTTAGGGGTGATCAAAGGGTTGGCCAATGGCAGAGACATGGCTGGCATCGAACTAAACGGATCACCCCGATTTCTGGCTGGGACCACGTCCAATGTCGGTGCTAAGGGGCGATCCCCCGAAGTCGAACTGGAAGAAATAAATAAGAAGCGAGCGGCCGGGGCTGAATTTTTCACTACACCCCCTATTTTCGATCTGTCCGTCATCCAACCGTTTCTCAAGCGGATCGATCTGGGGGTAATAAAAATAATTCCTTCGATCCTTCTGCTCAAATCGGTGGGGATGGCTCGGTACATGTCCCGGAATGTGGACCATGTATATATTCCCGACGCCCTGATCCAGCGGCTTCAGACAGCAAGGGATAAAAAAAGGGAATGTGTTCGAGTTGCCTCCGAATTGATCAACGCTCTGAAAGCAGAAGGGTTTAGCGGCGTGTTGCTTGTCACTATCGGTTGGGAAGACATGCTGCCGGAGATTCTGGGCGGCGTCAACTAGTGAAGAATGTACAATAAACTATTATTGGAGGGCCAATATGCCTGCTAAAGAAGGCAAAAAAGAAAAGTTCGGTGCAGTCATGGTTGTCGGCGGCGGGATTGCCGGAATGCAGTCCGCATTGGATATCGCCAACGCCGGATATTATGTTTATCTTGTTGAAAAATCCTCGGCCATCGGCGGCTTGATGTCCCAGTTGGATAAAACCTTTCCGACCAACGATTGTGCCATGTGAATCATTTCACCCAAACTGGTCGAGGTCGGCCGGCATCTAAATATCGAACTTTTAACCAATACTGAACTGCTGGGGCTTGAAGGTGAACCGGGGCATTTCACGGCCAGCATCCGGCAAAAGCCACGTTTCGTGGATCTTGACAAATGCACCAGCTGCGGCGAATGTATCAACGTTTGTCCCATTTCGATCAGTGATGATTACAACGAAGGCCTTTCGGATCGAAAGGCGATCTACAAGCAGTATCCGCAGGCGATTCCGGGTGCCTTTGCCATTGAAAAAAAGGGAACGGCCCCGTGTCGGGCAACCTGCCCCGCCCATGTCAGTGTCCAAGGGTATATCGCCTTGATCGGTCAGGGTAAATATAGTGAAGCCTTAGCCCTGTTTAAAAAAGATCACCCCTTCCCCGGCGTGTGCGGCCGGGTGTGTCATCATCCCTGCGAAGGTGCTTGCACCCGCACCGACGTGGATCAGTCCTTGGCCATCATGCACCTGCACCGGTTTTTAGCCGATGAGGATATGGCCAGCGATCAACCCTTTATTCCGGAACAAAAAGCCCAAAGAGATGAGAAAGTCGCCATTATCGGCGCCGGCCCCGCGGGGCTGACCTGTGCCTATTTTTTGGCGGTTGAAGGGTATCAGGTAACCGTATTTGAAAAATTGCCGGTCCTGGGCGGGATGCTCACCGTGGGGATTCCTTCCTACCGACTGCCCCGGGAGATTATCGAAGCGGAAATTCAGGTGATCAAGGACCTGGGCGTCAAGTTCAAAACCGGTGTGGAAATCGGAAAAGACATCACCATCGCCCAGCTCAGGGACGAGGGTTTCAACGCTTTTTTCATGGGCATCGGCTCGCATGAATGTAAAGTCCTCGGGATCGAGGGCGAGGATTATGAAGGCGTTTACCCGGGGGTCGAATTTCTGCGGGAAGTGAATCTCGGTAATCGGATCTCCCTCGGTGATCGGGTAGCTGTGATCGGCGGCGGCAACGTCGCCATGGACTCGGTGCGGACGGCCCTTCGTACCGGATCATCCCAACCCTTTATTATCTACCGTCGCAGCGAAGCGGAAATGCCGGCCAACGAAGACGAGATCGAGGAGTGCCGGGAAGAGGGGATTGAAATCATGACCCTTACCAACCCGGTGCGCATTATTTCGGAAAACGGGAAAGTCACTGTGGTGGAATGCGTTCGAATGGAGCTGGGTGACCCGGACGAAAGCGGCCGCAGACGCCCGGTACCTGTGCCCGGATCTGAATTCAGTATCCCCGTCGATGCCGTGATTCCGGCTATCGGACAGGAATCCGATTGGGCCTGCCTGACCGATGAATGTGCCTGCACGCTCAGCGACTGGGGTACCCTGGAAGTCGATCCGGTGACATATCAGTCCCAAGATCCGGATATATTCGCCGGGGGTGATGCCGTCACCGGGCCGGCCACCGTGGTGGAAGCCATCGGCGCCGGGAAAGAAGCGGCCGTTTCCATCGACCGGTTTATCCGCGGCCAAGACCTCTGCGATGGTCGTCGGACCGATTGGCCGGCTGTTAAGGATGTTCCCATCGATGGCCGTGAGAAAATATCCAAAACAGTTATGAAACGTCTCGATCCCGAGATACGCATCACCCACTTCAACGAGGTCCAACTGGGATTTGATCAGGACGACTGCCTAATGGAAGCTAACCGATGCCTGGAATGCGGTATCTGTTCAGAATGCTACCAATGCGTGGAAGCCTGTCTGGCCGAGGCGGTTGTGCACGATCAAGAGGAAGAGAATAAGAAAATACAGGTCGGCTCCGTCGTATTATGTCCCGGCAGCAAACCCTTCGACCCGTCGGGTCTGGAAGCATTTTATCACCATCAGAGCAATCCCAATGTACTGACGAGTCTTGAATTTGAAAGGATCCTGAGCGCATCGGGACCGACGATGGGACATATGGTGCGACCGTCCGATGAAAAAGAACCTCAAAAAATTGCCTGGCTGCAATGCATCGGCTCCCGGGATACCAACAGGTGTGGCAACGGTTACTGCAGCTCGGTCTGCTGCATGTATGCCATCAAGGACGCCATGATCGCCAAGGAGCATGCCGAGAACGATCTGGACTGTGTCATCTTCAACATGGATATTCGCACCTTTGGCAAGGATTATGAAAAATACTACACCCGGGCCAAGGAAAAAGCGGGGGTTCGATTCGTCAAAGCCCGGATTCATACCATCGATGAGATTAGAGAAAATAAAGATCTTCGCATTCGCTATTCGGATCCCTCCGGTGAACTTCAGGAAGAAATCTTCGACATGGTGGTTCTGTCCGTCGGCCTGCAAATTCCCGAATCGGTAGCTGATTTGGCCAAACGGCTGGACGTCGAAATTAATGAATATAAGTTTGCCGTTACCGATCCGTTAAAACCCGTCGAAACTTCTCGGCCGGGTATCTACGCTTCGGGTGTGTTTCAGGAGCCCAAGGACATTCCCAGTTCCATTACCGAAGCCAGCGCCGCGGCATGCCTGGCCGGAAGAGAACTGGGTGACCAACGACATACCCTAACCAAAAGTCTGGATCTGCCTGAAGAGATCGACGTAACCGATCAGGAGCCGCGAACCGGCGTGTTTGTCTGTAATTGCGGAATCAATATCTCCGGGGTGGTAAATGTCACCGCCGTGGAAGCGTATGCCAAAACACTTCCCAACGTTGTCTATTCGGGCCAGAACCTGTTTACCTGTTCGGAAGATTCTCAGCAGCAGATGAAGGAGATCATTAAAGAGCACAACTTAAACCGGGTTGTGGTCGCCGCCTGTACGCCTAAAACGCACGAGGGCATTTTCATGGACACACTGGAGGCCTGTGGATTGAACAAGTATCTGTTTGAAATGGCCAATATCAGGAACCAGGGTTCCTGGGTCCATGCCGATGAGCCTTCCCAAGCCACGGAAAAGGCCAAATATCTGGTGCACATGGCGACGGCCAGAGCAGCCGTCCTGCATCCGTTAACAGAGGAAAAGATCCCGATAAACCAGCGCGCAGTAGTTATCGGCGGTGGAGTCGCTGGAATGAATGCAGCCTTAGGATTGGCGGACCAGGGGTTCGAAACCGTCATTATTGAAAAGGAAGATCGGCTGGGAGGCATGGCCAACCACTTAACGGCCACGATCGAAGGATCGGATGTGGCCGAATACCTGCACGGCCTTGTAGAGAAAGTAAGTACCCATGATAACATTCAGGTACTCACCCGATCATTGATTGTCGGTTTTTCCGGGTTCAAGGGAAATTTTACCACGGAAGTGCTTGTGGGACCCGGCATGTATGAAAGAAAAATCGATCACGGTGTGGTGATTCTCGCCACCGGCGCGGTGGAATATGCGCCCAAGGAGTATTTGTATGAAGAAAACGATCGCGTGGTGACCCAGCTGGAGCTTTCTCATCGTCTCAAAGAAAAAGGGGCCGATGATCTGCAACAGGTGGTGATGATTCAGTGCGTCGGGTCGCGAAATGAGGAAAACCCCAATTGTTCGCGGATCTGTTGCCAAAATGCCATTAAAAATGCGTTGCATATCAAGAAAATGAATGCGGATGCCCGCGTGTACATTCTGTATCGGGATATTCGCACCTACGGCTTGATGGAAGCGTATTACACCGAAGCCCGCAAACAGGGCGTCATGTTCTTCCGGTATGATCCGGACGATCCACCGGTGACCGAAGCGATCACCAACGGTGTGGCCGTAAATTTTACAGATCACGTTCTCGAGCAAAAGTTGGAAGTGGCAGCCGATCTTGTCGTGCTAAGCGCCGGCTTGGTGGCCACAGACACTGAAGAATTAGCTTCGATTGTCAAGCTGGCCCGAACCGCGGAAGGGCATTTCATGGAGGCCCATGTGAAGTTAAGACCGGTGGATATGGCCACCGAAGGTATTTTTCTCTGTGGCACGGCTCACAGCCCCAAGCTGCTTTCAGAAACCATCGCCCAAGCCTATGCGGCGGTTTCAAGGGCCACCACGCTTCTATCGCAACCTTACTTAACTTTATCGGCGGTGACCGCAACCGTGGAATCGGAGCAATGCGCCTCCTGTCTGATCTGTGTCCGTTCCTGCCCCTACAATGTACCCAAAATTAATGAGGAAGGTGTCAGTACCATTGATGCAGCATTGTGTCACGGTTGCGGTATCTGTGCGGCGGAGTGCCCGGCCAAGGCTATTGAATTAAACTGGTACGAGGATGATCAGATTATGTGCAAGCTCGATGCTTTGCTTGAAGAGGCGATTTGATTTTGGATCTGATATCAAGCCTAGATCGTGCTAATGAACCATGGTGTAAAACGGCCAGGTGTGATGACCGTTTGTAAAATCCGTGGTCGGATCTATTGAGGAGGAACGATGGTAGAAGATTTCGAACCGATTATTATCGCATTTTGCTGTAATTACTGAGGGTATACCGCCGCGGACCTGGCAGGTTCCATGCGATTGCAGTACCCGACCAGCATCAAAATTATTCGGGTACCATGCACGGGTAAAGTCGATCTGTTGCATATTCTTCGTGCATTTGAAAAAGGCGCTGATGGTGTCTACGTAGTGGGGTGTCTGGAAGGCGACTGCCATTTTAACAACGGCAACTTCCGGGCACGGAAAAGGGTTGAGCAGGCGCAAAATATTTTAAATACCATCGGCATCGAGGGAGAAAGGGCTCAAATGTACAATTTGTCCTCAAGCGAAGGGCCGAAGTTTGCCGAATATGCCAGCGAAATGGATGAGAAAATTCGAAAATTCGGGCCGAACCCCATCAAACAGGCCAAGCAAAAAGCGGCATAATATTGTTTAAAGTTGAATGCTAAAAAAGTAATTGAATAAAAAGAATTTCATTTAGCAATCCATTTTTTAGCTTTCAGCGCAACAAAAGGAGGTCATTTCTAATGATTGTTGCCGACAGGAAGCCGATTGAGGAAATAATCGGCGAAATAAAAGACAAAAAAAACATCCTCATTCTCGGCTGCAACGAGTGTGTGACGGTATGCGAGGCGGGGGGCAAAAAAGAAGTGGGCGTGCTGGCCTCGGCACTGAGAATGAACTTTCTCAAAGAGGGCAGGGAAGTCAAGATTAATGAAATCACCCTGGAGAGACAATGCGATCATGAATATTTAGAGGAGATTCGCGACGTGATCGACCAGTATGATGCCGTGGTTTCCCTTGCCTGCGGTGTCGGTGTTCAGTTCATGGCCGAAAAGTATTTTGAATTGCCGATTTATCCCGGCGTGAATACCTGTTTTATGGGTGTTACTGAAGAGCGAGGCGTGTGGACCGAAAGGTGCCAAGGGTGCGGGCAATGCATTCTGGCACGGACCGGAGGCTTATGCCCGGTTTCCAGGTGTGCCAAGCGCTTGTTCAACGGGCCCTGCGGCGGATCAAGCCAGGGAATATGTGAAGTGAGTAAAGAGACCGCTTGTGTCTGGCATTTGATCGTTGAACAACTCAAGGTATTGGGTCAAATGGATAATTATGAAGAGATAAGTCCCATTAAAGATTGGTCCACCGACAGGGCTGGCGGACCACGCAAGGTTGTCAGGGAGGATGTCAAGAAATGAAAACCAAAACACCGAGCAGACTTGAAAAAATTCTAACCGCCGGACATCTAGCCGTGACCTCAGAATGCGGCCCACCCCGCGGCAGTGACCCGGAAGTGATTGTCAAGAAAGCCGAGATGATCCGGGATTATGTGGACGCCGTCAATATCACCGATAACCAGACGTCGGTTACCCGTATGTGCAGCCTGGCCGCTTGTATTCGGCTTAAACTGATGGGTTTGGAGCCGGTCCTGCAGATGGTGACCCGGGATCGGAACCGAATCGCCCTCCAGAGCGACATTCTGGGGGCGGCCTCGTTTGATATTTACAATATTTTATGTCTCTCCGGGGATCACCAGAGTTTTGGAGACTGTGCCCAAGGCCAAAATGTGCATGATATCGATTCCATGCAATTGGCCCAAACCGTCCGGCGCATGCGCGATGAAGGTAAATTTTTGGGCGGCGATGAAATTAAACGCCCCCCCCAGATGTTTGTGGGGGCCGCTGCCAATCCATTTGCCGATCCCTTTGAAATTCGCGTGCCGCGGTTGGCAAAAAAAGTGGCCGCTGGGGCGGAATTCATTCAAACCCAGTGTATTTACAACCTCGAAAAATTCGAGGAATGGATGAAAATGGTCGTCGATCGGGGATTGCATGAAAAAGTCGCCATTCTGGCCGGCATGACACCCATGAAATCAGCCGGGATGGCGCGCTACATGAAAAACAGGGTGCCTGGAATGGATGTGCCTGACGAAGTAGTCAAGCGCCTGGCCGATATACCCAAAGAAAAACAGGCCGAAGAGGGTATTAACATTTGCGTAGAGGCGATGCAGCGTCTCAAGGAGGTGGAAGGTGTCAAGGGATTTCACGTCATGGCCATTGAATGGGAAGAAAAAGTACCCGAGATTGTGGAGCGCACCGGACTTTATCCGCGTCCTAACATAGATTAAGCCGGACTGCCTCAAAGCCAGCCTCGACGGCGGGCCAATTGAATTGAATGAATCAGATTAAAAACCAGGTATTCCCGTATTCACAATTAAGAAGACGGTAATGGAAAATCAACCGATAACTCATGTAAAGGAGGCATGCCATGAGTAATAAAAAAAGAATTCTAGTAGTGGATGACGAACCCGATTTCTGTTCCATTGTGCAGGGACAATTGGAAAAAGAGGGATTTGAAGTGGATGTGGCCTACAACGGTGTGGAGGGAATTGAAAAAGTTCAGGCTAACCCGCCGGACGCCATTGTGCTGGACGTAATGATGCCGGAGAAGGACGGCTACGAAATGTGTGCCGAGTTGAAAGGTGACGAAAATTGTTGTGATATTCCCGTAATTCTTCTGACCGCCGTGGCTTCCCATGTGACTTCGACCCGGTATACGCACGCCGACGGCATGAGCACCGAAGCCGATGACTACATCGCCAAACCAGCCTCGGCCGAGGAGATTACCGATAGCGTCAAACGATTGCTTAATATGGCTTGATCAAGACCTGGCCAGAACTAATAAAGGGCCTAATTGGATTAGCCCAATACAGACTTAGGGAGGAAGTATGTCATCCCAGGTGTTGAAGATTAAACGAAAACCGGAAAAAACGTTTATGGATAGGGTCAAAGACATGCTGCCCGACGAAGGTAATTTAAACCTTTGCCTCACCTGCGGTTTGTGTGCTTCCGGCTGCCCGGCTGCCGGGCTTGAAAATATGGATCCGAGAAAGTTTTTGCGCATGGCGGCTTTGGGAATGGATGAAGAAGTCATGACGGCTGAATGGGCCTGGTGGTGCACCATGTGCATGCGCTGTGTCTATGCCTGCCCGATGAAAATTGATATTCCGGCCCTGGTAGCCAACGTGCGCAAAAACTGGCCCAAAGAAAGCCAACCCAAAGGTATTCGGGGTTCCTGTGATATGGCCCTGCGCAATGACACCTGTTCCGCCATGGGGGCTACGGAAGAAGACTGGCAATTTGTGGTGGAAGATGTGGCCGAAGAAGTTCGGGAAACCCAGGCCGGCTTTGAAAATCTACAGGCGCCCATGGATAAGCAGGGAGCCTACTTCTATCTGAATCAGAATTCCAGGGAACCAGTCACCGAGCCCGACGAGATGATCCCCTTGTGGAAAATATTAGATGAAGTTGGTGCCGACTGGACCTACGGATCGAAAGGTTGGGCGGCTGAGAACTACTGCCTGTTTTGTCAGGATTTTGATGGTTGGGAGCATATTGTCCGGGTCAAGGCAAAGGCGGTGGATGATCTGGGCTGCAAGGTCTGGCTTAATACCGAGTGAGGGCACGAATTTTTCGCAGTCCGGGTCGGACTGACAAAATTCAACATTGAGCATAAATTTGAAATCAAAAGCATCATCGAATACTACGCCAAATGGATCCGGGAAGGGAAGCTGAAGGTTAACTCTGATTGGAACAAAGATCTGAAAATCAAGTTTACCGTGCAGGATCCCTGTCAGATCGTGCGAAAGTCCCTGGGAGACCCTATCGCCGAAGACCTTCGGTTTGTTGTCAAAACCGTGGTGGGCGCAGAAAACTATATCGATATGCAGCCCAATCGATCCAACAACTATTGTTGTGGCGGCGGCGGTGGGTTTCTACAGTCCGGCTATCCCGAAGCTCGTAGATATTATGGGCGCTTGAAGTTTGAACAAGTGATGGAGACAGGCGCAGATTACTGCATCACCCCTTGCCATAATTGCCATGCCCAAATTCACGACTTAAAAGAACACTTCGAAGGAAAGTATCATACGCTTCACTTGTGGACCGTCATCTGCCTGGCCATGGGTATTCTGGGAGAAAACGAACGGACTTACCTGGGACCGGATCTGGCTGAACTGGGTCTGTGATACATCGCTCATTTTAGGATTTTTTTACCCCTGAAGCTCATCTGAACGGCAGGAAAAACCAAATATAGTGTTAGGCCGCATGCCATGAAAGTCTACTGCATTCTCGGTGATGAACGGGCCTTTCGGACCAAATCGCCGGCCATGTTTTCCAGGGTGATGAGAAAGGTTGGTCTACGGGCCGCCTATGTGCCCTTCAAGGTGAGGCCGGATTGTGTCGGGCAGGCCATTCAAAGCCTTCGGATTTTGAATATTGCCGGCGCCAATGTGACCGTTCCGTACAAGGAAGCAGTGGTCACTCATATGGATATTTTATCCGAAGGAGCCAACATTATTGGTGCCATTAACACCATCGTTCGTGACGGTGACACCCTCAAGGGGTACAACACCAATGCAATCGGGATCATGGATGCGCTCGCAGAATCCGGGTTTGAGGCGGAAGGAAAATCGGCGTTGATCTTTGGGACGGGTGGAGCTGCCATGGCGGCGGCGTTTATTTTTAATTGGCTGAGAACAGGGACCATATACCTAACGGGCCGCAATCAAACAAAGTGCCGGAACCTAGTCGAACGGTTCGGTGGAAAAGCCATTCCATTGAACGAAGTTGCCGACGATTCCCCACCGGTTCATATTGTAGTGAATGCCACGTCGGTTTCCAGCGACGACGAATCTTCCACGATGTCTGCCTTGGTTAGCAAGTTGGACCTGCCGGACGGTGAGCTGGTGCTTGATTTGAATTACGGGCGGGATCAAAATTTTTGGCGAAATCTGGCACAAAAAAATAAGATTCGTTTTATCGATGGGCTAACACCCCTGGCGTATCAGGCCCGGCGGACCTTTGCCTTGTGGACGGGACTCCAAGTCCCGCCGGAGGAGTTTACCAAGGCGTTGGATCAATCAGAATAAGTAGAATAGGCACCTGACTTCACAGGATACTGAATCACTAAAAACAACGCCAACTCACTCTTTGACCGGCAGTAAAACGGTGAACGTACTCCCTTTACTCGGGATACTTTCCACGTCAATGAAACCACCCAGAGAATCCGCCAGCCCCTTGACGATGGGCAATCCTAACCCGGTACCGGTAATATAGCGGGTCTTATCATCCTTGACCCGGTAGAATCTTTCAAAGATTTTTTCCAAGTGTTTATCGGCAATTCCAAAACCGTTGTCAATCACCTTTACCCGCGCGTTAATACCGGCCCGGTCAATTACTACCTGGATTTTCCCGCCATTCTGAGTGTAGTTGATCGCATTGGTGATCAGGTTGCCAAAGATACTTTCAATGGCAATGGGGTCGGCTGAAAGATCAGGTAGTGCCTTTTCAGGGAGTACCATTTCCAATGATTGATTTTTATTCTTGGCTTTTGTCTCAAGGAAATCAACGATGTTTCTAATAATTTCTTCGAGACGCACCGGTTGGGGTTCATGACAGATCAACCCTTCCTCGATGCGGGAAAGATCAAGCAAGTCACCTATCAGAGAGATCAGCCCCTGTGTCTTGTCCTTGGCACGGGAGAGGATATGGTGGTCATGCGCGGTCGTCTCCCCAACCATGTCTTTGATTACTAAAGCCAACTGCTCGTGGATGGTCGAGAGTGGTGAACGAAGTTCATGGGAAACTTTAGCCACGAATTCGGATTTAAGGCGATCCAGAACTTTCATGTCCGAAATATCCACAAAATTGATCACTGCGCCCAAACACTCTCTTTTCTCGCCTAGGACAGGCTGTCCCCGGACTAGAAGATATCTCTCTTCCGAAACCCTCATCTCCTGATCGGGAATATCCTCATAGTCGATGTGCTTTCCAGTAGAAATCTCCCGGATAAGCCGACACAAGGCTTCATCCGGCACATAATCCTCAATAACCGAGCCGGGTTTGATTGGGGTGTTTTCACCCAGGTGGGACCGAAAGGCCGGATTCATCAGAACGACGACACCATCGGTATTTGTAACCAGAACCCCGTTCGGGAGGGATTTTACTATCGTATGAAGACGACTTTTTTCTGTGCCAAGATCAGACAGAGTCCTTCTTTTTTCCATCTCCAGGTTTTCAGTTTTCCGGGCGAGTAAAACCCTGTCTGCAGCGCGTTTTGCCGTGATTCGCATTTGATCCGGCTCAAAAGGTTTCGGGATAAAGTCATAAGCCCCTTTTTTCATGGCCTCAATGGCCGTTTCAACGGTGGCAAAACCGGTAACCACAATCACAATGATGGACCTGTCCAATTGCATGATACGTTCCAAAACTTCCATTCCGTCCATTCCAGGCATCTTTAAATCAAGAAACACGATGGCAACTTTTTCTTTGGACAGAATATCAAGCGCATCCAATCCGCGGGAGGTCTTTAAAACCTGAAACCCAAGACGATTTAAAATCCGTTCAGATCCGTCCCGGATGTCTTTTTCATCGTCAACAACCAATATGCGGATGGTGCTAAACATTTTATCCACGATTGTCCCCTCCTTTGGCCTTTCCCCTTAAGGGGAGTTCGATAGTAAATGCAGCACCCTGATCGGGATTGTTTTTTGCATTGATATAGCCACCGTGTTTTTCAACAATACTGTACGCCAGGCTAAGTCCCAAACCGGTACCCTCACCTTCTTGCTTGGTAGTGAAAAAGGGATCGAAAATGTGTGGAAGGATATGATCGGGTATTCCCGGCCCTGTATCAGAAATCTCAATACAGACCCAATCCTTATCCGGTAATCGATAACTTTTAACTGTAAGTCTTCCTTTGCCCGCCATGGCCTGGGCCGCATTTAAAATGATATTCATTAAAATATGGTTGAGTTGTTGGATATCAACTGAAACTAGCGGAATTGATGATAGTTCTTTTTTGATTTCAATATTATGAAAAAGGGTCTGGTTTTCAAGCAAGAAAAGGGTCCGTGAAACAGCTCTATTAATATCGTGGGGCTGAACGAAATGTCGAGTCTGACGGGAAAATTCAAGTAATTCTTTAACCGTGTCGCGACATCTTTCCGCATCCTTTAAAATGCGGTGGAGGTCGTCTTTAATTCCCGCTTCAAGTTCGTATTCTTCCAGGATCAGCTTGGTAAAAAGGGTAATTCCTCCCAGGGGATTGTTTAGCTGATGGGCGACCCCGGCCGCCAGTTTTCCCAATGATGCCATCTTTTCGGCCTGCAAAAGCTGAAGCTGGGTTCTTTCGAGTTCCTTTTGCATCTTTAGTTTTTCACGTAAATCACGAAAGAATCCGATTGTGGCTACTTCTTCTCCTTGGTCATAAAGAATTGAGGCATTTAGGCTGATGGGGATTCGTTTTTTGGATTTATTTATGACTTCGACCCGGTATGATCTGAGCTTTCCCTTCCCATCAAGCTTGTTGCTTCTTAGCTGCCGCATGACTTCGTATTGCTTTTGGTCAGGATAAACTTGGTGGATACTCAGGTTGTTAAGCGCTTCTTCAGCCGTGTAGCCAAAAACTTTTTCGGCCGCATCATTAAAAATGAGAATATGGCCGTGCATATCCGCCGCAATGACGCCGTCCGGAGCACTCAAAAGCAGATTGTGTAATAGCGCATTGGCCCGTTTAATTTTACCTTCAACCACGCTCTGATTGGGAAAACTAAAATCCATACTGACAATTGCTTCGATATGGCCGCCCTTAAAAATCGGATAAGCATAGTAGCATGGTATCCTAATAAGGTCCGGTGATTCATCCTGCTGGGGTCGCAGTGCCGGTTGACCGTTTTCAAGGACTTCTTTGACAGCGCAGTTCAGACAAGGGGATTCCCGATCATAATAAATTTCATGACAGTGCCTACCGATAAGGATCGGATGAGTAGTTTTTGCGAGCGAGAAGCTTGCGGCTAGTATTTTAAAATCCGGTGAGACGACAATCATTCTTTTTCGAAATGCATCGACAGCTTTTAATAAATATTCATTTTCCGCTTCGGTTCGCATACGGCCCTCCGCGATGGCATTTAAATGCTTATCTTCATATTCATGCTGTCAAACTGAGCGTGGCATGACTCCTTCGGCCTGAAAAAAATAACCGTTACAACCTTTTAAGTAGTTGATTGGCCGCGGTAAGCACCGGATCCCAGGTGGGACCGAAGGGAGGGGCATAGGCCAGGTCCGACTGGCTGAATTCATCCACGGTCAATCCGGCGTGAAGCGCCACGGCCGGCGCATTGATGCGGTGGGCCACACCGTCTTGTCCCACCATTTGAACACCGAGAAGCCTTCCTGACTTTTGGTCTCCTACCATTTGGACAAAGATGGGGGACGATCCAGGATGGCCATGGGCGCGGGAGCGTGATGTAATCATCACTTCCACGGGGCTGAATCCGGCTGCCGTGGACGATTTGAGATTCAGACCTGTCCGCGCCACTTCTAGATTAAATACCTTAAATACGGCGGTACCGGCAATGCCCGGTAGCGCTCTATCTTTACCGCAGACATTATCGGCTACGGCCCAGCCGGCTCGATTGGCACGCAAAGCCAGGGGAATCCAAGTTTTCTGATTGGTTACCACATCGAATGCATCGGCGCAATCACCGGCGGCAAAGATATCATTTTCCGAAGTGCGTAGTTTTTTATCCACCGCAATGGCATTGCCAACGCTCAGTTCAATACCGGCGGTTTCGGCCAGCATGTTATTGGGCGTCACCCCGACGGCCACCAGCACCATATCCGTTGGATATTCCCCGTCTTCACCAACAATGGTAAGACCATCATTTCGTTTCTCGATTCGTCGGAGGGCATGACCGGTTATTACTCCCACTCCGTTTTTTTCAATTTCTTCACGAACCACGATGGACAGTTCCGGATGCATCCAGGGTAAAAAGGTTGGCCGGGGCTTGATCATATCCACCGCGATACCGAGGCCGCGCAATGCTTCACACATCTCAAGGGCGATATATCCCATGCCGATAATCACTGTTTTCTTAACCTTTTTTTCGCTGATATAGTTTTTAATCCGTCGGCCCTCTTCCAGACTTTTAAGCGCCATAACACCGGGCAACCCGGTTCCCGGCAGATCCGGTATAATGGCGGAAGCCCCGGTGGCGATGAGCAATTTGTCATAATGAAATACAAATGAATCCCCCGAAAGCGTTGTTCCTTTAACACTTCGGTTTTCCGGATCGATTGTTTGGACCGTATGATTTGTAAGAAGATCGATCCCTTGCTTTTTCCGGAAAACGTCAGCCGCCCGCACAATCAGCCCATCCATTTGCCGCTGGGGATCGCCAATGGCATACGGCATACCGCAGGCGCTGTAAGAGACATCCCCGGTCTTTTCCAATACGATCACATCCATATCCGGCTGGTGCCGCTTGGCCCGGCTGGCTGCACTCATGCCGGCGGCATCGCCACCAATAACGACAAATCTCATATTAATCTCCTTGCCATATCAATTCGTTCGGTTTGTTGGCCCATTGACCGGTTTTCCGCAGAAAAAGGTCTGTTTTGATTGAGAGGTATATCATTCATTGGTCTGATCCGATTGGGCGCTGTCATTAGATGACTCTTTTCTTTACACCGATTCTCCCTTGATGCCAACCATTGACTCGAGACATTTGAAAACCGTCTCCTTTTAGCCAATTTTTTACTGCGTACGTTCGCTTACAGCATTGATTAAACATATATAATAATTTTATAAATATTAAATATATTCATATGGTTATAGTTACCGCCCGCTTCTGGTTTGGAAATAACTGGACATTTTTCAAGGGCCTCTACCCGTATCTTCAACGCGCCGTCTTAAATTGTTCGGTCATTCTGATTTCCATGTCCAATCCCATGCTTTGTTTATCGGCAATATTCTGATAATAAAGATAGAATCGTTTATTACAAGACCCGGATAGCGCTTATATGAGCACCTCGTTGTATCAAAAAGTGGGCCTGGCCACGCTAATAATGACGGCATCGATATTTGCCAGCCGGGTTATTGGCCTGGTGCGGGAAATGGTCATTGCTCATACCGCCGGCGCCACCGGCGCCGTGGATGCCTACCAGATTTCGTTTATCCTTCCCGAAATACTCAATCACATTGTTGCCAGCGGGTTTCTCTCCATTACCTTTATCCCCATTTTTTCGCGTTACCTGGCTGAAAATAGAGAATCGGAAGGGTGGCGAGTGTTTAATATTATCCTCACCGGCCTTGGTACGTTTTTGCTGGGTTTAATTGCCATTGCCGTTTATCTGGCACCCACTCTGGTGGCCGTTTTTGCTCCTGGCATCGATGATCCTGTTTTAAAATCAGAGGCCGTTAAGATGACCCGGATTATCCTACCGGCGCAGTTTTTCTTTTTTATCGGCGGTCTGTTCACTGCCGTTCAATTTGCCAAGGAACGGTTTACCCTGCCAGCCCTGGCTCCTTTGATATATAATCTGGGGATCATTGCCGGCGGGGTTTTATTCAGCCCTCGTCTGGGGATGCAAGGATTTTCCTGGGGTGTTTTAGGCGGTGCCTTTATTGGAAATTTCTTACTTCAGTACCTGGGTGCTCGTCGCGTCGGAATGAGACTGGTAATTAATTGGAACCTGGGGCACCCTGATTTCAGGGCCTACATTTATTTGACGCTTCCCCTTATGGTGGGATTGACCATGACTTTTTCAACGGAGATTTTTCTGAAATTCTTCGGGTCCTTCCTGCCCAATGGCAGCATCGCTGGGCTGAACTATGCACTCCGAATTATGCTGCTACTAGTCGGCTTTTTTGGCCAGGCCGTGGGGGTCGCGTCTTTTCCGTTCATGGCCCGCCTTGCCGCCGAAAAAAAAATAGACGAAATGAACCGGCTGCTCAACAACACCATGCGATATCTGGCCCTGGTCATCCCATTTACGGCATTGATCATGGTTTTGCGACACGAGGTCGTGTTCCTTTTGTTTGAAAGAGGAAGATTTGACGCAGCCGCCACCGAATCGACGGCCGGTATTCTTGGTTTTATGATGGTCGGTGCATTCGCATTTGCCGCCCAGACCGTGGTGGTTCGAGGGTTTTACGCCATTCAAAATACATTGTTTCCGGCTGTTTTTGGCACGATTGCGGTGGTGGTTAGCATCCCTCTCTATATGATTGGAATGCGGGTAATGGGTGCCCAAGGAGTCGCCCTGGCCATTTCCGTATCGGTCACGCTGCAGGTGATGCTATTGTTCATTATCTGGAATCGGAAGCATAATAATAAAAACAGCACTTCCGTTATCATCTTTCTTCTAAAAACGGCCTTTCTAAGTATTCCTCTGGGAATCGGAATGACTTGGATTCGAACCTATCTGGCCGGTTGGGTTGATACGACTACTTTTGAAGGATGTTTGCTGGTCCTAGCGATCGTCGTTAGCGCGTTTATTGCCGTTCTTTTGGTCGGCGCATTTCTGCTCAGGATAGAGGAAATCCGGGGATTGATCAAAGGCATCAACAACAAAAATAATTGATTTCTTTTCAGAATCAGATCCCTAAAAAATGTATATTTTTTATTGACTAAACCGTCAATATAATTTATTATAATATTTAAAAAAATAAATATTATTCATTATCATGCGGGAGAATATTGTGGGCATACGTGAGCGGAAGGCACGGGAGAAGGAACGGCGGCGGCAGCAAATCATCGTGGCGGCCAAAAGGGTCTTTTCCCAAAAAGGATTCAACAAAGCAACCATGGAAGATATCGCTGATGAGGCGGAACTCAGTCCGGGAACTCTTTATTTGTATTTCAAAAACAAAGAGGAGCTTTACGCGTCGTTGTCGTTGCGCATTCTCCAGTATCTAAGAATCCGAGTGGAACATGTCCATAAGGATGCGGGACCCGGGCCGGAAGAGAAGCTCGAAGCGTTGATCGAGGCCATGTACGATGTTTACGATTTCGACCCATTGACCATTATCAATATGTTTCATCTGCAGTCCAGCGAAACCTTGAAGAATCTGTCACCCGAACTGATGTCGCAAATTAAAGATCTGTCAAAGCAATCGATAAATGATATCGCCCGAATTTTCGAAGAGGGCATAAAAGCGGGACTTTTCATCAAAGCACTTCCGATCGCTCTTGCAGATATTTTCTGGTCTTTATTTTCCGGGGTTATTCTATGGGAAGCCAGTAAAAAGGTCATTAATAAAGAAAAGGATTACCTTAAAGAAACCCTTGAGTCCGCTTTTATCGTTTTTTCCAAGGGAATACGGGTGGAGCAGAGTGAGTAGAATTATATTGTCCCACTCGGGGAATGGGAGCAAAACCCTCGCCTTTAGGCGAAGACTTTAGTTTAATTGTGGATACTGCCGTAAGGATTCAAGGGGTCAAGGGTTCAAAGATTCAAGCAAAGGCTTGGATGGTCTTTTCACTTGACCCCTCGAACCCTTGGATCCTTGGACCCCAAGCCTTCGGTTTTAGTCGAAGGGTGTTGACTTTTTATTCATGGTCAGGACAATGACGAAAAAAGCAATGATCGCCCCGAACCAGGTAGCGAAAATATCATTGATATCAAAACTTCCCTGGCCAAAATAGGATCTGGTATTTTCCAAAAATAAAATGCCGCTGAACCATTCCGGGACCAATCGATTGACAATATGGTGATATTTCTGGCCCATTTCGAAAAGGATATCGACCAGCATCCAGGTCAGGCAAATAGAGATTGCACCTCGAATCCGGCAAGTCAAGATACCGGCACTGATGAGAGAAAAGGAAAAAACATGAACAAATGCCGGCAGGTTGCCCCCCAGGCGTCCAAAAATAGCCGGCCACATGTCGAACCGACTGAGATTATTTCCGAAATGCCTGACAAAATAGACGTCGTTGGGTGAACGATCCACGAAATATAAAATCGTTCCAACCAAGAGAACGACCATTCCGATGATTATCTGCTTTATATTGATCGTGTCTCGTATTGATCGAAGCGGCATGGGGACTCGATTAAAGAGTTAAAAATGGGGACCGGAGCGATATCCAAAAACCGTCAATTTTCAATCATTAATTATGATCCATGTCAATACAGATGGTCATCATTCTTTTATTGAAGATAATACCTGTTACCCTTTCAGCATAGGAGGCATCGCGATGACGAAAAAGTGGGTTTATCAATTTGAGGAAGTGGAAGCAGCGGAAAGATACATGGGGGGTGACTGGGAAAACGTCCGTGGCTTGATGGGCGGTAAAGGGGCCAATCTGGCCGAAATGGTTCGCATCAGAGTTCCGGTTCCGCCCGGTTTTACCATCACGACCGAGGCCTGCCTGGCCTATCTGGCTGAAGGGGGACATTTTCCTGATCAAATGTGGGAACAGACCCTAGAGGCCCTGAAGACTGTTGAGACAGCTTCGGGCAAGATTTTCGGAGATCCGGGCAACCCGCTGCTGGTTTCTTGCCGTTCAGGAGGCAAGTTTTCCATGCCCGGCATGATGGATACGGTGCTCAACATCGGCTTGAACAAAGAAACCGCTCGCGGGATGGTGGCGTTAACCGGTGATGAGCGGTTTGTATACGATGCCTACCGGCGTCTGGTGCAGATGTTTGGTAGTGTCGTTATGGGGATTGATGATGAACCCTTCGAGGAAGTCATTGCCTCAACCCGCCAGAAAAAGGGGGTAGTGTCGGACGCTGATTTAACCGCCAAGGACTGGAAAGAGGTGACGGAAAAATTCAAATCCATCTATTGGCGCAAGGTTCAAAAAGGTTTTCCCGATGATCCCTACGAACAGCTCCAACTGGCCACCGAGGCGGTATTCAAAAGCTGGAATGGCAAACGGGCCATCGATTATCGCAATGCGGCCGGAATTTCACATGACCTGGGTACGGCGGTCAATATCGTTACCATGGTTTTTGGGAATATGGGCAACGATAGCGCCACCGGCGTGGCTTTAACCCGTAACGGTACCACCGGTGAAAACCAGATTGAGGGGGACTACCTTACGAACGCTCAAGGTGAAGACGTCGTGGCAGGTATCCGGATCACTAAAGATCTTGCTATTATGAAAGCAGAGATGCCGGCGGCCTATGAAGAATTTGCCCATATTGCCAAAAAATTGGAAAATCACTACCGCGAGATGCAGGATGTGGAATTTACGGTTGAGAAAGGTAAATTGTGGATGCTGCAAACCCGGGATGGCAAACGAACGGCCCAGGCGGCGGTACGGATTGCCGTGGATATGGTCGAAGAAGGTCTGATCAGCCGCGAAGAAGCAGTGCTACGTGTCACACCTGAGCAAGTCGATTTTTTTCTACACCCCCAATTCGATCGTCAAGCAGTGATGGTGGCCAAAAACGAAGGCACGATGCTGGCCTCGGGTTTAAATGTATCGCCTGGAGCCGCGTGTGGGGTTGTCGCTCTGGATGCGGACCTGGCCGAAACCTGGGCCAAGGATGAAGGCCGGAAGGTGATTATGGTCCGTCCGGAAACCAAGCCGGATGATGTCCACGGCATGTTGGCCGCGGAAGGTATTCTGACCAGCCGGGGGGGACGCACCAGCCATGCTGCCCTCGTGGCCCGGCAATTCGGCAAGCCGGCTGTGGTGGGTGTGTCCGAGCTTAGCATCGATATGGCCAAGCGGCTGATCAGGGTCGGAGGGCATGTTGTTCACGAGGGGGATCAGATTTCAATTGACGGTACCGTGGGAGAGGTTTTCCTGGGAGAATTGGACACGATGGTGCCGGATATTAAGGACGAATGGCTTTTGAAGCTCCTTTCGTGGGCCGACGATTTCCGGCGGTTGGGCGTCTGGACCAATGCCGACTACCCCAGCGATGCCGAACGTGGCCGGGAATACGGCGCCGAAGGGATCGGTCTGTGTCGAACCGAGCACATGTTTTTTGAGACCCAGCGCCTGCCTTTTCTGCACAAGATGATTATGACCGAGTTGCCTATTGAACGGCGTGAGGCCCTGGATGCGTTGCTGCCCTTTCAACGGGATGATTTCGCCGGCTTATTCAGGGCGATGGACGGGCTGCCGGTCATCACCCGCTTGATCGATCCACCTCTGCATGAGTTTTTGCCCAATCAGGAGGAACTGCTACATGATCTGACCGATCTTAAGATCCGTCTAAGACATGCCGGTACCCTCCAGGAAGTTGATACGCTTTTAAAACAAATTGAGGAAAAAAGCCATATCCTACAACGGGTCGAGAGCCTGCATGAAAGCAATCCGATGCTGGGGTTGCGCGGCGTCCGTCTCGGTATCCAAATTCCGGAACTGACCATTATGCAGGTTCGGGCGATCTTTGAGGCGGCCTGTATCGTGAAAAAAGAAGGAGGAGAGGTTCACCCGGAGGTTATGATTCCCTTGACCTGCCACGTGAATGAATTAAAGGTACAGCGTGAACTACTTGAGGCCGAAGCTAAAAAAGTGATGGAAGAACAGGCCGTGAAGGTCGATTATAAATTCGGAACCATGATCGAAATTCCACGGGCGGCCCTGACGGCAGACCAGGTGGCCGGACAGGCTGAGTTCTTTTCCTTTGGCACCAATGATCTGACCCAGACCACTTTCGGCATATCGAGGGACGACGCCGAGGCCGGGTTCCTCATCGCCTATATGGAAAAAGGTATTTTACCGGATAATCCTTTCGCCACTTTGGACAAGGACGGCGTGGGTCAGCTGATGAAAACAGCTGTCGAAAAGGGCCGCTCGGTCAATCCGGACCTCGAATGCGGCATTTGCGGCGAACATGGCGGTGATCCGGAGTCGATCCGCCTCTGCCATGAATTGGGGCTGAACTATGTCTCCTGCTCGCCGTTTCGGGTGCCCATTGCCCGATTGGCTGCCGCCCATGCAGCCCTGAATGAAAAAGTCGAATAACATTAGGAATTGGAAACGCTATTCATCTTCATAAAAAGAAATCCGAGGGGTGTCATTGAGGCGAGATACGGGATACTGGTGACTGGATATTTGTAAGGATTCAAGACTTTTTTATCCAGCATCCGGCAGATAGGATCAATCTGGTAACGCCCCCGTAAACACTATAGCGTTAGGGAATAGCCACCCCAAAATATTCTTCTTAAAAACGATACGATGCCGAATACATTAGTCCATATGGGTGTGGCTCGCCTCACCAGCCCGGTGCTGTTTCGGGATGCGGATGCCAAGTGGATTTATATCGGCTGTGTCATCCCCGACATCCCGTGGATCATCCAGCGACTGGCTGTCTCTGTCCTGCCGGGAACCCATCTTTTGGATCTTCGGCTTTACGCGATCATTCAGGCATCGTTGTTTTTCAGCTTGGTTTTTAGCGCGGCCGTCTCCCTGATATTCAAACGCACCCTGCGGATTTTTCTTTTGCTGGGGTTCAATTGCCTCATTCACCTTCTTTTGGACGCCGTGCAAATTAAATGGGCCAACGGAGTTCATTTGCTTGCACCGCTGTCATGGCAAATGACGGGTTTTGGTGTTTTTTGGCCGGAAAGCCTATTTTCCTATTTTCTCACTGGGTTTGGGCTGATCATGGTCCTTTGGTATTGGCAACCCACCTGGCGCCGGCCGATCTTTTTTTTCCCGACGTCTTTCATCCGCATCATGGCCAGTACCGGATTATTAATCGTTTATTTCAGTCTGCCGTTTTTCTTTTTTGACGGTCCGGAACAGTTGGACAACCATTATATCTCCACATTAAGACACCGCCATGTCCGACCCGACCGGTCTATCGCCTTTGATCGATGTGATTACGACCCTGACACCCAGGCAATCCGTATCTTTTCCGGTGAAGTCATCAAGGTAACGGGGATCAAATCGTCCCGTGCCGCCACGGTTTCCATCAAGGGACGATTTGTCACGACAGACCGGATTCAGGTCCAGGTTTTTCATATCCACTATCCGTTTCGCGATGCGGCTTCATTGCTAGGCCTTGCGCTAATCACTATTCTCTGGTTTACTGCTGGATGGAAAAGGCAAATCACCCGGCATTCTTGGTCCTGGTGATGATCGGTGGCGGGATTACCTGTCAAAAATCCATGGGCCTCACTAAATGACCCCATCCGGATCTGACCATGGCGCTTGATCAATTTATTTACCGATGCATTAGCGATACCCTGGACGGACTCCAGGATGGCCTGTCGCACTTTTCCCAGCCAAGCCGGGTCGCACTTATTTACTCCGTTTCACACCAAGGCCCGATCCGGGTCCACGACCCCCAGCGATTATTGAGCGGACACGAACCGATCATCAAAGAACTTTACCTGGATTCCGGGATCTGTAAAAAACAGGCGGCGAATATCTCCCGAATGGATCAACCCGGATTTCTTGACCGTGAGAAAAACCTCCAGCTGGCAGGATTAATCTCCTTCGGAGGACGCTCTCGATCCATGTATTACCAAATGTGGTTCACCGAGCATCACCCAGATATGTGCAGTATTGGTCCCACGGAACGATGGCTGGAACAGGCCGCCTGGCGGCTGGCTCATGATGTGGCCAATGAGGATTCACTCTATACGGGGATTTCAGGTGCCTTTCTGCGTGAGTATGCTACCCATGCGGTGCGCGATCATATCATCGACGAAATGAATATCCGGTTGGGATGGGATACCAGACTTCGGATTTACCCGGTGTTGGACGCTGTTTTGGGGATTTCAAGAACCTTTGAAGAGGGTGCCTGGCCCAGGGGAGAGCTGGTTTTTATCGAACCGGGTTTCGTTTCGGAAATCGATTTCGTGGTCCAGTTTCCCAGGCTGGAACAGCCGAATATTGAAAACCACAAGCACGTCCGAAAATTGTTACAGGCCGTTGAAAATTCAAACCGCCAGCTCATTTCCAATGAAAATTATGTCTTGGGAATTGCCCATGGTCATCCTTCCCGGTTCTGTATTTCGGCGGAGTATCGAGGCCAACACGGGTTTTTAAAAATCGACGGCGAAGCGATTTGTAGTTTTGCCGATGGTCGTTTTTGTTCGACCACCCACCGGGTCAAACTGGTGGAAGTGGAAGAAATCCTGCTTGAAACGAATTTGACCAGTGAAAGGCAAAGTGAGCTGTTTCAGGTCGTGGCAGACGTCGTTCACAGCGCCCAAGAGCAAAAATACGGCTGTACCGTCATCCTTGATTTTAATAAACCATCCCTCAAGCTTCAGGGACAACAACTCACAAGTCCTCTGGATCTTTCCCTGGAGAAGAACGTTTCCTTAGCCAAGTCTCTGGCAAAGGTCGATGGCGCCCTGCAGATAGGTGCCGATTTAAAATTGCACCGCTTTGCCTGTCTTATGGATGGACCGTCCATCACTGGAGAAGACCGGGCCCGCGGCGCCCGGTATAACTCGGCCCTTAGATTTACCGCTGCTCAAAAGGACCTCATCGTGGTGGTCGTCTCATCGGACCGGCCTGTTTCGATTATCCAGGACGGCATGGCCCTCAACGCCCAGTGTCGGTTCGATCCGATTTCACTTTCGACCGACCTGCCACCGGACCTTGATTCATGGCTGGCCGAAAAATGACTCCACTAGGTGCGCATTCAGATTTATACCGATTTCGATTCCGATAGTTTATTCAATCGGAACGTTTTTGTGAAAGCTGCTATAGATGACTGATCCTTCTCGCAACGCAATATTATGTCCCCGCTGTCGACGATTGATCGGGTCGGATGATCGCCCGTGCCCTCATTGCGGTTTGGCACGTCCGGCTTCCCCCTTTAAAAATTACCTCTTGGGCCGTACGCTGCTTGGGGAGAACTGGGTATTCAAATCTTTGATTTGGATCAATATCGCCATGTTTATCATTTCCATTCTGCTGAATCCCCGAACCATCGGTCTGAACTTCAACCCACTTTCTTTTCTGGCACCCGATAACCGCAGTTTATTGCTTCTCGGTGCTACCGGGACCGTTCCCATTGACCGGTTCGGCCGGTGGTGGAGTCTCGTGGCGGCTAACTATCTGCATGGCGGTATCCTCCATATTTTTTTCAACCTGATGGCTTTAAGTCAGATTGCCCCGCTGGTCCAGCGCGAGTATGGTCGTTATCGCTTTATCATAATCTATACCATTGGTGGGATCGGTGGTTTTTACGCCTCGTACCTGGCCGGTGTCTCCTTTACCATCGGTGCTTCGGCCGCCCTGTGTGCCTTACTTGGTGCGGCCGTTTACTATGGAAAAAGCCGCGGCGGAATTTATGGTCGGGCCGTTTATCGGCAGATCGGCGGCTGGGCCCTGGCGATCCTGGCTTTCGGTTTAATTGTTCCCGGGATCAACAACTGGGGCCATGGTGGTGGCTTTATCGCCGGCGCGATTTTAGGGATGACTCTCGGTTACAATGAAAACCGGTCGGAAAGCCGGACCCATGGACAGCTGGCCGCGTTGTGTATCGGTCTCACTTTGCTGGTGCTTCTGTGGGCATTAGTGACGGCGATTTACTATCGCTTTGCATAGATTGATTGGATCGAATATCTCGGATGTTTAACGAAGTGGGGCCTAATTTTAATAAGTCTCGAAATTCCATTCGGACTTCAAGAAGATTTCCTCAAATTAGAATAACCTCATCCAAGCAATGAAAACGGCTATTTTTAATGTGGATCCGTGGCAGGATAAAACTGTCCGGCTGTTAGAACAAGGTTATTGACAAATTTTGGCCTTTTTGCTATTTTTCAATGTAAGAGGGAAGTTCCCGCCTTAGAACTGACGGTTAAATCCAAGGAAATTGACCCATATGCCGGAATACGATTTCAGCGACGGGTTCAACCAATTAGAAAGCACCTACAATGGATCGGGTGACAGGGTCCCGGTATTTGCTCAACTCCATGAATTTGCAATGCAATGGAACGGAATATCCGGCAAACAATTCTATTCTTCACCACGGCTGTATGTTAAGGGTATTCTCGATACCGTCAAGGCGTTTCAATTAGATATCCCGGATATCGTCTGGGATGCATATAACTTGGAAGCAGAAGCCATGGGGGTTAAGGTTTTCTTCCACGAGGGACAATCCCCGGCCCTTGATCAATCCCGTCCGTTGATAGAAACCGAAAAAGATCTGGCCCGGTTAAAGCCGCCGGATCCCTATACATCTGCCCGGATGCCGTTCGCAATCGAATGTCTGCATATCTTCAGAGAGTTAACGGGGGTGGCTTCACCATTGGGTTTCTGCGCCCCGTTTAGCATGGCCGTGCTGCTGATGGGTTATGATAAGTTGGTCATGGCCATTTATGAAAAACGCGCCTTTGTCAAGCAAGTGTTAGATTTTGTCACGGAAGCTGTCATCGCGCCCTATATACAGGCGGCTTTCAAGGAGAATGACAATTGTCCGGGCGCTGATGGTGCGGATGCCCTTTCGTCTCTTCCCTTTCTAACCCAGGAGATGCTAGAGGAATTCAGCATTCCCTACATCCTCCGGCTTAGGGAACTATGCGGCGAGCGGGTGGTCGTCAGGAACTGGTGGGGAGATGCTTATACCAAAGATGTGGAAAGCTTCTGGGATCAGAAGCTAAAAATATCGGGGGGCGTTCTTGAAGTTCAGGATCCGGACCTGAATAAGGTCAGTCCTGAAAGGGTAATGGCCTACGCTGAGCCCAAACACCTTCCGGTAATTTTGGGTGTCGATCAAACCCTTCTGGCTGAAGGTGATGTGCAGCAAGTTGCCCAGCGAGTGCAACACTATCTGAAGGTCGGCGGCCGGCAAAAACGATTGGTGCTTTATTTGTGCAACCTAAACCGCGAGACACCGGTTGAAAATATCCGTGCCGCCGTTAAAACGGTCGAACGTTATGGGCAGTACGATAGTTAAGGCATGTCGCAGGGCGGTTACGCAAGCATTATTGTAGTCGCAAGTAGGGAGTACATTTGTTACACCCCAGGCAGTTTTGAGAAATACGCGCAGGGGGTGTTCTGTCCTTGAGATTTATTGGAAATCTAACACTACATCCATATGGATCAAGCCCATGTTAACAGAGGTTTTTTCTGTAGATCGGACCGCAATGACGCGGATAATGGCAAGTCGCTGTGTTACTTGAAACCATCACGAAAAGGAGATCTATTATGCCAAAAAGTAAATCATTGAAAGAAGCTGCCCATGCCGGGCAAGGTGTCACCCGGCGTCGTTTTATCAAGCAGACCGCGACCGGCGCGGCGGTGTTCGCTACGGCCAGCATTGGTCCGTGGTTCATCAAGAATGCGCTCTCCTCTTCAGGTGAACTCAAGCTGTTTACCTGGCCTGACTACTCTAAACCCGAGGTTATCCAGGCATTTGAGAAAGCTACCGGAATTAAAGTCAAAGTCACCAACTACAGCTCCAATCAAGAGTGTATGAATAAGCTGCGTGCGGCCCGAGCCAGTGGGTTTGACATTGCCCAGCCGTCAATTACAGAAGTGCAGCTTCAAATGGATTTTGATCTTTACAGAGAGATTGATGAGAGCAAAATTCCAAATTTGAAGAACATGGAAAAATCATTTTACGAAAATTCCGGAAAATTAGGAGGCATCGTGCGCGGCAAACGCGTCAGCCTACCCTATGACTGGGGCACTGAGGCATGTGCCTGGAATACCGACGAATTGAGCTTTAAATATGGAGAGCTTTCTTTCGGTTCCATGTGGGATCCTAAATATGAACAGAAAGTTACCTGCAGACCCCATTCGGTATTTATCGGTACCGGCCTCTACCTGGATGCCACGGGAAAAGTCCCGTCTAACCGTATGTACGATACATACGAAACCGAAGAAAAGATGCGCAAAGTCTACGATGAGATTTTTAAATTTCTAGTCGAACACAAAAAGAATATCAAGATGTTTTGGAATAATGCCCAGGACCACCAGTTGGCATTTCTCCAGAATGGCTGCGTTCTGGGACAAACCTGGGACGGTCCCATCATGACCCTGAAAAAAGAGGGAAAACCCGTCTCATACATGGCCCCCAAAGAAGGGGCCATGACCTGGATCGATACGGTCAGCATCGTCAAGAATGCCGAAAATGTCGATCAGGCCTATGCCTACATTAACTGGGCGTATACACCTGAAGCCGGTGCCATTATGGCAAAAGCCACCGGCTACAACAGCGTGGTGAAAGGGGCTGCCGATCTTCTGGATGATGCCACCAAAAAAGTTTTTGCGGAGGCATACCCTGAAAACGCGCTGGATAACCTCTGGTGGTACCCCAATGAACCGACTTGGTTCGTGCCGGCAAGAACGGAGTACCGTGATAAATTCCAGGCAGCCTGATTACTTGCACAGCAGTTTGGGTTCAAACACCCCCATACCGGCGCATATCGCGGTATAGGGGTTATCAAATGGAGGGAATATGGGCCAGGCCAACGGCCAGGACGTTGAAATTGCCGATGTCAGCATGCGTTATCCGGGGTCCAAAAGATATGCCGTGACGGACGTCAGTGTCCACATTCAGGCCGGAGAGTTTTTCAGTTTTCTAGGGCCATCCGGTTGTGGTAAGACAACGCTGTTACGCTTGGTTTCCGGGTTTATTGAGCCCACCAAGGGTGAGGTGCTAATCGGGGGGCAAAACATGCGTGGGATCGGACCGAACAAGCGGCCGACAGCGATGATTTTTCAGAACCTGGCCCTGTTCCCATTGATGTCTGTAGCGGACAATATCGGTTTTGGTCTGGAAGTTCGGGGCGTATCCCGTGCCGAGCGTATGAAAAAGGCGACGGAGCTTCTCGAACTGGTGGACCTGCCCGGTGTGGAAAAAAAGAAAGTCAGCGATTTATCCGGTGGTCAAATGCAACGCGTGGCCATTGCTCGAGGACTCGCCGTACAACCGGCTGTCCTGCTTCTCGATGAGCCATTATCCGCACTTGATCTTAATCTAAGGCAGCATATGCGATCTGAATTGAGGAAAATCCAGAAACGCACCGGCGTTACCTTTGTTTATATTACCCACGATCAGGGCGAAGCCCTTACCATGTCCGATCGGATCGCAGTGATGACGGATAAAGGGATTATCGACCAAGTTGCAACTGCCAATACACTGTACAATAACCCAAAGACTGCGTTTGTTGCCGATTTTGTTGGTGAGAACAATGCGTTTTTGGCCAATGTAAAGGAAATCATTAATGGTTATGCTTTGGCCGAAACCTCCTTCGGATTACTTAAAGGAAGAAATCCCCAGAATCTTAATCCGGGCCAGCGAACCCTTGCTTTTATCCGACCGGAAGCATTGACACTTAGAGAAGGCGCAGAGACGGCGGAAAATGTGGTGAAATGCATTGTGAAAAATTTAAGTTTTGAAGGGGCCTTTATTACTGTTTTTCTAAAAGTCGGTAACGATAATTCCGTTATTATGCGGCAAAGCAACGATGGGTCTACCCCACTTTTAAAAATTGGCGCCGATGTCGATGTCTGTTTCAGCGCAGAAAACACGCTTTTGTTGGCCTATGGAGAGGTGGCCGATGCGTAAGCTTTGGAAAGATGCTTTACGAAATTTTGGCGGTATCGGTGTCATATTTATTCTGTTGACTGTGGGTGGTTGGCTCATTTTCATGATTATACTGCCGCAGCTAATTATGCTGGATTTTTCGTTTCGGCCCCTTCTTCCGTTGCGAAAGCTCGGCGGGCCTGAAGATGTTTATACATTGAAAAATTACATTTTACTTTTTACGACACCCTTACACCGAGCGATATTTTTTAAAACCATCTGGGCCAGTGTTATTGTCACCGGTGTTGCCCTCGCCATCTGTTACCCCATCTCCTTTTACCTGGCCAAGGTTGCCAAAGGGGCTCGATTGGGCTGGATTCTGATGGGATTGATTATCCCCTATTGGATCAACGAACTGCTGCGCCTATTTGCCTGGCAATTAATTCTGGCCGATTCAGGGATTTTAAACCAATTCCTGATGTTTTTAGGAATCGTCAGTGATCCGATCAATTTTCGCGCCGGCAACGGGGCGGTGATCATGGGAATGGCCTATGCTTACATTCTTTTTATGGTTTTTCCCTTATACAATGCCATGGAAAGCCTGGACCGAAACCAGATTGACGCCGCCCGGGACTTGGGATCTTCCTGGCTTCGGATTCACTGGCGGATCGTTATTCCATACGCCAAACCCGGGATTGCCGTAGGATGCATCATGACATTCATGCTGGCCGCCGGATCCATCGCCGCTCCGCAGCTTTTGGGCAGCCCCAGCAGTTTCTGGTTTACCCAGATCATTTACACCAATTTCGAAACCGCCAACTGGAACCAGGGTGCGGCCTACGCCATGATCCTGGCGGCGCTGTGTCTTGTTTTTATCATGATTATGCTCAAGGTGTTTCGCGTCAGTCTGAAAGAGCTTGCCAAATGAACTCAAAGACCGTCCTACAATTCGTCACCGGTGGTTATATTGTTCTGTTTTTTATCTACCTTTTCCTGCCATTGGTATTCATGGGGATCGTGGCCTTCAATACCAGCAGCATTCCACAAGTTACGCCCTGGGAGGGGTTCACCTTTAAATGGTTTGGAGAATTATTCGCCGATAAGCAGATGTGGGAGGGCCTTTTCAACAGCCTTATTGTGGCCTTCTTCGTAGTGATCATTTCAGTTCCCATCGGCCTCGGGGCAACTCTATTTCTGACCCGGTTACAAATTAAAGGACGAGATGGTTTTTATGCTCTCTTGGTATCACCCATTCTTACGCCGGGGATCATTCTCGGAATTTCCACTTTTCTATTTTGGGACAAGGCCTTTCATCTTTCAGGTGGACTTTGGACGGCCATCATGGGGCAATCAACCTTTATCAGCGGCTATTGCATGCTGATGATCATGGCCAGAGCCCAGCGCTTTGACCGCACCCAAGAAGATGCCGCCTTTGATCTAGGCGCCACCCATCGACAAGTCTTTTGGAAAATCACGCTCCCTTTTTTAAAACCGGCGCTACTCTCCGCTGCCGCCCTGGCTTTCATGCAATCCTTTGAAAATTATAATACGACCCTGTTTGCCATTGGATTTAAACAGACCCTACCTATTTATATCGGGACGAAATTACGACAGTTCATCAGTCCCGCCATGAACGCGCTAGCGCTGATTTTTATCTTGTTAACCATCACCGGTGCCGCTGTTTATGAGATCATTAGGCGCCGTGAGGGCCGCCGATCTTAAGAAAACCATCTCCGGATTTCCAACACCTGTATTCGTTCTTGGCTAGGTTGGCGCAAAAGTCAGCCACGATTTTTCTTTCAACCCCGATTGAGCGAAAGTCGAGGATGCCCCAGATACAAGGCATCAAGGGTGACGCTGTAGTGTACTACCGCAAACCCTTGATAACGCCGTAGGTGGGGTATGATCGGCT
>Ga0316198_10000023_pt1 | contig 57464 bp, 57 predicted proteins | sample OudBieAanoxic_MG_FD_204935 | JGI IMG/M metagenome (GOLD analysis project Ga0316198, IMG submission 204935) | Coastal sediment microbial communities from Oude Bieten Haven, Netherlands - site A anoxic | ecosystem: Environmental > Aquatic > Marine > Coastal > Sediment | place: Netherlands... | reverse complement strand
CGAGATCACACTCGAGGTCATCAGGGATGACGATCGACTGAGCTTCGGCTTGACAACAATGAACGAGGCCGGCGCGGGGAAAATCGGCGTGGTACCGCTTTTTCCTACGGTCGTCGAGACTCTCGGCATCCTGCCCGCGATCAGAGCCGGATTCATCGAGTGCCAGCGGATGACCATCCAGACCTTCCAGGTCATCGGCCGTTTGTTGACCCGTAAGGCTTCGATCCGACAGGTCTCGGGGCCGGTGGGCATTGCTCAGATCTCGGGAGAGGCCGCCCGCAGCGGCATCGAAGCCCTGATCATGCTCATGGGCATCATCTCGCTCCAGTTGGGCATTTTCAATCTCCTTCCGATACCGATCCTTGATGGCGGACACCTGACCGTCATCGCTGTCGAGAGCATTATCGGCAGGGACCTCCCGCTCAAGGTCAAGGAGCGCATTCTCGAGGTTGGGTTCTACCTTCTCATCTTGTTGATGGTGGTGGTGCTCTTCAACGATATCGTCCGCTTCCTGCCCGAGAGCGTCCGCCAGTTCATATTCCGTGGCTAACCCGCGGCAGGAAGTTGGCGAGATATGTGGGCTAAGAGTTGAGCCTCTGTCGTGCTAAGGTTTGCGCCGATGGCGAAACGTATATTGGCCGCCTCGCTCTTCTTGTTCTGTGCCGGAGTTGTTTTCTGGTTTGCACTCGTGCACACAGTCCACCGGGGCACCCTGGCGGTGCCCTACCTCATTGAGAAGAACCTGGAAGAGGCGAGAAATCGGGTGCATGACCTCGGTCTCGAAATGACGGTCGAAGAACCCGGCGTGTTTTCGGCCGTGGTCGTCCCGGGAGCTATCGCCTTCCAGGAGCCGCCACCCGGATTTCATGTCAAATCGGGCTCGTCGGTGACAGTGCGAGTGAGCCTCGGTGGCAAGACGATTGATGTTCCTGAAGTTCGCGAAAACTCTCTCAACACGGCCCAGCGCGCAATCGAGCGAGCGGGTCTGGTGCCGGGCTTGCACGCCCGGGTCGAGGGGGAAGGTGCCGCCGACAGAGTCATCGCGACCGGTCCGCCGGTGGGTCAGCAAGTGGCACCCGTCACCCGTATCGATCTCTTGGTGAATACCGCCCCGCATCGACAACTGTGGGTCATGCCCTCACTCGTGTCGCAATCCCTGGATCGGGTCGAACAATTCTGCAGATTGAATCGCTTGCGCCTGGGGCAGGCCCGTGAAGTGAATTACCCAGGTGTCCCTTCCGGACTCGTGCTTCGCCAGTACCCACCTGCCGGGTCGCCCGTGGCACCGTCCGAGATCATCACAGTATGGGTGAGCCGATGAGTATTCGATTGGCACCGTCGCTTCTTTCGGCCGACTTTTCGCGCCTCGCAGACGAGGTGGCTGAGGTCGAGTGGGGAGGTGCGGAACTTTTGCATCTCGACATCATGGACGGGCATTTTGTGCCCAATCTCACGTTTGGCCCGGCCGTGGTGCGCGCCATTGCGTCGCATTCGAAGATCGCCCTCGACGCACACCTGATGGTTACCGATCCCGACGATCTCATCGACGATCTCATTGCGGCTCAGGTAGCCAGGATCGCGGTTCACGTCGAGGTCTGTAACCATCTCCAGCGCACTCTCGAGAATATCCGCGCCGGAGGAGTGGAGGCCGGAATCGCAATCAATCCTGCGTCCGCCCTTTCGCTGCTCGAGGACGCCCTGCCCTGGACAGACTTTGTCCTCGTGATGTCGGTCAATCCAGGATTCGGTGGACAAGACTTCATCCCCGAGACCCTCGACAAAATCAGCCGGTTGCGGCAGATGGTTGGCGAGAGGTCGCTAGACATCGCTGTCGACGGCGGCGTCTGTCTCGAAAATGCTGCATCGCTAGCGAACGCGGGCGCGACGACCCTGATCGCGGGTTCAGCCATTTTCGGTGTCGATGACAGGGCCTCCGCGATTACCGATTTACGTCTTTCAGCAACCGTTGGAGGTGTGCGATGACGTCCGCACAGCGGGTCGCCATCATCTTGTTACCTGTGGCCATCCTCGCTTTCGGCTGCAAAAGCGGCCGTAACAAAGAGGATGAGCTGCTGGACCAGTTGGCGAATCTCGACAAAGAAACCATCTTCGAACAGGCCGAAGCCCTGTACTCCGAGAAAGAGTATCAGAGGGCCCGAGAGCTTTTCGCTTTCGTTTATGACAGCTTCCCGAACGACCCAATGGGCCATCGGGCCGCGCTCCGGGTTGCCGATACGTATTCGGTGAAGAACGATGTGACGAATCTCACAGAAGCCCGGCTTCGGTATCGCGATTTCGCGAACCGTTATCCGAACGACCCGGACCGCGATTATGCCCTTCTGATGGTGGGTCACACCTACTCGGCGAGAAAGCTCCGGCCAGACCGAGATTTGAGTGATATCCATGAGGCCTTAGGCGCGTATGAACAGCTGATCAACCTCTATCCGAACTCGGAATATTTATCGGAGGCGGACTCCAGGATCAAAGCTCTCAATGAGTTACTGGCGGAACACGACTGGATTGTCGGCCAATTTTACCAGAGGAATAAACGTTACGAGGGTGCGTTGTGGCGTTTCCAATATATCCAGGAAAATTATCCGAAATTTTCGAAGTTCGACGCCGTGAACGACAAGATTAGCGAATTGGAATCGCTCATTGAAGAGCGCAACGCCGCGTGGAAAAAGCGTCTCGAAGAACTGAGAAAAAAGACCGCGGATAAGACCGAGGATTGACGGATCGGGCGCCCATAGGTTAACCTCAAATAGTGTTATCTTTAGCGGGGAGAGGGCTTATGAGCGCTAAAAATCTGTTTGCCATCATTGCCGTATTCCTTCCCTTGATGGCTGCGGCGCAGTCGGTGGCTCCACCTCCGCAACCGCTGCATTTTGTCAACGATCACTGGACGCCGTACGATCCGCCAGCCGCGTTTCCAGAAGGCGCCATGGTGCACACCATCGTCAAGGGTGACACCCTGTGGGATCTTGCGTCCCACTATCTGGGGGACCCTTTCCTGTGGCCACAGCTCTGGGAGCGGAACCCCTATATCAAGGACTCGCACTGGATCTACCCCGGTGACCCGGTGGTAATCGATCTTGCGGTCCAGGAAGCGCCGGTGGCCGAGGCCGACGTGCCTTTCGAAGAAACCATGACCTCCAAGTACGACGAGGACTTCGGCGGTGGCGACGAGATCATGCCCCGACCACTCGGGTCTTCGGCTGATGTCTACTGCTTCGCTGAGCTCGTCCAGGATGAGGGTGGCTTCCCGTTTACGGTCGCATCGTCTGAACAGATCCAATATCAGGATTCGTACTCCGAGGGCGACATTCTCTATATCGATGGCGGTGTCAACCAGGGGGTGAAGGCGGGCGACCGGTTCTTCATCCTGCATCGGATCCGCCCGCTCCATCATCCGGTTTCGAACTCAAAACTCGGCGTTGTATACAGCCAGGTTGGCCAACTCAAGGTCTTGTGCTCGCAGGAGGACACATCGATCGCCGAAATCACCTACGCGTGCGACCCAATTTACATCGGCGATGTCCTGAAGCCATTCGCACCGGTTCCCGTGCCCCTGGTGATCCCTCCCGATCGAACGGACCGTTGCGACGTAGCCAACGGCAAGCCGACCGGATACATCACGTATGACCGCGACGACCAGATCGATATCGGAACCCACTGGTTGGTCTTCCTCGACATCGGCGCCGCCGAGGGTATTTACCCGGGCACCTTTGCAACGGTGTTCCGTGACAACCCGGTCAAGGGAATGCCTCGTCTGGTGATGGGTGAGGCCGGTGTGCTAACGGTCGACGAAACCTACTCGACGGCCATCATCACGCGTTCCTGGGCACCTCTTGCCATCGGCGATCGGATCGAAGTGAAGTAAAACGCCCCGGAATCGAATTATTAAAAGGGCCCCGAACTCGGGGCCCTTTTGTTATCCTCGGCCAATGTTGTTGCCGGAATGGGTTTTTGATGATGACGATCACTCCTTCATGGCGGCAGCCGTAGCAGAGGCCGAGGCGGCTGCAGTTCGCGGCGAGGTTCCAGTAGGCGCCGTCGTCGTACGCGAAGGAAAAATCATCGCCACCTCTGGAAACCGTCGCCAAGAGGAATCCGATCCAGCGGCCCACGCCGAAGTCATCGCCCTCCGCGAGGCGGGCCGGGAGATTGGCGACTGGCGTCTTTTGGATTGCACCCTCTACGTCACCCTCGAACCATGTCCCATGTGCGCCGCAGCGTGCCGAGAGGCGCGGCTCCAGCTCGTGATCTGGGGAGCAGAAGATGAACGTGCCGGTGCCTTCGGCTCTGTGATCGATCTGGCCGCCGATCCGCGACTTGGCCCGCCACTGGCACATCGCGGAGGTCTCAAGGTGGACAGGTGTCGAGAGCTGCTCCGCAGCTTCTTTGCCAAACAACGGCAATCGTCGTAGAATACGGGGCCCGATCGCGGAGAGGTGCCGGAGTGGTCGATCGGGGCGGTCTCGAAAACCGTTGACCTTTCACGAGGTCCAAGGGTTCGAATCCCTTCCTCTCCGCCAGTTTCTTTGAAAAATCTGATGTCTGTGGAGAGGTGTCCGAGAGGCCGAAGGAGCACGCTTGGAAAGCGTGTGTGGGGGTAACTCCACCGCGGGTTCGAATCCCGCCCTCTCCGCCATCTGAGTTCCGATGCGAGCCCGGCATGGAGCTCGGGCCCTGTGCATCGTCGTCCTTCGAACCGTGTCAGACCCGGAAGGGAGCAGCACTAAGGGGGAATACGACGAGTGCCGCAGGTTGCCTGGGCTCCATGACGGGCTCGTCCATTTTCCAACGGCGCTCCCGACATTTCATTTGAACCACCAAGACACCAAGCGCACCAAGATCTCACGGAGGTCTTCATCACCTTTGAGTATCACTGAAGTCGCGCTTCATCGTCTGGGATTCATTTACCAAACAAACCGGTATTTCCGAAAACCGAATAATTACTTGGTGTTCTTGGTGCCTTGGTGGTGAGTCGGATAGGCCGCTGAAACGGTACTGGAGTCAGGGTTAGCCAATCAGCGATCCAAACCTCTCCAAAATGACCTCGGCTGCATGAATCGCTCCATTCGGCTGATCGGGTCTTCGACGCGGAATCTTGAGGAGCTCGTTCGCCGAAGCAAGCCAGACACCATCCCGCAGCGCATCCTCGCAGATCTCGGCCGCAACCATGCGCTCCGCAACCCACTGAGCGAGGATCGGGGATTCTGGGAAACGCGGACGCCCCAAAAAGGTGAGCGCTGCGCCCGCGCTATAGGCCTCGGCCACCGTACTGTAACCCAATTTACTGACCACCAGATCCGATGCCGCCACCAGATCGGGGTGATAGAAACCGCTGTGAAAGGGGAGCAAAAGAAATCGCCCCTGGCGATGCGCCTCTCGCTCAGATCCGCCCGGAACCACAACCCAGGCGCCATCGGAATGATCGAAGTCCGCAAGGTCGGCATAGTTCCAAGGTACACCGCCCATGCTCACTACAATCATCGGCTCGTCAGCCGGCACTCCGAGCGAGGCGCGAATCGTCTCTCTTCCCGATCTCGGAGATCTCGCCACCGGTCCCACGCTGACTGCCACCGGTGACGGCTCACACATCGGGTCCGTCTGGATTCTGAGATTGGCAGAGGCGAAGATCTCGACCATCCTACGACCGTGGCGACGTAATCTCGGCGTCCCGTTCGGATAGTTGAGGTAAATCCAATCCCAGGTGAAGTTTTCAACCAAAACCGACGGTATTCCGGCGGCAGCGGCAGCCGCTAATCCAAGGGGCGAGATATCGACGATGACGACGTCACATCCAAGCTCCTGAAGCCTGGCTGCCAGGCGTCCGACAGTGTCCGGGTCATCACAGCGTGTTCGATCGAGGAGATCGCAGGTTGCTTCCAGATCTTCGACCAGTGGAGATCGTTGAACCATCCCGACATCACTGGTGAAACGATGATAGGAGAAGCCATGAGGAAGAGACTCTGAAAAGAACCACTGAGGCACCTCGCTGAATACCTCGAAGTGGATCGTCGGGCGTTGCCGGCGTAGTTCCGCCATCACCGCACAGGCGCGCGCAGCGTGGCCAAATCCGTGCGGTGACACGATGTACGCCACCCGTCCCATGGTGGGGAGTGTACTACGCGCCCCCCCCCCCCCCCAATCACTGGATTACGTGGTAGGATGCCCCTTGTGAAACGCGTCATCATGATCGTTGCGACGTTCGTGTTGGTGGCGACCACGGCCGCGGCTCAAAGCGCCTCGAGCCGGGCCTGGCAACAAAGGATGGACGTCGAAATCCCGCTCCCCGTGCCTATGGTGGAGTTGTTGCCCGTCAACCCCTTCGCGATAATTGTCGATGAAACGCCAAAGGTGCTCGAGGCGAGCCTACCGCGAAAAGTCGATATTCGGGGTGCGGCCACCGTGGCCACATTTGTTGATGCCAAAGGAGTTTGTCTCGGCGCCGTGCCCCTCGAGCTCCCGGTTCCCGGTCTGACGGCCTCGCTAGTAGAGGATCTGAACGGTTCCCGTTTCGATCCCGCCATCGCCGCCGGCTTGCCCCAGCCCTCGTGGGTGGTGCTCGAGATCGGCATGGAGGGCAAGGTCAAAGAAAGCGAGATCGTCGATCAGTCCCTCGAAATGCCAGACCCGAAAACACCCTCTGTTCCCTACCAACCGGTGGCGATGAAACCGCCTGGAAGCCTGAGCAATCTCAAGGCAACGCCGCAGGCGCAGCTCACCAAGCTGGCCGCACCACGTCGGATCAAGGTCAGCGCTCCCGGCCGAGACGACGAAGTTCACATCCGCGCCCTCCTTCACGTCACCGAGAACGGGCGCTGTGACCGCTACGTTCCGTTGGAACTCTACGATGGCCTCAATCCGTGGTTCTCAGGTTATCTCGCCAGCTGGAGGATGCAGCCCGCATCCCGGGAAGGGGAGCCTGTGGCCGTTTGGGTCGAGTACTCGGCCCGCGTCAGAATGAAGATTTCGGGAATGTCCTCGACAACATCCAGAGTTGTTCGCGACTACGAATACACCCCAGTCCAGTAGCGCGATTCGGCACAGGATCGTCACGCAACGAAGGACCGCGGCAAACGCGTGGCGACTATCAAATCAAGAGTGAAGAGTTAAGACCGCCCATCCACCGCCCCACTCTCATTTCTTGACTCTGAACTCTTTACCCTTGACTCCGTCCCAGACGATGGCGGGGTTTGGTGCGGGGCCGACATCAACCTTTGCGCCGGATGATCTTGCGCCGGTTGCCGTGGCGAACCGTTACCCTTTCAGAGTCGAGCCATTCGAGAGCAGGTATGGCGAGCTTGCGAGTGAGATCGAATCGTCCTTTGAAGTCACCAACCGCAAAGTCATCGACCTCCCATGCTCGGACCTGCCGCGCCATATCGTCCATGACGGCGCGATGAATCAGAAACCTGCCATCAAGGCGAACCAGCCGATGGCGTTGGGTCAGGTAACGGCAGATCCCCTCGACCGTCGCCAGTCTCGCCTGCAGGTGATCAGCGGCCTCGGCTGGCGACGGCGCATCGAAACCGGCGTTTCGATACAGCGCCTCCACCTTTCTTGTCAGCGCTTCGCCGGCAGCAGTCATATGACTCTCCTTGCCGGGCGGCACCACTCTCCCCTCCGAAAGCTCGAGAGTCCCGCGGCCGCGCAACTCCTCGAGAAAAAACTCGGCCAGGGGCAGGGCGGACCGAGGAAGCAGCTGGCCCACAAAATCCCGTGCCGGAATCCCGGCCGAGACCTCTTGACCCGCCAACCGGCGCTGAAGTTCCTCTCCGGCTTCGACGGCGAGGTCTGCAATCCGACCTGTCATTACAAAAGTTGGCGGCTCGGTCGACAAGGCCTCAATGACGCGCTCCTCTAAGAGTCGGCCGAGGGGTGCTTCGATGGCGCCTTCAAAGACTCCTAGGCGGCCGGCCATTGCCAGTACGGTGAGTCCCGCCAACCCTTGACGATCGATCCAGCTGGAAAGCAACTCGGGCCACGCGTTTTTTTGGACATCCGGCAGGCGGACTAGGGCCGCGCTGTCCCGTCTCCGCCAACGACGGAGGTGAGCGTCAAGCACCCTACCACCGGCAAAGGTATTGACCGGCGACGGGCGTCTCAGGACGAGACGGTCCCCTGGGAAGAGCAACATCGGCTGGCGAAGTGAAATCTGGGCGGTCGCGCGAGAGCCTGGGGCGAGTGGTCGCGCAGACAGGCGATCCACACGCGCTGACACACGCGCCGCGAGTGCGTGGACCTCAATCTCGTCACCCTCATCCAGCGGGCCGGGGGCCGTTGCCAGCAGCTCGAGGCCGACGGTGACCAGTTGGGTGACCTCCCACGGTCCCGGAGCAATGATCTGGTCGCCACGGCTGACGGTTTCCCGCGAGAGGCCTGCAAGATTGATGGCAACCCTCTCTCCAGCCTCGACAACGCCGCGCTCATCGCCGTGGACATGCAAGCGGCGCACCCTGGCGGTTGTGTCATGGGGAAAAATCCGAACATCCGAGCCCACTTCCAATTTGCCCCACAGAGAGGTTCCCGTAACCACCGTGCCTGCTCCGGTCAGACTGAAAACACGATCAACGGGTTCACGGAAGGGACGTCCTTCAACTTGTCGGGGACGAATTCCGCCGGCCTGCTTGACGAGTACCCGCCTCAGCTCGGAAATACCGGTCCCTGTTTGACCTGAGACCGGTACGACGGGGACCCCGGCAAAGGCTGTCGGCGCGAGGAGCTCGCGGATTTCCTCAGTAACCAGTTCCACCAAATCATCGTCCATGAGATCGATTTTGGTAAGCGCGACCGCACCGCCCGGCACACCCATCAAACGAATCACATCGAGGTGCTCACGAGTCTGTGGCATGACCCCCTCGTCCGCAGCTACCACGAGAAGGGCGAGGTCGATTCCCGAGGCGCCGGCGATCATCGTGTGCACCAGGCGTTCATGCCCCGGCACATCTACGAAATGGAGTTGGATTTCGTCCTCGCTGAGTTGGGCAAAGCCGAGGTCGATGGTGATCCCGCGCTCACGTTCCTCTGGCAGGCGGTCACAATCGGTGCCGGTGAGAGCCTTCACCAGAGTAGTCTTGCCGTGATCGATATGCCCGGCTGTACCCCAGACGACGTGCCGCATCGGCTCATGGTACACGGTCCACCTGGTCTGCGGCTTGGCGAAATCTTCGTGTTCGCATAAGCTCCGAAGATGGCTGAAGAACCTCTTGAGGCAGAGCTCAAGATCCCGGTGACCGACTTCGAACCCGTGCGGGCATCTCTCCGTCGTGAGCGGGCAGTCATCGTTCAGGTCATGGCTCGAGAAATCAACCTTCTCCTGGACCAGCACGACGGGTGGCTCCGCACCGCAGGCTCGCTACTCCGCCTACGTCAGCACGGAGATCGTAATCTTCTGACTCTCAAGGGCCCGGTCAGCTACAGCGGTTCGATCAAGGTCCGGACGGAGCATGAGACGGAATTTTCGGACCTCCCTCGCATGGTTGAGATCTTCGAACGGATTGGTTTTCCTGTGTTCATGAAGTACGAGAAAGACCGCGAGGAATGGCTCTTCGGAGAATTCTCCGTAGTCCTCGATCACACGCCGATGGGCGACTTCGTCGAGGTGGAGGGACCTCCTGAACGGCTCGAACGTGCGGCCCGTCTTCTCGGACTCGATGCTGCGACGGCGGTGCGGGGATCGTACGTCAGTCTCTGGCATGAATATAAGGAGCTTCATCCCGATCTCGATCTCCCCACCAACATGGTTTTTGCTGAATGACGGCTCGTGATTTCAAGACTGCGATGATTCTTGCCGCAGGGCTCGGCAAACGCATGCAGCCGTTGACCTCGGCCCTGCCCAAACCGGCTCTGCCGATGACTGACGGACCCGTCGTGGCTTCGGCGCTGAGACTGGCTGCATCGGCGGGAGCGACACGAATCGTTGTCAACATCTCCCACCTGGCTGAGGAGATGGCCGAGGCGGTATCCCAGGTAACGATCGACGGAGTCGAGATCGCTTTTTCGTTTGAGGACAAACTGATGGGCACGGCTGGCGGCCTCGCTATGGCCAGGGACCGTGGATTGCTCGGTAACGAAGATTCTGTGCTTGTCATGAACGGCGATGGCGCCCTCGGTCTCAATCTGGAGGGCTTCGCCGAACACCACCTCGTAAGTGGCGACCTCGTAACTCTCGCACTTCTTCCCCACCTCGACCCTGAGCGGTGGTCACGGGTAGTTCTCGATGTCGATGAGCGGGTGATAGAGATCCACCCCCCGGGCCGGCCCGGCCCACTCGAGGTCCCGTTTTTGTATCCCGGAGTGATGGCCGTCCATCGAGACGCGCTGGACGCTCTGCCGGCAACGCCCGGAGAGATCCCGGTCGCTCTGTGGAACCCGGCCCAGAAGGAGCAGAAGCTCGGTGGCCTGGTCGTGCCCGGCCATTGGCGAGAGGTCGGCACACCGGCCGACTATCTCGAGGTCATGCTCCTCCGTTTAGCGGGCACGAACTGGATCCACCCCTCCGCCGAAATTGCTGCCGGTACCTCGATCCGCAGCTCGTTTGTCGGCCGCGGTACAGTTGTCTCGGACCAAGTGCTTATCAAGGAATCGGTGATTGCTGAAGGTGTACTCATTGGCAAAGGAGCGCATGTCACACGCTCCGTACTCCTCGGTGCGGTCGAGGTCGCCGCCAACGAGAACGTGGTCGGAGAATTCCGCGCTACAGGCCGATGAAGAACAGCGGGGAGCCCTGCCTCTCCTCACATTCCCTCCGGCCGCCACTTGGGCCAACCCGACCTCCAGACTCGGGAGATCACTCGGCCGGTGCCTCCGTAGACCCTCAACACACGCATTCGCGACCGGTGATCTGTGAGGTAGATCGAGGCGGGAGTGGCGGTACTCCGCGGGGTGAAAGTAATAATGTTGCCACGCCCGGCGCGGACCGGGTCAGCAAGATCGCCCCGTAGTCGGCCCCGCCCCGAGGGATCGGGGACAAATTCATTCTGCAGGATCCCGAGACCCGCGCCGCCGACATCGAAGTGAAGGACCTCGCCAACCACCGGATCGATAAACCCATGGATGTCGCGAGTCCGGATTCCATCTCCGTCTCCATCGACAGCGATGAAGCACCTCCAAGATCCATCGTCCCGGTCCTCGAAGACCACAGCGGTCGCGCGGGAATTCAGAATCGCGTAGGCCCGGCATCGAAAGAGCAGCCCTTTGAGCTGGCTCGATGCCGACCTCAGAGCCGCCGCGCCACGAATCTCAGCGAAGTCAGGGAGACCTACAGCAACAACGATCGTCAACACTGCGAGCGCCAAAACAACTTCGATCAGTGATATGCCGAAGTTTGTTGAACCACCCCACCGCGCTCTGTCCATATCTACCTCCCGATCTGCATATCTCACCAACTGTCTGCGGCAGCCCAACAGCTGGTGAAATGCTCAAAATAAAAACGCGGCCCCGAAGGGCCGCATCCCGTCCACGCTGTGGTTGTCCCGCTCGAGCCGTGATTCGAAGTGCCGACTCGAACGAGCGTTGAACATCAGTCGGCGGCGTTCCCGCTGCCGGTCGAACGCGCCAGCCTCACCTTGTCGGCAAGGGTGGTCGCTCCGCTTGTGACAATGAATGGTTCGAGCTTCTCAAATGAGCTCTCACCGATGCCCTTGACCGCAAGAATCTCGTCAACGGCCTGGAATGGACCGTTCGCCTCGCGGAACTCGATGATCCGACCCGCCAGGGCCGGACCCACCCGGGGCAGGAGCTCGAGCTCCTCTGATGAGGCGGTGTTGATGTTCACCACCCCGGAGGGCTGCGAGCTTTCAGCGGTCCCTAAAAGAGCGGTGACGGCAACCGCCACCAGGATCAGGGTCAATAATCTGTGGTGCTGCATAATGAGTCCTTTCTTGAGTTATTGGTCGATGGGGTTTTGGGGCCAGATCATTCGCCGCTCATGGCGTCCTCCTTTCATTCGCAACCCAAAGGAGCACCATCCGTGCCAACCTTCTACAAGATTGTAAAATATTGAATTTAAAAAGGTTTAGATGCCATTCTCAGAAACTGCGCCAACCGTATATGACAAAGAGTTCTTACACCTACTCTCAAAACCCAACTGCAGGGGATGTCAAGTTTTTTTGTCAGTGACTGGCTGCTATACTCCACCGATGATTCAACCGACTTGGCGGAGAAGCTGACGGTGGCGCAGGAACTGGCGCTGCTGGTTTCCGGAGGCTCTGGAAGTGCTCTTGCCACCCGTTTTGCCGCAGCGGCGCTCGAGAGCGGGCAGATCGATGCCCTCCACCTGGTCGTGACAGGCGCGGCCTCCAAGGTCCTTGCCCATGAGATGGGTTCGGAGTGGGCGAGTGCGAAAGCCATTCGGGAAAACCTTGCGCTCGACAAAGATTTGAAAGGCCGAATCCACCCATACACCGACTCTGATCTCGCCGCTCCTATCGCTTCCGGTTCGCACCGCCTCTGCGGAGTCGTGGTGTTGCCGTGCTCGGCCGGCATGGCCGGGTCGCTGGCCAACGGCATCTCGCGCGGCCTCGCACAACGGGTCGCGGATGTCGCACTCAAACAAAGGTGGCCGCTTTTGATCGGGATCCGCGAGACTCCGATGTCGACAATTCTGCTCGAGAACCTCCTCCGGTTGGCGCAGGCCGGCGCCCACGTCGTGCCGCCGCTGCCCGCGTTCTATCTCAAACCCGACGAAGAAACAGCCAACCTGATCTTCGTCGATCATTACTGCATGCGCCTGCTCGACCTTCTTGGAATTTCTTCCGAGGACAACGGCCTCCGATGGCGGGGCTGATTGGCCCCACGGGACGGATCCTTACCGGTCTTCGCGAGACGGGTGAGATGGTCGCCTTCAAACACACTGTGTTCGCGCTGCCGTTTGCGGTCATTTCCCTCATCACCGCAGCGGCGCCGGGATGGCCAACAGCACACACCTGGCTCTGGGTGGCGGTAGCCATGGTGTCTGCAAGAACCGCGGCCATGGCCTTCAACCGCCTCGCCGATCATCGAATCGACATCGATAACCCCCGCACTGCAGGCCGTGCATTACCGGCGGGAAGGCTAAGCCGCAATTTCGCGTGGGCCATCACTGGATCTTCAGCGGCCCTCTTTTTGTTTGCGGCAGCGTCCATCAACTCTCTGTGCCTGGTTCTGGCACCACCCGCGATAGCGTTTCTGCTCAGCTACTCCTACGCAAAAAGATTCACGTTCACTTCCCATCTATGGCTCGGTCTCGCCCTCGGCATCGCGCCCGTCGGCGCGTGGATTGCTGTCGCCGGAAGGGTCGAGTGGCCCTCGCTGGTCCTCTCCGGCGCAGTGACACTGTGGGTGGCAGGATTTGACGTGATTTATTCGCTCCAGGACGAGGACTTCGACCGCAAGCACGCCCTGCATTCGCTCCCCGCTCGGGTTGGTGGAGGGCGGGCCCTGGCGATCGCCCGGGTTTTTCATCTGCTCGCATTCGCCGGTTTTCTAGCCTTTGCACTGGCCGCCGGCGGCGGTCCAATCCGGCTGCTCGCGGTGGCGGCAGCCGGCCTTCTGCTGGCCTGGCAGCACCGACTGGTCAGGTCCGACGACCTGCACTCCGTCGATGCCGCCTTCTTTACCGCCAACGGGACCCTGGCAATGGCGATGTGCATCCTTTTTGTTGTTGCCAGACTGGTTGCCGCGTAAAAAGCGCCCTCAACTTCGTGCCCCGCCGTCCCTGCTAAGATCACTTGAGCCCGATGAGTGGACGCACCGAATGACGCGGGACAAGATCCCTTTTCGCCATATCGCCGTTGAAGGCCCAATCGGCGTCGGCAAGACCTCGCTTGTCGAGCTCCTCGCCGAACGATTCGAAGGGGTCATGGTGCTCGAGGACATCACCAATCCTTTCCTGCCGTCGTTCTACGAGGGGCGCACAGGCGCCGCTTTCCAGGTCCAGATCTACTTTCTGTTGTCGCGTTTTCAGCAGCAGCGTGAAATCGCGCAGATGAACCTCTTTCAACGGTTGGTGCTGGCCGACTACACCTTCCCGAAGGACCGGATCTTCGCCTATTTGAATCTCGATGACACCGATCTCCGAGTCTACGAGAAGCTCTACCCGGTGCTCGAACAAGAGGTTGCCAAGCCAGACCTCGTGATTTACATGCAGGCGTCAATCGAAGTGCTCCAGGAAAGAATCAAGAAACGAGCTCGGGATTTCGAGCGCAGCATCGATCCCGGGTATCTCGGGCGGCTGGGCGAGGCCTACTCCTACTATTTCTTCCACTACCGGGAAACGCCCCTCTTGGTGGTCAACACCGACGAGATTGACTTTGTCAACAACCCCTCCGACTTCGATGCGTTCGTCGAACAGATCATGCGCAGCCGGCGGGGCACCAAGGTGTATGTGCCGGTCGGATCGAAGCGCAGTTAGGCCTTCAGCTATCAGCCTTCAGCAATTTGCTCGACGGTCGTAGGGGTCGGGAAGCTGAAAGCTGACAGCTTGAACCACTCACCTGGCTGTAGATTATCTCCTTGACCAAAATGGAGATCCAACCGCTCAAGGCCGCGCGGCCGCAGAATGGAATGCGCAACTGAACCGCTACGACCGCCAAGCACGCAAAGACATCGCAAAAAGACCTTTTGCATATCGCGGCGAAAACTATTTCTTTGCGTTCTTTGCGTTCTTTGCGGTTCAAACGGGTACGGGGTGGAGCTGATTGCCGATGGCTCGTCATCATTTCCAAACGACTGCTATAGTCCTCGCCGAAGGAGTGCAAATGCTCGCCCGCGACCTATTCCGCAACGACCCCGCGCGGGTCAGAACCATGCTTGCCGAGCGTCATACCGAAGCGCCCCTCAATCGCATGCTTGAGGTCGACGCCTCATGGCGGGAGGTTCTGGTTCAAGTCGAGGAACTCAAAGCACGCCGTAACGTTGGCTCGAAGGAGATCGGTGGTCTGTACCGAGACGGGCGCCAGGGCGAGGCGGAAGAGTTGAAGGCGGAGATGTCGGCCCTCGGCGATAAAATCAAGGATCTCGAGGGCCGCGCCAAGGGCTTCGAGGCCGAGCTCGGAGAGCTCGAGCTTCAGATCCCAAATCTCTTCGACGAGAGCGTTCCGGTCGGGGTCGATGAAAGCGCCAACAGGGTCGAACGGGTCTGGGGCGAACACCCTGAATTCGACTTCGAGCCCAAGCCTCACTGGGACCTCGGACCAGAGCTTGGGATGGTTGATTTCGAGCGGGCAGCCAAGATCGCCTCGAGTCGGTTCGCGGTCCTCCGCGGCAAGGGCGCAGCGCTTGAACGCGCAATGATTTCGTACATGCTCGATGTTCACACCGGCACACATGGTTACACCGAGATCATCCCGCCATACCTGGTGAACTCGGCCTCGCTCTTCGGCACCGGTCAACTTCCAAAGTTCGCCGAAGATCTATTTCACGTAGAAAACTTCGACCTCTACCTGGTGCCCACTGCGGAGGTGCCGCTGACCAACCTCCATCGTGACGAGACGCTCGATGAGTCAGAGCTCCCTGTTCGCTACTGTGCCTCCACGCCGTGCTTCCGCGCCGAAGCCGGCTCGCACGGGCGCGACGTTCGGGGTCTCATTCGTCAACATCAATTCCACAAGGTAGAGCTGGTTCAATTCGTTCGGCCCGAGGAATCGTGGGACCGTCTCGAGGACCTTTGCGGACACGCCGAGGCAATACTTCAAGGGCTCGAGCTTCCATACCGCGTCGTCACTTTGGCCAGCGGCGATCTTGGTTTTTCGGCCGCCAAGACCTACGACCTCGAGGTCTGGTTGCCGGCACTCGACTGCTACCGTGAGATCTCATCCTGCACCAACTTCACCGACTTCCAGGCCCGCCGCGCTCAGCTCCGCTTCCGGCCCTCGGAGGGTGGCAAATCACGCCATCTCCACACCCTCAACGGCTCCGGGCTCGCCGCCGGTCGCACCATGGTGGCGGTACTCGAGAACTACCAGCAGGCCGATGGCTCGGTGGTCGTGCCCGAAGTCCTCCGTTCTTACATGGGCGGCCTCGAGGTCATCGAACCCACTCGATAATCAGTTTTGAGTTCTTAGTTTTGAGTTTTGAGTTCCAACCCAACCACCCCTAAGATCTCCGGGCGGGCGGGGGATAACTCAAAACTCATAACTCAACACTCAAAACTACTCCGGTGGCGGGAGCTCCAACTGGTCGGAGATCGTCGCCATGGCGTCGCGGACAAACTCGATGTGCTCGCCGAGATCGACCCCGAGTTCTTCCGCCCCGTTGCGGACATCGTCGCGGTTGACACCTCGGGCAAATGCCTTGTCCTTGAGTTTTTTCTTGACCGATTTCACCTTGACCTCGGCAATTGCCTTGTCTGGGCGCACCAGAGCGCAGGCGGTGAGGAAGCCCGAAAGCTCGTCGACCGCGAAGAGCGCCTTGGCGGCCCGGCTATCCCGCGGCACGCCCATGTAGTCGGCGTGCGAGGCGACGATCCGCACCCACTCTTCCGGCCAGCCTCGTTCGCGGAGAATTCCGGTGCCGACATGAAGATGGGTTTCCTCGGTCGGGTTCTGTTGATAGTCGAAGTCGTGGATCAGGCCGATCGTGGCCCACATTTCCTCGTCTTCACCGTACGACCGCGCATAGGCCCGCATTGCCGCTTCGACGCCAAGGGCGTGCTTGATCAAGCTCGGATTATCGGTGTACTTGGTGAGCAGTGCCCACGCGTCCTCGCGATTCGGTGTCTGGCTCATCGTCCCCTCCGGTGGGAGAGTATAGCGCCCGACCCGAGTCCGAGTCCGAGTCCGCGACCGTGCCCGAGTCCGAAACGTTTCCGAATCCACGAATCCGAGATGAACTCTCGAATACTACAAAATGAATTTATAATTCTACTCAATTTGCTAAAAATATCTTGACTTCTTCAATTCATAACCACAGAATTCACCAATCGACACGCCTGGAGGCGACATCGTGCCAAATTCAGCGTCAGACATCCTCGCCCACGCGAAGCAAGAAAAAGTCCATTTCCTGCGTCTTCAGTTCACCGATATCGACGGCATCATCAAGAACGTCGAGGTCCCCGAAAGCCAGTTCCAAAAGGCCCTCGACGGCCAGATCATGTTTGACGGCTCCTCCATCGAAGGCTTCACCCGCATCGAGGAGTCAGACATGCTTCTCGTACCTGACCTCGACACCTTCCAGGTCTTTCCGTGGGAGGCCAATCAGGGAAAGGTCGGGCGGTTGGTGTGTGACATCGCAACCCCGGACGGCACCGCATTCGCCGGCTGCCCGCGTGGCGCCCTCAAGCGGGTTGTCGCCAAGGCCAAGGCTATGGGTTACGAGATGATGGCCGGACCCGAGGCCGAGTTCTTCCTCTTTCAGCGCGACATGAACGGGGCCGCAATTCCAGCGACCCATGACACCGGTGGTTATTTCGATCTCAGCCCACGCGACCTCGGCGAGGAGGCGAGGAGGGACATCACGCTGGTGCTCGAGGCAATGGGTCTGGAGGTCGAAGCCGCCCACCACGAGGTGGCACCGGGGCAGCATGAAATCGATTTCAAGTACGGCCAGGCCGTAGCCACCGCCGACGCTGTTGTGACCTTCCGCTTTGTGGTCAAGAAGGTAGCCCTTATGCACGGCCTTCACGCCACCTTCATGCCCAAACCGATCGCGGGAGTCAACGGTTCCGGCATGCACGTCCACCAGTCGTTGTTCACCGCTGACGGTGAGAACGCTTTCTATGACGCGGATGGCTCCTGGCAGATGTCAAAGGTTGGCCAATCCTATATCGGTGGCCTCCTCGACCACGCTCGCGCCTACGTCGCGCTGACCAATCCGCTGGTCAACTCATACAAACGGCTAGTGCCCGGTTACGAGGCCCCGATCAATGTCGCCTGGTCAGAGAAGAATCGTTCCCCGATGGTGCGCGTCCCCGCGCGGCGCGGCGTCGGCACCCGCTGTGAAGTGAGAATCCCAGACCCTTCGTGCAACCCTTACCTGGCGTTTGCGGCGATGCTCGCCTCTGGTCTCGACGGCATCGATCGTGAGCTCGACTGCGGGGAGCCGGTCAACCGCAACATCTTCGACATGAGCCAGCGCGAGAAGAAACGCCTCAAGATCCACCAGCTCCCGGCCAGCCTCGATGAGGCCCTCGACTTCTTGGAGAAAGACACGATGCTACGCGAGGCCCTTGGCGATCACATCTTTGACCACTTCCTCTACAACAAGCGCACGGAGTGGTCGGAGTACATCAAGGAGATCCACGACTGGGAGCTCGATCGCTACCTTGATCGGTACTGAGTACCTCTTGTTCAAGCGAGGCCCCGCTGAAATGGCGGGGCGCTTTCAATTCCAGACAGGCGCGAATCACGGAAAGATCGACGGCCGAACGTTGACCCGAACCTCGGCGACGCCAGTGACCGTCGAGGCAACGCCCGTGATCTGTTCACGCACCTTGGATTCCTGCGCCAGCGGCGCCTCGACATCGATGAAGACAACTCCATCCGACGCCGATGTTCGGACCCCCGGCCATTCGCAAATCACCGCGCTCCGCACGCGAGCCGCGAGCAGCAAGTTTCGAAGAGCGGCCCGAGAAGCGGCCGTCGTCTCGAAGCACGGGCTCTTTGACGCCGTGTGGCAGATGATTTCAACAGCACACTCGACCTCCATGTCACAGACATTGATCACGAGGTCGTAGAGCGACGAGTCGAGCGTGTCGATGCCGTACAGTGAAAGTGCCCAGTGTCGACGTTCGTCGTCGTCCTTTTTGAGGATCCGCCGAGCCTCTTTTTCGCTGATCCCCTCGCGGCTCATCTCGAGACCGACACGATCGTCCATCCCGGAAATGATCCGCACCTTGAGCACGTGGCCGACACCGCGAAGGAAAAAATGGCCCGCGAGCCCATGGTAAACGAGGTCGTCGTCCTGGACCTGCTCGAGGAGGGCCTGCTGGATGAACGAAACATAGCGTTCCTTGCCGTGGGTAAAGCGTTCCAACACCGACGGTGCGTCGTGCAGAGCTCGTACGAGCCGGATTTCCGGGATGTTGAACTCCTCGGAAGCCTGTAGAAGAATATCCCGCGACAACAGCGAATAGTTCAACTTGGCGGCAACTTTTTCCGCGATTTCCTTGCCGCGCGAGTACGAACCGCGTGAGATTGTGATGATGGCCATGTTCTTCGCTCCAAATACTCGGGTTGCGAAGTGTAACATCACGGTTCTTGAAGGAAAGAACCTGACGACGCCGTCCTGAGGCCTAAAACGTTACGAGCGAGTAACATTATTTGGCCGAAACCGATTGCGTCCCTATTGCGCTTATCTCGCGCGAATCGTCTAAGAATCAGAGAGTTGCCCCGCTCCCGGCGATTCCAAGCCGTGGCACACATTTTGCGAGATTTTTCGCTGGCCCCGGTGCCGTGGATGACCGTGCTCCGGACCAAACAACGGTCATCCCTCCGACACGAGGCAGTGTTGTTTCAAACCTGTGAATCCGGCGCCCTGGTGGCGAAATGGCATCGCGCGGGCGGCGCGAGGCGGGTTTCGACCGTAAAAAGAGCCCTAGTGAAACAACTCACGTTCACCTCAATCACAGCCAAGGCGTACACTTGTCGAACCACCGGTCTTCGACCGGAGAGTTAGCAACGGGGGTTCCAGATCCATGCCCATCATCACGATTTCTCGGGGGTCCTGCAGCGGCGGCGCACGACTGGCGGATGCGTTGCACAAAATCCTCGGCTGGAAGGTCCTCAGCCAGGAAGACGTGTCAACCGCTGCCGCCAAGGCCTACCGGATGACCGAGCAGGAGCTCTTTCGAGGACTTTACCTGCCAGCCAATTTCTTCGAACGTTTTACTCACCGCAAGACCCGCTACCTCCTCGCCACTCAGGCGACGGTCACCGAGCTTCTCACAGACGGCGATGGCATCTATCACGGGCTCGCCGGGCAGTTCCTGTTCGCGGATCTTTGCAATGCCTTCAAGGTGCGAATCGTGGCTCCGATGGAGTATCGGATCGAGACTGCGATGCAACGATTCAGTCTGAAGAAGGACGAGGCCAGACGGCATATCAAAGACGCCGACGAATACCGTTCTCGATGGGGCCGCCAGATATTCCACGCCGATATCATCGACGCCGACCTCTATGATCTGGTCGTCAACCTCGAACACGTCAGCATCGAAAGAGCCGCGGTGATGATTGCCGAGCTCATGGAGGGCGACGACTACCAACCCACACCCCAGTGTCTCCAGGACTATCAGGATTTCGCTCTCGAACGGCGGGTGAGAGCAGAACTCTTTTTCAATTCGCCCTTCACACCCGAAATCGCCCATGTCGAAACCCGAAACTCCGAAGTCATTCTCTCTGGGGACAAAGCATTTGCGGCGTCAGAGAATGGGTTGATCGATTTCGTCGCCAAAATACGTGGGGTCGCAAAGGTGACGACTGATCACGGGACGGTCGGCGCCATCGACGTCCGGCTCGACTCCGACTTCGCCCTGTCATCGCGCGAAGCGAAGGCAAGCGACGTCATGTTGCCGCCCGAGAACTACCCGCACTGCAAGCTGACCTGTACGGTCCGCGAAGCGATCGTGGCCCTCAGCGCTTCGGCCGTCAAACTCCAGGACGGCTACATCATGTTGCCGCGGTATGTCCTGGTATTGGATGATGACGACCGTCTGGTAGGAGTCGTCAGCCGTCGCGAACTTCTCAAGGGCCTGATTCCCCATCTCCAAGAAGATCGAGAGGCCGCAGCACATATCAAGGAGTTGGTCCCCTTCGGCGGCAGCATGCCGACCGATGTCGCGATTCGCTGGACGTCGTTGTTCTCGCGTTCGGCGATCGAAGCTTCGATGATGCCCATTCAGTCGGTCATGGTGCCGATCAAGGGCACCGTTCAGGTCGATGACTCGTTGTCGACGGTCATTTCGACGATGCTCTTCCACAGGGTTGACCTGGTCGCGGTCCTCGACGGCGAGAAGGTGGCGGGTGTGGTCCTGATGACCAATATCTTCGACATCGTCGCCCAGTTCATCATGGAGTACGGACAGCCCCCCAGCCCCGAAGATGGCAAGGATGGCGACAATGCCTGAAGCTGTGTCTACCACCACGGCCGAAACCGAGTCGAAGGCCCGCCGCCGCTGGACCATTCGATTTCGGAGGAAGCCCGATTCGACCGTGGACTGGAAGCGGCTCTTTTTCCTCCTTCTCGGTGTTTCACTGTTCTTCGCCGTCTACCTGTCGCCGGCGTGGCCCGATGCCATCGATCCGATGGGCGAGGCATTCGAACTCAGCTCTCAGGGTAAGGCGGCGCTCGGTCTGTTTCTTCTGGCCGCTGTCTGGTGGGTCTTCGAGGTCGTTCCCATCGGCGTCACCAGCATTACGATTGCCGTAGTTCAAGTCCTCTTCTTGATTCGGCCGGACGTCATGCTGGTCGGTGGCACCGACCCGGTTCGGGGCGGCGAACTCGCGTTCAAAGAGTTCATGCACCCATCGGTGTGGTTCATCTTCGGCTCGATCGTGATCGGCATGGTCTTCACCAAAACCGGTCTGACAAAGCGGCTGGCGTACAAGATGCTGGTCCTGGTTGGCGAGAAAACGAGCCGCATCTACCTTGGGTGCTTCATCATGACCGCCGCGCTGACCCTCGTCATGGCACACACCGCGGTGGCCGCCACGATCTTCCCATTGCTGGTAGCCATCTACCGGCTCTACGACGAGGGCGACGAGCCCACCAATTTTGGCAAGGGCCTCTTCATGGGGATGGCCTATGTGGCCGGAGCTGGCAGCATCATCACTCTGCTCGGTGCGGCGCGCGGCGCTGTGGCCCTCGGTTTCTACAAAGAAATCACCGGCAGGGACGTCAGCTTCTTCGGCCTCACCTGGTACATGTTCCCGATCGGTTGGGTGATGGTATTCGTCCTGTGGGCCTTCTTCATGGTCTACTACAAACCTGAACGTGCATCGATCCCCGGGCTCAGAGAACGCGCCAGGGACCTCTACGCCAACCTCGGACCGATCACCGCCAAGGAGACCCAGGCCGCGGTCATCGTGATCTCGGCGGTCTCGGTCATGAGTTTGCGCTCGTTCATTCCGGCGTTGAAAAACGTCGACAAGAGCGGGGTCATCCTCACAGCCACGGTGCTCTTCTTCGTGCTCAAGATCCTCGATATCGGGGATCTGGAAAATGTGCCCTGGAACATCATCCTGCTTTTCGGCGGCGCCATGAGCCTGGGCTACTGTCTGGTCCTCACCGGCGCCGCGGACTGGTTGGCCATCAATACGGTGTCGCTGCTCCAGTCGGCGCCACCCCTGGTTTTCATCATCGGGATGGCGACCTTTGTCATGATCATGACTAATCTCATCATGAACGTTGCCGCCATCGCCATTTGTCTCCCGGTGGCGCTTAAGGTGGCGCCATACCTGGGAGTTGGTGGCGAAGTGATTTTGTTCAGCGCGTTGGTAGTGGCTGGCATGCCGTTTTTGCTGCTGGTCGGCGCAGCTCCCAACGCCATCGCCTATGAGAGCAAACAGTTCACGTCCGGCGAGTTCTTCAAAGCCGGTATTCCGGCGAGCATCATACTCATCATCGTCGTCGCGATCTTCGTGATCTTTATTTGGCCGATCATGGGCATGGAGGTGCTGATTCCGGTCCAGTAAGAAACGACCCTTTCTGAATCGAGGTCAAAGGCAGGAGGTGCAGATTGCCGACTTCAAAGCTGATCTCAGGGTATCGAGAGTTCAGGGAGAAGTTCGAATCAGACCACGAGGTCTTCGAAAAGCTAGCCGAAGAGGGCCAGAATCCAAAGGTCCTATGGATCGGTTGTTCAGATTCGAGAGTCGTGCCCGAGCTGATCACCGGCGCTGATCCAGGCGAACTTTTCGATGTGCGCAACATCGCCAACGTCGTCCCGCCGGCCTCTTCCGCCGCGTGTGCGACGGGGGCTGCAGTCGAATACGCGGTGATCCACCTCAATGTCACCCATATCGTCGTTTGCGGCCACACCGACTGCGGCGGCATCAAAGCCCTCGAATCTCCCCCACAGCCTGACGCCCAGCCCCATATCGATTCCTGGCTCGAATTCGCGAGGCCTGCCCGCGAGCGGGTTCTCGGCTCCGACGTACCCGAGAACGATCGATACCTCGAGACGATCAAAATCAACGTTCTGATGCAGTGTGAGAACCTACGGTCCTATCCCTGTGTCGCCGCCGCCGTGCAGGCCGGGGACCTTGCTGTTCACGCCTGGTTGTACGACCTCCATACCGGCAAGATCCTGGCCTTCGACGAGACCTCAGGAAAATGGGGCCCGGTGGCGGAACGACAGCCATGACGCAGCTCCACCCAGCCTACTGCGCTACTATGGCCGCAAACCAGAGACCGGCACAGGAGAAGCGATGACACCAACTGACGGTGCCGAAACGAGGCCGGCACGCCGCTTCAGGGTCCCGGTTGCAACGGCGGTGTTAGCGATCATCATTATCGCGCCCCTGGTGATCACCGGGGCCGTCAACCTTCACCAGTTTCGAAATGCCTACCGAACCAAGGTATCGAACGAACTTTCGGTCATGATCGAGCGCCATAGCCTGACCGTCGACTCTTTCATCAATGACCGGCTGAGCGACATTCGTGTCATCGCCCGCGAACACCCCATCGATCGGCTGCGTCAGCCGGAGTTCCTGCGCCGCGTTCTCAATCTCATGCGCGAGGAATACCACGGCGCATTTGTCGACCTCGGGCTCGTAGATGCCAACGGAATTCAGGTGGCGTACGCAGGGCCTTTCAATCTCCTGATGGCTGACTACTCAGCCGCTGCCTGGTTCCAGGATGCGGTGGCCAGCGAGAGTGTCATCAGCGACGTTTTTGCCGGTCTGCGCGGATCGCCCCACTTCATCGTCGCGACTCAGAAAACGATCGGAGACGAACTTTTTGTGGTCAAGGCGACGATCGATTTCGAGGCCTTCAACGCCCTGGTCGAGAACCTACGTATCGGCAGCACCGGCTTTGCCTTCATCATCAATCGCGAGGGCGAATTCCAAACCGACCCCCACTTCGAGGTGGCGCTCAATCGTCCCCCGTGGGTTCACCTCCTGGAAGGCCGCATCCGGTCAGACAGGATCTCGGTGTTGGAGGGTGAGGACGTTCTCGGAAGAGAGGCCATTTTTACGATCGCGCCGCTCAAACAGGGACAGTGGTTTTTGTGCTATCAGCAAGAGACCTCTGACGCGTTTGCCGAGCTCCGTGCGGTTCAGGAATTCTCGGCGGTCGTCCTGATCATTGTCTCGTTGGCCGCGATCTTCGCCGGGTATCTGATCTCGCGCAACCTCGCCCAACGACTTGCCGATGCCTATCGCGACCGAAATGTGATGGCTCACCAGGTCATCGAAACCGGGCGCCTTGCCTCCATCGGAGAGCTCGCCGCCGGAATCGCTCACGAGATCAACAACCCGGTCGCCATCATGGTCCAGGAGGCGGGCTGGATTGATGACCTGCTCGGTGAAGGTGATCCGTGCTCCGGCGAAAACCTCGAGGAAATCATGCGCGCCGTCACCCAGATCCGGACCCAGGGCGATCGCTGCAAAGAGATCACATACAAATTGCTGAGCTTCGCCCGCAAAACGGATCCGACCATCCGCGAGGTCCAGCTCAACGAGGTCGTCGACGAGGTGATCGGGTTGACCAGCCAGAAGACCCGGTACGCCAATGTCCATATCGAGACCGAGCTCAGCCCGAATCTTCCGAGCATCCACGCCTCTCCCTCCGAGCTCCAACAGGTCCTCCTCAATCTCGTCAACAACGCCATTGATGCCATCGAGCGGCCAGGCGGCACCGTCACCGTTGCCACAAAGATGGTCGGAGAAGAGGTCGTTCTCGAAGTGCGGGATACGGGCAAGGGCATCCCAGAGGCGAATCTCGGCCGGATATTCGATCCCTTTTTCACCACCAAGCCGGTCGGTCAGGGCACCGGGCTCGGGCTCCCGATTTGTTACGGGATCGTCGAAAAAATGGGTGGAAGGATCACGGTCGAAAGCGAAATCGAAAAGGGCACCATATTTACCGTGTTCATCCCCCGGGAAGCTCCCGGTGGAGTAGAAAACGTCGAAACCGAAACTCGGGGAGATCGCTCATGATGGAACCATCGGTATTGCTCGTTGACGACGAGGTCGCGTTCGTTGAAACTCTCGTGAAACGCCTCAAAAAAAGAAATGTGCGCGTCTCTGCAGCCCATAGCGGTTACGAGGCGCTCGAAAAGCTCTCCGCAAGCGGACCGACCAAGATCGACGTTGTGATTCTCGACGTCAAGATGCCAGGCATGGACGGACTCGAAACCCTCGCGCGAATCAAAGAGGAGCACCCCTTGATCGAGGTGATCATGCTGACCGGCCACGCGACTGTGGAATCGGCAATTGATGGCATGAAAAAGGGAGCGTTCGACTATCTGATGAAACCGTGCGAGGTTGACGATTTACTCGAGAAACTCAACGAGGCGAACGATAAGAAGCGCGAACGCGAAGACAAGATTCTTGAAGCACGTGCGTCCCTGATTTCGCTCCGAAGGGGAGACTGAGAGAGACTCCATGATCGAGGTAACTGATGTGAAAAAACTCCTCCTGGTGGATGACGAGGTTGGATATCTCGACGTCCTCGCCAAGCGACTCACTCACCGTGGATTCAAAGTCACCACGGCATCGAGCGGTGCGGAGGCGATCCGCGCATTACGGAAATGGGAGTTCGATCTCGCGGTGGTGGATCTCAAAATGGAGGACATGGACGGCATCGAGGTCCTCAAGGTGCTCAAAAAGATGGACCCAGCGCTGCAGGTTATCATCCTCACGGGTCATGGTTCGGAAAGGGCAGCGCGAGACGGCATCGCCCACGGGGCCTTTGATTATCTGATCAAGCCGATCGGTCTCGATCCTCTGATCGCGAGGATCAGCGCCGCCCTGAGCTCGGACTCGGCCTGAGGATGAGGAAGGGTCACACCGATGACAGACCTTTATAGATATTCAATTCCGATTTTCATTTCACCTTAGAAGGGGAGAGCGAATGAGCTTTTTCAAGGCCTTTGGAGAGTTCATGATGGTGGCCACCCGCGCCCACGCGGCGTGGGAGCTCGAAACATCGAACAGGATTCTGCACGACCCCAAGCGGCTGCTGATCCTGGTCCTGCTCGTGGTCCCGATCTTTGTATTCGGACCGGTCGTGGCGGCACAGATGACGGATCAGGCAGCTACCACCAGCGATCTTCTTCCGGATGTGCTCGGCGGGAAAAAGGCCTACAGCCCAGCCTTCTACTCGACCGGGATTTTCATCGCCTCAATCCTCATCGGGCTGTGTGCCGGTCTCATCACAGGCTGCATCGGCGCGGGGGGCGGCTTCATCATCGCACCCGCCCTGATGTCGGCCGGCATCAAAGGCATCCTCGCTGTCGGAACCGACCTCTTTCATATCTTCGCCAAGGCGATCATGGGGAGCGTCATCCACCGTAAGCTGGGCAATATCTCGGTGCCGCTGGCAGTCACCTTTCTCATCGGCGCGATTGGCGGCGCCACCGTCGGCGGAGTGATCAACCGCGTGCTCTACGAGATCAATCCAGTGCTGTCAGACGCGTTTATCACCACCATATACTCCCTCATGCTCGGCGCCCTCGGCACCTACGCGATGATCGACTTTCTCAAGGCCCGCAAGAACGCGTCGCCGGAGGACGACGCCCACGGCGGTCGCTCGGAGGGCGCCGATCTCGGCAACCTGCCAAAGAAACTGCAGGCCATCAAAATCCCGCCGATGATCACCTTCGACCAGAACCTGATCCCCGGCGGCCGCCAGATCTCGTCGTGGTTCCTGATCGCGAGCGGATTTCTGGTCGGTTTCGCGGCCGCCATCATGGGCGTTGGCGGCGGCTTCCTGACCTTCCCGATCTTCGTCTATACGCTTGGCGTCTCGTCGATGACGACAGTCGGCACGGACATCTTTCAGATCGTCTTCACCGCCGGCTACGCCGCCATCAGCCAGTACGCCATTTACGGATTCATCTTCTACACCCTGGCGATGGGCATGTTGATCGGCTCCCTCTTCGGGGTCCAGGTCGGCGCCATGGTGACCAAGGTCGTCAAGGGCATCACCATCCGCGGTTTCTACGCGATGGCGGTACTCGCGGGCTTCATCAACCGCGTCTTCGCCCTCCCTGGCAAGCTTTCGGATCTCGAAGTGATCTCACTGTCCCCGGGAACCGTCAGCGTGCTCGACGGCATCGGGATCTGGGCCTTCTTCTTTGTCATCGGGGGCTTCGCCGTCTGGGTCTTCTACACATTCCTATCGAACCTCGGCAAACTTCGTGGGACGGAGGTGTCGTCATGAGCAGGATCAAGAAGAAGGAGCTCAGTATTGGCATTTTCCTATTGGCGACCTTTGCTGCGGTGATGGTCGGTATCTTCTTGCCCCTTTCTGACGGTGGAAACGCGCTCAACTACCTTGACAATCTCTACAACTCGATCTCCAAGGGCTCGGCCTATTACATCCCGAAGGTCGAGCATCTTGTCGAGGAGCACGGCAGCGCGATCGTCACGCTCACCCTCAAGCTGGTCGACTCGAGCGCCGCACAGGCAGCCCAGCCGTTATTTTCGAATGCTGGAGCGACGACCGCGGTCGAGGGAAACAACCTGACAATCAACGGTGACCTTGAGACCATTTTCTCGGCATGCCTCGTCGATACCGAGTCGGCTTACCACAACCGGAACGAGGATATCGTCGCTCGCTACGGAATGGGCGCGCGGCCCGCACTCCACGCCTGGTGGCTGGCGCTCGGCGCCATGGAGAAGGACCTCAACCGGCAAAAGCTCTTCGACGCCGCCCAGCTCACCCACACCGTGCAGGCCAAAACGGTGGAGTGCGCGTACAACTACTACGGCATCGAGGCCCAAGAAATCAAAACCCGGTGGGGCACAGTTCTGTTCTCGCTCGTGTTCTACGTGCTCTACACCATCTGGTACGGCTACGGAATCATGTATATCTTCGAAGGACTCGGTTTCGAGTTGGCGGCGCACTAGTCCGGATCGCTTTCGCGGTACGATAGTCCCAACGACCTGTAGCTGACCCAAGTCGGTCGGAGAGGTGTGGTTGATGGCGATTTCGATCCTTCTGGTAGACGACGAAGAAGCCTTCGTCCAGACCCTGGCGAAACGGTTGACGCTTCGCCGATTCAACGTCTATACCGCCACGCGGAAGAACCGGGTCTTCAACACTCTGAGCGAAAACCTCATCGATGTGGTTCTGCTCGACGTCCGCATGCCGGATCTGGATGGCATCGAGGCAACCAGGGACATCAAGGCCGCCTACCCGCTGATCGAAGTGATCCTGCTGACCGGCCACGCCAGTATGGAATCCTCCCTGGAGGGGATGAAACTGGGGGCCTTCGACTACCTTCTCAAACCGGTCAATATCGACGAACTAGTTTACAAAATCGAAGACGCGCATCGCAAGAAAGAACTTCAGGAGGAAAAGATTCGTCGTCTGAGAGATCAAACGGACGAAGCGGACAACGACGCGGGATCCGACCCCAGCGATTGATATGCACGAATCCTCGTGGTGGAGACGCCTGATAGACCGCTTTCGCGGTACCTTTCGAGAGGTTCCCGACCCGGAAGCCGCGCGCTCGTTATTTCAGGGTCGATACCACGCGTTGCGTCTGTTGCTGGCCGCCAACACCAAAGCCCTGAACTCGATGGCGACAATGGAACAGGCCCTTTTCGGCACCACCACCTTTGGCATGTCCTTTGTCCGATCCCATTGCACGGCGGTTGGGGTCAGCGTCTTCAAAATGGTGCGCAATCTCGACACCCTCGCACCGGAAAAACACACACGGCTCTTCGACCGTCTCCAAGAGATCCAGCGCAAGATCGACAAAGAACTTGAGACCCTCCCGCCGCCCTCCGATGCACCATTTGTCCTGCCCTTGTCTGCGATCGAGCTGGTCCATGCGGACGTCACTGGATCCAAAATGGCGAGTCTCGGCGAGATCTCCAATGTTGTCGGTCTGTCGGTTCCCGACGGGTTTGTCATCACCACATCCGCCTACGATCGCTTGATCTCAGCCAACGACTTGCAGCCCGAAATCGCACGTCTCCTGCAAACCCATCAGTCGGACCAGCTCGACGAGCTCTTTGTCCTGAGTTCCATGCTGCAGCAGCTGATCCTCTCCGCCGAGGTGCCTGCGGATGTCGTCACCGCCATCGAAAACGCCTCCGCCGAGATTGCCGACCCCTCCGCCGACACCACCTTTGCCCTACGGTCCAGCGCCCTCGGCGAGGATTCGGCCGATGCGTCTTTTGCCGGTCAGTACGAATCGTTGCTCAACATCCGCCCATCCAACATCGTAGCCAGCTACCTGGAGGTCGTGGCCAGCAAATACACCCCGCAAGCCATGCAATATCGTAGTTTACGCGGCCTTCGCGACGATGACGTGGCGATGAGCGTGGGATGCCTGAAAATGGTCGACGCTAGCTCCGGTGGGGTGGCATACACGGGAAACCCGAGTGATCGAGAGGATACCCGCGTCTTTATCAGTTCGGCCTGGGGGCTGCCAAAGGCGATCGTCGACGGTCGCTTTGCCTCGGACCTGCTGATCGTGACGCGCGCGGACCCTCCGACGATTGCAGCTCGAGAGATCGGGGACAAAAGAAACCAATTCGTGCTCGACACACGAGAAGGTCTGCGACGGGCCGACGTATCAGAGGATCGACGCCTCGAGCCGTCGCTGATGGACGGCGAGGCGCTCGCTGTCGCTCAGGCTGCCATCAAGCTGGAGTCACATTTCGGCACTCCGGTGGATATGGAGTGGGCAGCCACCGATGAAGGCGATGTGGTGGTTCTCCAGTGTCGGCCTTTGTCGCAGTCGATCGCCGGTACCCGCCCCACAATACCCGCCGACACCCCCGCTCCCCTGTTGCGCGGAGGGGTTAATGCAAGCCCCGGGACCGCCGTCGGGAGAGTTCACTGGGTTTGTCGAGACGTTGACGCCCTGTCCTTCCCCGACGGCGCGATCCTCGCCATTTCGCAACCGCTGCCGCGCTGGGCCGCCCTCCTCGGTCGAACAACCGCGGTTGTAGCGGAAGAGGGGGGAGTCGCTGGTCATCTGGCGACCGTCGCGCGTGAGCTCGGAGTGCCGGCCATTCTCGGTGCAGGCCCTCTCAACATTCTCGAGAACGGCCTCGAGGTCACTGTCGACGCCGGCGGCCCGGCCGTTTACCCAGGCCGTATTGAGGCCTTGCTCCGGTGCGATGCAGAGCCATCGATTTCTGTCCTCGACACCCCGGTCAGGAGGGCTCTGCGAGAGGCCATGACCCACATCACACCTCTCAATCTGATTGATCCCGACGGGCTCGAATTCCGACCCGCCAATTGTCAGACCCTGCACGACATCACGCGTTTTTGCCACGAACAGGCGGTGCGAGAGATCTTCGCCTTCGGCTCTGACACCTCGTTCCCGGAGTACGCAAGCAAACAGCTCCACCACAATGTGCCAATGCAGTGGTGGGTGCTGGATCTCGGGAATGGATTCAAGGAACAGGTGACCGGAAAGTACGTTCATCTCGAGGATATCGCATGCAAACCGATGCTGGCTTTGTGGGACGGCATGGTCGCGGTCCCCTGGGACGGCCCGCCGGCAGTCAGCGGACGCGGTCTTGCCTCGGTGCTCTTTCAAGCCACAGCCAACCCCGCGCTCTCCAGCCCGTTCAAAAAGCCCTATGCCAATCGCAACTACTTCATCATCTCCAAACACTTCATGAATCTGCAGTCACGGTTCGGTTTCCACTTCACCAACGTCGAGGTGCTTGCCGGAGAACGCCCCGAGGAAAACTACCTGAGCTTTTCCTTCAAGGGGGGTGCTGCTGATCGCGAGCGCAAGGCGGGGCGCGCGCGTCTGATCGGCGCTCTGCTTGAGGAACTCGGCTTCGCGACCAATGTTACCGAGGACGTGGTGACCGCCCGCCGCACCAACCTCCACCAAGATGATGTGGAAGACGGAGTTCGAGTTGTCGGCTATCTTCTGATGCACACCCGGCAGATCGACATGATCATGAACGATCCTTCTGCCGTTGAGCGATACCGTACGAAAATGCAGACCGATATCCGTTTACTTTCGAAGAACTGACCGCGGCCTGGAAGAAACCAGCCAGATTGAGACTTGTACGGTCGAGCATGAGCAGCCAACGAAACTCCAACGGGGCACTGGCCGAGGCATTGTTCAGCCTTGCCGACTCGGAGCCGCCCGGCGACCGGCGCCTGGCACTGTTGCGTGCCGGTTACTCAGCCTTCGACGCGCCGGAACGTGCGCGTCGAGAATTGCTGCGAGAAGCACCGCACTGGCTCCGACCTCTGATATCCCAACTCGTAGCCTGCCGAGGCGAAGATGCGCTGGAGGCTGCGGTCCAACGCCTTCGGGGCGGCGAGAACTCCCGTCGCCGTCCCGCGCGCCAGGGCTATCTCAGCCGTTCTGAGATGACGGCGACTCTGAACTCCGGACCTGAGGACCTTCATCCTCAACGTCTACGCGGTGCCTGCCACTGGCACACCCGTCATTCCGATGGCAAGGCCTCGCTCGAGACCATGGCGCGAGCTTGTGGGAGACGCGGCTATGCCTGGTCGATGGTCAGCGACCATTCACGCGGCCTCGAGGTCGCATCGGGGCTCGACCGGGAAGGAGTCCGTCTCCAGCGCCGGCGAGTCGAGCGGTGGAATGATCAGCACGGCGAGGAACACCGCCTTTTCCAGGGGCTCGAGGTCGAGGTCCTGGCCGACGGCACCCTAGATGTACCGAAGGGTGAGCGTCTCGAGGTCGACTGCGTGGTCGCGGCCGTCCACAGTCAGTTCGACCCGGACCGTGATCAGACCGAACGCCTTCTGCGCACCATCCAGACGCCCGAGGTGCACCTACTCGCCCACCCCCGCGGTCGTCACTTCCACCATCGTCCTGGCCTCAAGGCGCGTTGGGAGACCGTGTTTTCGGCCTGCGCAGACGCAGGCGTTGCAGTCGAGATCAACGGATTTCCGCGTCGTCAGGACCTCGACGCAGACCTTGCCCGCCTGGCTGTCGAAAAGGGCTGCGAGGTCGTTCTCTCCTCGGACGCCCACGCCGTGCCGCACCTCGAATTCGATGCCTACGCTTCGGCAATCGCCATGCGCGCCGAAGTCCCCCGCGAACGGATCCTCAATGTCCTCCACGCCGACGAGTTTGCGGAGTGGTTGGCGGACCGTTAGCGAGGTAGCTCCATCGAATCATCTCCGCGCGTCTCGCTTCGACGTGTGAGGTACCACTCTTCGCATTGTTTGCCCTGTTTTCATATCCGATTGCGTCGCGATTGAACCAAACAATGCGAAGGGTGGTACCTGTGCCATCGAAGCAATTTCGCGCTCCACAATTGGGGCGAACAATGCGAAGAGTGGCACCTGTGTCGTCGATGCTGCCTCGCACGCCTCACTGGAGCGTGGCAGGTCTCAATACAACGGGAACTTGGCGGTCAGCGCATGGACCTCGGCTTTGACGGCTTCCATCTCGGCAGTGAATGCCGCCATCTTGGCCTCGTCCTCTTTGTCCTCATCGGCCCGCAGGACCCTGTCGATGAGCTCCGCGATCTTCTCCATTTCATCGGCTCCCATGCCACGGGTGGTCACGGCCGGGGTGCCGATGCGGAGACCCGAGGCAATATATGGCTTGCGGGTGTCGAAGGGCACGGTGTTCTTGTTGATCGTGATGTCGGCCAGACCCAGCCAGCGCTCTGCCTTCTTGCCAGAGATGAAATCGGCGCCGAGGTCAACCAGGAAGAGATGGTTGTCGGTGCCACCTGAGACAATCCGCCAACCACGCTTCTTGACCGCTTCGCACAACGCCGCCGAATTGTCGATCACCCGTTTCTGGTATGCGTTCCAATCGGGCTCCATGGCCTCGGCAAAAGCCACCGCCTTGGCAGCGATGACGTGCATCAGTGGCCCGCCCTGGATACCCGGAAAGACGCCTTTATCGATCGCCTCGGCCCAATCGGCGCCGCATAGGATGATGCCGCCGCGTGGCCCGCGCAGGGTCTTGTGGGTGGTCGAGGTCACGAAGTGGCAGTGTGGCACCGGTGACGGATGGAGACCGGCGACAACCAGGCCGGCGATATGAGCGATATCGGCCATGAGCAAAGCGTCGGCCTCGTCGGCGATCGCACGGAGGCGCTCGAAATCAATCGTCCGGGGGTAGGCGGAGGCCCCGCAGACGATCAGCTTGGGATGGTGTTCGAGCGCAAGCTCGCGTAGGCGATCATAGTCGATGGTTTCGGTCTCCTTGTCGACCCCGTAGGCTACAACCTCGAATTCCTTGCCCGAATAATTGAGTGGGTGGCCGTGGGTGAGGTGGCCACCGTGGGTGAGGTCCATGCCGAGCATGGTATCCCCGGGTTGCATCACTGCGAGGTAGACACTCATATTGGCCTGCGCACCCGAATGCGGCTGGACATTGGCGTGTTCAGCACCGAAGAGCACCTTGGCACGTTCGCGCGCGAGATCTTCGGCGATGTCTACAAACTGGCAGCCGCCGTAATATCGTCGACCGGGGTAGCCCTCGGCATACTTGTTGGTCATCACAGAACCCATCGCAGCCATAACCGCCGGCGACACGAAGTTCTCCGAAGCGATCAACTCGAGACCCTCGTTCTGCCGCCGCCGTTCGCTCTCGAGCGCCTCCGCCACTTCGGGGTCAGCCGCTTCGACCAGTTCGTTGTGATTGGAAAAAAACTGTTCCTTGAGGTTGTCGGTCATCAATCCTCCTGCTTGAATTCAATGAGATCGACCCGTCGCTGATGGCGGTCGCCCTCGAAAGCGGTCTCGAGGAAGATCCGTACCATCTGTTCCGCTACCCCCGGCCCTGTGGACCGCGCGCCGATGCAGAGGACATTGGCGTCGTTGTGACGTCGCGCCATTTCGGCGGTGAAGGCATCGTGGCACAGAGCGGCCCGCACATGTGGGTGACGGTTGGCCGCCAGGCTCATACCGATGCCGGTACCGCAAATCAGGATTCCCCACTCCGCCTCACCCGAGGCCACGATCCTGGCGACGGCGTGTGCGAAGTCCGGATAGTCTACCGATGTCTTTTCCGCAGGACCAAGGTCACGTACGTCATGTCCGGTCCCGTTAGTGAGCTCGACGATTCGCGCCTTGAGGTCGACCCCCGCGTGGTCGGAGGCGATGACGATCCTCATCGGGTTGTCCAGCCCACGCTCGAAGGTTGCGGCGGATGGATGTCTCCACTCTCCCCTTCGGCAGGTGTCTCGCTTTCACGGGTTGGGCGGGGGACAATTCCGAATTTCGAATTCCGAATTCCGAATTTGACCATGGATTTCCTCCTCATACCGTCTAGATATCCTGGTCCGGCGACGGCAGCTGCAAGGTGCGGTACTCCTCGAGGGCGAAGCGATCGCTCATCCCCGCCAGATGGTCCACGATCAGTCGCACGAAGCCGGGGGTCGAATGGTACCGCTCGGCGACGGTTGCCGCAATGCGTTTCAGTGGAAGATCGCGGAGGTAGGGGAGGTCGAGCTCTTCGGTTGCACGCATCAGGAGATAATCGGGCAGGATCGCCGGCTCCGACCAGTAGGCTCCAAAGAGGGCGGTGACCACTTTCCGCGCTCGCCAGTCCTGGCGACTGACTGGCCCCTGGTTGATGATCCTCGAGTAGATGAAGCTCTTGAGCTCGGAAAAGAGCTCCTCGATCTCGGCCGACATCCAAACCGTTGTCTGCGACACCTCTCGAGCACGCTTTGTGAAGCTCTTGTGGTCGGAGATTTCATGGCGCTCTAGAAAACGGTCGATTCGAGCCGCTGAAGACTCGACCACGTCCAAGACGAAAAGTCGGATGAGACCGCGGATCAGGCTGTTCTGCCGGATCCAGGGCTGGTTTCTGTAGTATGTGTCCGATTCAATTCCCAAGATCACTCGTTGCGAGACCGCCAGCTCTTCTACCCTTTCCAGGTCCACCGACCCGGCTCGCAAGCCATCCTCGAGATCGTGGGTCTGCTGCGCAATCTCGTCCGCCACCGCCACCGCCTGGCCCTCGAGGTGGCACGGTCTGTCGAGAAAAAGGCCTTCGTGGTCGGGTACCGGAAACGGGTAGTCCACCTTCCAGGTCGTATGTTTGAGGATAGCCTCCCGCACCTGGTCCGAGAGGTTGAGGCCCGGGAGGTCATAGCGCCGCTCAAAGAGGTCGACCACTCGCAGTGATTGGTAGTTATGTTTGAACCTGCCAACCGCGGAGGAGACGGACTCGGGAAGCGAAACCTCATCGTTGACGCCGCGGAGGATTTCGTCGAGAACTGATTCGCCGGTGTGGCCAAAGGCCGTATGACCGAGGTCATGGCCCAGTGCAGAGGCTTCCGCGAGGTCCTCGTTGAGGCCGAGCGCGCGGGCAATGGTTCGTGCCAGCTGACCGACTTCTAGGGTGTGGGTGAGTCGGGTGCGCGGATGATCTCCTACATGAGGAACGAAAACCTGGGTCTTGTGCTTGAGGCGACGGAAGGCGCGCGAGTGGAGAACCCGATCGCGATCACGTTGGAACGCAAGGCGAATATCTGACGGATCCTCTTCTACCTTCCTGCGACGGGTCGCCTCGGACGAACGGATGGCAAACAGTGCGAGACGGCTCGCTTCGTCGACCTCCAATTGGGTCCGGCGACGCACCACGGATTCGTTCATCACAACGTCTCCGCCAGCGCCAAAAGAGCGCCAACCAACCGAATGCTCCCGGCTGCCAAAACCGGATCGCTCAAGCATTCGAGCCCTGATTGGGGATCTTCTGCAACTTCGGCACCTGCGAAGGCCGCCGCAAGGCGCTCGAGTGGCATCGCCCGCTCATCATCCAGCGGGCAGACGACCACGTCACCGACACAACCTTCGAGGACCTCCGCCATCGCCTCGACCGGCTTGTCATCGAGACAGGAAAAGAGGAGGTTGTAGCGGCAATCGAGCGTATTGAGATGTTCGGCTAAGGCCCGTGCAGCCTCGAGATTGTGTGCACAATCCATCAGCACTTCGCGCCCCTTGAACCGGTGAACGCTGAGGCGGCCGGGCCAGCTCATTCCATCAAGTGCCACCTGAATTCGGGAGGGTTCGAGGGGACTCACCCAGCCCGCGTTCGCGGCTTCAAGAGCCAGCGCCAGCGCAAGTTCGAGGTTGTCACTCTGAAAGGCCCCGGGAAGAGGCATGCGGATATTCGAAGAGCGACCTTCCCAGCTCATCGAAACCCGCCCCCCCCCCATGTCTGCGCCCCTGACGAGCGATTGTGCACGCCGTGCCGCTGGCGCTCCGAGCCAAGCCACGAGATCATCATCAACCCCAGATCCGATCACCGCCCTTTTTGCTGCCGCCAATGCACGCCCTTTATCTCGGGCAACCTCAGCCGGTTCAGCGCCGAGCCACCCCGCGTGATCGCTACCGATATTGGTGAGACCGGCAATCGCACTTTCAGCCAGCCGGGTAGCATCCCACGACCCGCCCATCCCGGCTTCGAGAATCGCCACACCGACCCGCGCTTCAGAGAAAATGGTAAAGGCAGCCGCTGTCATCGTCTCAAAGTAGGTGAGGTCCGGATACTCATCAAGATCCTTAATTGCCAATTCGAGCACCGACTCGTCAACCGGGACTCCGTTCAATCGCACCCGCTCTTCGACCCGTACGAAGTGGGGTGACGTGAAGAGGCCTGTCTTCAGATCATGGGTGCGGAGCAATGCGTCGAGCATCGCAGCTGTCGAGCCTTTTCCGTTGGTGCCAACTACCAGGATCGAGGAGAAATCAAGCTGCGGGTTGCCCCGTTCCGCGAGCACCCGCCGCAGCTCGTCCAGCCGGGGCCGGATCCGGCCCTGCGGACGACTCTCGAGTATCACCGCAGCATCGACAGGCATCGGGCGACGGTGTCCTTGAGTTCGGGTCTTGGAACCACCATGTCCAACATGCCGTGCTCAACGAGAAATTCGGAGCGCTGAAAGCCTTCAGGCAACGTCTGGCGGATTGTTTGTTCGATCACCCGAGGGCCGGCGAATCCAATCAAGGCTCCTGGTTCGGCGATATTGAGGTCGCCGAGCATTGCGTAGCTCGCAGTAACGCCGCCCGTGGTCGGATCGGTTAGCACCGAGATAAACGGGAGACGTTTGGCTCGCATTCGCGCGAGCGCCGTCGACACCTTCCCCAGCTGCATCAAGGACAGGATCCCCTCCTGCATGCGCGCGCCGCCCGAGCAGGAAACAATGATCAAGGGCAACTTACGATCGACGCAGCGTTCGATGGCTCGAGTCAGCTTCTCTCCAACCGCAGAGCCCATCGATCCGCCCATGAATCCATATTCCATGGCTGCAATGACCGTCGGAATCTTGTTGATCTCACCCTGGGCGACCACCACGGCGTCCGATCCGTTGAACTTCTTGTTGTATACCTTGAGCCGGTCCGAGTACGGTTTGGAGTCAACAAAACCAAGCGGGTCGGACGAGCGGATCTTGCCAAAAAAACGCTTGTATTTCCCATTGTCGAAAAACATTTTGAAGCGCAGATCGGCCGAGATCCTGAAATGGTAACCGCAGCGCGGGCAGACGTGGTGGTTGCCAGTCACCTCTCGGTGATAAAGGATCTCCCCGCAATCGGAACACTTGATCCACAGACCCTGAGACCTGCTCTTGTCTTTGGTCATCGATAGCTCCGTCTCTTCGCGGGCGCGTTCGACCCGATGAGTGTTTCGTCGTCGGGTGATCGGCCCTTAATACGTCAACCCAGGCATCGCGAAAACAGGGCGCCGCGATGGCGGGCCTTCAGCTACCCGACTCGTCGTTCTCGAGGTCATTGGGTATCCCGAGCCGCTGGCAGGCGGCGTCGTACATTTGCCTGGCGGCCTTCTGCGCGTTTTGTAGATCGGCAATCGTCTCTTTGACCTTCCCAAGTTCAACCTGGATCTGACCCTCGAGGTCCTGAATCTCTGCCTTCGTCTGCTCGAGAGCATCTTCATAGAATTTCTTCTGTGCATCAGTCAAACCGGACATGTTTTCCCCCATGGTCTATTTGCGTTGGAAGGGCACCTTGATCGTCACCCACACCCTGACTTTGATCCCACCCTTGGTCGCAGGTCTGTAGCGCCACTTGTAGATCGCTTCTTCGGTTGCCGTTTCGAAGCCGAAATTTCGACCATTGACTTTGGTTATTCGAACTTCCTCTACCATACCGTTGATTCCGACCAACGCTTCGGCTTCAACTACTCCGGAAGCGCCCATTTTCTCGGCTGCCGGTGGATACCTCGGTGATTCCCGGTAAATCACAACCGGTGGATCGACTCCCGGGCCCGGAACAACAATGTCACCCTCGCGGACCGACGGGGTCGGAGTCGGTGGAATTGGAGTGGCCGTCGGCGGCGGCGAGGTCGGCGTCGGTGGAATCGGTGTCGGAGTATCGGTCGGAACGGGCGTCGAAGTTTCGGTTGGCGTCTCCGTCGGTGGAATCGGCGTCGGCGTTGGAAACTCCTCTTCGAGGCGCTTACGGAGCTCTTCCTCCTGCTTGGTGATTTCCGCAGCCGCAACCTCACGAGCTCTCTCGACCAATTCCTGATCGGACATCAAAGCGACGGTAGGTTCCGGGGTCGGGGTCTCGGTGGCCGCTATTGTGATTGGAACAGCCCTCGAATTCGGAGATGATCCGAGCCCCCCGCGACCGAAGAAAAACCAACCCCCGGCCGCAGCCAACAGCACTGCCAACGTGCCGAGTGCCATCCATAATCGATTCTTATCTCCACCGGCAGCGGCGCTCTCAAACCCGAAATCATCGACCCCGGATTCCGCACTTCTTGAAATCGGCGGCGGCACTGAGAGGACTGCATCGAATCCCTCATCGTCGGAAACCAATACTCCAGGCTCTTCCGCCGGTGGAGGCTCCTGAGAGGCTTCAAGAGGTGGCTCGGTGGGATGAATTGGTGGCGGAGGCTCCGATGGTGGCGCCGGTTGTGTTGGCGTCGCAGCCGCCTCCTCGTCGACCGGCGGAATCTGGCGTCCTGAATCGAGACTTTCGAGGAAAGCTACCAGGGTCGAACGATCGGCAGACCACTCCTTTTTGCGCATGACCTTTTCAAGGTCACTTTCCAGATCTTCAGCTGACTGATACCGCTCATCGCGCTCGGCATTGAGCGCGAGAAATATGATTCGATCTACTTCAGAGTCGACGTCTGCATTCTTCATCGACGGTGCAGTGATGATCGGGTCTCGCACCTGCTCGAGCACTGACAGCTCGGATGTGCCGGAAAAGACTTTTTCATTGGTCAGCATTTCGAAGAGCACCAGACCGAGAGAAAAGATGTCCGACCTGTGGTCGATATCCTTGCCCCACGCCTGCTCCGGTGACATGTACTGGAGCTTGCCCTTCAGCGCGCCAGAGCGGGTCTGAGACGCCTTGGAGGCCGCTTTTGCGATGCCGAAATCGCAGAGCTTGATGTCGCCATCGAACGAAATGAGGACGTTCTGAGGCGACACATCCCGGTGAACCAGGCCGAGAGCTCGATCTTCAAAGTCGTGCTTCTTGTGCGCATAGTCGAGAGCCGACGCCAGCAGATCTGTGATGTAGAGCGCGAGTTCGATCGGCATTTTCACATCGCGTTGACGACACTTCTCGAGAATTGAGCGAAGATCGTGCCCTTCGATGTACTCCATCGCAATGTAGTGCGAACGATCGACCTTGCCGAGGTCGTAGATATGGATGATGTTGTTGTGATTGAGTTGAGCGGCGAGCTTGGCCTCATCGATAAACATGCGGACAAATTCGTCGCTGTCAGTGAGGTTGCCAAGTATCCGCTTGATGGCAACTGTTTTCTGAAATCCTTCCATGCCCATCATTCGGGCCTTGTATACGTCAGCCATGCCGCCGGTGGCGATATGCTCCTCGATGACGTACTGGCCAAACTCTGAGCCCGAAGGGGCGAGCCTTTCAGGCCCTCCCGGTTGCGCAATCTCAGCCAGCGGCTTCCGCCCACGGGGTTTCGCACGAGGCGGTTTCACCGGGGGCGGTGTCGCAGGCGCTAATTTCTCCTCGGCAACTCGTTCCTCAACCGGCGGTGACGGCTCCGGGGATTCAACTGGCGTCGGTGGAGGCGCCGGTTTCTCGGTTTCCTGTGGAGGCGAGGGGCGGGTGGCAGATGGAGCCGGTGGTTCCGCTTCGATCGGTTTTTTCCTGAGCGCAGCGATGTCGAGTCCTGACAAGGTGTCCGAAAGCAGTTTGTCCACTTCCTCGTCGGTCGACGTCATCGTGCGCGGTTTCGTTGTTTTTTCGGTTTCGAGGATGTCGGCAAGCGCCTCGTTGACCGAAGAATCCTCGATGGATTCTGCGGCTGGCGGTGGTGTCGTGATCTCGGTCGGCGCCTGTACTGGCTGTTGTTCGCCCCCCTCCATGTCCGACAGAATGTCCCCGAATAAGTCGTCAGATGTCACGGGAGCCTCGCTGCCAGACAGGCCGGCACTCTGACGAAGCGTCTCGAGCATCTCGTGCGGGATGGCCTGAGTCGCCGCCGGATCTGGTGTCATCCGAATGAGTTCCTCGACGCGCCCGCGAAGAACATCCGCTCCGAATGGGCGCTCGAGGATGTCTTGGGCGCCGTATCGAACTGCATCTTCCTTTGGTTTATCGCCACGATATCCGGACATAAGGATCAGAATCGGTGTCGCCCGCAAACCTGCACGAGCACGGAGTTGGGTGATGGCGTCTTCGATTTTAAGGTTGGGAAGAACGGAAGTGATAATGACGATGGCGGGTTCAAAGGAAGCACAAAGATTTACCGCGTCATCCGTGTTGCGAGCGATTTCGAGATGAAAATCCGGGCCATCGAGCGCTTGGCGCAAGTGTTCCACGTAACGTGGTTCGTATTCGATAACTAGAATGCTTGCGTTCATTGAATCGCCCTCTATCTCTCCGATGATCGAAGAGTCCTGACCTCATTATCGGTGACGGGTGTGCAAAGTCAACCGGGGCCGGCACCCCGCAGTCGGGCGTTCGAACACCCTGACCAATCATGCGGGCTATAATGCGCCCACCTCCGCAGGGCTACACCCAGTTACCCCGCGGACGCGTGAGGAGGCCTCATGTCGGGTCACAACAAGTGGAGCACGATCAAGCACAAGAAGGGGCGGGCCGACGCCAAGCGCGGCAAGGTCTTTACCAAGATCATCCGTGAGATCACCGTCGCGGCTCGGGAAGCGGGCGGCGACCCGGACAGCAACCCCCGGCTCCGCGCCGCGGTTGCCGCGGCCAAGGCGGCGAACATGCCCGCCGACAACATCAAGCGTGCGATCGATCGCGGCACCGGAGCGCTTGACGGAGTGTCGTACGAGGAGATGAGCTTTGAAGGCTATGGCCCCGGCGGGGTCGCAGTGATGTTGGAACTGCTCACTGACAATCGCAATCGGACGACTCCAGAGATCCGCCATCTCTTCACGAGGTACGGAGGAAATCTCGGAGAGAACGGCTGTGTGTCATGGCTTTTTACACGCAAGGGTATGATTCTGGTCCCGCGCTCTGAAGATGCTGATGAAGACGAGATTTTGGAGTTGGCCCTCGAAGCCGGGGCCGAAGATCTCGACACAGACGACACTGAATATTTCCGCATCTACACCTCACCCGACGAGCTGCACACCGTCAAAGACCAGCTCGAGGCATCGGGTTTGGTGGCCGAAGCAGCACAAATGGAAATGGAACCGTCGAGTACCACTCGTCTGGAAGGCAAGGCCGCACTACAGATGATTCATCTGATGGAGGCATTCGACGACCACGACGACGTGCAAAACGTTTGGGCCAACTTCGACATCGACGACAGTATTCTGGCCGAAGGCTGATCCGGGGGCGACGATGGCCATCCGTGTCCTCGGCATCGATCCCGGTTCCAGGGCCACCGGTTGGGCCTTAGTTATCGCCGAGGGAAATCAATATCGGCTCGAGAGAGCGGGCGTTGTCCGGCCGCGCGGCGACCACCGGCACGGACGGCTGGCCGATCTTCAGCACCGCCTCTCAAACGTTGTCGGGGAGTTGGCCCCCGACTGTGCCGCGGTGGAGTCCTCGTTTTCAGGTCTCAACCCAAAGACCGGCCTCGCGCTTGCCGAGAGTCGCGGCGTGATTCTGGCGGTGCTCGGCGGACTCGATCTCGAGGTCTCGTCGTACAGTCCCGCTGAGGTCAAATCCGCAGTCGTCGGCCACGGCCGGGCCGAAAAACAGCAGGTTAACTATATGGTGGTGAGGCTTTTGTCCCTCAATGATAAACCCCCCAGTGACGCTGCGGACGCCATGGCGGTGGCCATTACCCACATCCATCTTGGAGCGTGGAAAAAAGCTCGTTGACGCCCCTTGGGCCTCATGCTACGATGCCCTGCCTTTCATTCTCGAATGGGGCACGACATAACCGAATTGGCACGGAGCAATCTGCTGTTTGGCTGAGCGCCTCGAACCAATGAGGAACGGAACCCGGATGGGTTTGGAACTCATCCTTGCCTGAGGACTCTAACCAGGAGGAGGCATAGCCGTGACTGGACAGGTAGCAGAGTATTTTCGCCAGGGTGGGATCTTCATGTACCCGCTTCTTTTCTTCTCGGTGCTTGCTGCGACCGTAGCTATCGAGCGTTTCATCGTCTTTTCGAAGGCGAAGATTAACGTCAGCGATTTCTTGACAAAAATCCGAAAGGCATTGCTTGTCAATCGGAATGTCAAGGAAGCGATCAAAATCTGCGAGCAGAGCAAGGGCCCCGTTGCCTCGGTGATGAAGGCCGGCCTGCTGCGCTACGGCCATTCCCGAGAGGACGTCGAGAAGACCATTGAGAACGCAGCGCTGTATGAGCTTGATCGGCTTGAGAAGCGTCTCGGTGTGTTGGCAACCACAGCCAACGTCGCACCGATGCTTGGCTTCCTCGGCACCGTCGCCGGGATGATCAAGTCCTTCGCGACGCTTGCCGAGCAGGGTCTCACCAACCCTGCAGCGGTCGCTGTCGGAATTTCGGAGGCGTTGATCACAACTGCCACCGGTCTCATCATCGCGATTCCCGCTCAGCTGGTCTACAACTGGTACACCACCAAGATCACCCGCTTTGTGCGCGATATCGAGACCGCCTCGAACATGTTGGTTGAGACCTTCACCGAGATGGACAGCCAGCGATATGGTTCGGGAGGCGAGGGCCAGGCCTAGAAGGGAGCCCGCAGATGGGACTCATCCGCGGAAGAGAACGCAAACCTGCAGGACAGATCTTTACTGCCTCGATGGCGGACATCGTGTTCTTGTTGTTGGTCTTCTTCATCGTCACCTACAAGGTCGAGGTGGACAGAACGAAGATGGATCTCCCGGACACCTGGATTCGGAGCAAGGTTCCTGAAAAGGCAGCCGTGATCTCGATCGCTCCACCGGACGATATCACTGCACCGCTAACGGTCCGAGTTTCTACAGGTGAAGAGATGTCTCTGCCGGTCAGCACCACCGAGGAGGTCGTCACATTCGCCTCCACCGAGGTGGCGCGGGATCCGAACAAAGAGTTCATCATCAAGGCAGATGAACAGGTGCCATACGAGCACGTCGACGCGGTGCTCGACGCCCTGAAACAATCCAAGGTCAAAAACATCTACCTGCTGTCCGAACAGAAGACCGTGAAAGATTAGGCGGGGGCGACCATGAGGATCAAAAAGAAAGAAGTCCAATCCGAGATCTTCACCGGGTCGATGGCCGACATTTCCTTTTTGTTGATCATCTTCTTCATGATCACGTCGGCATTTTCGGCTGATCGAGGCCTCGATTTCGCCCTTCCCGAGGACACCGACACGCCCGAGATCAAACAGGAAGACTCGATCGATGTTCATGTCTTGCGCGGCGGTGCGATCGAGATCGATGGCGCCGGCACGCCGCTCGAAGGATTGCTTCCCTATATTCTCGACAAGCTCAAACAGAATCCCGAAAAGCCGGTGATTCTGCGCACCGACCCCGATGCGACTTATGGTGACATGATCCGGACCTTCGACACCCTGCGCACGGCCAAGATCGAATGGTCGGACGCCGACGGCCGACCACTGCACATGGACGTCCACGGCAAGCCGCTGATTGAGATTCAAACGATCTCGATTCCGACCCGACGTGAGATCGAAAACCTGTGGTCGATGCTCGGGATCCAATAAAGGGGGAAGCCATGAGCGATTCTCCAAAAGCTTCGCCGAAGAAAATAGACGACAAGATGTCGATGACCACTGCCGAGCTGCTGGCCCTCGAGGCGGGGCAGGACAAAAAGGTGGCACGGTGGTCGCTGGGTATCGCGGTCATATTCCACATCATCATCTTCGCCATGCATTGGCCGTCGTTTGCCGGTGGACTCTCCGATGCCAAAGAGAAGAAGAGCAAGATCTACGTGGTCAAGCAGGTCAAGTTCAAACAGCCACCGCGTAGAGAGATGCAGCAGATTCCGAAACCCAAGACTCAAAAGGTTCCGATTCCCGATCCGACGCCCGATGAGCCGGAGCCGGTTCGGGACCAGGAACCCGATGAGGATGTCGATTTCATCCCAGATGATAATTTGGTGCTGGGAGTGCCTGACGCTCCGCCGCCACCAGAGCCAGAGGGTCCGATTCGGTTTGTCGTGGGTGGGAACATCACCGAGCCGAAGAAAGTCAGCGGGCCCAACCCGGTCTATCCCGAGGCCGCTCGAAGAGCGCGCATCCAGGGTGTCGTGGTGCTCGAATGCGTCATCGGTAAGACTGGGAGTGTTCAAAGCGTCAAAGTCCTTCGGGGACTCCCGCTTGGACTGACCGAGACCGCGGTGGATGCTGTCAACAAATGGAAATTCGAGCCGTCGACCCTCAACGGAAAGCCGGTGGAGGTTCTCTACATTCTGACGGTGCGATTCAACTTGCAGTAACCCTGCAAAATGTCGCTGCAAGGATCTTTGAGCGAGCTTCCGCTGCCGGACGTCATTCAACTCGTGAGTGTCTCAGGCAAGACGGGCGCGTTCGAAATCCAATCGGATGAAGCAGGAGGGAAAATATTCCTCCGTGACGGCCAGATCGTCGACGCCCTGGTCGGGCGACTCCGCGGCGACAGCGCAGTGTACGAAATGGCTATTTGGTCACAGGGCACCTTCTCGTTCAACCCCGGAGAGGAGTCAGACCAGGTCACCATCAACACGTCAAACGCCAGCCTCATGATGGAGGCGGCCCGCCGTCTCGATGAATGGCGCGTGCTTTCGCGGAAAATCCCCTCTTTGGATCTCGTTCCCTACTTTACTTCGCGGGACCAGGGAGCGGACCAGGTGACCCTCAGTCCACAAGAGTGGATTCTGGTCACTCGTATCGACGGTGAGCTCACTATTGAAGAAATCGCCAACGAGCTGAAATGGGCGCCCTTTGACGTTTCGAAGCTACTCTTCGGTATGATCACCACGGAGCTGGTGGCACTCGGTAGTCCTGGAGACGCCGGCGAGGGCGGTAGAAGGTGGCAGACCGGGCCCAACCCGGTGACGTTGCTCGGCCTGGCAGAGAAAATTCGTTCGGTAGCACTTGACGTTGTTGGTTCGGGGGGTGAACGAACGATCGAGAAGCAGTACACTTCAGCGCGGACCCTGATTGAACGCGGTGAGGGTTTCAATGCTCTCCGAGAAATGGTGGAGCAACATATAAAGGCGATTTCGCTGCTCAAGGGATCTGACACGGCGGCGATGTTCGATGAACAGGTCAGACCGTTGCTCGGTGAAGTGCAACAAACGTAAGTCATATTGCGTTAAAACAACTGGAGGCACAGAAAATGAAATCGAGGGTCAGCCGTGCGACGATCACAGGAGCAGCAGTACTGTTGTTGCTGGTGGCGGCGCTGCCGGCGCACGCGGAGTGGAACAAGGGCCTCGAGGCCTACAAGACGAAGGACTGGGCGAACGCCGTCAAGGAGTTCGAAGAGGTCACCAAGACCAACCCGGATTATGCAGGTGCCTACTACATGCTGGGGGTATCACAACGTGCTCTCGGCCAACTGAGCCCAGCCATTGCCAGCCTCCGCAAGTCGGTGGAACTCGACGGTAGCCAGGCATCGTACAAAATCGCTCTGGGCCAGGCGCTCCTTCAGGCCGATCAATATCAGAACGCCTATGAGCTGTTGAAACCTCTCAGCATGAGTTCGATGGAGGCTTCACATCGGTCGAGCTACGCCCTCCTCTTTGGCCAGGCCGCAACAAAGACCAACCGGCCTGGCGAGGCCATCGGTGTATTGTCGACACAAGCGCGCGCAGACTCGAGAAACTACCGTTTACAACAGGCCCTGGGCTCCGCATACACCGCCTCCGGTGACGAATCCAAGGCATTCGAGGCGTATAAGAAGGCTTTCGACCTCAACCCCAAGGATGCGACCAGTGCTCGCAATGCGGTCAAATCGGCGATTTCAGTCGCCCGGCGCTCGAGTTCGAATTCGAGTAAAAGCAACTATTACAACCAGGCCGGTCAGGTCGCAGATCAGCTGGCCAACGCCTCCCCAACTTTCGAGCACCAGCTTCTCGCGGGAGAGGCCTGGCTCGGCGCCAAGCAGTACCAGAAGGCACAGGGTTGGTTTGACAAGGCCGGGGCTCAGCAATCCAGCAACGCCATCGTCTATTACTACCTGGCCCAATGCAAAACACAGCTGAATCAGCTCAACCCGGCACTTGCAGATCTCCAGCAAGCTCTGAAGATGCGCCCCGCCGGTAAGCTCCGCACTCAGATCTACAACCAGGGCGGTTTCATCTACGACAAGAAGAAGGACTACGCCAACGCCGTCCGGTGGTACCGGGAGGCTGGCAACGACAAGATGGAACGCGAAATGGTTGCCAAGCAGGAAGCTGCGGCCCAAAATCAGGCAGCCGACAAGGAATGTGCAGAATTCAAGAAGACGATCGCCGCCCTGCGACTCCAAGTCGATGAGCTCCAGAAGATCGGTGATAACGACAGTGCACAGCAATTACTGGATCAGCTGCCTGCACTCGAGAAGGACTACGCCACACGCTGTCGTTGACGCTCACTCGTCCATAACATTGTTCAAAGCGCAGCCCTTCGGCTGCGCTTTTTTCGTACATCTCACCCATTTTCACTCCAAGAACGGCGCGGTGCCGTGCCCCGAGGGTTATTGCGACCAAGCGGCCTGGCCGCGCCGCAGGAATCCGTTGAGAATTTTGGTTGAGCTAGCTTTCGGTAGCGTCAGCGGCGTGCCGGGTAAGCGTGATAACGGCAGCAAGAAGGGGCAGGAAGACACCGGTTGCTAGCTGCAAAAAGAGGACACTTGGAGGAATTGACATCGCCGACAGACCGAGGGCTGAGGCGAGTTTCGAAAGGCCCGATACTGTCGTAAGAGAGCCCACCACCGAGAGGATTCCAGCCACAATCCCGGGAATCGTGACCGCGACCAGAAATGGACCACGAATCGTACTCTCGGTGGCACCGACGAGACGCATGATAATCACTTCATCGGCATGTCGATAGAGCTCCAGATGGACCCACACCGCAGCCAACAAGACTGCCCCCGCCAACAGCACGAAGCTTACGACACCGACAATCAGGGCCAAGCGGCGCGCGACCTGTCCAAGGGTCTGCTGTATCGAGGAACGAGGACCAATGGCGAGAACCTCCGCTTGGACCTCAAGCTCAGCCACCGAGTCGGGATTATCAGTCAGAATCTCGACAAGCGGGGGCAGTGTGGCGTCGCCGGAATCCATCAGGTCTTCGAGGTAGGGGAACCACCGTTGGAGACGCTCAGCAAGCTCACTGCTCGACACCTCCGAGACGGTCCATTCCGGATGGTCAGCCGCAAGTTCGGCGACCCATCGTCGCCGCTCGCCTGATTCCAATTGTGGATGCAGCAACACCGCCACAGAACTCTTCTGGCCCGAGAGGTCCGCAACCGGACCCAGCCACTGGTGAAGGGTTAGACCAACCCCGGCAAGTGCGATCGGAACCCCGAGGGCGAGCGCGAGGATCACACTGACCGCCGTTCGTTCGCGCAATACAACGAAGCCTTCGGCGAAGGCGTGCCGAATCACGGCGGCCACATCCCGTCATAGTGAATCTGACCCTGATGGAGGACCAGAGTCCGAGCCGGAATCGATTCGAGGATAGCGTGATCATGGGTGGCCACCAGGACAGTCGCCCCTTGATAATTGATGTCGCACAGCAGACTCAAGAGCTCGGAAGCGAGATCGGCGTCGAGGTTCCCAGTGGGCTCATCGGCGAGAATGAGTCGCGGCTGGTAGGCAAGGGCACGAGCGATCGCGACACGTTGCTGTTCTCCACCCGAGAGCGCGTCCGGAAACGCCGCCTGTCGATGCTGCAGGCCGAGGCGCCGGAGCACCTTCATGGCCCGGCGATGGGCTTCGCGAGGCGCAACACCATGGATGCGCAGGACGAAGGTGATGTTCTCGAGCACAGTCTTGCGGCGCAGAAGCTTGAAATCCTGAAAGATGACGCCTATTTTGCGGCGCAACAACGGCAATTGAGCTCGCACCATTTCGTCGATTCGTCGACCTGCAACCCACACCTCGCCTTGGGTCGGGTATTCGGCGGCGTAGAGCATGCGCAGCAGCGTTGTCTTGCCTGCGCCCGATGGTCCGGTCAAAAAAACGAATTCACCGGCCTCAACCTGGAGATCGAGAGCATCGATGATGGTGCGTCTCTCGTATTCCTTGGAAACGGAACGGAGACGAATCACGGCCTAGACGGCGCTCGCGATAACGCTTTTCCGGCTGCCCAGCGCTGCTGACGGTGATCCCTCAACACACCCCCCCAAGGGCCAGAATTGTATCATTGGGCCATGGACCAGCCCGACAATCTGACAAGGATCGCCGACGGCCGTGCCCTGGACTTCGACCTGGACGGTGTGCGAATGCTTTTCGCCTTCGGCCCGGCGAGACCGGCGGGGTTGCCGAAAGAACGGCTCCTACGGCTGATGGCAGACCCCGGAGTTCGAGTCGGTGCCGTTCGGTGGGGTGAACAGGTCCACGGTCGAGTCATCGCATCACTGGCAGCTGAGCCTGGCCGTCCCTTTGATAATGCTGCCTGCGTTGGACGATGCGACGCGTTGATGACCGCTGAGGCCGGGGTTGGGTTGGTGATCTGGACAGCCGACTGTGTGCCGATTCTCATTACCGGTGACGGTGTCGTCGCTGCCGTTCATTCCGGGTGGCGGGGTTCTGTGTCCGATATTGCTGGAGCGGTTGTCCGTCGTTTCGAGGTCGAGTACGGCGTTCCGCCGCACCATCTTCGGGCAATGCTCGGACCAGCCATTTCGGGACCGCAGTACGAGGTCAGCCGGGAGGTCATCGACGGTCTCCGTCAATTCGACCTTGATGAGGCGCGGTGGCGGCAGGAGAACCAGGTCGACCTTCGCGGCTTCCTCGCCGCTCGACTCGAGGATCTCGGCCTCGAGTCTACGATGATCGGTATCGCTGGACCTTGCACCGCTTTGACACCGGAGCTGGCTTCCTACCGACGGGATGGGGTCGACGCGGGACGGCAGTGGTCAATGATCCATCGAACAGGCTAACCTCAGTCAGGTGCGGTTCAAAGCTATCAGCTTCAAAAACTTCAATCCGTCGTTTTGGAATGTCAAGAGAATTTTTCAAGCACGTTTCGCCCTGCGATGGGCTGAGAGCTGACTGCTGATGGCTGACTGCGAGTCGCCGTGAGGAGACTCGCGACTTCGAAGCTGACCACACGCTGCTGCGACGTCCTCACCTTTCGACCGGCGCACCGTCACAGTCAACCCAGCGTCCCGCAGACCGGCGGCAAATCGGTCAATCACTGCGTCGGTCGGGCGCCGAAGATCCGGGAAGTGCTCTCGATCTTCATTGAGCGGAATCACGTTGACTTTGGCCGGAATGCCGAGAATGAGACGTGCCACGGTCCGGGCATCCTTCTCGGAGTCATTGAAACCATCGATCAGCACATACTCGAAGGTGATCCTCCGACCACGTTCCAAGGGAAACTCCCTCAAGGCCTTCATCAAGTCGACCAGGGGAAAGCGACGGGCGATTGGCATGATGTGGATCCGCCGTTCCTGGTCGGGAGCGTTCAACGAAACGGCCAGCTTCGGCCGTTTCTCGAGCCCTGCGAGCCAGCCTATTCCGGGAAGGATGCCGGCGGTAGAGACGGTTATCCGTTTCAAGCTCACACGCTCGGACAGAACGGCAAGAGCCGGTCCGAGGTTTCCAGTGTTCAGCAGGGGCTCCCCCATGCCCATGAAAACGATAGTGACGCGCTCAACCTCGGCATCGAGACGGCGTAACATCACCCGGTACTGGCCGACGATTTCTTCCGGCCTCAGATTTCGGCCCGCGCCTACGGCACCGGTGACGCAAAAGGTACAACCGACGGCACATCCAGCCTGTGAAGACAGGCAGAAGGTCGCCTTGGCCCCTTCGCGCATCGAAACGCTCTCGACGCCGACGCCGTCCGAAAGCCCCAGGACGTATTTACAAGAACCATCGGAGCTCTCCACTACCCGAAGCACTTCAGGCTCCTCGAGGCTGAAATGAGAGTTGAGCTCTTCGCGAAGGGTGAGCGGAAGATTGGTCATATCATCGAAGTTTGAAGCGTTACGATCGATAACCCACTGTGCAACCTGCCGACCTCGGAAGTCACGATCGACATGAGGCGCGATCAACTCGGTGACCTCGTCGGACCTTCTGCCTACTAGATTCGTTCTATCGCCCATGATCAAAAGCAGCAGCTCATGTCTTCGAATTGCGATCAGGCTTGGACTGCTGACGCGACAAAATCTTCGCCGGCGAGCGGTGGCGTCCGATGGAAATTCCGATCGACGACAAGAACCGGGCGTCATCGACGCCGATCCGATACACGGGCATACTCGAATTCTCGCCGACGTGGAGCCGCATGGTGCCGCGGCCAACCTCCACCGAGCCGTCCTCTCCGCATACGAGAGAGGTCTCGAGCATCATGACAGCCTGCCACCCATCCTCGTGCAGCTCCTCGAGGCACCCCCGTACCTCATCGGAGCGCACGACTGTTGCGTGCAGGGCCTTCCCCAGCCTTCGCAACAGCTCGTGCAGCCTTTGGGTGCGCGATTCTTCCATCGTTCTCCACCTGATAAACACAACGACCAGTCCAGGTCTTCCCATCCTACCTCATTGTCCGCGCCTTCAGCCTTTGCGAGTGCGCCCTTCCGCCAATTACGGCGGAGTACACTAGCGTAGCCATATGGAACCGGCAGTCATTCTCCCGAAACCCTGGATTCGCGAGCAGATGTTGCTCGGCGACGCTTCTTCTCGGCGATATTCCCGGCTCTGGGATCGCCACGACGGGACCGCAATTCTCACCTTTTATCCGAAAAGCGTACGAGCTCAAATGAGCCGGGACCTCGAGGTACGAGCATGGTGCGCTGCACACGGCTTGCGGGTGCCCTCCCTCCTCGACCACGACCTCGGAAAGGGGTGGGTAGTGCTCGAGGATTTTGGGCCGGACGATGCAGCAAATTTTCTGGAAGACGCTCCGACGGATGTCCGGGGAGAGCTTGGTCTAAGGTTCATCGCCCCCTTGGCCACCCTCGCGAGATTTCAGCCGACCAACCTGCCGGCGTGGAACCCGCCCCTGGATCGCGCGCGCCTCAGATGGGAACTTGCTGGCTTCGAGCTCTGGTTTCTTCGTCACCACCTCGAGATGGCGCCGCCCCAATCCGTTGGATGCTGGCTCGACGAGCTCGCCGCAGCCATCGGTGAGCATCCGCAACGCGTGTGCCACCGCGACTTCCATCTCAATAATCTCTTTCTCCTCGCCGACGGCTCTGTCGGCATGATTGACTACCAGGACATTCTGGTCGGACCAGACTCCTACGATGCGGTGTCACTCCTTGGTGAGCGCGGGATGCCGCGGGTGCTCGCAACGACCGAGAGGATTCGGATCCAAGAATCGTGGGCGGCGGATTCCGATGCGGAGCCGGGCTGGCTGGACCGATGGCGGTTGGTGAGCGTGCAGCGGGGCCTCAAAGTACTTGGCACCTTTGCGAGACTGGTCGCGGGTGGCGCAAATGCATACGGAATCTGGGCGGAGGAGATAGTTTGCCATATCGCCCCGGAACTGGCGTCGTTGGATGCTCCTTCAGAGTTGGTAAACCTTCTGCTAGACTTGTCGCGGCGTCGGCACCCAGCGAGTGATGGGTGAGGTCACAAGGCGGTGGCAACTTAGGAGGTCGAAATGTTCGGAAGTTTGGGTCTTCCCGAGCTCTTGATTTTGCTCGCGATCGTTGTCCTGATTTTCGGAGTCAACAAGCTACCGAAGCTTGGTAAGGGCCTCGGGGAAGGCATTCGCAACTTCAAGAATTCGGTGCGCACTGAAGAAAAGACAGCGTCGGAAGAGGATGAGCAGGTCGCGACCAAGGACGCCAACGACGCATAAAGGCCCGCTCGGCAGGGGCCCGCAGGACACTACCTGTTATTCTGAAATAACATGGTTGTCGACACATCGTTGAACCGTCCGGGCGTCCGCTGCATCAGCAGCGCCAAGCTCGCACACTTTTTGAAGCGCGAGCAACGGTCTTCGACGGTCGCAGATCTCGACCTCAACCAAATATTCCGTGAGCTGCTCCACCGCGCCAACGACTTTTTGCCATCGGAAGCGGGGACCATTTATCTCGACGATCCTTTGGACACCGATAAGGACGACAAAAGACTCTCGTTGGTAGTGATTGCCGGTTTTGGGCCCAAATCCGACGATCTCATGGAGGAGCGATTCAGCTCTGGTAAAGGGATCATCGGTGAGGTCTATCGGACCGGCAGCCCGTACTCCTGTTCGGAACCTCTCGCCGATCCGATCTTCCGAAGTGGACCCGGGCTCCGAATCGGTTTCAATATCGATTCTGTCGTTGCAGCACCTCTTGGGGTCGAGGGGCGGACTATCGGTGTGATCGAACTCATCAACCATTCGAGCGGCCAGGGTTATTCGGACGCCGATCTTGCTCTCCTTGGAATCTTCGCGCAGACGATTTCGCTCTCGGTCGTCAACGCTATCGACGCCCAGCGATCAAAGGAAATCGCCAAACGCGACGAGCTTACCCAGCTCTATAACGATCGATATCTCCACGGCAGCTTATCCAGAATCATCGACGATGCCGTCGCGAACGGTTCCGAATGTGGCATTATCTTCCTCGACCTCGACCATTTCAAAGAAGTCAATGACACCCATGGACATCTCGTCGGAAGCCAACTGTTGTCTGAGGTCGGCGCAACTCTCAAACAGATTGTCCCCGGCGAAGGGTTGGCCGCGCGGTACGGCGGCGACGAATTCGTAATTGCCCTGCCGGGCGCAGGGCGCCAGGAGACCTACTGGGTCGCCGAGACAATTCGTCAGAACATCGCCGATCGTGCATTTGTTGTCAGCTCCGACCCCGAGAACTCGGACGGTGTGACGAACATTCGTATCGAGGGCGTGGTGACCTGTTCGATCGGGATCGCGACCCTGCAGGCAGACATCATGCCCGAACTCGGTTCGGAGAATGGCGACCCTAAAACAGCCAAGGACCAGCTCCTTCGCAAGGCCGATACCTGCATGTATGCAGCCAAAGAACTTGGCCGGAATCGCACGGTTCCATTCTGGGAGCTCGCGCGGAAACTTGCTGCCGGTAGGGAATGACCCGCTTCCCGCAACTCCATGTTGGTACTGAATTGTGGGGGTTGCAGGAAGATCTTCCGCGCTGATCCGGTTCTTCACCATGAGAGGAATGATGAAGGAGGAGAGAGGTGGTGGAAACTTCTGGCAGGCCACTGGCGATTGAAGACGTCCTCCGCGACAAGCTGGAGGCTCGACACATAGCGGTCATCGACCAGAGCTCTCGCCACGAGGGCCACTTCGGCGCGGAGGGGGGAGGCGGACATTTTCAAGTCCTGGTGGTTTCAGATCAATTTCGCGGACTGTCCCGAATCGCAGCTCAGCGTATGGTCTTTGAGGCGCTGGGTGATTTGATGGTCAACGACATCCATGCCCTCTCGATGCGCACCCTCACCCCGGAAGAATGGTCCGGTTAGCCTCGCGACCCGCTACGAACTGGTCACCAAAACCGGCTGATTCACCGCCCCCAGTCTCTCCCGACCGACCTCTGCTGTCTCAGCGACGGCCTCGATCGCACGCTCGACCTCCTCGTCGGTTGTGAAGACACCCGGCGAGAAGCGGACAGTCCCGTCGGTTTCAAATGTCCCGATCCCCTCGTGCACCAGTGGCGCGCAGTGCAGCCCGGTGCGACTGATGACGTCGTGTTCGACATCGAGGAAGGTTCCCGTCTGGTCGGCCGGCAACCCGTCGATATTGAAGACAAAGACCGGGAGGTGGTCGTGATCGAGATCGGCGCAGTAGAGTTGTACGCCATCGATTGCGGAAAGGCCCTCGTGGAGCCTCTTTGCGAGCCGCATCTCGTGCTCGTAGACCGCTTGGACTCCGCCGCGGTCCGCAATCCATTTCTGCGCAGCGAGCAGCCCCGCAACGCCCATCGTGTTAACGGTGCCGAACTCCATGCGCCATGGGTACGCATCTGGCTGGCTTTTAAGTGCGCTCATGACGCCCGTTCCACCCGCACGGCACGGCGTGATCTCCACGTGCTCGCAGATATACATTCCACCTGTTCCGGACGGCCCGAAGAGGGACTTGTGACCGGTGAAACAGACCACATCGATATTCATCGCGTTGACATCGATCTGCACCAGGCCTGCGGTCTGGGCGACATCGACGGCGAAGAGGATGCCGCGGTCCCGACAGATTCGGCCGACCTCGGCAACCGGCTGTATGGTGCCGATGACGTTGGATCCGTGGTTCATGACCACGAGTTTGGTATTGGGACGGATGCGACCAGCAATGTCGTCCGGATCAATGTATCCCCGGCTGTCGAAGGGCACGAAATCAACCTCGACTCCCCGCTCCCGATGCATGTACATCGGTCGAAGAACCGAGTTGTGCTCCAGACGGGTCGTAATGGCGTGATCACCTGGAGCGAGCACGCTCGAGATCAACAAATTCAAGGCATCGGTCACGTTGTAAGAAAAAACCAATCGGTTTGAATCGCTACCTCCAAAAAACTCTGTCAAGGCGCGCCGACTTTCGGCCAACGTCTCCTCGGCTTCGAGAGCGAGGTCGAATCCCGTACGCCCCGGGTTCACTCCACGCGTCTGATAGAAATCGCACATGAACTGAATGACCTCAGGCGGTTTGGGAAAGGTCGTGGCGGAATTGTCGAGATACACGAAATCAGACATTGGACACCTCACCCAATAGGTAGATCGATCCGGTCTTCGATGAGCGCTTGCAAAATTCGCTCCCGCGACGATGCGATTTGGCGGTTCAAACAGGTGATCGCAAAATCCGGGCTGTCGCCTGAAAGCAGCGCCACCAGCTCCTCGTGCTCCGAACGCATTTCGGAGGCGAAATCGCCCAGATCGAGTCCAAGGAAGAAGAATCGTTGCATGCTGCCAAGTAAATCGCGCAGCACAGCCACCAGGCGATCGTTGCGCGATAGCGAAGCGAGCTGGATGTGAAAGTCGAGGTTTCGATCGAGAAACTCAACGTATGAATCCCAGTCGTGATAGGTGTACTCGGTGGTCGCGAGGTTGCGAAGTCGATCGAGGTCCCTTGCCGTCGCACGTTGTGCAGCGAGCTCGAGAGCCCGCGACTCCAGGCCGAGGCGGAGATCAAAACAGTCTCCGATCTCCTTGAGCGAGATGTGGTTGACCGAGTACCCACGATACGGACGCCCGGTCAAAAGACCCTCCTGGCCGAGCCGCCTGCATGCCTCGCGCACCGGCACCCGGCTGGTGCCGTAGAGCGTCGCCAATTGCTGTTCAGTCAGTGAGGCCCCCGGTTGGTGTTGCAGGGTGATGATGTCGCGCTTCAGTGCGCGATACACCTGCTCGGCGGCGGTGGCCTTTTCAGCCACCCGGTTTTCGACTTCAGTCGCCATCGAGAAAATTGTATACAAATTGTATACAAAACACAACAGCTTGAAAGATTTGAGGCTGCGCCCTTTCAAGGAGCCAAGAGGATCATGAGACTACGCTGCTTCTTTACCGCTCGCGGGTGATGTCAAAACACGCCACAACATGAAACCGACGGTGGCAAGCCCCGCAACCAGGAGCAGCGCGAAGAGCACGAAGTTGCCCCACTGGGGCACCACCTGGAAGTTGAACTGGGCGGCTGCAGGCTCCAGGTAAAGGGCTCGGACCTGATGGCGGGTGATGCTCATGACCGCAATCGTCAACGTCATCGCTCCGAGGGTGCCTGTGACGAGCCCTGGTTTCTCAACCGGATTGGAAACACGCGCCAGCATCATCAGGAGGCCGATACCGACGAGAATAGCCAGCGTCAACGGGCCGAGGGTCGCAACCCCGCCCGACATGATTCCAAGAAGCACCGGGCGCGGCAGCAACATCAGTAGCAAGAATCCATCAATTACCTGGAGCACCGTTGTCCACAGCGCCCACCGCCAAGCCCAGCCAGCGATCGCCGTGTTGACCTCAGGATCGACTCCCTCTGAAGCTCGTCGCACCGCCCACCACGTTGTCACCAGGGCCGCAAAACCCAGTCCCGCAAAGACGAAGTGAAGGAGGCGCGGCCAGTAGGTGGGATCCGAGAATACCGACCAGCTGCCATCGGCGAGATGGCCCCACATCTCGGGTTGAGCATGCACCAGGTTCACAGCGACATGGATCATCGCGATAAGCAGGAACATGACCGCTGAAATGCTCAACCAGGCCCCGCCGCCGGAACCTCGGGATGGCGCGCCCCGGAATTTATAAAGATAGGCGGCATAGTAGCCCGCCGTCAGCAGGACGAGCATCCCGAGCCACACCGGCGCCAGAAGAATGGTGGCGGTATAGAAATATTGCTGATAGATCAGCTGAATAAATAGGAGCGGTGCGACACCGGTGGTGATGGTCAGGGAGATTCCATAGTTGTTGATGGCCATCAAGCGCCCTGCCACAACGCCCCTGAAATCATCGCGCCTTCCTCCACTCTTGAGGTGGGCAACGACCGCGAGCAGCGTTCCTCCGAGTGTCAGATTCATGAATATTAGATGGAGAAAGAATGTGAAGACCAGGAGCACATGAAACAGCCACGGCGGTCCCGGGAGGCCTGCCGCGTCAACAGCTGGAATGAGGTTCGGGTTCATCGTCCACCTCCGTATGCGGCCGCTTCGACCCCATCTCCCTCGGCAACGGATGCGAGGTACTCCACAAGCGCCTCGAGTTCCTCGTCGGTACCGACAAAAGGCGGCATATAGGGTGAGTGAAGTTTTGCAGTGTTGATCATCTCACCCCGCGGGGCGGCGCTGTATGCCTCACCCATTTCCTGAAGCTGAGACACCGCCATGTAGATCATTCCCTGGTTGAGGTCAAGGATGAGTTCGGGGTCTTCAACGATCTCAGCGGGAGTTGGCAGCATTTCGCGCATCTCGGTCTCGCCCACATCGGCGTGACACGCGGCACACTCCGCCTCGAATACAC
>Ga0316198_10000022_pt1 | contig 57507 bp, 47 predicted proteins | sample OudBieAanoxic_MG_FD_204935 | JGI IMG/M metagenome (GOLD analysis project Ga0316198, IMG submission 204935) | Coastal sediment microbial communities from Oude Bieten Haven, Netherlands - site A anoxic | ecosystem: Environmental > Aquatic > Marine > Coastal > Sediment | place: Netherlands... | reverse complement strand
CACTCACTCGCCCCCATCTTCACTGAGCCGCCTGTCCAGCTCATCGTATGCCTCGCCGAATTTCGGCTCCTCCTGACGCCGGTTCGCCCCCCAGCGTACCCAACGCGAGACCACATCCGCACGCCTACCCAAAGCACTTCCAAGCTCCCGAGGGCTTTGTTGCCATCTTTCCACTCCTACGGCAGCTATCAATACCCTGTCTCTCGTCTCTCTTCGGGCATATCCGTTGCCCGCGAGAACTTCAACCTCCCGACCGAGCACATGGCACGCGGTGGCCAGAAAATCCTTTGCGCTCATCCTCCGCCTCGCTCTCCCGGTGCTCACGCCGCGCTCATCTATCCATACGGATGGCTCGACGTTCTCTAAGGGCCGATCTGGCTCACGTTTCCACCACGGCAGTCGGCCGGGAAGCTCGCTCTTCCATTCCGACCCGCGAGCACCCTTGAGCGCTTGCACATAGTGGCGTCTCGACGTCCTCAGTGTGTCCCCGTAAATGCCCAAGGTCTGTTCAACGTCAATCAGCGGTTCCTTGGACCGACGAACGAGGTCTCGATGCCCCGAATGCGGATATGCAACGGGATCGTCGACAATATTGGCCACAACCGGATTCAAGTGAATGTACGCAATGAGCTGCGCCAGATACCTCGAATCCTCGACAATTCGTGCCTTGTAACGGCTCTGCCATCTCGGCCCGCTCGAACGGTTTCGTCGGTTGTAGTCCTGGCCAAAGCGCGCCTGTACATAACCCATCGTGCGCGACAACGGTACCGGTCCCGACCGCACCGCGAGGTGGTAGTGGTTTGACATAACGCACCACGCGAACACTGTCAATCCGTCTCTGTTCTTCGCTTTCCGTAGGAGCTCGACAAACCTCTCAGCCTCGTCACCCTCGGTGAAGATCTCGGCACCTCTCGCAAACCTGTTGTAGACGTGATATATCCCACCCTCAACAAAAATCCGATGGCGGCGCGGCACGTTTCCTCCTCCTGAGTATTGACCGTCAGGAGGATATCACGAAAGTGTCAAAAGTGTCGGCCCTGGCACCTAAGCCAAAAGTGTCGGCCCTGGCACCTAAGCGCGATCCATATAGTTCAACAACTCATTCTGATGAAACAGTTGAATCCCATCCCGTCGTGTCACCCGATTCGAATCCATCGGCGAAAATCAATACGGCAGGAACCTCAAAGCACTGCGAAAACTCCGACGTACTGCCGGACGTATCGGTGGCGGTCGCGACGACGTACCAACCCTCCGGGGCGGCGGCTGCCAGTACTGTTGAGAAAGTGACATCTCCACCGGCGTCGGTAGTCACGATATCGGAGCCGAGATAGGTTTCGCCTTCACCGTAGCCAGATGGGTCACAGACCGAGCTCGCATAGAAATCAATCGTGAAATCCGAACTCGGGATGCTGTCGAGGGAGCCTTGGACGGTGGATCCGTTGAGGACGGCAGTCAGATCAGGGTAATTTTGGAGATTATTGGCACCAGTATCCGGGTCGTTTGGGTCGTTCGGAGTGACGGCTGTCGAATCGTTGCAGATCAGATTGTCGACGTCATAGTCGGAGCAGAAATTGATCCCCAGCTCAGTGTTGCCAAAGATGGAGTTCCCGGCGACGGTGTTTCCGACCCCAGCGTCGCCTCGAAGATCGACGCCGCTCGCCCCGTTGAATGCGATGGTATTGCCGGTACCTGCAGTACGCCCTCCCACAATGTTGTTGCCCGCGCCGGAGTAGATCAAAACCCCATGCGACCCGTTCGGGAGAGGCGTTACGCCGTCTAGCTGGGTGCCGATAAGATTTCCCTGAACAGAATTCCCCCCTCCGGTGGCTATGCCGACGCCCGATGAGTCTCCGCCAGAGATCAGGTTGGCGGCTGCCGGTGTCGTACCGCCGATTGTGTTGTTCGAACCTTCCGCGATGTAGATGGCGATGCTGGCACCGCCCAGATCGACGGTCCCGGTGATGTCGGTGCCGACGAAATTCCCCTGCACGAGATTTCCTGTCGATGCAGGGAATCCGAGCCCAATGCTGGCATAGTCCGAGTCGAGGTTGCCGGCGACGAGGTTGCCCGCGCCCGCCACCGTGCCGCCGATCGTGTTGTTCGGAGAGTCCAGAGTGACGATATCGTTGCCGCTGTTGCCAAGAGCAATCGTTCCGGTCAGATCGGTACCGATGAAGTTACCCCGTACGAAGTTGTTGGAGGCGCCGGCGTTCAGGGCCACCGCGGGATTCGTGTTTCCCGAGATGACATTCCTGGCTGCGGTGGTCGTCCCTCCAATGGTGTTGTTCGAGATCGCATAAACATGCACTGAATTTGTTGTTGTCCGGTTCGAGGTGCCGCTCGGGTCGACACCCAGGAAATTGCCCTCGATCACATTGTTTCCCGTACCCCACATGACGATGTCCGAGTTCGTCAGGTAGCTGTGGATCACCAACCCCCGGATCGTCGAATTTCCGATGTTGATGGCTATGCCAGTAGCGTCTGTCAACGTGAGACTGCCGTCGATTTCGATGACCGGCGTCGTCGCAAAGGTCGGCTGGCTGGTCCCATCGATTGTAATCGGCTGGGTAATCGTCGGCAGGCCATATCCACCCGGCTGGATCGTGCACACACCTGATCCGACATCACATCCGGGATCGGTGCCCACCGGAATGTTGAAATTGACGGTGTCCGCACCCAGGGTGTTGTTGGCTGCGGTGATCGCCTCGCGCAAGCTGATGACGCCATCGGCCCCAGGAGTCGTGTTGAGGTCAGTGATCGACGTCGTGACACCGTCGATGATATCGGTCGTCGAGTCCACGACAACGATCTGGCCTGCCTTGGTAGTCATGACAACCGGTTCTGGACGACCATCGGCGACCACCACCAGGTCGCTGAGAGCGTCACTGTTCAGCCGCATCGCCAATGCACCTCTTGGCGACGACATGGTGGCAACGGAAGCAGCCGATAGTGACGGCGGCGTCAGGGCTTTGAAATTTGAGTCGTCAGTCTCACGCAACCTTTTGAAAACTCCTCCAGATCCACCCGATGCGATCGGCAGCGAGGACGGCACCAATTGAAATGGCCGGGTGCTCGTATGTTTCGGCGCCGGCGACTTCTCTGGTGTCAAAAAATGAAGGCGTCCACCATCGGCATCGACAACCACGAGACCTTCGCTCGAACCTCCCACCAGCCGAGCGCGCAAAAATCTTTCACCATCAGCCACATGCGGAGCAACCTCGAGGCGTGCAATCTCGCGACTGAGCCTCCAGTTCGGTGCGTCAAGGGGAATCCAACCATCCTCGTCGACACCCTCAATCGAAAGGGACTCTGCTCCCTGTTCCCGTCCAAAATAGTTCACCAGATGAACCGCGCCGCCATCGGAAAGGACGGCAAGCTCGCGGTGCAGCGAACCATTGCTCACGAAGTCGCCAATCACCATTGTCGCGACAGGGAATGGCAGTCGGATGGGGGTTGCCACGGTCGAAATCGTGGGCTCGTTCTCTTGCAATCCATCGTTGCCATGAAGAATGAATAGGTCAGTCTTCGCGAGGATTGCGAGATCACCGCCGGAGAACCCGTCAAGTTCGCCCAGGGAGAGTTCGGTAGCCACTCTCTCGAAATCCACCACGTCCGGTGCTTTGGCGAACGCCCCTGCGGGATCTTCAAAGATCAGCAGCTGCGATCCGTTCGGGGTCCGCACGGCTGCCACGACATCGGCGAGACCGTCGCGACGATTCACCTCGCCTGCAGTCAATTCTGTGAGCTCTCCGGGCAGACGAATGACGGTTGCGGGTGAAAATGAACCCAGACCATCGCCCGAGTGCAGGTGCAACTGATTGCGACCGATAGTGGCGACCAGCAGATCCACACGACCATCAGCATCGAAATCCCCCGCAACCAGGAGATCCGCGTTGGCTACGGTGGCGAATACCCTCGCCGGCGCGACAAACTTTGGGATCGTCGCTTCGCCGCCCGCCCTCCTTGCCTTTGCTTCAAGAGTGTTCGGATATATCGCATCGACATTCCCGCGGTGGATAGCCAATGCACTGCCACTCGATGTCGACACGAGCACAGCGAGGTCAGGCACCCCGTCCTCGTCGAAATCACCCTGAGCCAGCGCGCGTCCGGCCCCACCTCTAGCCAGTTGCTTCACGATCTGTGCCTCGCCCACGTATTCGGTCGCGATGACCGACCCGTGTTCAAAAGGACTTTCGACCTCGAGGGCCGATCCACCACCCACAACCAACAGAAACGCACATACCGCGAAAACCGCACACCGCGCTGAAGACACACCTCTCCCAGACAACGATCCTCGGGTCGACATTTACGCCCTCCTTTTTCTCGAGCCACCGCCACATCAGGTGCGGCGGCTCGATCCGCCTTCGGAGTCAGATGCTCCGATATTCAACCTAGTGCTCCGACCCGCCTCAGTCTGTGGCGAGGATCACTCGGCCGCTGAATAGCGCGTCCATGGCCGGTATATCACACAGATTTTTTTCCGTAGAGGTCCGTCGTCATCCGTGGGATCTGTGGGCGGATTCAGGGCTGGCAAGCCCGAATTGGGATGGAGTCGTCAGGTATTGGCGGAAAGCATTCGTCGTTGGATCTCGATATTGTCGCGGTGGCCGGTCAGGCTGGCCGTGACCTTGGCCCGCATGGGATAGCCGAGCATGTAGAGGTCACCGACGATGTCGAGGATCTTGTGGCGCACGAACTCATCCGGGAAGCGGAGGTCGGTGTTGATAACGTTGTCCTCGCCGACCAGAATGAAATTGTCCAGGCGGCCGCCGGTACCGAGGCCGAGCTCGTTGATCATCTTGAGGTCACGCATGAATCCGAAAGTCCGAGCGGGCGCGATCTGCTCGCGGAAGGCATCGCAGTCGTCCATCACGAACTCGTAGAACTGGTTGCCCACCGGTGGTGGGTATCGTAGCTGATACGAAACCGAAAAGGTATCGGACGGCTCTAAGACCAGTGACTTGTCGCCGTCACCTACCTCGTAGCGGCGGTCAATGACAAGCTCTTTGACTCGCGCATCCTGCTCGACGATCCCGATCTCTTCGAGCCGCTCGAGAAAGCTCAAGGCCGACCCATCGAGGACCGGGATCTCGCCGTGGACCTTGACCAGCAGATTGGAGATGCCACATGCGTGCAGGGCCGACAGCAAGTGCTCGACTGTACGGATGCTCTCGCCTTTGCGGGTCAGGGTGGTCGCGTAGTCGGTTTCCGCCACCGAGCTCACGTGGGCGGGCATGGTGATGCCGCTCGGAAGAGTAATGAAATGGATGCCCGTGTCCGGAGGCAAAGGCTGGATCACCATGCCGGTACGACCGCCGGAGTGGAGGCCGAGTCCATAGATCACACTCGCGTCGCGAATCGTCTTCTGGTTGCGGTCGGTAGTTTCGAGGATCGGCAACTCAGGGGGCGGCTCGAACTTCATCACCGGCTCGATCCGTTCGCGGCTCTCCTCGAGAACCCCGGCACCGGCAGCCTCTATTTTCGCGCGTTTGGTGGCGAGGGCGTCCTTGACCGCTCTGACGGTGCGGTCGTACGAAAGGGGCTTTTCGAGGTAATCGTGGGCTCCCATCTTGATCGCCTTGACTGCGGTCTCCGAAGTCCCGTGGCCGGACATCATGATCACGGTTGCGTGTGGATCGACATCCCGCAGGGCCTGTAGCGTCTCGAGGCCGTCCCAGTCAGGCAGCCAGATATCGAGGAAAACCACGTCCGGCCGCTGTTCGCGGAACAGATGGAGGGCCTCTTCGCCACTTGTCGTCACGGCAGTGCGGTAGCCCTCGTCGCCGAGGATCTGCGACAGGGTGGTCAGGATTCCGGTCTCGTCGTCAACGATCAAAATGAGTTCATTCATCGTTGTGCAAGTGTGCAGGGTCGTTGGGTTTGGGTCAAGCGATGAAGGGCTTGGGGCTTGGGACCTGGGGCTTGACCTCCTGTCAACCGCACACGGGGAAAGGTTTTCTCAAGCCTCAAGCCACAAGCCTCAAGCCTGTGTCAGCGCGTCCCAGTCACTGAAAAGTAGCGTGCATCAGGGTGATGAAAAACGAGAGCGCTCACCGATGCTTCTGGCTCCATCATCATCCCATCCGTGAGGGTGATTCCGATTTCCTCCGGTCCGAGCAGTCGCCAGAGAGCGGCCTGATCGTCGAGGTCGGGACACGCCGGGTACCCGAAGCTGAAGCGATTGCCACGGTAGCGAGCAGCAAAACGGTCCTTCATCCCCATCTCCGGCGGGTCGGGGAAGCCCCACTCGTCTCGTAAGCGGGAGTGCAGCCACTCTGCGGCCGCCTCGGCGCTCTCGATGGCGAGGGCCTGGATTGCATGGCTCTCGAGGTACTCCCCCGCGTCTTTGGCAGCCGTCGAACGTTGGCGCACCTCTTCGCCGGCGCCGACCACGAAGAGAGCTACGGAGTCTCGAATCTCATCTGAAGGTTTGACAACGAAGTCTGAAAGACTCAACCCTCCGGGTTTCACCTGGCGTCCGAAGACAAACGTATGGGCCACTTTCTCCGAGCCAGGTTCATAGAGCGTGATGGCATCGCCATCGGGAACTGCATCGAAAAAGCGCCACACCGCTCGTACCCGCATCCAGTTCTCGACCCCGTCCTTGAGCGACTCGACCACAGCCTGCAACTTCTCGGCCTTGACATCACCCTCCTCGAGGAGCCGGGCGAAACTGCCGCGCAGACCGAGGTGCTTTCCGTAGAGCATCTGCGGGTTGATATAGGACCAGACCTCGCGCAGATTCTCCACCGGTGACCATACGACGCGGTCCGGGCGCGGTGGAGGCAGAGGATCGAGGTCAGTCCGAATGGTCGGCCCGGTGGAAACGGACACGTCTCGGGATTGCGCGCGGGCGGTCGGCTTCGCCGGTTTGGGCTTCGCCTTCGCGACGCTGGCCGTTTCAGGGACACCGCCACCTTCCGCGATACGAAGCATGGTGTCGAGCCCCGCCATGGCGTCCGAGCAGTAGATGACGGATCCGCCGTAGGCCGGAGCGATGCGCTCATCAGTGAAACGTTTCGAGAGCGCGGCGCCACCGACCAGAATCGGCAGGTCGATGCCGGCCGTCGCCAGATCCCCTGCCGTCACCACCATCTGCTGCGCCGATTTGACCAGCAAACCCGATAGGCCGATGGCATCCGGCCGATGCTCGCCCACCGCCTGTACAAGTGTCTCAGGGACGACCTTGATCCCGAGGTCAACGACCTCGAAGCCGTTGTTGGCGAAGATGATCTCGACCAGGTTCTTGCCGATGTCGTGGACATCTCCCTTGACGGTAGCGAGGATAACCCGGCCGCGTGCCGCCGAAGTTTCTGCGTCCATAAACTGCTCGAGATGGGATACCGCGGCCTTCATCGCCTCGGCACTCTGCAGGACCTCGGCGACGATCAGCTCGTTGGCGTTGAAAAGCCTGCCGACCTCGGACATCCCGACCATCAACGGGCCATTGATGATCTCGAGCGGCGCCAGGCCCTCGGCCAGCTTGAGATCGAGGTCCTCGCGCAACCCCGAGCGGCTGCCGTCGACGATGTAGCCGGCAAGCCTCTCGTCGAGAGGTTGTTCGGGTCGTACGACGGCTTCGCGCTTGGCGCCCCGGTAGTGGTCGCTGATGCGAGCGATATGGTGCTGATGGATCGCCGCACGCTGTTCCGGTGATTGCTGCCGCCAGTCCTGCGGCGCGTTGGTCAACATTTCATCCTCTGCCTCGCCGGCTACCAGAGGGAGGTTGAAAAGCAGGGCCTCGGCCATCCGTCGCTCATCCTCGGGGATCGCCGCGTAGCGCTCCAGGCGCTCAGTGTTGACGATCGCCAAGTCGAGGCCTGCCCTGGTGCAGAGATAGAGGAAGACCGAATTGACGATTTCGCGGGCGCGGAGAGGCAGGCCGAAGGAAACGTTTGAAACTCCGAGCACTGTCGGGCAGGCTGGAAAAGACTCCTTGATCAGCCGCAAACCCTCAATGGTCTCGACGGCGCCGCCGATGTAACTCTCGTCGCCGCTGGCCGCCGGAAAGACCAGCGGGTCGAAGATGATGTCGGTCTCCGGGATTCCGTACTTCTCGGTCACGAGCTGATGCGCCCGCCGGGCGATTTCGAGCTTGCGTTCGCGGGTGAAGGCCTGCGCCTGCTGAGGGTCCTCGTCGATGACGCCAAAGATCACCGCCCCACCGTATCGCCTGAGCAGCGGCACCACGGCCTCGATCCGCTCCTCGCCGTCCTCGAAGTTGATCGAGTTGACGATTGACTTGCCCTGGCAGTAAGTGAGTGCGACCTCGATCGCCTCCGGATCGGTGGAGTCGATCATGACCGGCACCTTGACCGCGCGGCCGATCCGGTCGTAGAGCTCGCGGATCGCTGTCTTTTCGTCGCCCTCGGTCGACTGCAGACAGATATCGATGATCTGGGCGCCGCCCTTGACCTGGCGACGGGCAATCTCGGTCGCCTCGTCCCAATCGCCGGCGCCGACCATCTCGCGAAATTTCTTCGAGCCGATGACGTTGGTGCGCTCGCCCACCAGCAGCGGCCGATTGTCTTCATCCGGTTCGAGCAGATCAATGCCGGTATAGACAGCCCGTCGTTTCCGTCCCCCGTCCAGCACCCGCGGCCGCCGGCCCTCGACCATACGGACCATTGCCGCCGTGTGCTCGGCGTCGGTGCCGCAGCAGCCGCCGACGATGTTCAACCAGCCGGCATCCACAAATCGTTCGAGCGCAGCCGCAAGGCTCTCGGGGGTTTCCGGGTACACACCGTCCTGATCCGGCAGACCAGCGTTGGGAAAACACGACACCGCGACGCGAGCCCGTTGGTGGATGGTGCGCAGGTGGTCGGTCATCAGGTCGGGACCGGTGGCGCAGTTGAGGCCCACCGCCATCAGACTGCCGTGCTCGATCGAGGCCAGGAAGGCGTCGGCGGCCTGGCCGCCGAGCATCGTGCCCGAAGTCTCGATCGTCCCAGACACCACAACCGGACGGCGTGTACCGGCCTCCGCGAACGCCTCCTCGACGGCGATCAGAGCGGCCTTCGTGTTACGGGTGTCCTGACAGGTCTCGATAAAGAGGAAGTCGGCCCCACCCTCGAGGAGTCCGCGCACCTGCTCGCGGAAGGTCCACACCAATTCCCCGAAGGTGATGCCACCGGTGACCGAGATCGCCTTGGTGGTCGGCCCCATCGATCCTGCCACAAATCGCGGCTTGGCCGGCGTCGAGGCCTCCCGCGCAGCTTCGACCGCGAGCTCGGCGGCCAACCGGTTGAGCGCCCGTGCATCGGCCTCGAGCCCATACTCGGCGAGCACCAACGGCGTGCCGCCGAAAGTGTCTGTCTCAATGATGTCGGCGCCGGCCGCGAGGTAGGCGCGGTGGACGTCGAGAATCACATCTGGCCGGCTGCGGACCAGGATCTCGTTGCAGCCCTCAAGCTCTGGGCCACCAAAATCATCGGGCCCGAGATCCTTCGATTGCAACATCGTGCCGGTGGCGCCGTCGAGAACCAGGATGCGCTCGGCCATGAGCGCGCGCAGCTCCTCCGTCCGGTCACTCCCGGCAGCTATGAGGCGTTTGGTGAGCGATTCGTCAACCATCTCAGACTCTCTCAGGTCGCGAGGTTACAGGACAGACGCCCGGGAATGCCAGCTCCGGGGGGCGCGCTGTTCTGCAAACGCCCTCCGCGAGAGGATGCCAGGCACGCCACATTGTCGATGAGGACATCGACAATGTGGGAGCCAGGCACCTCCGGTCAACGCGCCCTACTCTCAGCGCGCTTCGGATTTCGAAGCGCGGGTGGGTGGGAATTCCGAAATCCGAACCCGCCGGCGGCTGCTGAGGCGGATCAGGCCTCATCTGAAGGAGGAGGCCATGAGCCGCCCGCAGGCGACGGTGCGACGCGTCGGCCGGAGGCCGACTGCAAATCCAATATAGGCGGGAGGGTCGAAATTCCTAATTCCTCATTCCTCATTCCTCATTCGACTGTGCGTCATCAATGACCGGCAGAATCGCCTGCGGTTGTTTGAACGGCGCGATGAGATAGACCCCGGCGGCATGATCGGGGGCCTGCCGGAGCATCTGCACCGCGCGCTCGTAGCCGACCTTGGCGGCGTCGGCACCGGCCGTCTCGAGGGCCGTGAGCAGCTCGTCGGGCACAACAATCCCCGGCACCTCGTGGTGCAGACGCAGCGCCATCCTGAGCGACCGTAGAGGCCACACAGCGGCCAGGGTCGGGATCGGCAGCTCGCCACCAAAATAGTCGGTGAATCGATCCCACGCTTCCCAGTCAAAGCCCACCTGGCTCATCGCGAAGTGGGCTCCGTTGTCCACCTTGCGCTGGAGGCGGTCAGCCTCCTTTTTCTGGTTGTCCGCCGCAGGGTTGACGGCCACTCCGATGAGGAATCCGGGGGGGTCACCAATCCGATTGCCGGCACAGTCGAAGCCCTCGGCCATCCTCGACAACGCCCGAACGAGCTCGAAGATGTCCACGTGATAAACATCGTGCACACCGGGGAGATCTCCGAGCTGCGACGGATCGCCGGTGATCGCAAGCAGGCTGCGGATTCCACCGGTCCAGGCACCCAGGAGCTGAGACTGCAGACCCATCAGGCTGGCGTCCCGTGGCGTTATGTGCGGCATCGCCTCGAGACCGGTTCGCTGCTGGATGAGCTGGCCGAGGAAGAGGGGGTCCATGCGGAGGCGCGCAAGGGGATTGGAGTTGATATCTACCGCATCCACATCCGGATGAGCAGCGATCGCTGTCGCGGCGTCGAGGATGGCCTCGGCATTGGTCCCCTTCGGGGGATCAAGCTGCACCACCCGTACGAAACGGCCACGCTCGAGCTTGGTCGCAAGCGAGGAGGAAGGTTTCACCGGTTCCGGCGCCGGCGCACTCTCCGGAACCACCACCGAGGTACCGGTCCTCGGCTTCGGTTTGAGCTCACGAACCGCCTCGGCGATGGCGCGGATGTGTTCGGTTCCGGTGCCGCAGCAACCACCGATCAGGGCGGCGCCCAGGCCAACCGCCTGGCGGGCGAACTGCGCCAGATAGCTGGGGGTCGCAGGCGGCATCAGAATTCGTCCTTCGCGCTGCACCATCATCCCGGCGTTGGGCGAAGTCGCCAAAGGTAACTTGTCCTGGCTCACGTGCCGGAGAATCTCGATGGCCCCCATCGGTCCCGGCGCACAGTTGACGCCGATCGCAACCAGATCGAGCTCGGCCATCTCGTCGACCATCTCGGCCTGCTCGAGATAGGGATGGGGAGGCCGCTCGTGGGCGAAGGTCATCATACCGATCAACGGCAGGTCGGTAACGCTACGTGCCGCCGCCACCGCAATCGCGAGCTCGTCAACTCGGAAGAAGGTCTCGAGGATGAGCAGATCCGCGCCACGACCCGCCAAGATTGCGGCCTGCTCTGCGTGGGCGGTCGGAATCAGGGCGCGGCCTTCGGGATCGTCGAGATCGAGGACCCCGGCCAGCGGAGCGATCGACCCCGCTACCAGCACATCGCGGCCCGAGATCTCCCGCGCCTCACGCGCCAGCTTGACCGCGGCGGCATTCGTCTTTTCGGTGAGGTCGCCAACCCGGCCGCGAACCATGCGCGGCCGCGAGCTGCCAAAGGTTGCGGTCTCGATGAGCTCGGCCCCGGCCTCGATGTAGGCCAGGTGAATGTCGAGCACCTCTTGCGGATGCTCGTGAGCGGCCACATCGAGGCGCGATCCTTCCGGGAGTGCCTGCAGAAGTTCTGAACCCGTGCCGCCGTCTCCAACGATGACGTGCTCCGACAGGCGCCGTTTCAGTTCATCGACCTTCATACCGTGAGCCCTCGGGCCACCCGCTCAGCCCAGCTTTTCTCGAGATCACCGCTTTCGGCAACCGCCAGGAACGCATCGAGGTCTCCCGTTCCCACGACCGGGACCACCGGTTCCGGAGGCTGCTCGCCGTCCGATGCGATCCAGAAGCTGGGAATGCCGGCCTCGCCGGCGCAGACCACGTCCCATCCCCAGTTGTCACCGACCATCAGGCATTCCTCGGGTTGTCTCCCCAGAAAATCGGCGATCTCCCTAAAATAAGCCGGGCTCGACTTGGTGGCGTGGCTGTTCTCGTAGCAGGTCACGAGCTCATAGTCGTAGCGATCCACCCCCACCCCACCCCACGCCATCCGCTGCTCGATAGCGGTGCGCGGAAAGAGCGGATTCGTGGCGATGACCACCTGGAGGCCGCGACCCTTCGCCCACTCGACGATCATCGGCGCCGCCGGCCGTTGTCCAGTCAGCGGCGCGAGCCGAGGAAACGCCTTGGCGTAGAATCGCGCAAGTAACGGCTCCATCTCCTCCCGCGGCACTCCAAGCGCCGGAAAAAACGCGGCGACAAAGACCTCTTCATTGCTCGGGCCGCTGCCGTCGTTGCCATCCATCGCCCGGGTCGCCTTCAGAAGCTCTTCGATAAATCTCCCGGGTTCCACCACTCCTGCCACAAAAGTCTCGAGAGCGCGGAAATACGCCGGGATGAACGTGTCCATGGGGTTGTCGATGAGGGTGTCGTCAAGATCGAGCAGAAGGGCCTTCAAGCCAGTAGAACTCATCGGGGGAGTATAGCGAGCAGAATGAGGAATCAGGAATGAGGAATTAGGAATTTCGGCCACCGCCCCATAAGACCTCGGCAAGGGCGCGTTGACCGGAGGTGCCTGGCTCCCGATTCGCCACTGAGTGAACGACGTCGCTTGGATGTGTCGGCGAATCGGCGTGCCTGGCATCCTCTCGGGAAGCGCGATGGCAGAAGGGCGCGTGCAATCCCGGCGGCACGGAACGATCGATCGGGCACGCAGACCGGGTTGGAGACGAGTCATGACACAATTGCATCGTGACGGTGACGATTTGGCTTCTCGCTCCCTTGTGCGCGCTGGTGGCGGCGGCGTACGCGGCGGTCGGGCTCGGCGGCGGCACCGGCTATCTGGCGGTGATGACGCTCTTCGGTGTCGACACCGAAACGATGCCCTCCACGGCCCTGGCCCTCAATATCGTTGTCACCAGCGCAGCGTTGCTTCGATTCGGCATTGCGGGTCGGCTTCGCGTCGGCCTGCTGGCGCCGTTCCTGATTGCCGCGATTCCCGCCGCCTTTGTTGGTGGGCTCATCGATGCGCCGCGTCGAGTTTTTCTCATTGTCCTCGCGATAGGTCTGGCGGCAGCTGCAACCGCGATGCTGAAGACAGCAACCAACCCAGATGATCCGGTGGCACCAACCACGGCTCGGCTGTGGGCTGTGGCGATCCCCTCGGGTATCGCGATCGGACTCGCCTCCGGGTTCCTCGGCATCGGCGGCGGCATCTTCCTCGGCCCTCTGATCCTTTTGCTCGGTTGGGCGGGTCCGCGTGAAGTCGCAGCCATCAACTCGGCCACCGTCCTCATCCTTTCGATCGCCGGCCTTGCCGCACACGGCCTCCGCGGGTCCGTTGACCTCCATATCGCCCTGCCACTGGGAGTTGCGGTTCTGATCGGCGGTCTCGCCGGCGCCCACATTGCTGAAAGCAAGCTTTCGGCCACAGCCCTCAAGCGACTCTTTGCCGTCATCGTTCTGATTGCCGCAATTCGAGCCGCAATCTCAGCCTTTTCCTAAAAAGGGTTAGAATGCCCGCTCGATGAAGGGCGGCAGAGGCATTTGATGAACGAAAAACAACCGAAACAGCGACTCGCCATCCTGACCAGCGGCGGCGACGCGCCCGGCATGAACGCCGCCCTCCGCGCGGCCGTCCGGACGGCTCTCGAAGAGGGCATGGAAGCCGTAGCCATCAGCGAGGGGTACCAGGGTCTGGTCGAGGGTGGCGACGCCTTCAGGCCCATGGACTGGGATGCGGTCGGCGGCATCATGCACAAGGGCGGCACCGTCATCGGCACCGCCCGCTGCGACAAATTTCGCGAACGAGAGGGCCGACTTCGCGCCGCACAGAACCTCGTCGAGCACGGCATCGACCGCCTGATCGTGATGGGTGGTGACGGCAGTCTGACGGCCGCCGATCTCCTGCACCGGGAATGGCCAGGGCTGATCAAGGAACTCGAGGATCAGGAACGAATCCCGGAAGGAGCGGCCGAGCGGTTTTCCCATCTCTCGCTCGCCGGCATCGGAGCTTCGATCGACAACGACATGGCCGGCACCGACATGTCGATCGGCGCCGACACAGCGCTCCACAGGATCGCCGAAGCCGTGGACGGCATTGGGGCCACTGCGGCCAGCCACCAACGCACCTTTGTGGTCGAGGTCATGGGCCGCCATTGCGGCTATCTCGCTCTGATGAGCGGTCTGGCAACGGGCGCCGATGCTGTCCTCATCCCGGAAGCACCATCTCCCGGTGACTCATGGACCGAGATCCTCCCGCGGAGACTGCGCGCCGGTCGCGAGGCCGGCCGCCGCGACAGCATTGTCATCGTCGCCGAAGGTGCGGTTGACAGCGACGGTCAACCGATCACTGCCGAACGCGTCAGACAGGTCCTCGAGGAACGGATGGAGGAGGAGGTTCGGGTCACCATCCTCGGGCACGTCCAGCGTGGCGGAGCCCCGTCGGCCTATGACCGTCTGATGGGAACCCTGCTCGGGCACGCCGCGGTTCACGAGGTCTTATCGGCCGGCCCGGGATCGCCACCGCAGCTGGTGGGGGTGCGCCACAACCGGATCACAAGGAAGCCTTTGACCGAGTGTGTCGAAGCCACCGCAGAGGTGTATGCGGCGATCATTCGTAAGGACTCCAACGAAGCCCTTCGGCTGCGTGGCGGCAGCTTCTCGGACAACATCGACACCCTGCAGACCCTGCTGCGGTCGCTACCGAACCCACCCAACTCAGGTCAACGCCGGCTGCGCCTCGCCGTTCTCTCATCGGGCGGACCCGCTCCGGGGATGAACACAGCCACCCGCGCCGCCGTGCGGCTCGCTCTCGACGAGGGCCACCAGGTGCTCGGCATTCATGGTGGTTTTCAAGGTTTGATCGATGGCAACGTCGAGGAACTCGGTTGGATGAGCGTCCGCGGTTGGACCACCGCTGGCGGTTGCGAACTCGGAATCAACCGGACAATTCCGCGCGGCAAGGACTTTTACGCCATCGCCCGTAATCTCGAAGACCTCAACGTCGACGGCATCCTGATGATCGGTGGCTGGTCCGGATATGACTCTGCGCTCCGCCTGGCCCGCAAGCGCGAGGCATTTCCGGCATTTGAGATCCCTATCATCTGTATGCCGGCGACCATCAACAACAACCTCCCCGGGTCGGAACTCTCGGTCGGCGCCGATACCGCGCTCAACGCTATCGTCGAGGCGGTCGACAAGATCAAGCAGTCGGCGGTGGCCTCGCGGCGATGCTTCGTGGTCGAGGTAATGGGCCGGTACTGTGGTTACCTCGCCCTGATGGCCGGCCTCGCGAGTGGCGCCGAGCGGGTCTATCTCAATGAGGAGGGGGTGACCGTTGCCGACCTCCAGAACGACGTCCAGGACCTCATTGAAGGCTTCCGGAACGGCAAACGCCTCGGCCTGATGATCCGCAACGAGGGGGCCAACGCCTGCTACAACACCCAATTCATGGTTTCGCTCTTCGAGGAAGAGGGAGGTGATTTCTTCGATGTACGGCAAGCGATTCTCGGCCATCTCCAGCAGGGCGGTGACCCCAGCCCGTTCGACCGAATCCTCGCGACCCGTCTCGCCAAACGCTGCGTCGAGCGGCTGATCGACGAGGCCGAGGCGGGGACGGCCGCTGCGCTCGCGATCGGTCTCAACGACGGCAAGATTGAGTTCTCCGAGCTCGAGGCCCTGCGCAGACAGGTCGACTCCGAACACCAGCGACCCAAGTCACAGTGGTGGATGGATCTCCGTCCGATCGCGAGGGTGCTTGCTCAGACTGGACCCTCGGGGGGCGCGAAAACATCGAATTGACCTGCTTTCGATGAAGGCTCTTCGGCCCAACGGCTATACGGCCTCACGGCTCCCCCACCCATCCAGTTGAACCGCAAAGTTCGCCAAGAGCGCAAAGATCATCTCTGACCTATGTAAAGGATCTTCTTTGCGACGGCCTTCGCGGTCTTGGCGTTCTTAGCGGTTCAAAACAACGTTGACGCAGGCACGCCCATCCTGGGTCGGATAAACTACCCGCCTCACGGGAGGCATTCATGAGATCCGTTTTAGTGCTGAGTATTTTGATTTTCGCGCTTGCCTGTGGCGGCGCTCACGACCAACCTGCACCGGAACCCGCCGCACCAGCAGCTCTGGTTGCTGGGCCCGGCACAATCGCGGCGCCGGACGGTGTTTCGATCGCCTACACGGTTTCGGGCGAGGGCTCGCCGGCACTGGTCTTCATCCACGGCTGGATGTGCGACCAGACATTCTGGTCTGCGCAGGTCGATGCGTTCGCCTCGACCAACACCGTCGTCACCGTCGACATCGCGGGTCACGGGCTGTCGGGGACGAACCGCGAAGGCTGGCCGCTGCTGGCCTTCGGCGGTGACGTGCAGGCTGTCGTCGAATACCTCGATCTCACTGATGTCGTGTTGATCGGCCACTCGATGGGTGGTCCGGTAGCGCTCGAGGCCGCTCGGTTGATGCCAAACCGCACGCGTGGAGTCATCGCGGTCGACTCGCTCCAGGACGCCGATGCAAAATACGATCCGGATCAATTCAACGGGTTCCTCGCGGCCTACGAGCAGGACTTCGCCGGGACCTGCCTGCAGTTCACGTCTTCGATGTTTCTGGAGAGCGCAGATCCAGAACTCGTCGAACGAGTCACGAGCGACATGTGTGACCATTCGCCCGAAATTTCAATCGCTCTTTTGCGGGAGTTCTTCAGCTACGAGTTGGGGCCGGCATTGGCGGCGGTGGACGTTCCCGTGCGCTACATCAATGCACCCATGTACCCGACCAACGTCGAGGTCAACCGCACCTATCAGCCGGACTTCGATGGCGTCATCATGGAGGGTGTTGGCCATTTTCTGATGATGGAGGAGCCAGAAGCCTTCAACGAGCTACTACGGCAGGTCGTCGAGGGGCTCGAGCAGCGGAAGTGAACGCCACCCACTCACCCCCGAGAAACCGCAGATCACGCAGATAGACGCAGATATCCCATTCCTCTTGAAGAGGCGGTGGTAGCTCTGAGGCCAAGTCGGAGCGCAGGGAGCGCCCTCCGAGAACAGCGCGTAAAAAACCGTGCCGTCCCTGACGATTTTGGGCCGTGCCACGCCGAAGTGACCATCGCGCATGGTCCAAACATCGTCAGGGGGGGCACTCCTCGGAAGCGCGACCGGAGAATAGCGCCTCCACGTCTCCTGGCCTGCGGCAGGCGGTTATCCGGGCCCGGAAACCGGCACGGGCACGGGTTTTATTCGCCAAGTTCGATCACGAAGCCCTCGCGATCGTAGTACCCACTGTCGACGATTTCGTCGCCCTTGAAACGGGCCCACTGCGGAATGTCCCGGTGATAGGTCTCGGTCATGTCGTAGAGCTCCATGCCCGAGTTGGCAGCCAACACATACATCACTCGCTCGGGGTTCCAGGGGTTGGGCACCACCAGGAACAGCCCGTCGTCCGGTTCACCGTAGGTATCCCCCTTCCACTCGAAGTGGTTGCGGCCGAACCGCACCGGCAGGTCCTCCGGGATGTGGTTGAAGAAGTAGTTGTCAGCGAGGGTTCCCATCACCATCAGATCCTGATTGGGCACCTGATCTTCAGCAACCTCTGAGTCCTTGATCAGCGGTGGCAGGATCTCGATGTAGGTGTCCGCAACCTTCTCCTGCCAGCGCCGAGCCATGGTGTGGTTGGCCTCGATCTGGCGCGCCGTGCCGTAGACGATCAAGATGTCGTGGAAATCGTCGATCAGGTTGCGCCACTCGTAAAAGTTGCCGTGCTCGACCGGAAGATCATGGAGGGCGTCGAAGACAACCCGGGTCGGGCGTTCGTCGAAGTGGAGCAGGATGCCACGTTTCCCGACGACCTCGATCCGATGCAGCGAACGATCGCCACCAGCCTCGACCTCGAGGTGGGTCACAAACCGGTACAGCTCGCCGCTCTGCTCGACGCCGACGACCAGGTCCCATCCCTCGCCACGGGCCTCCTTCACCTGGGCCTTCGGCCGCACCTGAGGCAGGCCCGCCCGGTTGAGCCACTGGCCGATGAACGCCGACAGCTCGCGGTCCGAGACCTCCTCGGCCACCGCGAGAAATTCCCCGGTGGACATCTCGTTCCCGCGGTAACGGGCATGAGCCGCCGCCATCACATCGAAGAAGACCTCGTTGCCCAGCAACAGCCGGAGCTGGTGGAGAGCAAAGGTGCCTTTGATCCGGGGCAACAAATAGGGGCCGTAGCGATCGTAAGCGCGGTGGGCCTCGAGCGCCGGCAGATCCTGCTCGCGGGAAACCGTGTAGAGATAGCGTGCCTCGAGGGACGCGAGCTCACTCGCCAGCTCCTTCGAGGCGGCATCAGGATCTTCGGCGTCAAATCCGTCGAGCATCCGCCAGTAGGCGGCGGTAGCGCTGACAAACCAGCTTTCGGCCGGAGACGCCGGTTCAACCGTGCCTCGCCACAGGTCCTTTTTGTTGATTTCGAATGCCGCAGCCGTCTCACCAAGCTCGAGGTCCGGCGTGTCGTTTTCGTTCGCGACAGCTTTTTGGGAGGCCCGCGTGGCCTTGAGTTGATCGGCGACAAAAACCGGGCTCACCACCGAGTAGCCGAGGCTGAGGTGGGGATCGGCGTCCGGCAGATCCCCCGGAAGGTATCGCCAACCCTTGGTCGGGAACTTCTCACGCAGGGTCACCTTGCCGTGGTGGGCGAGAAACACCATCTCGTTGGCCATCTCGGTGTTGGTGATCTTACCGTCACAGGCATGGGCGCGGTTGACGGGTGACGAGGCCCACAGGGCGACACCGGCGTTGGCGTCGATTTTGCCCTTGTTCTCGCGATAGAACTCGTTGAAGGCCACATCCCTGTTCCAGGGCGAAAACATGAGGTCGAAGGGCCGGTCGTCGGGCTGGGCAACGTACTCCTTGCGGACCTCGGGGTCGCGGTTGTTGTTGTTGGCCCACAGGAAGCCAGGGGTGCCGAACGGGTCCATGTCCTCTGAGGTTCGCCACATCTTTTTGGTGTGCGTCCCGAGCAAGAGGATGGCCACCTCGCCGGTCTTGAAGTCGGCGATCGGCCAGTCGTTGGTGTACATCCCGTTGTTCTTCTCCCACAGGATCCGCTCGACGTCATCGATCGAGGCGGCGTACTGGGCCGCCTTGCGGGCGCGGTTGGACTGCGGGGTGGAGTTCGCCTCGTAGGGCGTCTGCGAGACCGTCGTTTCGCCGAAGGCGATGCCGGCCTCGTTGAGATAGAAATCGGCCCCCGAGTGGATACCACCCGGGAACGTGTGGTAGACGAGCCGGTAGCCGTCCGACGGCACCACGTCGGTGATCACATTCCAGTGCATGCCGGTGTAGCCAGACCACATGAAAATCTGGCCGAAGACGATGTCGCCGTCCCGAGTGGCGGGGCCGGTGGCGGCAAAGGCCGAGCACTTGTGCTGTTCGACCTCGATGTCCAGCTCCTCGTCCGGGGCCGTGAAAGCCTGTCCGGTGAGCGAGTTCGGCGTCACCTGGAGGGCGCTCTTGAGCTGGCCGAGATCGACCACCGAGTTGAGGGCGACGATGTCGCGGAGATCGATGGGCCGGCCCCAGGCCTCGCCGCCGGCATCGGCAGCACCATCAGCGATGCCCTTCATTTCGGTCAGGTACTCTTCGTCGTACTTGCGGAGGAAGAGCGCGTCGGCCTCGAAGCGGATGGCTTCCCACCCGACCTCAGGGTCCTCACGGTGGCGCACGACGCCGAGCTTGCGGATGTACTCGACGATCTCGTCGGGCATCAGCGAGCCGTACTGGTGGCCCCGCTCGTAGGGCTCACCCTCGATGTGGACAAAGATCCAGCCCTGGTCGTCGTAACGGAAGCCGGGGCCGGACCAGCGGACGGTCTCGAGCGGGATGTATTCGGCAATATCCTCGACTCTCTCGATCTGAACATCGTCGAACCATGCGGTCCCGCGAGCGGTGCCGTTGTAGCCAAGGTGGAGTTGCACCCGGTCCGAGGCGGAGGTGGCGAGGAAGAGCAGGTCCACCCGGAACCAGTCCGAGTCGCTGCCGACCGACGGCGAGTGGATGGTGAAGGGCAGCGCCTCCATCGTGAGACAGGTCGGAACAGCAGTCGGGTACTTGGACATCGGGTCGGAGACCACGCCCTCGGTGCGGATCCACCCGCTCAGGCGGTAGAGCTTCCCGACCTCGAGAGCGACCGGGTCGGACTCGGCCATCACCGTACCGTGGCCCTTGATGGCCAGCCTGACGCTGCCAACGCCGCCGTGGGCCTGCTCGCTTTCAGCGCCGAACGAGGCGCCATCGCTGGAGACCTCCGTCACAAGGCGCCACCCACCCACCGTGCCGTTCGGCTCGAGCTGCTCGAAGCCCGGGTTTTTGATCGAAACCTCAGTCGCCGTCACGGGTTCCGGTGCCACGACAATGGCAAGGATCGTCATCGCGAGAATGGAAAGGGCAGAACTGGCGGTTGTTTGAGTCATCGAGCCTCCCAAGTCCAGGCATTCTAACTGGGATTTGTTGGAACGCATCAGTGTTTATTGTGGTGCGGGCGTCTCGCCCGCACGATTGTCGCTCAACTGGGAATGTGCGGCCGGGACGGCCGCACCACAAAACGATCCGACGGTGGGTGATACCATATCGCCTCGAGCTCACTTACAGCATGGAGAGTCAATGAACCCCTGCGAAAAATCCCTTCTCGACGGCATCATTGATTACGCCGGTCTCTTCCCACCGGCGAAGTTGCCGATGGACGAGGCCTTCGCACGATTCATCGAACACCGGTCCTCGGACGACGGCTGGATGCTGGCGCGCTTTGTCTGTCCCGCGGCCCGCCTCGATGAGCTTGAACCGCTGATCGAGGCCGCCGATCTGTCCCAACTCCCGATCGCGATTTCCGTGCTCGGGCGCGGCGGCGATACGCTCGAGAGCTTCCTCGAGTCAGTTGAGCAAGACTCCAAATCCATGACAGGCTTTTCGGCCCGCCAGGCCGACCGTACGGTGATAGATGCCTTCGAGGTCCGCCTCCCGAAGGCCGGCGGCGCAGCGGTAGCCGTGAATCAGGCCTGGGGGCGAGTGACCACCAATGGATCTCGTTCTCTGACTCCCTACTTCGAAGTCTCACTGCTCGGAGAGTGGCGAGCCCGACTGCCGGCAGCCGCGGCCGCGGTACGCGACACGGACCGAAAAGCCGGCGATCACAACCGCGTCGGCCTCAAGATCCGCTGCGGAGGTCTCGAAGCGTCAGCAATACCCGAGGTCGCAGCAGTGGCGGCGGCGATCGCGACCTGTCGCGCGACCGACATCCCGCTCAAGGCCACTCAGGGGCTGCACCATCCGTTTCGCCATCACGACCGGGAACTCGAAGCCGAAGTGCACGGCTTTATCAATCTCTTCGCGGCTTCGGCGCTGGCCTATGTCCACGATCTGCCAGTGAAGACGCTGATCGACATCGTGGCCGAGACCGATCCAGATGCATTTGTAGTCGAACCAGAAATTTTGGGGTGGCGTGAATACAGTGCTTCAGCTGACGAAATCGCCAGAGCACGGCGGAGCGTGCTGACGAGCTTTGGCAGCTGTAGCTTTTCGGAGCCGCGTGACGATCTGCGAGCCCTCGGGTTCTTTCAAGAAGGAGTCTTCCAAGAATGACCACCATCAATCGCAGTCTTCGTTCCTTCGTCGATGTGCCGGCCGACTCACATTTCCCGATCCAGAACCTCCCCTTCGGGATCTTTCGGCCGTCGGCTGGGCTCACCCCGCGGATCGGAGTCGCGATCGGCGACGCCGTGCTCGATCTTTCGGTCCTGGTCGATCGAGGCCTGCTCAACGGCCGTGCGCTCGGCAGTGGCGATGCTCTCCGGCAACCGACGCTGAACGCCTTCATGGCTCTTGGACCCACAGCCTGGCGCGAGGCGAGGAGCCGGTTGACCCAGCTGCTTGGTGCTGACGAAGCGACCCTGCGCGACGACGCTGCAGTTCGCAAGGCGGCCTTCCATCCCCAATCGAGAGTCGAGATGCTGCTGCCGGCGAAAATCGGTGACTACACTGATTTCTACTCCTCACGAGAGCACGCTACCAACGTAGGTGTCATGTTCCGCGGCCCCGACAACGCCCTCCAGCCCAACTGGCTGCACCTGCCGGTCGGCTACCACGGTCGTTCGAGTTCGGTGGTTGTGAGCGGAACCGATGTACGGCGACCCATGGGCCAGACCAAGGACGCCGACGCCGACCGCCCGACGTATGGGCCGAGCCGGCTGATGGATTTTGAACTCGAAATGGGCTTCTTTGTCGGCCCCGGCAACGCCCTCGGCGAACCAGTTCCCATTGCAGACGCGATGGAGCACATATTCGGCATGGTGCTGGTCAACGACTGGTCGGCCCGCGACATCCAAAAGTGGGAGTACGTGCCCCTCGGTCCCTTCCTCGGCAAAAACTTCGGCACCTCGATCTCACCCTGGGTGGTAACCATGGATGCCCTCGGCCCCTTCCGCTGCGCCGGTCCGGCACAGAGTGATCCGGATCCACTCGAGTACCTCAGAAATCCAGGAGATTGCGCCTATGACATTCGCCTTGAAGTGACGCTGCAGTCGGAAAAGATGACCGAGCCGGCGACCCTCGCCACCTCCAACTTCAAGTACATGTACTGGAGCATCTGTCAGCAACTCGCCCACCATACGGTCAATGGCTGCAACTCGCAGCCGGGCGACCTTTACGGCTCGGGCACCATCTCAGGCCCAGAAAAGCACGAGCGAGGTTCGATGCTTGAGTTGAGCTGGCGCGGCACCGAAACGATTGAGCTGCCGAACGGCGAGGAACGCAAATTTCTGGCCGATGGCGACACTGTCACGATGACCGGTTGGTGTGAAAGGGACGGAGTTAAAGTCGGGTTTGGCGAGGTGACTGGAAAGTTGTTGCCGGCACGTGGGTGAATGAGGAATTAGGAATGAGGAATTCCGCCCGCCCAATCCCTCATTTCCAGCCAACCGGTAGGGGTAGGACTCAGATGCGTGTTATTGCCGCTTCTTTCGCTTCCGCCTTTCGGATCAGATTCCCGTTGGGACGCCGGTGATGGCGGCCTGTACTTCCTTGTGCGTGATCTTGCGGAATGACAGTTTGAAGCCTTCATACACGGCAATGCCATAGAAGATCAGGTCCATCGGGCTAAAGGTCATCGCCATCAACTCCGGTATGGCAGCCGGCTTGATCTTTGTCAAGGTGTCAAAGAACCCCAAGCCTTCTGCCTGACCGACGAAGTGGACTACCGTGAAATAGTTCCCGAGCAGACAACCAAGCAGAGCAAGAGCGGCGCCCATGACCCCGAAGATCTTGTCGATGCCCTTGCCGGCAAACTGCACCGCGAGTCCGACAAGGAAGCCGACCCCGATCGCCATGAATCCAATCTGATAGCCAGTCAGAACGGTGACGAGAGCCCACGCCCCGGCACCTGCCAGGGCCGCCACGAAGCCGGCCAGGAATCCACCAGCCATGCTCTGCTCTTCCTCGAACTTCTGAAACGCAACCTCGATCATCGCCGGATCGAGCTCGGGATCGTTCTCGTTTGGAACCTCGACATGCTCCACCATTTCTTCATCCATGAGCCTCTCCCTTCGCCACCCACGCGCCAAATCACAACCTATCAGGAAGATATCTTCTGCACCCATGGTATCTCAGGGGGGTGCCACGTTCACCATTGCACCATTGTCAGAAGGCACTAACTCCACGGATCCATCGAAGGACAATGGTGCAATGGTGAACGTGGCACCCTTTAGACGGCCACATTTCGCCGCCTTCTTTGCCTTGACATACGATGCAGGCCACACCATCAATGGAGATATGGATTCGGTAGTCCCCGGTCGCTATTGGAGCACTCTCGACGACGGGCGCGTGGTGTGCGAGCTCTGCCCGCGGCTGTGCAAGCTCAAGGAAGGCCAGCGCGGATTCTGCTTCGTGCGCCAGAACGTCGACGGTGGCGTGGTGCTCACCACGTACGGCCGCTCGTCCGGATTCTGCGTCGACCCAATCGAGAAAAAACCGCTCAATCACTTCTATCCGGGATCAGCGGTGCTTTCCTTCGGCACCGCGGGCTGCAACCTGGCCTGCAAATTCTGTCAGAACTGGTCGATTTCCAAGTCGCGCCAGGCCGATACGCTTGCCGACCAGGCCTCACCCGAGGCTATTGCCCGGGCTGCGGCTTCGGCGGGGTGCCGCAGCGTCGCCTACACCTACAACGACCCAGTCATCTTCCTCGAGTACGCGGTCGATGTTGCCTCCGCCTGCCGTGAGCTAGGTATTGTTAACGTCGCGGTCACCGCGGGAGAGATCAGCCCCGAGCCGCGGCAGGAGTTTTTTGCGGCCATGGACGCCGCCAACGTCGACCTCAAGGCCTTCACCGACAATTTCTACAGGAAACTCTGCGGCGGCAGGCTGCGACCTGTGCTCGAGACCCTCGAGTATCTGGCAGAGGAAACCGACGTGTGGGTCGAGCTCACCACTCTCCTGATACCCGGTGAGAACGACTCCGAGAGCGAGATCGACGAGATGAGCACGTGGGTCGTCGAGAAACTCGGCCCGGATGTGCCGATGCATTTCACAGCCTTTCACCCCGACTTCAAATTGAACCAGCTGCCACCCACTCCCCCGAAGACCCTGAGTCGGGCACGCAAGATTGCCCGCGCCAACGGTGTGCGCCACGCCTACACCGGAAATGTGGTTGATCCGTCCGGCGGTTCAACCTATTGCCACAGCTGCGGCGAGCTCGTGATCGGCCGCGACTGGTACCAGCTCGGAACTTGGAAGCTGGACGACCAGGGGCGCTGTCTCGGTTGCGGAACGCAGTGCGCCGGCCGTTTCGACGGCCCGCCGGGGACGTGGGGAGCACGAAGAATGCCCGTTCGTATCACTGATGTGACACGCTGACGCCGAAAGCCCAATTCGGAATTCGGAATGACCACACCCGCCCGGCACGGCATTGCGGGACGGACGGAAATTCAGAATTCCAAATTCAGAATTCCGAATTCGCGACCGGAGGTCGCGCGTGCTCCCAGGTAGGAGACGAGGCCATCAGCTCTTCGGCCGCTTTCTCATTGAGCGGACGCGAGAACCAGAATCCTTGCCCGTGCGGGCATTGCATCTTCCTCAGGTGGTCGACCTGATCGGCGGTCTCGATCCCCTCAGCCACCACGCCGATACCGAGACTGTTGGCGAGGTTGAGAATGGTCTCGACAATTGCCCGTGAGTCACCGCGCGAACCGAGTTGGCTGACAAATGAGCGGTCGATCTTGAGCTGGTCGTAGTGGAAACGCTGCAGATAGCTCAAGGACGAGTAGCCGGTACCGAAATCGTCGATCGACAGCTGGATCCCGAGCGCCCTGAGTTCCATCAAATTGCGGATCGCGAGATCTGCATGGTCCATCACCACGTTTTCGGTAACCTCGATCCGCAGGTCACGCGGTTCGAGCCCAGTCTCCTCGAGAATCCCCAGCAGTTCATCAACCATATTGCTCTTCATGAACAATTTGCCCGACATATTGACGCTGATCCACAGCGGCGGATCGCTGGGGAACTGCTCCTGCCAGCGGCGGGTTTGTCGGCAGGACTCACGCAGCACCCACCAACCAAGCGGTACAATGAGCCCCGTTTCCTCGGCGATGGCGATGAAATTGGCCGGCGCCACGATGCCCCGTTCGGGATGCTTCCACCGCACGAGCCCCTCGAAACCGACGATGCGACAGGTGTTACCAAGGGAAACGATCGGTTGATAGTTCATCAAGAAATCGCCGCGGTGGACGCTCCGACGCAGTTCAGTCTCGAGCTTGAGCAGCGCGACCGCACTCTGGTGCATGTCGCGGTCGAAGATCTCATATCGTGCCTTGCCTTCGGCCTTGGCACGGTACATGGCAATGTCGGCATCGCGCAGGATTTCCTCCGGGCTCGAATATCCGGTCGAGCTGTGGGCGATACCGATTGACGCGGTCACCATCACGTCGTGACCATCGATGGAGAAATTCATGCTGAGAACATCCTGGATCCGGTCGGCGACGTGGATCGCACCACTGGCGTCATCAACTCGATGGATGAGGACAGCGAACTCGTCGCCGCCGAGCCGGGCGACGGTGTCACCGGGACGTAGGAAGTGTTCGAGGCGTCGAGCGATGCCCACCAGCAGCTTGTCACCCATACTGTGACCCAGGCTATCGTTGACGTTCTTGAACCGGTCGAGGTCGAAGAACAGGACCGCGAAGTGAGGTGACGCCTGCCGCTGCAGATCTGCCAGGGCGCAAGCCAGTCGATCGACGAAAAGAACCCTGTTGGCAAGACCGGTGAGACTGTCATGGAGCGCGTCGTGCTGGAGCTGGTGCTCGGCCCTTTTCCGCGCGGTGATGTCGGTCTGCGAGCCAGCCATGCGATACGGCTTGCCGTTTTCATCCCGAACAGCGACTCCACGGGCCAGGACCCAGATGTACCCCCCATCGAGATTTCGCATCCGGTGTTCGAACTCGAGCTGTTCGGTGGAGCCCGAAAGGTGTGCGTCGAGATGCCGGCGAAATGGCGGCCGATCGTCGGGATGAATGCGGTCAAACCATTCGCGAGGACTTTCGCCGACGTCGTCCACCGAAAAGCCAAGCATGGACTTCCAACGCGGTGAAAAGAAGACGCGATCGTTTTCGAAGTTCCAGTCCCACAACCCGTCGTTAGCGCCACGCACCGCGAGCGCATACCGCTCTTCCGATTCGAGCAGCGCCTCCTCGGCGGTCGCGCGCTCGATGGCATAGAGAATCGAACGCACCAACAGCCTGGTATCGGCTTCGCGCTTGACCAGATAGTCCTGGGCTCCCAGGCGAACCGCCTGTACGGCAAGCTCGTTGTCATCGAGGCTGGTGAGGACAATGATCGGCGTTCTCGGAGCCGCCTGGTGGGCGCGGCGGAACGTCTCGATGCCAAAGCTATCCGGCAGGGAGAAATCCAGCAACACAACGTCATATTGAGTCTGCTCGAGCATTCGGAGGCCCTTCTCTAATCGATCCGCATGATCGATTTCGGCTCGAATCCTCTTTGACCTCCGGAGCTTGGTGAAAATCAACTCGGCATGGTCGGGGGAATCCTCCACCAGTAAAACCCGAACCGCCTCCTCCCGTTGCATTCCGGTGGACGCACGACCAAGCCCCATTCAGAAACTCCTCGAAGCGAAACCGAAGCGCATAGTCAGGCCTCGCCCTGACCGTCTGTTCGCTTCGGAATTAAAAAGAAAAATTTTGCTCCCAACAGCTGTTCAGATTCTACCCAGATCTTGCCACCATGTCGATCAATTATTCTCTTGCAGATGGCAAGGCCGATTCCGGTGCCCGGGAATTCCTTCTCCGTGTGCAACCTTTGGAACATCAGAAAGATACGGTCCGAGGCCGCAGGATCGATGCCGATTCCGTTGTCCTGGACCGAAATCGTCCAATGACCCTCACTTTCCTCACTCGACAGGCGAATCTCAGCTGGCGGACTGCCCGAGAACTTGAGGGCGTTGGACACCAGGTTCTGAAGCAGCAACTCCATTTGCGCCTCGTCGGCGACGATCGTTGGCAAGCCTTCGTTGATGATCTCCGCTTTGGCAACTGTGATTTCCTTCCACAGTTCGGTCTTGACCTGCTCCAATACGGCGCCGAGATCAACAGGCCCAAAATCCCCACCACGCGAATCTACCCTGGCGAAACCGAGCACGGCGTCAACCATTTCCTGTACGCGCGTGGCCGAGGATGCCGCCCGATCCAGGTAGGATTCCTCCTCCTCCTCAAGACGGTCACGGACGCTTTCGCCGAGCATCTCGAGGTAGCTGGAAACCACGCTCAACGGCTGCTGCAGATCGTGAGAGACCACGTATGCGAACTGTTCAAGCTCGTCATTGGAACGAGCCAGAGCCTCCGTTCTTTTTGCCAGGTCTTTCTGAGCAGCATGATAATCACTCGTTTCCTCGACGATGCCCTGGATATGACGCACCCCTGATCCTGCGTCCTCCACCACCCACGATGAGACGCGAGTCCACACAAGGGTATCGTCGGCCCGTTTCAGCTCAATGTCGAGGTTTCGCACTGACCGGGTGGCCGCCATGCGGTCCCGCCACTCGTCGGCCGCCTCAGGTTCGGCGAACAGGGTCGGGAAGGTCTTCCAAGCGGCCTCCTCCGGATCGAAAAGACCGAGAATCGATGCGAAAGCGGGGTTGGCCTCGAGGATTTCGCCCTCGAGGGTGGCCACGAATACTCCGACCGGTAACCCCTCCACGAGCCGACGATAGGGCGCGTCACGTGAGGTTGCGACCGCCTGCCGTCGCGTGCGGAAGAAGACTGAACGGACCACCGCAGGCAATCCAACAAAGCCTTCCGAAGTTTTCGAAACGTAGCCGTCAACGGCCAAACGGAGAGTTTCGCTCCAAAGCTCCTCGCCAACCTCCGCAGTAAAAAGGATCACCGGACAATCTGGGCGCACATCCCGCACCAGTCGGATCAGTTCGATGCCGGTGCTCCACGAGAACACGGCCTCGGAAATGACGATCCCGAATCTTCCCGCCGCAAGCGCTCCTGCAAATTCCGCAGCCGTGCCGACAGCGTCAATCTCGAGGTTGCCGAACTCTCCTGTCAGGACAAGTGATGCGAGAGCCCGATCATTCGCATTTTCGTCAATTATCAGTACACGTGGGAGGTTGTTCATAATACCCCCATGTGTGTTTTGAGACCTGGAAAGTAAGCACTCATGCCGTCAGGACCACTGATCGTCGCAGGTTCCGACGCACAACCTCTGCTCGGAAAAAGTAGGACGTCCACCGTGTTGTGCGGAGTATAGCATGGGTGAGACTGTCAAATGAATGCACAGAATTGACGATCCAAGAGACGTAAAGCAAACAGCAAATCCCCCGCATTGATGTGTTCACGAGGCCTATTTGGGCAAAAGCTCTGCTTCGGCCTCGATTTCCACCTTCCAGCGCGGGTCGAGAAGCCCCTTCACGACGACTAAGGTAGAGGCCGGGTAGGTGTCACGAAAAACCTCTCCATGGGCACGCCCGACGTCCTCCCAGTCGGCGGCATCAATGACGTACAATCTGGTCCGAACAACATCTTCGACGGACCCGCCGAGAGCCTCGACCGCCTCCAGAATGATCCCGTAGCATCTTTTCGCCTGATCGTAGGCGTCTCCGACAACCGTCTCTCCGTCCGGGCCGAGCGGCGCCGTTCCAGAGACGACGATGCGCGAGCCACGCCTCACGGCTCGCGAGAACCCGACAAGGCTCTCGTACGCGGACGCAGAGCGGACGCGGCCAGTGGTCACTTCATCTTTACTCTTGCTCACTTGGGCTCAAGTGTACACTCGCCCATTGGCTGGTCAAGTCAACAAAAACAGGGGAACCCAAATAGGATCCCCCTGTTCATTCTTGACCTTGATTCGGTCTACCAGCTATAAACGTTGATCGACCCGTTGACTGTTTCCAGTGACACTTTGGCTCCACCCCCATGAACGCTCCCGTGAAAATCCGAGCCAACATATTTGCCCTTGCGAACCTCGATTCCAAAGTCGTTTTTAAGCGAACCGTTGACCGTATCGGCGCTGAGATCGGCTCCGAGCGACGATGCCAGGTAAAGGTCCAACCGGCCATTGACCGCTTCCAGATCCAGTTTGTTATCGAAGGAGAGACGATCGACGTGCGCCTCGATGCCGCCGTTGACCGTGCCAAGACTCGCGCTGCCGGCACAGTCCCGGACCATGATGTTGCCATTGACGGTTGCGGCATCGATCCCGCCCTCGACACCGACCACCGTCAGGTTGCCGTTGACCAGCTCGATCTCATCGAGCATTACCGTCCGCGGAACGGTCAAGGTGTATTCCACCTTTGTGAATCGATGCTCGTGGTCAGAACCACGCATCGAAGGATATCGGGTATCGATCCGCACCCGGTTCTTTTCGGCATCGACCTTGACCTCGAGTTCGTCAAGGAGCTCGGACGAGCTCGCGCTCTTGACCGCATACACGCGCACCTCATTCCGTTCCCAGACCTCGATGCTGACATCGCCGTTGACGTTTTCCAGCGCAACGCTACCGCCGGCCGCTAGAGGGTAGCTCTGGTCGACGATCTCCTCATACCCCGCGCCGGCCGCAGCCAACCCGGCTGCCACCAACACAATGCTCATCACTACGGCACAGTTCGTTTTCATCCGCATCGTCATACTCCTTCAGGGATTGGTTTTCTTTCCACATTCATGAGATGCCGATCGACCCGAAAGGGTTGCAGGCTTGCGGCGATTCACCGAAAACGCTAGCGTGAGGGGGTGACGATAGACGGCCATCAACCCAGAGGCACAGTCGAAACACTTTCAGTTTCTCTGGTGATTCCGGTTCACAATGGGGTCGACTTCGTCACGGAGTCGATCACCGAGGCTCGGCGTTTTCTCGAAGAAAAATGCCCGGGGTACGAAATCGTCATCGTTGACGACGGATCGACCGATGGCACCGCTGCGGCAATAGGTCCTTTTTTGGACGACCGAGTTCGGTTGACCAGCCTGCCAAAGAACCTCGGCAAGTTTGCGGCGCTCAAGGCCGGGATGGCCGTGGCCAACGGCAGGTGTCGGATCTTTACCGACGCTGATCTCCCTTACGACCTCGAGGCGGTGCCGTATATCGTCAGTCTGGTCAACGCGAGGGCCTTCGATGTTGTCGTCGGCGATCGCGCCCTCCCGGAATCGGTGACCCTCTCGGACTCCCGCGTCGCGCGCAAGCTCAGTAGCAGAATTTTCAGCTACTGCGTCCGCATGCTCGTCACCGGCGGCCTGTTTGACAGCCAGTGCGGCATCAAGGGCTTCCGTGACGAAGTTGCGGATATTCTCTTCCCCCTCGTCACGGACGACAGCTTCTCAGGCGACGTCGAGCTCCTCTATATCGCGCTCAAACACAATCTTTCGATCCGCAGGATCCCGGTGCGGCTACAGCGCGCTTCGCTGTCGACTGTTCAGCTCAGGTTCCATTCGCTGCCCATGCTGTGGCGCATTCTGAGATTGCGCCACAACTGGAACACCGGACGCTACCAGTCCGAGACCCTGAGCCGGATTGCCTCTCAGGCCTACTGGGAGACGCCTCGATTCGACTCACCGAAGGGTGCACCATGACCGGCGAGAGATCCCCTGATTCCAACGCACAAAAGCAAGGCTGGCTCGATGTCGTTCGAGCGCTGCGCTGGCCGGTGGTTATCCTGGCCCTCGGTCTGCTCGCCTATCTCGTCTTCCACCAGATCGGCCGTACCGCTCGCGAGGGTAGCCGGGCAGCCACCGAAGTGATACGCGAGCTTGGCGAGAGCGCGGTCGACATCGCCGGCGCATTCAAAAGTGGCACGATCACGAATACTTTCATCTCAGCCATCCCAACCTTCTTTTCGGAAGGTGGCGCGCGGCTCGAACTGGCGGCGTTCGAGGCGGTAGAGGTTCTTCGCAGTTCTGACGAGCTTCGCATCGGCTGGGATCTCATTCCCCTCGGGACAACGGTCACCGAGATTCGGGTCCCCGTGACCTACCGCTATCATCTCCGCTTCGACGAAGCGTGGCTACTCGAGGTCGAGGGCCAATCGTGCGTCGTGTACGCGCCCGATATCCGGCCGACCCTCCCGCCCGCTATCGACACCGGCCGTATGGAGAAGTTCAGCGAGCGCGGCTGGCTTCGATTCAACGAAGAGGAGCAGATGGAGGAGCTGGAACGCAGCATCACCGCCGTGCTTTCGGAGCTCGCAGCGGATCCCCGTCACCTCGAGATGGTTCGCGAACGCTGCCGCCTCGAGGTCGCAGAGTTCGTACGGTCCTGGTTGCTGCTCGAAGACCACTGGCGCGACGACCGCTTCCGATCGGTGACCGTAGTCTTCGCCGATGAAACGACAACAGAGACGACTCTCCAATCCCCGACCCTTGTCCTTGACCGCAATGACATCGAGGTCCAGTAAACCCGGTCATTCGAAAACCGCGGAATTCCAGTTACAATCACCCCGTGAATTCAAATCCAGTCGTTGCAGCTCTTGAAGCACATCGAGACGAGATGGCTTCGGTCGTGTCGTTCGATCTGAACAGCGGAAAAGTGGTGGTCTTCGACTTCACCGAGGCCAACCGCGAGCTCTCCCACCTCGATATCAACGATGTCTCCGGGTTCACCGAGTACCTCTTTGAGTCCATTGCCGAGGCCGAAACGCCGGTCGGCATCGGCCGCTACGACGAGGACCGGGTCCTCTACCGCCACTCTCCCCTCTTCGATGGCACGGCAGAACGTCGCAGCATCCACATCGGCATCGACCTGTTCGTCATGGAAGGGACCGAGGTCCTGGCCCCGCTGCCGGCGACCGTCCACTCAGCCGAAGAAAACGCCGGGCTCGGCAACTACGGCCCGACGGTGATCCTTCGCCACAAACTCGACGGCATCGAATTCCATACCCTGTATGGCCACCTCAGTCGTGCCTCGACCGATCGCCTCGAGCCGGGAGACACTCTCGCCGCCGGCGACAAGATTGCGGAGGTCGGCGATCTACAGGAGAACGGCAGCTGGCCACCGCACCTCCACTTCCAGATCATCACCGAGGCGCTGAACGAGGAGGTCGACTATCCCGGGGTCGCGGCGCCTTCCCAGCGCGAGCGCTTTCTCGAGCTGTGCCCCGACCCGAATTTAATCCTTGGCATACCTGGGATCTAATCGCCAATCGGATACTCGCTCGCGTCGCGTGCTCAGAGTCGCTATCGTAATCGCTATCGGAATCGGTATCGAAGAAAGCCAGTGAAAGCCCGAGATCGATAGCGATAGCGATCCCGATAGCAATAGCGAAGGCATCTACAATGGGACCGTGACCGAACGGATATCGAACCGCCGTCGCGCCCTGATCGCGCTCCTCCTTATCGCGCCAATACCCAGCCTCGGTGTGATCATGGCCATGGTGGTGGCTCCGGGGGCGATCGGGAAGACCATATTCACTGTCGCAAAAATCTGGCTTCTGGTGTTCCCCGCGGCCTGGTACTTGCTAGTGGAAAAGGGCAGACCCAGCTGGTCGCCACCTCACCGAGGTGGGCTCGCAGCCGGCGCTGCCAGCGGTGCCGCGATCGCAGGAATCATCGTTGTCGGTGGGTACCTGGTCGGCGTCCAGCAGATGGACCTGGCTCCGCTCCGTACCGAGGTGCAGGAGATGGGATTAAACACGGCCCTTCCCTATCTCACAGGAGCGGCCGGCTGGACCTTTGTCAATTCCCTGATGGAGGAGTATGTCTACCGTTGGTTTATCTTTCGCCAGTGCGAGGTCCTGATGAGGGGTCCAGCGGCGGTAGTCGTTTCGGCGGCCATTTTCACCGCCCATCACGTGATCGCGGTGAGCCAGTACCTCGATCTCCTTCTCACAATTCTTGCCTCCGCGGGAGTCTTTGCCGGCGGTGTGATCTGGTCCTGGCTCTACATGCGCTACCGTTCGATCTGGCCGTGTTGGTTGAGTCATGTCCTCGCCGACATCGCCGTTTTCGGGGTTGGGTGGTGGTTGCTATTCGAATAGAGGGTAAAGAATTAAGGGTAAAGGGTTAAGCCCATGCGGCCGAAGTTCTTCACTCTTTACTCTTTACTCTTAACTCGCGGGGTTTCGCGCGATGAATTGACTCAGTTCTCCCGTGCCGCGGTGAGCTCGAAGACCGCGAGCAGACCGAGAACCACCAGGCTCACCACCATTACGAGCAGCGGTGAACCCACTGAGCGGGGCAGGTTGGGTGCTGAAATACTGAGATCCAGGCCGGAGAACGCTCCACTCACGAGTTCCCAAAGACCCGGTGCGAAGGCGATGCCGATAGCAACCGCGACGGCCAGCGCCGCCCGTTGGACCCAGACAATAGCGCGGGTTGCACGGCGATACTGGCGCTCGCGCGAGGCAAGTTTCGCCCGGAGCCAGATCGGCACAGGATCGGGCAACGGTGTATCGATCGCAGCCAGGTCTTCGGCATCGGCGGCAAGGGCAGCCACCACCAGGGTGAGCTCAGCGCAGGTCAAACACCCATCGCGATGAGCTTTGAGTTCGGGGCTCCAATTACCGCTGCGCGCGGCGGCGGTTACCGCCTCTTCGTGGGAACATAGTTTGGTTTTCATGACACCTCCAACTCGGGGCGCAGGCCCCTCGCCTGAAGCTGTTTTGCGAGGCGCTGTCGGGCTCGGAAGAGCATCGAGCGGATGCTCGCGGTGCGGAGCCCCAGGGCTTTCGCAATCTCGTGGTGCGACGCACCCTCGACATAGGCGAGCCACAACATCTGCCGGTCGCGAGGAGCGAGTTCCGCCATCGCCCCGCCGACGTCCGACCGCATGTGAATCGCCTGGTCATGACCGGGCGACTCGTCCCGCTCCGGCACTTCGTCGGACTCGGGTCGTTTTCGACGAAAGTGGTCGCGCAAGAGGTTGGTGGCGATCCGGTAGAGGTAGTTCTTGCGATGATCGTCGTCCTCGCCCTCGAATCCCGACCGGAGCATCCTCAGATAGGCCTCCTGGAGGAGATCGTCGGCAAGCGCGAGGTCGCCGCAACTCCGCATCAGATAAGCACGGAGGGGACGCGCGGTGCGATCGTAAAGGTGGCGGAACGCCTCTTCATCCATCGTCACCGCCCGTCCCGGCAGGGCCAACCCCTGCGTCCGGGGCAAAGTAAGTGCCATAGGAATCATCACCAAATTCGTCCACGTCGCCTACGGTATCAGGCGTCGCTCTTGGCCGAGCCGTTGATCAGCCCCCACTGTTTCGAGAAGGCGTAGGCAGCTGCGCTGGAGGCGAGGAAACCGAGCCCGAGACAGAGACCGAGAACTCCGACGACCATGAAGGCCTCGGCACCATCAGCCGGGACCTGGTCGCGCAGGAATATGAAACCAACTCCGAGCAAAGACAGCACGGCGCCCGTCTGGAGGGCGGTCAGGATGCGCGCATAGGGATTCGTGCGTTCCTTGGTCGCGAGGGCGAACATCTTCTCGCCCGCGTCGCTGTGCAGGTATTCGATGGCTTCCGGCGAATTGCCAAGCTTTTCGAGCAACTTGTCCTGCAGCGCGTAGTGGAGCTTGATCAACCGCTGTTTGTGGAAGAAGTCGAGCCCGGTTTTGAATGCCCATCCCATGATAACGAACATGGTCGGCATCACGATGACCATAATGATTGCTTCTGAGTCCATGAGAACCTCCAATTTATACTCACACCGAATACGCATCAGGGTTGCGAATGGTTAGCAGGCGCCGTGCTACTATCCTGCCATCCAAGAGAGAATTGGGAGGACCCATGAAGAAATCCGCGTATCGCATCGCTGTTGCGCTCACGGCCATCGCCCTGTTGATGCCCGCATCGACGATATTCGCCGACGACGAAGGCGACTGGAAGGACATGAAGCAAGAGTCGAAAAGAATGAAGCTGGACGAAACGGCCGAGGAAGCCTTGCAGGCCCTTTTCGCCGCACACCCAAAGGCCAAGGAGCTCTATGATAAATCCTATGGCTGGGCGGTCTTCGACAACCTCAAGATCGCCTTTGGCATCTCGGGCGGCGGCGGCAACGGCGTGGCTTCGGTCAAAGACACCAATCAGAAAACCTACATGCAGATGGGCACCGGCGGGATAGGTTTCGGTCTTGGGGCCAACAAGTACCAGGTGATCTTCCTCTTCCAGGATACCCAGACCTATGACAATTTCGTCAACAAGGGCTGGCAGGCCGATGCCGGCGCCACAGCTTCGGCCGGCACCAACGCGGCCGAGGTCAAGACCGGCTTCGTCAACGGCATTGCCATCTACCAAATGACCGAAAAGGGTCTGATGGCAAACGCCGATATCGCCGGCACCAAGTACTGGAAGAACGACAAGCTCAACTAGGGGCGTGTCCGGAGAACATCATGAGAAAGCAATTGGCTCTGGCCGGTGCGATTGCGGCCACACTTATTATTTCGACCACGAATTCATCAGTTACCGCGGAGGAGAGCTGGAAGTCTCTCAAGCGGGAATCGAAGAGGATGAAGATCGACGAGACCGCGCAGGACGCTCTGAACACTCTCTTCGCCAGCCATCCAAAGGCGGAACAGCTCTTCGAGATGTCCTACGGATGGGCAGTCTTCGACAATCTCAAGCTCGCATTCGGATTTTCGGGCGGCGGCGGTAACGGTGTCGCGAAGGCCAGAGTGTCTGGCAAGAAGACCTACATGCAGATGGGCACTGCTGGGATCGGCATCGGTCTCGGGATCAACAAGTACCAAGTGGTCTTTCTTTTCCAGGACTCGAGGACATTCGAGAACTTTGTAGAAAATGGCTGGCAGGCCGACGCTACCGCGAGCGCGGTCGCCGGCCAGACCGGCGCCGAAGCCAAGACCGATTTCAGCAATGGCATGGCGATCTACCAGATCACCGACAAGGGTCTGATGGCCTTTGCCGACATCGCAGGCACGAAATATTGGAAGAACAAAAAGCTCAACAAGTAGCCGCATAGCGGCGCCACAATTCGCATCAACGCGGTGCCGGAGCACCGGGCTCGATGCAAGATGCAAGATGCAGGATACAAGGCAGACTTCGGCCCGTGGGCGGGCGGGTGGATCTTGCATCTTGAACCTTGTACCTGGGCGGGTAGGCGGGCTACCAGTAGTCAGTCGTGATCGTGACAGCACCACTGACCCGGGCGCAGCACGCCAGGCGCTCGTTGTCACCGGCGTGTTGGGCGGCCAGGATCTTGCGTTCCTCCTCAGCCGTCGGTGACAAATTCTCGAGGCCATCCAGGACCTGCACACGGCAAAACCCGCAGAGCGCAATGCCGTCGCACGACTGACCGAGGCCGAGCCCGGCCTGGAACACCGCATCCAGGAGATTCGTTTCGTGGACCACCCTTACCTCGCGACCAGACGGCTCGAAATGAACGGACGCCACTTCGACATTGAACTCTGAAAAATCCATTCACTCTCCGCGCGCTCAGCGCCGGCGCATTGTAGCGGAGAATCGATGACCGACCGGCCCATCCGCCCAAATTACCCGCAGATCACACAGATAAGTTCTTCTGTGTGGATCCGTGGGCAGTCCTGAATGAATCGGTGTATTGATGAGGTGCCCGGGGCATGGAAGTCCCATTTCCTAATTCCTAATTCCTGATTCTCAAAGTAGGTTTCGCTCCGCTGCTGCACGCTCCAGCTCCTCGCGGAAGTCGGAGTGGGAGATGTCAATCAAGCTGCGCGCGCGTTCGCGCAGGCTGCGTCCGTAGAGGTCGGCGATGCCGTACTCGGTGACCACAAAGTGGACATCGGCACGGGTCGTCACCACCCCCGATCCCGGAATAAGCGTGTCGACGAGCCGGGACATGGTCCCGCCCTTGGCGGTCGATGGCAGGGCGATGATCGGCACGCCACCCTCTGACCGCGCAGCGCCGCGGATGAAATCAAGCTGGCCGCCGAAACCCGAGTAAATCCGGGTACCGATGGAGTCGGCGCAGACCTGGCCCGTGAGATCAACCGCGATCGCCGAGTTGATGGCGACCATCTTGTCGTTACGCGACACAACGTACGGATCGTTGACGTACTCCGAGGGGTGAAACTCCATAAAGGGGTTGTTGTCGACGAAGTCAAAGGCACGGCGGGTACCAATGACGAAGGACGCGACGATCTTGCCCCGGTGAAGGGTCTTCTTCTCGTTAGTCACCACCCCGGCTTCGAAGAGGTCCACCAGTCCGTCCGAAAACATCTCGGTGTGGACCCCGAGGTGTTTCTTGTCTTCCAGAAAATCCAGCACTGCATCGGGAATCTCTCCGATGCCCATTTGGATCGTCGCACCGTCAGTGATCAACGAGGCGATGTTCTCGCCGATCTTGCGCGCTACCTCGGAAACCTCCGCCGACATCGGGTGTTCGATCAGCGGATCGTCCACCTCGACCACCTTGCTGAGCTTCGAGACGTGGACAAAGGAGTCGCCCAGGGTCCGTGGCATCTGGCGGTTGATCAGCGCAATCACGGTGCGCGCGTTCTCTACCGCCGTCTTGGTAGCGTCAACACCAACCCCATAGGAACAGAAGCCGTGCTCATCCGGCGGCGAGATGTGGATCAGGGCAACGTCGATCGGCATCTGGCCGCGCGAGATCAACGCCGGAACGTCGTGCAGATGGATGGGCACGAAGTCGGCTCGGCCCTCGTTGACCGCGGCCCGCACGTTGCCGCCGGTGAAGAGGGATCGATGGCGGAAGTGGCCCTCCATCCCTGGATCCGCATAGGGCGCGTCAGCGAGGGTGAGGATGTGCACGACCTCGACATTTTCGAGCTCCGGCCCGCGGGCCACCATGGCGTCAATCAACCGGGTCGGCGTGTTGCAGCCCGGATGGACCCACACCCGGTCACCCGAGCGGATCGACTGCACCGCTTCATCGGCGGTCGCCACCCGACTGCGAAAGATGCTGTTCCAGTCCATGGCGCCCCCTCAGGTCCCGTCGACCACGTAGTGGGGCACATTGAAGATCTTGGCGACACCTCCGCGCAGGCAGTGGCCGTCGTAAGTGTAGGTGCCGCGGCGCAGGGCGCTGTTCTCGCGGATCGCCCTGTCAAAGCCCTTGTCGGCGATCTCACCGAGATACGGGACCATCGAGTTGGTCAGGGAGCGGGTCGAGGCGCGAGACGCCGTCGACGGGAGGTTCGGAACACAGAAATGAATAATGCCGTCCACCTCGAAGGTCGGATTCGAAAAATCGGTCGGTCTCGAGGTCTCACAGCAACCACCCTGATCGATGGAAAGGTCCATGATCACCGACCGCGGCTTCATGAGCTTGAGCATGTCGCGGGTCACCAGGACCGGCGTGCGCTCACCGTGCACCGCCACCGAGCACACCAACAGATCCGCGAACGCGAGGGCTTTTTCAATCCTTGCCCGCGTCGCGATCATTGTCGGGATCTCGTCGGCGGTCATCTGCTGCACGCGTCGGAGGGCTTTGATGTCCTTGTCGAGCACCACGACGTGGGCGCCGATGCCGCGCGCGAACTTGGCCGCCTCGCAACCGAGAGTGCCGGCGCCGAGAATCACCATCGACGCGGGCGGAATGCCCGGCGCGCCGCCGATCAACAAGCCCTTGCCTCCGAACTCGTTGAGCACCAGACCGGCGCCGATGGTCACCGCGAGCCGGCCGGCAATCTCCGACATGGCCTCGAGCACCGGCGCGTGGCCGTCGTCATCCTCGATGATTTCGTAGCCGATGGTGGCCACCTTTCCCTCGAGGAGCCTGGTGAAGTAGCTCTCCGAAGCAACCGCCAAATGCCACGCGGCGATCACCACCTGACCGGGTCGGTAGTCCTCACACTCCTCTGGAGTTGGCGGTGAAAGGCGGATCAACATCTCCGAACGCAGACGCACCTCCTCGTCGGAGTAGACAACCGTTGCCCCCGCATTTCGGTATACCTCATTCGGAAAGCCCGCCTCGAGGCCCGCGTCGTCCTCGAGATAGACCCGGTGGCCTTTCTCGGTCAGCGCCCGAACCCCTCCCGGGGTGAGCCCGATACGGTGCTCGAAGGGTCTGCGATCTTTGACCAGCCCGACGTCCATAGGACCTCCCAGCTCATTCAGAGCCCGTGGATTTCAACATATTTGCCGCGAGACGGCAAACTCGTCGCCACCGACTGATTTCGGATTCCGGATTTCGGATTTCGGATTTATCCGTATTGCGTAGCGAATTTCTGCCGGTTACCCCGAAGTGCGGAGCGCAAACCTGATGGCAGGAGCACTCAGTCTGATTACCGGCGGCGCGCCAATCCACGTTACTCTTTCCCCCGCTATGATCATGTCGCTCCGCAATTCGACCATCCATCGGGAGGAACCATGCGCAGAGCCAACAGCTGTGTTTTTGTCCTGACGGCACTTGTCCTGGCCGCAACGACTTTCGCGGTCGCTGCAGAGGTCGGCCCGACGAACGGATCACTCGTGGTGGCGGGTGGCGGCGTCAAAGACCCCGCCATCTATGAACGGTTCGTGTCGCTGGCTGGAGGGCCCGAGGCGCCGATCGTGGTCATCCCCACCGCCGGTTCCGGGGAAACCTACGGAAACTTCTGGCCCGGGCTGCAGCGCCTCCGAGATGCCGGCGCGGTCAACCTCAAGGTGCTTCACACCCGTGATCCTCGAGAAGCCGATCGCGAGGCGTTCGTTGCCCCGCTTCTGGAGGCACGCGGAGTGTGGTTCTCAGGCGGCCGGCAATGGCGGCTCGTCGACGCCTACCTCGGCACTCGAACTCTCGCCGAAATCCGGGGTGTGCTCGAGCGCGGCGGGGTGGTGGGCGGATCGTCTGCCGGTGCCACCATTCAAGGCAGCTATCTGGTCCGCGGCGACTCATCCACCAATACGATCATGATGGGCGACCACACCGAGGGATTCGGCTTCCTGGCCAACGTGGGCATCGACCAGCACCTTTTACAGCGAAATCGTCACTTCGATCTCGTTGAGGTGATTCAAGCCCACCCTGAGCTGCTGGGGATTGGGCTCGATGAAGACACGGCGATCGTGGTCCGCGGAGACACCTTCCAGGTCATCGGCAGCGGCTACGTCGCGATCTACGACTCCACCAATGTCGTGGGGGACGGCTGGAAGTTCTATTTCCTCGCACCCGGCGACCGCTTCGACCTCAACACCCGTAGACCGACGCGGGAGACCCACTCGCCCGAACCCTTCGAACACGTCATTGCAGGGCAGCCGGAGCGTGTTGACGATTCAGCGAATTGATGCCAAAAGCGTTTTCACGCGCTCCGCTTCGTGAACCGGGGCGACCATGATCAGGCGGAATATCAATGACGGCCCCACGCGGGCCCACTCGGTGGCCATTGACCACCGCTGCGCCGGATGCACCAGGAGACCTTCCGGCTCGCCGTAAGTTTCGGGGTCGTAGGCGACCGGGTCCACCACCTCCGACAGCGCGCAGTCACGGCTGAGAGTCAGCCAGACTGCTGTCCGCCCCGCCATCGCGCCCTGTGACTGCACGAGAGCAAAGCGCTCACCGAGTTCCTGCACCTTCGGGCCGACGGGCACCGCCACCGATTCTTCATCCCATGGGAGCCGGTAGACAAGATGGTACACGTCGTCCGATGCACGAAGCGCCTCGGCCAACCGCACCACCGAATCTGTGAGGCGGCGACGGAATCCTGGTTCAGCAGGCCGTGGCACATCGAAACTGAGATCGATGCGGCGGAGATCGGCACCTGCCGAGTTGGACAATGACTCGATGTCGGTCTTCGTTAGGATCTCGGATCCGCGCCGCCACTTCTTCCAACCCCGGACCAACACCACAAAGGGACCGAGCGCCGCCAACAGCACCGCGCCCGTTCCAGTGGCCAGACAACCGCGCGAGCGGGTCGGCCGGTCGGTTTCGCCGCGATCAGTCATCTGCAGCGGTCGTCGGTGGAGCAAAGTACCGGCGCAGAGTCATCAAATAGACTATGAATGTCCCCCATACAAATACTGTGCCGAGGGCCATGACCCACCCGTCGAGGATTGGTAGGGTGTCCATCATCGCGATCTGATCTTTCGGGAGCTTCATCAACCCCATGATCTCGGAGAGGTCGAACCTGAGTACGACGAGGGTCGACGCAAGCGTAAAGACAAGCGTGAGCGCCAACCCACCCCACCACGCCCAGAGTGCCCGCTTGCACGTGCCGATGGCCAGCGCCACACACAGGGCGAGGACGAGAGCCCAGAGGACTGCACCGGCCGCGCCGGTCAGCACGATTCCGAAGAACGGAAAGAAAAAGTTGTAGGCCGGCATCAGAAGTGCCGAAACCGCGAACAGTACCCAAACCACCATCAGCGTGAGGAGTCGTCCCGGACAACCATCGATCCACTGTGGATCCGGGCGGCGGGCGCGGCAGGTCGCGGCCACGTGCGGCGATCGATAGAAGAGCACGAAAAGAGCGGGAAGCACCACATAGAGCAAAGCTATGACGCCGAGAGTCACCGAGATTACGAACAGCGCCATCTCCGGAGGGAGATCTGACCCGGCGCCAAGCCCCCGAATGACGGTCGGCACCACCAGCATCCCGATGACCATCGAGCAGATACCGGTCAAAAGCCAGATCCAGGAGACCGACAGCAGCAGCTTGCGCGCCCAGCGGCGCGCACGAATGGAGCCGATGCCGAGCCACACGAACACGACCGCCATGACCGTGTACAAAGCCGAGGCTGACCATGCGGAGCGAGCATCGACGCCGCTACCAGCTACCGAATTGGTGAGGGCCATCGAAAGGAACATCAGTGGGACCAGAAGGGCGCAGAAGGCGCCGATGAGGATGCTGACCACGCCAAAGATAATCAGGCCGAGCGTGCGGTCTTTGAAGTCTGGCTTCTGCTGATCGGAATTGGTCATCGCCGATCGAGGATATCGGTGGTGGGAAAGGGTGGTCAAGGAGGGATGCAAGATACAAGATGCAGGATACAAGTCGGACATTCGCCCGTGGGCGAGGGATGGATCCTGCATCTTGCATCTTGAACCTTGTATCCGGGCGGGCGGATGGGCGGCCGGGTGGGAGTAGAATGCCCGCCATGTCAAATTGCTTTGATCGTCTCACCAACGTCATGGATCGCTTGCGCGATCCCGGAGGATGCCCCTGGGACCGCGAGCAGACCCTCCACACCCTTTCCCCCTACTTCCTCGAGGAAGCTTACGAAGTGGTCGATGCCATCTCCGGCGGCGACCCCGCGAAGCTCTGTGAGGAGCTCGGGGACCTGCTCCTGCAGATCGTTTTCGTGGCACGGATTGCCCGTGAGAACGACTGGTTTGATGTCGACGATGTCTGCGAAACCATCTCCGAAAAGATGGTCCGTCGTCATCCCCACGTATTCGGCGACCGCGAGGTCTCAGGTTCGACCGAAGTCCTGCAAAACTGGGAGCAGATCAAGCGTGACGAACGAGCGGGCACCGAATCCTCATCGGTGCTCGACGGGGTTCCAAACTCCCTGCCGGCGCTGCTGAAGGCCTATCGAATGACCGAGAAGGCGGCGGCGGTCGGCTTCGACTGGCGCAAACCCTCAGATGTGATGGTCAAAATGCACGAGGAGATGGCGGAGCTCGAGGACGAACTCGTCAAGGGCGAAGCCTCTGCCAACGAGCGGGTGCGGGCGGAGATGGGAGACGTGCTTTTCGTCATGGCCAACCTCGCGCGCCACCTCCAGGTCGAACCGGAAACCGCGCTGCAGGGAACCAACGCGACCTTCATGCGCCGATTCAAGGCGATGGAGGAGCTCGCCGAGGCAAAGGGCCGGGACTTTAGCGACATGGATCTCGCCGAACAGGACGGTCTGTGGGAAGAGGTCAAACAAGCCGAGGGGACGGGAAGCGAAAAAGCAGGGGGTCAGGGGCGCTCATGCGAATGAGGAATTCCCACCCGCCCACCTCCAAGAATTTGAATTTCGGATTTCGGATTTCGGAAAAAGGCTCTCTGGAATGATCTACGAGATCTGCGTGATCTGCGGTTTTTCTGGTTTATTTCTTCCCTGACGACACCGTCAACGCAACCCAACCGGCCAACCCAAAGAACGCCGCGAAGATCAGGCCCCAGAGATGGGCGGCAACGCCGGTCGCGGCGGCCACCTGAAGCGGCACGCCGAGGGCGGTGAGAGCCGCTGTCCAGCCCGCTTCGAGGGTGCCGAGGTTCCCGACCAGGTTAAAAGGCATTAAATTCGCCACTGCAGCCGCCGCGGAGCCCGCCACGACTATTGTTGGTGGCCAACGGTGGCCCATCGCGACCAGCAGGATCCAAGCGACTGACCACTGCAGACCCCACATCACAAGCGACGTCACGACGGCAGCGATCAGTCTGAATGGTCGCCGGAGCAGCCCGTCGAGCTCTAGGCGAACGCGTCGCACACGGCGAGCCCAGCGGCGCCCGCGCGCACCTCGTACCGCGAAGCAACGCAGCGCAAGCCGATCTGCCATGGCCACAGTGAACGGCAGCAGGAGCGATGGCAAGAAGAGGGCTAGCGATACGACGATTGCCAGTGGCTCGCGAAAACCCCGGACGGCCAGTATCGCCGCGCCGCTCCAGGCACCAAGGGTGGCGAGATCGAGGGCGCGGGCGGCGAACAGGGTCCCGACACCAGCCGTGAAGCTGCGGCCGGTGGTCCGAGCCAGCAGCAGGGGTAGAGCGAGCTCACCGGTGCGGGCCGGAACAAAGAGGGCTGCCGCCTGAGCCGCAGCCGCCACCAGGGTCGCACGAGGCCAGGTCAGGAGGCCCCGTTCGACCAACAGGAGCAGGCGCAGACCACGGGCCGAGAGGAAGGCCACGGACGTGGCGGCCGCGATCGCAAGGAGACCACTATCGGTGGACTGAAAAAGCCGCCAGACTTCGGCCGGCTTCGCCGCAGCAACCACAACCGCGAAGAGAACAGCCGCAATCGCGGCGCCGATCAGGGTCCCTGTAATACGGCTGGATCGTCCGGCGACGGAATTCGCCATCTCTCGGTCAGTTGGGGCCCTCGAGACCCCGTTCTCGCTGCCGCTCGACAAGCTCCTCGAGGAGACGCCGGTTGACTGCCGTGAGATCGGCCATGACACCGGCCAGCCACACCAGGGCGCCGATGACGATGAGGATCACCGCCAGGATCAGCGACTGCACGTGTCCGGCGGGTGAAATCCCGGCGGAGTAGAAATAGAGGAATCGCAGGAGCAGGGCACATCCAAGAACAGCTGGGACCGCGCCCAGCATGAGGAAGATGCGCAAAGGGTTGTAGAGAACCACGATGCGGGCCATGCTGGCGAGGGACCGCAAGACATAGCCGAAATCGGATCGGAAGAGACGCGACGGACGACGCTGACCGGCATTCACCCGCACAGGCACCGATACGACCCTGAGGCCAGCCTCTCCGGCCTGGAGAATCGTCTCGAGGGTGTAGGTGAAGCGGGTGAAAACGTGGAGCCGCAGGGCTGCCGAGCGAGAGATGGCCCTGAACCCGGAGGTGGCGTCCCTTACCGAGGTTCCCGAGAGGCGACGCACAATGGAGGAACCAAGCTTCTGTAGAATTCGCTTCATGGGTGAAAAATGGCGCAGCGAGGCCACCTGGCGGTCGCCGATCACCATCTGCGACGAACCATCGAGGATTGGTTGCACCAGGGCTGGGATGTCGCGGGCGTCGTACTGATTGTCGGCATCAGTGTTGACGATGACGTCCGCGCCGCGCTCGACGGAATTGCGCAGACCGGTGGAAAAGGCAACAGCCAGCCCACGGTGGACCGGCATCCGAAGCACTGTGGCACCGGCTCCACGGGCCACCTCTGCTGTTCGATCGGTCGATCCGTCGTCGACAATCAGGACCTCGATCTCATCAATGCCATCGATGCTCGACGGCAACGCCGCCAGGGTCTCGGGGAGATGCTCCTCCTCGTTCCACGCCGGAATCTGAATAATGAGTTTCATCGTCGACTTCCGACGATAAAGCTAGCACAACAAACCTTTTCCCCGTCTGAGTCCGTGTCCGAGTCCGCGCCCGATTTCGGAAATCGACCACCAAGACACCAAGGACACCAGACCCACCCATATGGCCCACAGATCACACAGATAGACCCAGATGGGTTGAAACCGGCTCGCTTTGCAGGGCGAGTGACCTGCGCTCTCGAAGAGCGCAGGTCTCGCCCATTCTCATATCCATTTATTGGTTGGATGGTGCATACCCCCATTACAACAACACAGAAGAAAGGCAGAACCGACGTGCCGACGGCACGGCGGCCGGTGAGAAGGTCGCGAGTGACGAATGCTCGCATCCGGAACGAGCGAGCTTCTCACCGGCGACAGGCGATTCCCTATCGCCTGTCGTTCTGCCGTCAATAAGCGGGGCAATCTTGCAGACTCAGCGTTCGCCTCTTTGCGTCTTTGCGATTTTATGAGATGGGTGCGCGGATCTGGGTCTATCTGTGTGATCTGTGGGCCAATTTTAGCGGGTGGGTGGCTCTGCGCCCCTGCGTTTTCCTGATGATCTCTCTTGGTGTCTTGGTGCCTTGGTGGTGAATATGTGTGGCCGGTCGGTTGACCGTGCCCTGGAAGCCCGCTACGGTTTTCGCCATGGCGCAAGCCCCGGAATCATTTCGAGAGATCACCGTGGTCGCGGCCGTGATCCGTGACGAAGAGGGTCGCGTTTTGATGACCAAGCGACCCGAGGGTCGCCACATGGGCGGGCTGTGGGAGTTCCCCGGCGGAAAGATTGACGACGGGGAAGCCCCCAGCCAAGCCCTGATGCGCGAACTCCACGAGGAGCTTGGGATCGAGATCGTGATCCAACGCCCGCTGACCTTTGCTGTCCACGAGGAACCGGATCTGCGGATTTTGCTTCTATTTTTCGACGCCCAAATCTCCGGGGGCGAACCACACGGGTACGAGGGGCAAGCGGTTGAGTGGGTAGCAATCCAAGATTTGCCCTCTCTCCCTACCCCACCAGCGGATGCCGAGCTGATTCATCTGCTCGCGAACGGATATACCCTTGACCCGGGTCGCTCCGACGACCTACCTTAATAAGAGAACCTATCGCTGAGGAGGTCCGATGGAGACGACACTGCGAGAGCCCGCAGTCGCCGGTGCCTTCTATCCCGGCACCGCCTCGGCCCTCGAACAGCAGCTGCAGCAGCTGGTGACGGTCAGCGAAGAACGACACCAGCTTTTGGCCTGCATCGCCCCACACGCTGGTTATGTCTACTCGGGCGGCGTTGCAGGAGAACTCTTCGGTCATCTCGAGCTCCCTGGAAGGGTCATCGTCCTCGGCCCGAATCACACCGGCGTCGGCGCCAGGGTCGCGGTCGCTCCCCACTCGAGGTGGCGGTCACCACTCGGCGAACATACGGTGGACGTTGAACTCGCTCGCCTATTGGTTGAAAGATTTTCAGACGCCACCTTCGATGAGAATGCCCACTGGCGAGAGCACTCTCTCGAAGTCCAGATCCCGTTTCTGCTCGCGCGGCGTCCCGACGTCGAGTTTCTTCCAATCTGTTTGAGCCACCTCGGTCTTGACCAATGCCTCGACCTCGGACGGACGCTGGCGCAGCTGATCGACGACCTCGGTGAGGAGGTCGGTCTGGTGGCGTCGTCAGACATGAGCCACTATCTCGACGACGGACAGGCCCGAACCCTCGATAGGATGGCGATCGACGCCGCCCTCGAGCGAGACCCGAAGTCGCTCTACCAGACCGTCCACCGGGAGGGCATCACGATGTGCGGGGTGGTTCCGGCAACGGTTGTGATCGAGGCCGCCAGCCGGCTCGGCGCCGCCGACGCGCATCTTGTAGCCTATGCCACCTCGGGGGATGTCTCGGGCGACCGCTCATCCGTGGTGGGCTACGCAGGCATTTGCATTCACAAATAACTCAGTTGGTTTGCACGAGTCAGCCATCAGTTTTGAGTTCCTAGTTTTGAGTTTTGAGTTAGCCCGCACCCATCCATGGCAAACCGGAGGGTCGGACGGAACTCAAAACTCATAACTCAACACTCAAAATTCGTGACTTCCTCGAGATCGCCACATTCCGGTTATCATGTGACGCCTTCTGAGCGTCTATAATCCGCCACGATGAATGATCTCCGCGTTTTCAATCGTATTTCCGAGGCTGTTGGTTGGACGCCGATGGTACGACTGGGTCCAACGGTGGATGATTTCGACTGCGCAATCTTCGCCAAGATCGAGTTCCTCAACCCCATGGGCAGCGTCAAAGACCGCATCGCCCGCTACATGATCGAAAAGGCCATCGCCGACGGACGGCTCGAGTCGGGCGATCTCGTGGTCGAGAACTCATCGGGCAATACCGCCATGGGTCTGGCAATGATGTCGGTCCTCTACGATCTCCGATGCTCGATGGTGGTGCGGCGCCAGACCTCGAAGGAAAAGCTGGACTGCCTTCGCGCCATGGGCGTCGATCTGGTTCTGGTGGACGGTGACCTGCCGCCTGAGGATCCCGAAAGCTACAACCAGAAGGCGCGCGAGATTGCGGCCTCTACCGCGGGAGCCTACTTCCCCGACCAGCACAACAATCGCGAAAACTCAGAGGCGCACTATCACACGACGGGTCCCGAGATCTGGCAGCAGATGGACGGTCGGATCGACTACCTGGTGGCCGGCATCGGCACCGGCGGCACGATTTGCGGTGTCTCCCGCTACCTTAAGGAAAAGGACTCCTCGATCCAGGTCATCGCTATCGATCCCGAAGGTTCGGTCTTCTACGACCAATTTCACAGCGGGCGCCACGGCGATCCTGCGCCCTATCTACTCGAGGGCCTCGGCGACGAGGAGATCATCGGCTGCCCGAACTTCGAGCTGATCGACGACATGTACCGGGTCAGCGATCGCGAAGCATTTCGCGCCGCTCGAGGACTCGCCCGACGAGAGGCCATAATGGCCGGCGGTTCTTCAGGCGCCGCGTTGTGGGGCGTTCGCAAGCTCGCCGGTGAGCTGGATCAATCGGCGCGGATTGTCACCATCTTCCCGGACTCGGGAACGCGTTATCTGAGCACCATCTTCAACGATGAGTGGATGAAAGAGCGTGGCTTCCTTTAGATTTGAGTTTTGAGTTTTAAGTTATGAGTTGGGCCTTTCCCCCTGCACCTCAGCAGGATGTTGTGTGCGAACTCAAAACTAAGAACTGCCTAGGGGATGGACGACTGACGTGTCACCGCAGGGCGATAGACCGAGTCATTCGTGACCTGATCGATGACGGTTGAATAGCCGTACCAGATCGCGGTCGGATCGCTGCAGCGGATCTCCACCCAGCCGTCGAGCAGCGGATCATCGACCCCGAAGTAATCCAGGTTCTTCTGCCACAGACCCGCCTGATCGAAGACCAGCGAGCCCGACCCCACCTCGGCCCCCTGGTCATCAAATACAGTGACGTAGAAAGCCAGCGACTCACCCTCTTGCGGATCAACCGGCATGAATATGCCGATGTTGGTGCGGTAGAAACCGTCATGCTGGACATTGGCGATCCAAGCCGTGTCGGCAACTAAAAGACCATAGACATTGAGGCCGTAGCTGCCCCCCTGATCGGCGTTTGTATAGGTTCGCGAGGCGATGACCAACGGTGAGCCGTCGGTCGAAAAAATGGAGAGCCCGCCCTTGACATTCCGTAGGCCGAAGACGCTTGTCACCACGTTGGCCAGGGTGAGCTGCCCGTTTCCGGCGATGGGCAATGGATCGCTCGTCTGAGGCTCGAAAGCCGGGCCGGCATTCTTGAGCTCGGGAAGGAGCAGAAGCACCACCGAGGTGTCCGCCGAATTCAGGTTGAGAATACTCACATCCGATCGCCAAAAAGAACCGGATTCACCCGAAATATTGGCGACCGCAGGAATCGACCCACCAGGAGCCACGAACTGCGCTCCGGCCGGCATGGTTACAAGCAGAATCAGCGTTGAAATAACGAACAACCTTCGCATCGGCACCTCCGGGTTCAAGTGTACCGCGCCACGTTGCGCTACCGCGCAACGCGGCGCAGGATGCAAGATGCAGGATACAAGTCGCACCTAATCCATCAATTGATCTGGGTCACGGTCTCGGGTGGTTGGGCGCCATTCCTCATTCCTCATTGAACCCCTGGTCTCCTGATAAGATAAAGAGACGATGTCTCTGAAACCATCGAGCCACGACCTCCCGACGGGGTCGCTATTCTCCCCGTTGCTCGAGGCAGCGGTGCGCCTTGCTGCCCGCGGCCACTATCACCAGTTCCGAAAAAATGCGGCCGACGAGGATAGTGGCGGCCCGAGTGGCGATTTTCTCCCAATTGGCGTCCCCTACATCGCCCACCTGATGGGAACGATGTGCATCCTCGCCCGGGTCGGGGTTCGCGACGAGGTCCTCGCGGCGGCTGTCCTCCATGATTATCTTGAGGATGTCCCCGACCCCGACGGTCGTGACAGCATTCGGGCGGCCCTCGGCGAGGAGGTCTTGTCGCTGGTCCTCGAGGTCACCGAGCACAAAAGGCGCGGCTTCGATGAGGTCGACACCTGGGACATCCGCAAGCAGGAGCAGCTCGACCACGTCGAACGTATGCCGCAGGAAGCCGTCCTGATCAAAGCCGCCGACGTACTCCACAATCTTCTCTCTTTGCTTGCCGACCTCGAGGCGGCCGAGGACCCCGACACCGTATGGAAGCCGTTCAACGCGGGCCCTGAGCGTCAGCTCTGGTACTTCACGGCGGTCATCGATGCAGTCGAGAGGCGCCTTGGAGAACACCCACTGGTTAAGGAACTGCAGGTGGCAGTGAACCGGCTGCAACCGTTCGCCACCTCGTGACACAGAAAAAGGGGCGCCGCGGCGCCCCCCATTGAAACACTGAAGCGGTAGCTATCCGCGTTCGAGACCGAGCACTTTGAACCCAGAGTCCTGGAACTCCGCCACCCACAATGGGTTGACACTCCGAATCTTGGCCAGCAGCGCATGGGCCTGTGCATCCTGCCCGTCGGCCAGAAGGAGCTCGGTGAGGATCATGCGGTTATAAAGTTTGAAGATCGCAAAGTCCGCCTCGATGTACGTCACCCGATCATCTGCCGCGCGCAGCAGCGTCTCGGCCTCGCCATAGTCGCCCTGGAGGGCGAGACGCACACCCTGCAAATGCTCGATCGAGGCATGCGCCATTCCAAGATATCTGGCTCCGACCCGTATTCCCTCACTCTCGATATTGGCGAGCTGCTCCTCGGCAGCGAGCTCGATTTCCAGCGCCGTGTTCCAGTCACCCGTCTCGCAGGCTGCGAGATGCGTCGTCAGTTTCTGGAAATTGATTTCTGGCTTCTCGACGCATGTGGAGGTCTCCGCCAGTTCGAGGATTTCCTGCCACGAACCGGTGTTTCGCAAACCCATGTACTGCACGAGACAATCCGTCTCCGCCACCCAGCTGTCAGGGATGCCTGCAGTCTTCGCACGGTCCAGAGCCTCGCGAGCGCCCTCGATGTCACCGTTGAAGCTCTTCAGAAGGGCGATGTGGTTATACGACTCCCAAAACTCGGGGTAGATTTCGATCGCCTTCTCGAAGGCTGCCTCTGCCTCGTCGTTGCGTCCGAGGGCGATGAATAGTTCGCCCAACGAGTCGTGTGGGTTCGCCTGGTCGGGAGCGATGAAACGGTAGCTCTTGAAGCGCTCCTCGGCTTCGGCAAAACGTCCGTTGCTCATATTGATGTAGCCGAGCTGGTTATAGGCGATAACCCAGTTTGGGGCGATTTCCACCAACCGCCGATAGAAACGCTCGGCCTCTTCAATCTCGTCACGGTTCCAGTATTGGCTGGCCTTTTCGTAGACGATGTAGGGATCGTTGGGATAGTCCGCCAGATACTTGTCCAGCAGTGGATCGATCTCTTCCAGCCGCTCCGCCCGGATCAACCGTGAGCGCTCGACAAAAAATCGTTCACGGGGCGTCAGCTTGGAGGTATCGGTTTCGAGGATCTTGTCCCACTCCGCCTTGGCCGCCTCTTCGTCCTTGCGGTGTTTTTGCCCGACAGTCCAGAGCCTCGCAAGAACAAAGTCGGGATCGAGCTCCGCTGCGCGCTGGAGGTGCCGCATTTCGTCTTCCTTGTATAGCTTGAAACGGGCGTCCATCGCCAACTCGAACTCGGCCAGGGCTTCGGGCGAAGAAGTCGTCCATTCCTGCTCAGCGGGCAGCGCCACCAGGCTCACTCCGGCCCCAACCACGACAACCGCCGCCAGAGCCAACCACATCCATCGCTTCATCACGCCTCCAAAAATCCCTGTCGAAACGAACAGCCAACATGGGGTGCAGCTGCACGCACTCTCGGCCTATTGTACGGAGAACTCTGTTTTTTGTTGCATGATTGCCCGTCTCGAATCGAAATGCGCACCAGCCGGCCAGAATCTGAAGGTTGGAACGTCAATCGTCGTTTCGAAAGGCCCGCGCTCGCCCCAGCAGGAGCTGCGTTTTGCGGGTGGTCGGCCAGGTCAAGACAATCATCAACCCACCCAGAATCAGGAGCCACATACCGAATTTCGGGCCCGACCCCCACAGCGCAACAATGAGTCCAGCCAACAACATCATCCCGAGGCGAAACAGGACAACCATGTAGACGAGCCAGTGGTCGCGAAGGAGACGCCCCTCATCACCGTGCACCGCAAACGCGAGGCGTATCCTCTCCAAACGACCCGTTGCATCCCGGTTGGCCGAAAAACCGATCCACAGGCTCGCTGCCAGCGCCACCAGGGTCACGGTTCGCGGAGACGCCACCGCGGATCCGCGGTAAGGCAGCACAAAGGCCGCGACCACCGAGACTATGACCACCACCACTCCTGCAACTGCAGTCGCCCGCATTCGCAGAAGATGCGACTGAAGATTGGCCCCAGATCTCACGCCTCTCCTCCATCTCCGATCACGACTTCGTCGCCTAGGATTTCGTCCAGCACAGCACGTCCGTCCGACCCGGTGTCTCGAACCTTGGTCAGGCGTTGCTGCTCTCGCTCCTTCCGAGCATCCACCCTTCTCCATACCCCCCACACCAGGCCTACCCAGGCCGCCAGCAGATATCTATTGACCGGCGTCTGCAGGCCGAAACCCACCATTTCGTGGAGGGCAGTGGCGACGAGAGCCGTCGCCGCTCCGGCCAGAGGGTATCGGAGATCGAATCGAAGACCGCGGACTTTACGCGGTCGCAGCCCTGCCCCGACTCCGACGAGGAACAGCGCCAGGACAAAGGCGCCGGCGAAACCGGCCGTCGATGCCCACTCGAGCCAATCGTTATGCGCCTGTTCAAGAACCGAGGTTCCGGTAGCCGGCTTGTCCAGACCGATGACGTGGCGGTAGCTTCCGAGGCCGGATCCGATCACCGGCGACCTCAAAAGCGAGTCGACCGTCCCGGACCACAGATCCCACCTGTCATTGCCATCCACTCCTTCGACAACAAAGAGTTGGGCGAATTCGTCTCTGACCTCCGGCATGCGGGTCCAGGCGAGGGTAAGAGCAACCAACAGCAGCGCCGAAACACCCGTCACCCATGGCCATCGCCGCGCCCGCCGCGGCCGCAGCCACAGGCCCGCAGTCAAAACCAGGGCTACTGCCAGAAACAGCACACCGCCGCGCGACGACGACCTCAAAACTGCTGCCGCAGCCACAACCACCACGACCGCCGAGGCCAACGCCGTTACGGCTGCGCGCTGGCGCGTGGACCCCGGCTGCGGCAGATTGCGCATCGCAGCGGCCAGCAGAACCAGCGCCGCCGGCAGGCTGAGTTCGATCCCGGCTGCGAAGTGATTGGAGTTGACAAAGGGACCGTAGACGCCCCCACCGCCTGTGTTGGCGCGAATCAGGAGCACATTCTCCGGCGCCCCGCTTTCACCAGCGAGCCCGAGAACCGCCATCAGACCGCAGGTTGCCGCAATGATGCCGAGTAGCATCGGCAAACCGCTACGCGTCGAAGCCATCCGGGCGGCGGTGAGAGCAATACCCGCGAGTACCACCATTGACGCCACAACCTGGATCGTCGACCAGGGAGCCAGCGAAAGGGTGGCCCAACCGCCAGCCATCACCTCAGCGAAGCCGGGCTGCAGCCATCGGCGCAGTCCTTCCGGCAAGGGCAAAACCTGGACCGCAGCAAGAATCAGAAATGACCAGGCGGCCACACGCACCGCCGAAGGCACCTCGGGCACGCGCCGCAGATCGATCATCAAGGCGAGCACGATCGCGGCGGAGAGCAGTTTGGTAGGCGAATCCACCCCGGCAAAAACCACGGCATTGCCCACCAGGAGCGTCGCCAGCAAGATCCTGTGGACCGAATACACTCCGGTCAATCCGGACAGGTGAATCGGTATCCCACGCCACGCACGGAGTGGATGTACTGGGGATCTTTGGGGTCGGCCTCGAAGTAGCGGCGCAGGCGAACAATGAAATTGTCAATCGTCCGCGACGAAGTCGAAAAACGGTAGCCCCACACCCGTTCCAAAATCTCCTCCCTAGATACCACCTGGTTGCGGCGCTCCACCAACAGCTTCATGAGCATGCACTCTTTTTCGGTCAAGTTCACCGTCCGACCGCCGGTTGTCGCCTCGTAGGTCAAGAAATTGACTTCGTTTTCGCCAAAATGGAAGATCTCCTGATCGGCGGGCGCCGTGCTGTACCACTCCAGGCGCCGGAAGATTCCGTGGATGCGGAGGATCAGCTCTTCGAGGAGGAAGGGCTTGGCAACATAGTCGTCGGCCCCCACCTTGAGCCCGAGCAGCCGGTCTGCGTCGGCGGCCTTAGCGGTCAGGAAGAGAATCGGCACCCTGCTGCCAGTGGCCCGCAGGCGCCGACAGACCTCGAGCCCGTCCAGCTTCGGCATCATGATGTCGAGGATCACGAGATCGAACTGTATCGTGCGGGCCAGCCTCAGACCTTCCTCCCCGTCGTAAGCGACGGTGGTCGAAAAACCCTCGAACTGGAGGTTGTGGGCGAGTGCGTCGGCGAGATGCTCTTCGTCGTCGACGATGAGAATGTGTTTCTTCATGCGTCTCCTCCCACCCGAGAACTCAAACCTCGAAACCGGGAATGGTCACCCGGAAAATCGTTCCTGCGGGTCCGGTTGAGGCCACACCGACCTTTCCCCGGTGCGCCTCGACTATCTGTTGTACCAGATACAAGCCGAGTCCGGTGCCTCTCGTTGTTCGTGTCATTTCATCGCCGCCGCGATAGAAACGACCGAAGATCAGCCCCACATCTTCCTCAGAGATTCCGGCGCCGTTGTCACCCACCTCGAGCACTGCTCGATTGCCGGCCATGCTCAGGTCAATCTCGACCGTCGCCGGATCATCACCGTACTTGACCGCATTTTCGAGCAGATTCGAGATCATGATCGCCATCGCCTCGGCGTCGACCTCGGCGTGGATGTCAGGCGAAATGTCAGCCTTGAGCGAGGCGTTCGCAGCCAGGGCCCGCCGTCTGAAGGCCTCGATCGAATCCTCGACCAGCCGGCTGAAATCGGTATCCTCCCGGTGGATTTCGGTCCAGCCCTCGCCGAATCGGGTCGCTTCCAGCACTTTTTCCACGAGATCCTGGAGGCGTTCGACATCCTCGAGGGCATTCCCTATGAAAATCTTCCCGGCCTCGGGGCTCGCACGGCCAGCGTTCACCGTCTCCAGAGCCAACCGCATCGAGGCCAACGGAGACTTGAGCTCGTGGGTGACCGCCGACAGGAAATTCCGGTGCTGACGTTCGAGCTCCACCTCGCGTCGGAAGGAACGCCACAGCAGGCCGATCAGAACCAGCAGCAGGACCGCAAAGAACGCCCCCTCGGAGACCAGCATGACAATTCGCCGTCGGTAGTCTCCGAGCATCGCTTCCCAGACTTCCGCCCGCGGTCTGATTGTTAGACCGCCGTAAGGCTCGGCCAACGCAATTCCCGGGGGCCCATCCTCCCCGGTGGCAACAACCTCGAGCAACGCCCCGACAGCGAGCACCGACCTGCCCCACTCGCCCCCGATCACGCCGGTCACACACCTCAGTCCCGACTCGACATTGAGCTCGAGAACTCCCGACTCGCTCATATGTGCCGACGGGCAGCTGTCAAATGCGAAGGCCGTTCGCCAGCCAACAAAGGGAGCCGGCACCGCACTCCGACCCGGCTCGTCGCCCATCAAAACTGCGGCTTCGAGAGCGGAACGCGCCGCGAAGAGCTCGGTCTCAACCCGCCCCGCTTCAGTCCGTGCAGCACCCAGCAAGCGCTCGCGCTCGAATCCGAGAATACTGCGGTTGAGGCGGAGGATGAAAACGATCCACCATGTCAACTGGGCATTGATCACTACCATCACCAGCACCGCTACGATCACGTGGCGCGTTGTGAGTGGACCCTGTCTCCGCATTGGAGGCAGTATAGCCTTCCACCCACCCACTTGTACTCCGAGCGCGCTCAGAGAAAAGCGCTTCCACCGAAAAGCGCCAGGTGCCATCTTTCGCATTGTTGGTGGCCAGCCGGCGAAGCGAATCTACCGTCGAGGCCAACAATGCGATAGATGGCTCCTGATACTCAGTCGCGTCAGGGAGAACTCAGCGCCAGATCGGGATCGGGATCGGGATCGGGGTCGAGTTACAGCGTCGTCAAAACCTTCGTTATCCGTTCAACCGCCCAATCAATGTCCTCACGGCCAATCGTCAACGGCGGGGCGACCCTGATGACGGTGGAGTGGGTCTCCTTGCACAGCAGGCCTTCCTCTTGCAGCGCTTCGCAGAATCGCCGCGCACCGCCGGCCTCGTCGTTAAGCTCGATCGCGATCCACAAACCGCGGCCGCGAACCTCGTTGACATGCTTGGAATCCACGGCCTGGAGCTGGTCGAGGAAATAGGCGCCATTTTCGGCCGACAATTGCACCATGTCTTCCTCAACCAAAACCTTCATCGCCTCGCGGGCGACCGCTGCGCCGAGCGGATTGCCGCCGTAGGTCGAGCCGTGGTCTCCAGGCCTGAAGACGTCCATTACCTCGTCGTCGGCGAGGATCGCCGACACCGGGTACATGCCGCCCGACAGGGCCTTGCCGATGATCACGATGTCGGGACGGATGCCCTCATGCTCATACGCGAAAAGCTTGCCGGTACGGCCGAGCCCCGACTGGATCTCGTCCATCATCAGCAACGCGTTGTGGTTGGTGGTGATCTCGCGCAAACGGCGCAGGAATCCTTCCGGCGGGATCACGATCCCGGCCTCGCCCTGGATAGGTTCGACCAGAACCGCGGCCACCTTGTCATGCATGGCCGCCTCGACCGCATCGGCATCGCCGAAAGGCAGGAGGCGGAAACCGGGGGTGAAGGGGCCGAAGCCGTAGCGGTACTCGTCGTCCGACGAGAAACCGACGATGGTCGTCGTGCGGCCGTGGAAGTTGCCGTCGAAGACCAGGATCTCGGCCTCGTCGGCTGGGATGCCTTTGACGGTGTAGCTCCACTTGCGGGCCGCCTTGATGGCGGTCTCGACAGCTTCGGCGCCGGTGTTCATCGGCAGCACGCGGTGGAAACCGGTAAGGCTGGTCAGCTCCTCGCAAAACGGTCCGAGTTGATCGTTGCGAAAGGCGCGTGAAGTCAGAGTCACGCGCTCGGCCTGCTCCCGTATCACCTTGACCAGGCGCGGATGGCAGTGCCCCTGATTGACCGCCGAGTAGGCGGCCAGAAAGTCCATATACCGCTTGCCCTCAACATCCCACACCCAGGCGCCTTCGGCCTTGGCGATGACGACGTCGAGAGGGTGATAGTTGTGGGCGCCGTAGCGCTCCTCGAGTTCGATAAACCTAGCGGAACCAGTCAACTCAGCCGTCTGCTTCATGGCGAGATCCTCCAATTATTCTGTTTTCTGGGGTTTCTCGGCAGAGACCAGGTCGATCTGCCTCCCGCAGCTGGCACAGTACACCCCAGAAAATATTTACGCAATATCGAGGGGCGGAGTTTGAAGGAATGAGGATGCTCGAGAAGAGCTATGGCTTGGGGCTCGTGGCTCGGGGCTTGGTGGACAGCTCGGTACCGTCGTCAAGCCTAAGATCCCAAGCCCCAGGTC